>Ga0307474_10001986_pt1 | contig 14722 bp, 10 predicted proteins | sample atmos_gasesECM1C_2_FD_203312 | JGI IMG/M metagenome (GOLD analysis project Ga0307474, IMG submission 203312) | Hardwood forest soil microbial communities from Morgan-Monroe State Forest, Indiana, United States - atmos_gasesECM1C_05 | ecosystem: Environmental > Terrestrial > Soil > Temperate... | reverse complement strand
CGAATCAGGCTGGTGTCGCTCTTGACGAAATAGAGACAGAACGGCAGGGCCAGGACCGCAATAACGATCATGAGCCAGTTGCGATGTTTACGGAGAATTTTGATCATGGGTGGGCGGGCAATTTACGAATCTGGAGGCGCGCGCCAAGTGGTTTTATCTGGAGGGACGCGCTCCGGCGCGTCCTCTTTACCAGTCCAATAGGTTGAGCTCGCCCTGATACGCCCAATCTTCTGAGCTGATAATGAGGCCGGCGCGCACGGGGTTCTCGATTACGTAGTCCCATTTTTCCTCGTAACTTTCGGTTCTTCGAAGCTGTGTGTCGCAGAAATGACGCTGCCAGATGGGCAACTGCGATGGATCATTCCAGTGCTTCGTGACATCGGATTTCCAAAAACGCACCCACGATTCCAGCGGCATCGGGATCAAATCCGCTGGCGCGCAAAACAAATGGATATGGTCGGGCATAATCGTATATCGACCGACTAACCATGTCGGCTGCTTTGTCCAGGCTGCACGTAACAGGCGATGACTCGCTTCACTCGCGAGAACTTGCTTTCGGTCTTTCGTACAGACGGTCAGGAATATAATGATTGGTGTATTGTGACGTTCGACCGGAGGAAAATGCGGCGGATGCCGCCGCGCGGGCTTTTTCATGTTTGGGGGGCGACTCAGACTAATTACTCAGACTAAGGGGACAGGACGGAGCCTGTCCCTCCAAATCTTAAGGCCGTGACGGAACGCGTCCCTCCACGTCTTGCGCCGTTTTCTGAATCAATTCCCACGCCCGTCGCACGTGTTCTTCGATCGTCAGAACGTTCCCGAGGCCGATCCGCATCACCGTCCGGCCACGCAATTTTGTCTGGGTCAAATAAGCGTGGCCGGATGCGTTGATACGCTCCACGATTTGCGCATTAAAATCGTTAATGTTACCGGCGGATGTCGGCGCACGGTCAGAGGCGGATTGGCGGTTCGGTGAACCGCCGCTACCATTAAATCGGAAACATATCACCGGCATCACAACCGGCCCCGCGAGTTCGAAGCGCTTGTCGGCCTTGATCCAATCGACGAGAAGATTGATGAGGCGCATTTGCTCTTGCAGCCGAGCCGCCATTCCGGCGCGTCCGAGCGACCGCCAAATCACCCATGCTTTCAATGCGCGAAAACGACGGCCGAGCTGAATGCCGTAATCCATGTAGTTTTTCTCAGCTTCGATTGTGTCGCCGCGCAAATACTCCGGCACAAGCGTGAAGACGCGGCGCAAGCGCTCGAGATCGCGCACAAACAGAATGCTGAAATCCAGCGGCACAAAAAGCGTCTTGTGCGGATTGATCACTATTGAGTCAGCTTCAGCCCAGCCTTTCGTAATCCATTCATATTCTGGAAGAATCGCGAACCCGCCGCCGTAAGCGCCATCGACGTGCAGCCACATTTTGTGTTCGCGAGAAATCTTTGCGATTTCGGGAACCGGATCGACACTCGCGGTCGAGGTTGTTCCGACTGTAGCGACGGCGGCAAGCGGCCTAAACTTCTCTTTGAGATCGCGTTCGATCATCACACGCAATGCAGCTGCGTCCATTCGGAACTCCGCGTCGGTCGGGACCCTTTGAACATTTTCTTCACCAAGCCCGAGCGCGATTGCAGCTTTCTCGACCGAACTATGGGCCTGGTCGGAAGTGTAAATCCGAAAGCGCGGAAGATTTCGTCCAGTCAGGCCGAGTTTTCGCGTTGAAGGCGCGGCTTCTTCGCGGGCGACGGCAAGGGCGTGCATGATTCCGACCGATGCTGTGTCGTAGACAACGCCACCGAATTGCCCGGGCAATCCCATCCATTGCCGCACCCAATCGACCACGAGCGTTTCCAATTCCGTGGCCGCGGGCGAGGTGCGCCACGTCATTGCGTTGACGTTCAACGGCACGCTTGCGATTTCGCCGAGAATTCCCGGCCCGGTTTGGGGCCAGCCGAAATAACCAAGAAACATCGGATGACTCCAATGCACCATTCCGGGAACGATCCGCCGGTCGATGTCGGCGAGAATCTCCTCAAACAGCTCGCCGTTTTCAGGCGGCTGAGACGGCAGCGCCGCTCGAATCGCACCCGGTTTGTCATTCGGCGCAACCCGCAACCCTCCGAGTTTTTCGCGAAAATCCGCGATCCAGTCGGCAAGCTGATGAACTTGTTTCCGAAAAACTTCCGGGGGCGTATCGCCGAGTGATGGTCGATCATGCATTGCTCGGATTTTCATTAACACCCTGCTTCAGCTGGGTGCAAACGCGACCAACAGTTTGCAAACCGGTTCAGCGGTTTCCCGCTTTCAGACGAAACTGCTAAAGCAGTTTTCGCTCTCCAAGTGTTCGTTCCACCGCGCTGAGGCGCGGTGTTAATGAGATTGATTCAAAAGGCGAATCCGAAACTGAAATGAAACGCGCCGAAGTCTTCGTCCGGACGAGGATCGGGGTTGAATCCATAATCGAGCCGGATCGGTCCGATCGGGAGCTTGTAGCGCAAACCAAGTCCGATTGCGTAACGCATATCGTCGAGACTCGGATGCTCTGAAGTCGGCAAAAGATTTCCGGCATCGAAAAACGTCGCGCCCTGAAGTTCGCCAAAGATTGGAAAGGTGTACTCGACATTAAAGATCGTATAAAACTCGCCGCCGACCGGATTACCTTTTGGATCGAGCGGCCCGAGATCGCGCTCGCCGAAACTGCGAACGGTGGTCGCACCCCCGTTAAAAAATCGTTCGTCGATCGGCAGCGTAGTCGGTTCGTCCGCACCGGAGTGATTGAGTGAGTGAAGAAACCCAACCCGGGCGCCGAAGGCGAGCGCCGACTGTTGAAACCAACGCTTCAATGGAGGACCCGTTTGATCGTCCACGACCCCCGGGGTGAGAGATTTCGGTCCGAATGGCAAAAAATAAGCGGCGCGGCCGGTCCCTCGAATGTCCTGGACCTGGCTGCCCAGCGGTTCGGCAGCAACGTCGAGTGTCTGGTTGAAGAGAAAGCCGCGCGGCGCGACGAGCGGACTTTCACGCAAGTCCAGCGTCTGGGTGAAACCGAGCGAATCCACGAAATATGAGGTATCGCCCAGAAATCGCGGCGCAATCGACGAGCTGGTGATTTCGACGTGACGCGCGGCGAACACCAAACCGGCTTCATATTGTTTGGTAATCTTGCGGGTCAACTCGACGCGATCGCCGATTTCGAATTTGGAATACCCGTCGTAGTCAAAAGTGAACGCGGATGCCCTGTTTCTGAAACTGAAATCGGTATCGAACAGAAACGGATCTTCGTAAATGAATTCGCCTTTGTAGCTTCGTTGCGAAACTTCGACCGACATCGTGATCGGCCGGCCGTAACCAAACAGGTCGCGCTCACGAAATTGCGCGCCAATAATGCCACCTTCAAACGTGCCGTAACCAAGCGAAAAGCCGACTTCCTTGCTCTTGGCTTCTTCGGCGGAAACGTTCAACAGCAACGTGTCTTCGTCCGCAATCGGCGTGGGTTCGATCTTCAGCACATTGAACAATCCTGTCTTCATCAACGTGCGAAACCGGTCATCCAATGCTTCCGGGCTATAGATCTGGCCTCTCAATCTGGTAAAACGCTTCTGAACGAAGCTCGGATGCAATCGCGTGAGACCGTTTACGAAAACTTCTCCGCTGAAGCGATAAAGGGGACCCGGCGAAATCGCGACCCGGACTGGAATGTGCGCAACCCTTGCTTGCTCGGGCTCGGCAGTCGCCTCGATTTTCACTTCATAATAACCGCGTGATTTGAAGTAAGCCTGAAGCCGTCGCGGAATGTCCGCCACTCGCGCGTCCGTGAAAGGTTGCTTTAACAAATCTTCGATCTGTCCGCGTAATGCATCCGCGCCGTAGATGGTCTGGCCGTTAAACGAAACGTCTCCGAAGAAATATTGCCGGCCTTCGCGAATCGGAATGGTGACATCAACCCGGTTTACGTCGTCATGATAGGTATAGCGCGGTTGATCGACGGCCGCGTCGAGGAAACCTTCCGCTATGTAAAGACGGTGCACCAGCTCAGCGCCTTCCTGAACGTCCGAGCCGACAAAAGGAAGCGTGCGCTGCAGCTTGGAATAGCGTTCCCGGGTCGGGCCGACCACAAAATCGAACAACTTCTTGGTCGGTTCGTGTTCGTTTCCTTCAAACGTGATTGTGCCAAGCGCCATTAACGGCCCTTCACTAATTTCCAGCTGCAAACGATCGCGACCTTCGATTTTGTAACGCACCGTCGCCTTGGTATAACCATGCTTGCGGTAAAACACTTCGATGAAGAACGCGAGATCGTCCGCCCGAGCCGAAGTCAGACCGTACTGATCGAGGGTGGCGAGTTGTTCCTTTACCGCCGAGCGCAAATCCTTTTCCTTGAATGCCTGCTGGCCGCTGAACTCCACGTTCGTGGTCGCCTGGGCCCGTTTTTCCTGCGCTTTGGCGACTGCGTTCTGTTGCTCTTGCTTCTGCTCCGCCCACGGAACGCTGACGCCAGTTTGCGCTCGCATTTCACCAAGGATGGCGAGATTGCACGAAACAATTGCAATCACGCAGACGGTTCCAATGAGCGCGGGAGGCGCGACATGTTTTTCTTCAACGCTAGTGCCGCTCCTAACGGAGCTTCGCCTGGGTGGTTCCACGGTATCTATAGACATGTCATGCCGACGGCACTTGCAAGAACTCCGGCCAAACGGCCTGAGCGCGGAATATTTATAGAGAGGAAGCAGCGGTTTCAGCGCCGGAGGCGCTACATGTTCATAGGAATTAACGGCGCTACGTAAAATTAGCCCCGGCGGGGCGGCATGTTTTTCGTCAAGGCTCATGTCGCTCCTGATGGAGCTGTGTTTCATTTTTAGTTCCCAAACTATATCCATGTCGTGCCTACGGCACTCTGGCTTCTCCGCTAGATGACGCCCAATACGATAATCCGAAACGCAGCTGTGATTTTAGAAGCTTCTCCATTGCGGCCCATCAGTGGAAACGAATCAAATATTTCACCATGCCGCGGTAATCGCCGCCCACGCCGAGATCGCCGAGCACCACGAATTGATCGTTGATCTTGAAACGCGCAGTCGCTTGTTGTTGGCCCGTCCGCGGGTCGACCGTGCCGACATCCAAATCCAAACGATCGAAAACCGAACTGCTTTGTGTCCCCTGCCCTTTCTTAAAAACTTTGTGGTAGAGCTGCTGGACGAGCAACATGGCGGCGCGTCCGGCGAGCACATTGTTGTTGCCGGTTAATTCCTCCCGGGTGGCGCCCGTTGCAAGCAGAGAAATGATTTCTTCCTGGGGCAGCGGCGGCTCACTGGTGAAAATGGCCTGTGGGGCAAGCGATGTGCCGTAGATGTAAACGTTCACGGTGTAATCGCGGATCAGCGATCTTCCGTGTATGTCCATCTTTGGATTAAGGGGGTCGGAGGGATCGAAATAGAGAAAGCCCGATGAAATTTCGAGGCGACTGAACGGAAGTGTCGCGTCGACGTTGTCCAATCGCACGTATCCGTCGAGTGAAGGATGCAAACCGGTCCCGGTGAGGTGCAGATCGCTGATTGCCTTTCCATTGGCGAGATTTCCGCGAAGCAAAACCGGGTCTTTGGTCTTGATCGTCACATCGAATTTCCAATCGCGAAGCGGGGGCTGCGGAATTGAAAACTGCGGGCGGGAGGCGGGAGGCTGGGGCGGAGGCCGGCCAGGCAAACCAATCGGCATCAAGTCAAGGTTTTTAAGGACCTGACTGTTGGTTATCCCGATTGCGCCGGTGACATTCGCGCTCGTAAACGGGCCGGTGACCTTTATGTCCGCATCGGCGCGTGCGGTAAGCGTGTCGTTCCGCGCGACCAACGCGCTGTCTGCTTTTAACTGCAGGTTGAAGTCGGCATTGCGCAGCGTCGGAAAAGTTACGCCACCGCTCACCGTGAAACGTCCGCCGGAAAGGTCACCGCGGCATTGTTCGATGGTCAGCGCGTTGTTCGCAAACTTCACCCGCGCATTGAAATTCTGGACGGCCGGCAACGTTGGATCGGTCATGCGCGCGACGTTGACGGTCATGTCGGCGCTGCCAGTGAGGACCGGATTCGCGATTGTGCCGCGGACATCTACGTCGAGCGCGGCGTTGCCGTCGAGCTCCTCCACACCGGGAATGAACTGGCGCAAAAAGTTTACCGAACTGCGCGGCAAACGCAGTTTCGCCTTCACTGGAGTGTCGTCCGGTAATTTTCCCTGCTCCGTAATTTTCGGAACGTCGAACGGGAAATTTGCCGTCAGCTCGAGCGGTTGAATTTTCGCCTGCTGCAATTTTCCGCTGATGGCTAATTCCTTCCCCTTGGTCAGTGCCGTCAGATCGACCGACGCCGGTTCAAATTTTTCCAGATTCAGGCTCCGCAAATCGCGCATTTGGACGTCAAGCCGGGCGTTCAAATCGGCGAGGGTTCCGCTGGCATCGAGTTTCACGTTCAGCAAACCGGACGCCGCGGGCTTGAGTCCAACATCCTGGAAGAGTTTTTTGATATCAAGGTTCTCGGATTGAAATGTCGCCATCACTTTTCCGTTGGACGGAAGAAGAGGCGCATTACTGCCAAGATTTTTCCAAACAAAAGGAATCGAGATGTAACCGCCTGCGTACTTCGCCTGGTCCTGATCGAGCTCGATCTTGCTGATTTCGAGGGTGTCGCCTTTCGCGCTGGCGATCGCCTGGAAATACATCTTGTCGCTGCGCAGAAGGATTGTTGGAACGTCCAATCCATCCGCCGAGTAGGTGGCGTCGGCATGCGCCTCCAAGGATCGCGCGCTGCCGTACCGCCCGTTGTTCAACGCTAGTTTCAGTTTTCCAGACTTCTTGAATGCCACTGCGTCGCCGCTGCCTTCCCACTCCACCACCAGCGAGCCGCCGAGCTCACTCTGGTTTCCGAAGGTTCTTAGTAACGGGCGCAACTTCGACAAATCGGAAATATTCGCCTGCAGTTTACCGCTGTAGCGACGAGGGCCGCGCAGGTTCGCAATCGCGCTGCCGCCGACAAAATCCCGATCGTTCAATTTCGCGCTGACTTCGTTCAAATAGACGACGCTGTTCCAAACCTCGATTTGCGAGTTCAGCTGCGTGAAAACCAGATCGCGCATGTGAAGATTCGCCCCGAAAATCGATAGCCGGCCGTTGGCGAGTCCGTTTTTCCATTCGATCTGCCCGTCGCCTTGCAGTGGTCCGCTCACTTTGTCCGGCGAATCCGCAATCCAATAGTCAGCCAACTCTGGAACGTTTAGAGAGATGTCGATCTTCGCCCGTTGGTCCGCGATCCGGGCCAAATCTCTCGGCAGGGAATAGTCGCCGCTGATCGTGAATTCGTTTTGCCTCCGCTTCACCGCCAGATGATCGAACGTGATCAGATCGTTTTTGGAGTGAACCGATCCTTCCACCGAATCGGCGACGTAATCGCGAAACCGAACGTTCGAAACCGAGAAAGTGGCCTGTGAGACGAGATCGTCAAACCACGGTTTGCTTGAATCCGCCTCGGGGATTTTTTTCGAAATCTTGATTGCCGCCTGCAGGTTTTCACAATGACCGTCCTTAAATTGGATCGAAGGCGCCCCCAGGGTAAAATCGCCGTCCAGTTTTGAGTTGCTGATATTCATTTTGCCGCTCATCTGCCCTGAGCCGCTGATCTTGGTTGGCATTGCCGCCGTTACCTGCTGCAAATCCGGAAGCGCGGCCGTGACCTCAAGCGTCGCCGGCGAGCGGCCAAAATCTCGAATGTCGCGTGGCAACTGCGTCGAACCCTTGACCTGAAACTGATTCTCTTGCTGCCTGATCTCGGCCGATTGCAACGTGGCGACACCGTTCTTCGCGATAATTTGAAAGTCGCCACGATCGAAGGCTGTTTGTTCCTGCCGAAAATCTTTGACGATCGCGGTCAGATTTCCGTTCCAGGTCACCGGAGAGCTGAGCAAGCCGTTAAGATCGACATCAAACTTCTCAAGTGAGCCGCGCAACCAATCCTGTGGCAACGCGGCGAACTTGTTGATGGCCGACAACGGCACTTTCCCGGATCGAATGCGGACGCTGGTATCAAGTGAGTCGTGCGATTCGCGCAACGAGATCGCGCCGTTGATTGTTCCGTCCGCAACAGCGTAATCGAAATTGATTCCAAGTTTTCGCGCGGCGATTTGCGACCCATCGAAATTGATCGAGCGAAATCGTTCGTCGTCACCGAGAACGAGGTCGCGCAAGGTCAGGCTGCGATTCGAGTAAGTTGCCTGCGCGGCCAGCCTCAGCCAGGTCTGTCCGCCGACGAGCTGGAGTTTCTCGACCTTGACTTCACCGGGCCGTTTCGGATCCAAATCAACATCGACATGTTCGGCGATAAAATCGTGAGGGCGATTGCGAACAATGATCGTCGCGTCACTGACATGAATTCGCTCGGGAAAAATGTCCGGGACCTCGATTTTGTTTTTCGGATTCGGCGGACGCGGACGCAATGGCTTCTTGGCCGGATTCATCACCAGACGCGCGGATCGGACCTCGACATTTTGAAGCGCACTCGAAATTCCATGGCGCAATAACGTGAACAACCCGTAATCGACGCGGGCGAGATCAACATCGATCGATTCTACGTCGCTCGGTCCGATCGGCACGACATGCAGATTTCTGACCGTCAGGTTGGTGAAAACGCTGCCTTCGAGGCGAAACTCGGCCTTCAGGTGTTCCCTGGCCGCGTAGTGAAGAGCGATTTTGCGGCCTATATATAATAAGACCGGCCGATGAAAGATCAGCAGCAGGGCGCAAAAAATCCCGAGCGCGATTAACGCACGGCGACGCCAACCCCCAGCGTGGATAGTACCCTGACCATATTCGCCCACGACCGATTTACTCCACCGCACGAAGGGAAAGCGCAAATCGGGCCAGATCGCACCTATATATATGAGTTCCCGATTGCGCCCCGGGGCGTGTCGCGCCACGCTTGTCCGGTAAGAGATGAATCCGGACAAGCTTTTCAATTACCTGGATGGTAAATTGTCGCCTAACGAGCGGGCTGAGCTCGAGGAACGGTTCATGTCCGATCCGGAGGCGCGACGCGAGCTGGCGGTCGCTCGTCAGATTCATGCCAGCCTGGGCGACTCGCGCGAAGTAGTTGGAATCGCGGATGCAATGCCAACCCCCGAGCGCGGCCCGGTCCTGGCCCGAAGGATCATGATCGTCTTTATGGTTCTGGTCACGGTGAACGTCGGATTCGGGATTTACGCGATCTTCTTTATGAAAAACAGAGAACGCGCCCGTGAACGGACCGAACAAAATCGGACTGAGCTCACTCAAAGCCTTTCCCAAACGGCAGCGGCGACTTTGCCAACGCCAACCTTGGGCATCGACGAAATCACATTTAACGCAGCGGCGACGGAACGCGACGCGTTGACCAACAAAGTCATCGCGGTAGCAAATCAATCAGGCGGGTCCGCAGCAAAAGGATTGAGCAACGAGAATGGCACTTTGATTTTCGCCGAAATTCCGACCACACGACTCAACGAATTCCGCGAAGCGCTCAAAAAACTTGGCGCGACCGTTTCCACGTCCGCTGCCGAACCAAATCCAGGAGAGAAAACGATTCTCCAAGTGCGCATCGCCGGCGCGCAATGATCGCGATCACGCTCGCGCTGCCGACCGAAAGCTCCGATCTTCGTCACCAACTGCGCGAAGCTCGAGGAGACGGCAGTTTGGTTGTGGGCGAGCTCAACAATCGCGCCGTCGCGATTCTACACACTGGAGTCGGGGCAAGAGACTGCAACGAGCGCGTTGAAACGTTACTCCACAAGCAGCGGCCACGATTGGTGATCAGCTCCGGGTTCGCCGGCGCGGTGATCGACAATTTGCAGGTTGGCGATCTGATCCTTGCGGAGAATTTCTCCGATCCACAATTGCTCACAAGCGCCGAGAGGATTTTAATTGAGCTTAAACCGCGCCTTGTAAAACTTTTTACGTCGACCTCCATCGTCGACTCTGTTGACAAGCGAAACGAAATCGCACGCGCGTCCGGAGCCGCGGCAGTCGATATGGAAACCGGATCGATAGTCGGCGTTTGCAACGCTCATGGTGTTCCGGTGCTGTCGCTACGAGTCATCAGCGACACGCCCGCCCAACCGTTTCCGGCGCCATCGGACCTATTGTTCGATATCGAACGGCAGCGACCAAACTATGGCCGCCTGGTTGCGTATTTATTAAGGCATCCCTCGTCGATTTCCGGACTCGTAAGCTTCGGTCGCGAGATCAATCGGGTTCGCGCCAAGTTAACTAATGCCATCGTTGCGCTGGTTCGAACGTTGTAGCCACGGCGCCATGGGCGGCCAACAGGTCCACAGCTAATTTTGTCATCGCTCTCATTATCACCGGGCTTAAGCCCGGTGTTCGCCGTGAAAGCAGTTGCAAACGTTTAAACGGTTTTGTCGCCCGCGCTGCCAAACACCGCGCTGAAGCGCGGTGTTAATGAACCGCGAAGGTGGATCGACCTCTCCGAAGGCGACGTTAAAACAAACGCTCCTTCGGCGCCTAGATTATCATCGCGTTAGGAACAACGCGCTCCACCTACACTTGCGCCGGCTCGATGTGAACCAGCACGTCGGCAATCCGGTGATCGCTCTCCTGAATCGCTCGTTTGACTTCGTGCGCGATATAATGACCATCCCGGACGGAAATATCACCGTCCACTTTCACATGAAGGTCGACGTAAAAGCTCAATCCCATTTTGCGAATGAATAGCTTCTCAACTTCGATTACGCCCCGAACAGATCGCGCAGCATCGCGCACAACACCGAAGATTTCGCCGCGCGGAGCAGTGTCGAGAATTTCATACAGCGCAGGGCGAAGCAGTCGATAACCGTTGGCGGCGATCAGGGCACACGCGAACAGTGCCGCCCAATCATCTGCGCTTTGCCATGCTTCACCGCCAATCAACGCGACCGAAATTCCGATGAACGCAGCAACGGATGTCATTGCATCCGTACGATGATGCCAGGCGTCGGTTTGAATCGCCGTACTTTCCACGTTTCGGCCAAACCGGGCGACATAGCGGTACATGATTTCTTTCGTCACGACCGCGACGATAAGAACAATCAGAGTGAAAGACGCCGGTGCGTGACGTGGGAGAAAAAGTTCGCGCACGCTTGAGATGGCCAAACCAAGCGCGGCCGCGACGACTAAGACTGAGACGACGATCGCTGCGAACGGCTCCGCCTTACCGTGACCGTAGGGATGGGTCGCGTCCGGGGGACGTGCGGCAAATTTCAACGCGCCCCAGATGATGACCGAACCGCCGACGTCCATTGCCGATTCGATGCCGTCCGCGATCAAGACATAAGCGTTGCCCAATAAACCGGCGACGATTTTGATCGTGGCAAGGGCGATGTTGATAAGCAGTCCGAGAAGCGCAACCCGCGCTCCGGTTTGCAGATTGTTCGCGACAGGCTCAGGCGTTGGCACGGTTTCGGCGAAAGCTAGTCATCGAATACACGGCGTAACGATCAGTAGCAAGCCGTGGCGGCGGCTTGGCCCGCGTTTCCTCACATCGCGGCCTGTATGTTGTGTGGACGGCTTTCCGACAAACACATGCCAACTTTGCGGCGGGAGTGCGGAGCGAAGCGATTGGCACTACGGAAGCCGGGCCACCTACACTAATAAAGAAATTAGTGTAGGATGCGGCGCCGAATTTATGGAATGAACAAAACTATCAAAGTTATCGTCTACGAAAGGCACGGAAATCCGGAGGATGTCCTCCAGGTTAAGACCGAACCCTGGCCACAGCCAACCGCCGACGAAGTAGTTGTCGCAATGCGCGCGGCGCCGGTCAACCCGGCCGACATCAACGCGATCGAGGGAAAATATCCGGCAAAGCGCGAAGTGCCGGCTGTGCCGGGATTTGAAGGCGCTGGCGTCGTTGTTGAAGTCGGCGCCAATGTTTCAACCATCACGCAAGGCGCGCTGGTGATGTTGCCGCACAACATCGGCACGTGGCGCGAGGCGGTGGCAATAAAGGCCGATGATCTGGTGGCGGTTCCGCCGGAGATCGATCCGGCCCAGGCCGCGATGCTGAAAATCAATCCACTGACGGCGTGGCGATTGTTGCACGATTATGTCGATCTCGCGCGCGGGAATTGGCTGATTCAAAACGCGGCGAACTCGGCGGCTGGACGCGCCGTGATCGCAATTGCGCGCCAGCTTGGATTCAAAACAGTCAACGTTGTCCGACGTGCCGAGTTGCTCGAAGAACTGCGCGCCGAAGGCGGTGATGTCGTGCTAGTCGACGGCGAGAAGTTACGCGACGAAGTCAAAATGGCGACCGGCAGCGCGGCGATTCGATTGGGTTTAAACTCAGTCGGCGGGGATAGCGCATTGCGCTTATCTAACTGTCTCGCCTTTGGCGGAACTCTGGTGAGTTTCGGTGCGATGAGTATGCAGCCGCTGAAGATCCCGACTGGACTTCTGATTTTCAAAGATCTGCGGTATCGCGGAATCTGGATCAATCATTGGTACGACAACGCCACCATGGCCGAGCGAATGGCTGCTTTTAACCCGCTGTTCGACATGGCGAAGCGCGGATTATTGAAAACGAAGATCGCGAAAGTTTACGCGATCGACGATGTGAAAGCGGCGGTAGTGCAGGCTGCGCAGCCGAAACGCAACGGCAAAATTATTTTCGAATTCAAGACGTGACCGTAATCGTTGTCGGTGCAGGGATTAACGGAGTTACTTCCGCGATCGAGTTAATAAATCGCGGGCACCAAGTTGTCCTCGTCGATCCCGGACCCCTGCCCTCTCCGCTCGCCGCGTCGACCGACATCAGCAAAGCAGTCCGCGCCGCCTATGGTCCCGATGATGATTACACCGAACTGGCTGACCGCAGCATTCCGATCTGGCGGGAGTGGAACAAGAAATTCGGGACCACGCTCTATCACGAAACGGGAGTCCTATTCGTCTGCCGGCAACCGATGCGCCCCGGCGATTTTGAATACGAGAGCGCACGCGTTCTGAAAAAGCACGGACATCCATTCGAGCCGTTTGATCGCGAAATGTTTCATCGACGTTTTCCCGCATTTGCTCCGCAGCGATTTCACGACGGGTTCTTTGATCCGGAGGCCGGTTACGCGGAGAGCGGCCGCGTGGTTGCGACGCTGGTTGAATACGCGAAATCGCTCGGCATTGAAGTGCGCGAACGCGTAAACGTCGCTTCGCTAGATGAAGGCGACAATTCCGTCAAAGGAGTTGTGTTGGACGATGGAAATAGAATCACCGGTGATGCGGTGGTGATCGCGGCCGGAGCGTGGACGCCGTATATCCTGCCCTCGACGAAAACGTTTCTCCGTGCGACCGGCCATCCGGTTTTTCATTTGAAACCGTCTACTCCGGAACTTTTTCTTCCGGAACGCTTCCCATTTTTCGGCGCCGACATTTCAACTACGGGTTTCTACGGCTTCCCGCTGAACAACGGCATCGTCAAAATCGCGAACCACGGCACAGGTCGGGAGATGTCGCCAGATTCGCCTGAGCGCGTCGTGACCGCGGACGAAGAGCGCGACTTGCGCGAATTTCTGAGGGCGACAATTCCATCCCTTGCCGACGCGCCGATTGTTTACACGCGCATTTGCATGTACTCGGACACCAATGACGGCGATTTCTGGATCGCACCCGATCCGGCACGGCCAAACCTGACCATCGCGACCGGAGATTGCGGCCACGGATTCAAGTTCGCGCCGGTGTTGGGCGAGATCGTCGCCGACGCGGTCGAAGGCAAACCGAATCCGATCCTGAAAAAGTTTCGCTGGCGTCCGGAAGTGAAAGCCGGCGTGACCAAGGAAGCCGCGCGATTCGAAGGATAAGTGGCTCGACCAGCGGCCGCTCGGTCAAAATCCGCGGCGCAGCGCTCGATCCACCTTACTCTTTGCTCGCTGTTTCTTTCTGCGCAGGTTCTTGGCGAGCCGGCTCTTTTTTCGGCTGCCGCTTGAGCAGGGTGATTTGTTTGATCCGAGCAGAATCCGACGGACTCCAGGTGGCGATATCGGGATCGTCTTTGAACGCGTTGTGCACAATGCGGCGCTCGTACGAATTCATCGGCTCGAGCTGAAGCGATTTTCCAGTAGCGCGCACCCGCTCCGCCAAACTGCGCACTCGTTGCACAATCCGGTCTTCCCGCATCGAGCGGTACATTTCGCAGTCAACCACGACTTTGGGCGCGTCCTTATCTCTGGCCTGAAGCAATCGGTTCAGTAAAAACTGGATCGCTTCGAGGGTCTCGCCGTCACGCCCAATCAATCGGCGACTTTCCTCGGTATAAACTTGCAGGACCAGGTTCCCGGCTTCGTTTTGCGATTCTTCGATCTCAACGACGAAACCGAGATAGCCGAGAATGGTGTCGAGTAATTCTTTCGGCGTCATCATCTTCGTTTTGCGGCCGGAGCGACTTTCTCGAGCGTCGGCATCGGTTGTCGTTTGTTGTAATAGAATTGCACGATGCTGAAAAGGTTCTGTGTGGTGTAATACAATGCCAGAGCCGCGGCAAAATTGTAGCAGATAAACAAAAAGATCAGCGGCGTAAACATCATCACCCGGCGCTGCGTGGGATCGCCCGTCTTCGGCGTCATCGCCATCAACCAGATCTGAGTCGCCGCCATGCACAACGGAATGACATTGATCGGCAAACCAAACAAAACTGCGACGGTGTCGGGTTGGGACAGATCCTT
>Ga0307474_10001984_pt1 | contig 14729 bp, 14 predicted proteins | sample atmos_gasesECM1C_2_FD_203312 | JGI IMG/M metagenome (GOLD analysis project Ga0307474, IMG submission 203312) | Hardwood forest soil microbial communities from Morgan-Monroe State Forest, Indiana, United States - atmos_gasesECM1C_05 | ecosystem: Environmental > Terrestrial > Soil > Temperate... | reverse complement strand
TTCGCGGAGGGTGCCGATCACGAGGCCGTATACCAGACGCTCGGACCGGCGACGAGGCGGCGTAGAAGCAACCGGCTCGCCCAGACCGCGAGCCACACCGCGATGACGAGCGACAGTCCCGAGTCGATCCACCTGAGGTGAAACCACGCGATGGCCGCGGCGCCGAGCAACCCGACGACGGTCAACGACGCGTCGGACAGCTCGTGGGCCAAGGCGGCGCGGAACGACCAGCGCTCATGGGCCGGTTCTCGGAAGAGCTCGGCGGTGATCAGGTTGGCCACGAGGCCAAAGAGCGAGAAGAGCAATGCGGCCGGCGGCGGTTCGAGCTCGGGTCTGCGCAGCGCGCGCAGGGAGGCTGCGCCAATGACGGCCGCGACGGCGAAAACGAGCAACAGCACGGCGCAGCTCAGCACGTCTTCGCGAATGGCGTGCCGCCCGCGCTGCGGCAAGAGCAACACGCCAAAGATGGCGAGATGGGCCACCAAGTGCACCGCGTCCGCGACGAGAAAGTAGCTGCCGGCTCGCCGAGCCACCCCGATCTCCACCGTGGCCGCCAATACCGTCACCGCGGCGGCCGTGAGTACGCGGCCCGGACCGACGTGGAAGTGAGGCGTGGGTAGCACGCGAGGGGTCCTATCGATCGGGTGACAGGCACGCTCCCATCAACGGCTGCGGACGACGTAGACGGGGCGGTGCGCGCGGTGCACGACCTCTCCCGCCACGGAGCCGAGCACCGTCCGCGCCAGCCCGCCCCGGCCGTGTGAGGCCATCGCGATCGCGTCGACGTCGAGGCGCTCGGCGGCCTGGACGATCGCCTCGGCCGCCTTGCCGCCGTCGACGATCGACACGTGCGTGGCGATACCGAGGGATTTCGCCTCGGCGGGGACGAGATCGCGCAACTCCTTGAGCAGGCGCGCCCGCTCGACGTCGCTCAGCCCGGGGCCGGCGGCGTTGTAGGCGTATGACGGGCTCGGGAGGGCATGCTCGTGGACGTGGCAGAGCTCGACGGTGCCGCCCGTGCCACGCACGAGCGCGTAGGCGTGGGCCACGGCCGCGTTCCCGAGCGCGGAGAGATCGGTCACCGCGAGGACCGTGCGCAGCGCGGGGATCCCGGCGGTGCGCGCGAGCGTCGCGGGGGCCGCGGGGACGATCGCGATGGGCACGTAGCGCGATTGGCGCGCGAGGCGCTGCGCGATGGAGCCCGTGAGAAAGCGCGTCGCGCCGTGACGCTCGTGCGCCCCCACGACGAGGAGGTCGGCCTCGGAGTCCTCGACGGCCACGAGCAGGTTGGCGGCCGGCTCGCCCCATGCGGCGCGGATGTCGAGCTTCACGGTGCCCTGCCCCGGCAAGCCGTCGATCCTCACACGGAGCGCCGGCTCGAGGTTCTTGACGACGTCGGGGTCCACCTCGAAGAGATCACGCGCGCCCTGCAGTCCCAACCGCGCGTATTCCTCGATGGGCCAGTAAAGGTGCAGGAACGTGACGTCGCACGGGGCCTCGCGACGGAGGCTGGCCACGAAGCCCAGGATCGAACCATCGTCCGAACCGTCGTCGTGGTCGCCGAGCGCCGCGAGGACCCTGGGCGCGCGGCGCGCCTCTCCCACGCGGCCCGCCAACCAAACGGCGGGATCGGGCCGGCGCGGCACGAGCACGACGGGGCGATCGGCGGAGCGCATCGTTCGCTCGGCGACGCTGCCCAACACCCAGCGCTCGACCGCACTCGACTCGCCCGTCCCGAGGACGATCATGCGCGCGTCCTCTTGCCGCGCGTGCCCGAGGATGCTCTCGTGAGGCTCGCCCCGGAGCAGCTGGGGGCGAATCGAGACGTCGAGCTCTTGCGCCGCCGCGCGTGCCGCCTCGCGCAGCCGCTCCGTGGCGACGCGGAGCCTTTCGGCGTCGAACTGCGCCGTGTCGAAGACGAGCATCCGCGCGTCCTCTCGGACTGCCGGCACCACGTGGATGAGGTCGACGGGGCTCCCGTCGCGGCGGGCGACGGCCGCCGCCCAAGCGAGCGCGCTTTCAGACTGAGGAGAGAAATCGGTGGCGCAGGCGATGAGCTGATTCATGGCGAGATCCTCACTTCCGATCGTGCTTGGCGTACGTGGCTTCCTCGCGGCTTCTCGTTCGAAGCTCCGCGACGTGCGCCTCGTCGGGCGCCGTCAGGTCGACGGCGATCGCGCCAAAGCGACGGATCGAGATGCCCGGCATGTAGAGCGGGCAGGTCACGCGCGCGTCGAAGGCGCGGGACTGCGCATAAGCGTAGTGACAACGCATGTGCTCGGCGACTGCGTCGACGCGGGTGCCCGGCGCGAAGGTCACGCGCACGCCCCGCGGCACGTCCTCGATCGTCGTGACCGGCCCGAGCAGCGGGCAGGCGGCCCTCGTCTGCTCGGGGAACTCGCGGCAAGCGCCCTCCTCGAAGTGCTCGAGCGCGGCGGCGGCCCGCTCGTGCTCGCGCGCGTGCTCGCGGTGCTTGTCGGCCTCGCGCAGGTAGCCCTCCGTCGGGTTGTAGATCGAAGCCGGGAACACGACGTCGCTACCGGGGGCGGCCGGAGGAGCAAGCGGGCTCACCCGAGACGCGCCCGGGTCGTAGAGCTTCACGTTCTGCTGGGCCAGCTCCCGCTCGTGGCGGGCGGCGTCGCGGTGCTCCGTCGCGCTCATCTCGTCTGGCTTCACGCTCGGCTGGGTCCCCGCGCAGGCCGCGCCGACCACCAGCGCCACGACCCAAGAAATGATCCTGGTCTTCATCGCAACCTCCGCAACTTACCTCAGCAACAGCCGTTCCAACCTGGGTCGCCGCCCGACGCGCGTCAAACCCTTCGGGCCGCCGCGGCCCTGACCTCGCGCGCGCATATTCTGCGCCCCGCGGTGCGGGCGCGTACCATTTTGCGCGACCTCGCCCGTGTGCCAGAGTCGGAGCGTGACGCCCGACCTTCACGTCGCAGGCACCGGCCTTGCTTGGCTCTCTGTCGCGTTGCCCGACACGACACCCACTTTCTTCGAGAGCCTCAAGGCCTACGTCGGCTTCACGGAAGAGTCGTCAGCGGCCCTCCGGCAGCTGCACCCGCTGGCGCGGCCCCACTTCGTCCCGATCGTCGACGACTTCTACACCGCCATCGAAGCACACCCGGGGGCCCGCGCGGCCATCACGGGCGGCGCGTCCCAGATCGAACGCCTCAAGCAGACCCTCGTGCGCTGGCTCGACACGATGTTGCTCGGGCCTCATGACGAGGCATACCACGACGTTCGCGCGCGCATCGGGCGCGTCCACGTCCGCATCGCCCTGCCTCAACAGTTCATGTTCACCGCCATGAACCGGATCCGCGTGCGCTTGCTCGAGGTCGCGCAGCGCGAGGTCATCGAGCCCGCGGCGGCGCGGCGGATCTGCGCGGCGCTCGACCAGATCATCGATCTCGAGCTCGCCATCATGCTGCAGACTTATCGCGAGGATCTCGTCGAGAGGAATCGGAACGCCGAGCGGCTGGCGACGATCGATCACTTCGCCGCCAACATCGGGCACGAGCTCCGCAATCCGCTCGGCGTCGTCGAGTCGTCGCTCTACCTCTTGCGGCAGCACCTCGGCGCGGAGGTGGCGCGCGCGCCGCAGGTCGCGAAGCACCTCGATCGCATCGGCACTGAGGTCAAGCGCGCGAACCAGACCATCGCGGACCTGCTCGACTTGGCCCGCAACAAGCCGCCGAAGCGCCGGCCCACCGACCTGCGCCTGCTGGTCGAATCGGCCGTCGACGCGTCTCTCCTCCCGGCGGCCGTGACCTTCGAGTCCACGGTGCCGGCCGGCCTTACGGCCCGGATCGACGCCGACCAGCTGCGCCAGGTCCTCGTGAACCTGATCGTGAACGCCTGCCAGGCCATGGGGGGCCGCGGCCGTCTCTCGCTCGAAGGTGAGCGCACCGCCGACGGCGGCGCGCGCTTGCGGGTACGCGACGACGGCCCGGGCGTCCCCGAGGAGGACGGGCGGCGGATCTTCGAGGCCCTCTTCACGACGAAGGCCAAGGGCAGCGGCCTCGGCCTGGCCCTCTGTCGGCGCATCGTGAACGCGCACGGCGGCTCCATCGTCCTCGAGGCCACGCCGGCGGGCGCCTCATTCCTGCTCACCCTTCCCCCGGCATGAGGCCCTGCGTCCTCATCGTCGATGACGACGACGCGCTCGCCGAGAACATAGCGGAGATCGTGCAGGCGCTGGGCGTCGATACGGCCATCGCGCCCGATCGTCGCACGGCGCTCGCGCTCGCGGACGAGCGCGACTTCGACGTCGCGCTCGTCGACGTCCGGCTTCCCGACGGCGACGGCCTGTCGCTCCTGGCTCCGCTGCGCGCGCGCGCGCCGTTCGTGCAGTCCGTCATGGTGACGGGCGACGCCGCCGTCGAGGGCGCGATCGCCGCCGTGCGCGTCGCCGCCTTCGCCTACGTGCTCAAGCCCGCCTCTCCGCCCGACCTCCTCGATACGGTACGGCGCGCCCTCGAACAGTCCGCGCTCCTGCGCGAGCGCGAGCGCCTGCGCGGCGACCTCGAGCGCTCTGAACGTCGCCACCGCGAGCTCGTCGAATCCATCCCGGCCTTCGTGACGGCGCTCGACGGCGAGGGGCGGATCCTGACGTGGAACCGGCAGCTCGAGGCGACGACCGGCTATCTCCGCGCCGAGATGCTCGGCAGCGACGGCCGCGACCTCGTGGGGAGCGGCGACCGCCCGCGCACGCTGCCCGTGAAGACGGGCGCGCCCCGCCGCGTGCGCTGGAACCGCGCCGAGATCGAGAACGCCGACGGCAGCCGCATCGTCTACGCCGTGGGCATCGACGTCACCGACGAGCAGGAGCTGCTGCGGCGCATGCTCCGCTCGGAACGGCTGGCCGCTGTGGGGACGATGGCGGCCGGCCTCGCGCACGAGGTGCGCAACCCGCTCAACTCGGCCTCGCTGCAGCTCACGCTGCTCCAGCGCCGTCTCGCGCGCGGCGAGGGCGCGGCCGAGACGCTGCCCGTCGCCGAGATCATCAAGAGCGAGATCGACCGTCTCGATCGCCTCGTGCGGGACTTCCTGGCGTTCTCACAGCCGCGTCCGCTCGACGTCAAGAGCGTCGACGCCGAGACGCTGATCTCGAGCCACGTTGGCCTCATCGCCCCGGACGCCGAGGCGAGCCGCGTCAAGATCGCGACCGAGCTCGCGCCCGCCCTCCCGCCAATCGCGGGAGACCCAGAGCGCCTGCGCCAGGTCCTCTTGAACCTGACCCGCAACGCGGTCGAGGCCATGCAAGGCCGCCCCGGCACGCTGACGCTGCGGGCCCGGTGCGACGAGAACTCGGTCGAACTCGACGTCGAGGACGACGGTCCGGGCTTTTCCGAGGACCTGCCCGTGTTCGATGCCTTCTTCACGACCAAGGAGCAAGGAACGGGCCTCGGTCTTTCGCTCGTTCACCGCATCATCGCGGATCACGGCGGGAGCATCCGCGTGCGGTCGCGGCCGGGCCGGACCTGCTTCACGCTGCGATTGCCGGCGGCGATCTGAGTTGGTTACAGCTCGTCGTCCCCTTCCGCGTCGTTGGAGATGGACGCGTACGCCGACTTGGGCGCGCTCTCGTACTCGTGGAGCTTGTACTGAATCTTTCGCACGCTCATCTTCAAGATCTCGGCGGCCCGGCTCGTCGAGCCGCCCGTCGCCTCGAGCGTCTTCGTGATGGCGTAGCGCTCGATCTCGTCGAGCGTCGCACCCGGGATCTGCAGGCCGACCCGGGCCTTGGCCGGCACGAGGTGCTGCGGCAGATCGACGAGCGTGATGAGGCTGCCCTGGGCCATGACGACGGCGCGCTCGACGACGTTCTCGAGCTCGCGCACGTTGCCGGGCCAGCCGTAGCTCGACAGATTCTCAAGCGCCTCGGTCGAGAAGCCGCCGATCTGCTTGCCGTTCTCCGTGGCGTACTTGCGCAGGAAGTGAGCGGCCAGCAGCGGCACGTCGGACGAGCGCGCGCGCAGCGCCGGCATCTCCAGGTTGATGACGTTCAGGCGGTAGAAGAGGTCCTCGCGGAACGTTCCGTCGGCCACCATCTTCTTGAGGTCGCGGTTCGTCGCGGCGATGACGCGCACGTCGACGCTGATGGTCTCGTTGCCGCCGACGCGCTCGAACTCGCGCTCCTGCAGGAAGCGCAGGAGCTTGACCTGCACGGCGGGCGCGATCTCCCCGATCTCGTCGAGGAAGAGCGTGCCGCCGTGCGCCTGTTGAAAGCGACCGTCGCGACGCGACTGGGCGCCCGTGAACGAGCCGCGCTCGTGCCCGAAGAGCTCGCTCTCGAGCAGCGACTCGGCCAGCGCCGCGCAATGCAGCTTCACGAACGGCCCCTTGGCGCGCGCGCTGCGCTCGTGAATGGCGGCCGCGATGAGCTCCTTGCCCGTGCCCGACTCGCCCGTGATGAGGACGCTCGCGCGCGAAGCCGCGATCTGCGCCACGGTCTTGAACACCTCTTGCATGGGGGCGGCGTTACCGACGATGTTGTCGAAGCTGTACTTTTCGGCGAGGCGCGCGCGCAGCATGCCGGCCTCTTGCCTGAGCCGGCGTTGCTCGAGCTCGCGCGAGAGCACGACCGACAGCTCGCCCACGTTGACGGGCTTCGAGAGATAATCTCGCGCGCCGGCGCGCATCGCACCCACGGCCGTCTCGACCTCGCCGAAGGCCGTCATGACGACGACGGGCAAGTCGACGTCCTGCTCATGGAGCTTGCCTAGGAGCTGGATGCCGTCCATGCCTGGCATCTTCAGGTCCGTGAGGACCAGATCCGGCGCGAAGTCCGCGACCTTTCCCAGCGCCTTGAACCCGTCGGCGGCGGATTCAACGGCGTAGCCTTCGTCGCGTAGCAACTCACAGAGCGCCGTACGGGCGTTGACCTCGTCGTCGACGACCAGGATCCTTCCCTTGGTTTGCATTCGTCCCGAGGCTCCCTTGGTGGGCCGGCTGGCTGCGGCGCGCTCCGGCGCGGCCAGATTAGTTGGTGTCGTATGGGTTGTCTCCATGGCCTCTGGGGGGAGGGGACTGCAAAGCCCGAACCAAGCGTCATTTCAAGGAGTTGCCGCCCCGGACGCCGGGGCTCGCGCGCAATTTGCGTGGATCCGCACGGCGGGCGCAGAATCTGCGCGGATCAAGACTGGCTGCGCTCAGCGGCGCGGCCCCGACCGCCTGCGCTTCGTTGCCGCCGCCGTCCACACGAAGCAGGGGGCTGCCGGACCTTTATCGCCGACCTGCGCGTCCACGCCGCGCGCGAGGACGCGACGCTCTACCGCTGGGCGAGCCGAGGACGTCGACGGCGACGCGTGGGCGAGGATCGCGCGGGGCCTGCGCGAGGCGCGCGACGCCGCGGCGGAGCGACTCGGCGCCGAGCTCAGCCAGCTCGGCGCGCGCTCTAGGTGATCGCCGTTCGCTCTGTCAGCCACGATGACGCGGCCGCAGCGGCCAGGACGAGAACGACGCCGAGGATCGGGTGAGGCTGAGAACCAGAGTCAGCAGCTGAAAGAGAAGCCCGAAGGCCAGGAACGCCCAGAGCGGCCCCGGCCAAGCTCTGCGCACGGAAGACGCCAAGGGACGCCGCGACGAAGGCCGCGAAGACCGTGGTCCAGAGGATGACCTGGAGCGTCTCCCACAGGGTGGACCGCTTCTCGCCCTCGGCGAGCTGCTTGATGCCGGTCATCATTCGCCGCTCCATCGCGAAGTGCACGGGCTCGAAGATCGCGACCGTGAACGCTCCGGGCAGTAGCGGCAGGCCTCCCGAGCCGCGCCCGCGGAAGACGAGGCGCGACCGGCCCGCGTCGACGGGCGTCACGACGAAGGACCAGCTCGCGTCGGGAGCGTCATTCATGCTCCGGCCGATCTGTCGCGTAAGCGAAGCCGAGCGCACGTCCCGGCTCGAAGACGGCGAGCGTGGCGAAGACGCCGCCTCTGGCCTTTCTCGGTGGGTACATCCAGAGCTTGTCGTCCACCTTCCAGTGCTGCAACGCGGGCGTAAGCGCCTGGACGTCTGGCATCTCGCACCCGAAGAGGTTCTCGAGCGCGCGAAAGCTGTAGAAGCCCGCGCGATCTTGACCGATCTGCGCGACCCAACCCCAGACGACGGGCGCCGGCGCGTCGATCGTGACGGCGCGTCTCCTGGCTCACGGGGGCGGGGACGATCTCGTCGCCCGGCAAGCGTTGGACCAGCTCGGCATCGGTGGTCCCCCAGCGATGAATCCAAGGACGAGCCACGAGCGCATAGACGGCGCTCAGCTCCGCCAAGACCGCCACGGCCGCACCGAGACGGCCGAGAAACCGGAGGGCCGAGAATTTGCGCCTCGTCTTCACGTGCACGTCTCTACGAGACGCAACCCGCTGGCCAGGCGTGCGCGCGCGACGATCACCACGCGCGTTTCCCCCGCTGCGCACTTCCTGCGTGGACACGGTGAAACCGCACTTATCCGGCGCGGGCGGACAGGTGGCACTCTGTGTGCAGCTCTGAAGGACATGGACACCATCGACATCCAAGCGGAAGTGTCGCGGTACGCTCCCAAAGAAGCCCCCAGGAAGGAAGAGGACGGCGAGCTCGAGCGCTGGCAGATCGATCCTGCGACCTCGCGTCTTACCTTCACGCTCCGCCACCTCGTCGTCCAGCAGATCCGGGGTCAGTTTCTAAGTTGGGGCGGTACCTTGTTTCTCGAGCGCACCGAGCCGTGGCTCTCGAGCGTGCACGTCTGGGTGGGTCTCGCGAGCATTGAAACGGACTCGGTCGAGCGCGACGCGCACGTGCGCTCGGCGGAGTTCCTGGACGTCGCGCGCTTCCCGCGCGCCGAATTCAAGAGCACGGCCGTCGAGCCCTGCAGCCGTCACCTCCTCGTTCGCGGCCGTCTCCAGCTCCACGGCGTCACCCACGATCTCGAGCTCGAGGTCGAGGCCGGCACCGGCAAGAACGGCGCGGCGCAGAGCGTGTACTCCGTGCGCGGAAAGATCGACCGACAGCTCTTCGGCCTGCACTGGAATCAGGACCTGGACGTGGGCGGCGTCGTCGTCGGCGACGAGATCGAGATGTCCGCCGAGGTGAACGTCGTGCGCGCCGACGACGGACCGGACTAACGCACAACGCTTGCGCGACCCTCGTGCGGGCGCGAATGTGATGCGGGCGGTGGTCTAGACGAGCCGCCATCTGTCGGATCGGCCTCGTTGGCACGCGCCTCGCAATGAGGGCCGCCGTGACCAAATCAAGAGCCGTCGTGGGATCCTTGGTGCTCGCTGGCCTCGTGGGCATGGCCATTTTCTTGCGGCCCCGCCCCGTCGCGAAGGAGGAGCTCGCCCGGCCGGCCTCGATCACGCCGGTGATGCTGGCGGTGCTCAGGACGAAGATGGGCCGCCACGACCTCCAGATGAAGGCGCTCGTGGCGCGCGTCATTCTCCTCGACGACGATGTCGTCTCGAGAGCGGCGGGCGAGATGTTCGACGAGCCATCGGTCGCTCGTCCCCTCACGGGCGACGAGCTCAACGGCGTGCTGCCCGAGCGCTTCTTCGCCCTGCAAGACGAGCTTCGCAGTCGGGCCCGCCGGCTCGTCGTCGCGAGCGAGCGGCACGATCGCGCCGCCGTCGCCGACGAGTTCGCCTTGCTCTCGAGGGCCTGCCTCTCTTGTCACGAGGTCTATCTGCGCGGCGCCGACGTCGCGACCTCGCGCCAGGCCGGGTCACCGTGAACGCGCTCCGGCTCTACAGCCGAGACGTCCAGGCGCACCCCCTGCTGTCGGCCGAGGAGCAGGAGGCCTTGGCGCGGCGCTTCGCCTGCCACCGCGATCCCCGCGACGGGCGCCGGCTCGTGCTGGCGAATCTGCGCCTCGTCATCAGCATCGCCAAGAACCTCGGCGGCGCCACGCGCTCCGACCTCATGGACCTCATCCAGGAGGGTAACGCCGGGCTCATGACAGCTGTCGAACGCTTCGATCCCGAACGTGGTCTAGAGCTTTCGGCCTACGCTTCGATCTGGATACGATCCTATATCTTCCGCCACATCATGGAGACCAGCCACATCGTCCGGACGACGACGACCGCGGAGGGCCGTCGTCGCTTCTTTGCCCGTACGCTCCCGAGCGACGTTTGCCTGGACGCGCCGGCGGGCCGCGCGGGGGACGAAGGCGGCACGCGGGCAACCCGCCTCGAACTCGTGGCGGCGGACGACGGGCAGCGCCCCGATCTCGCCGCCGAGGCGCACGAGGACGTGATCCGCCTCAGGATGGCCATGACGCGGCTTGAAGCCACGCTGGACATCCGTCAGCGTCTCATCCTCGAAAGCCGTCTGCTCAGCGAGAGCCCACCGCCCCTGCGCGAGCTCGGAGCGACGATCGAGCTCAGCGGGGAGCGCGTGCGCCAACTCGAGCAAGAGATGCTGGCTCGCCTCCGACGGCTCGTCACCGATACGAAGCCCGAAGACCTGCGGACGGCCGCGTAGCGAGGTCCGACACCAACCGAAACCGAATCATCAAATGAAGGAGCGATCACGAGACGACTGTTCGTCACGACGACGGCGCTGGCGGGCCTGGCCCTCGCGGGCGCCGGCTGGGCTTACGTCGAGGCACCCAGCAAGCCGAACGACGCTCACCAGACTGAGGCGCCCACGACGAACGGCGCCTGGCGGAATGGGTGGCATGGGCAAGACGGTCGATGGCATGGGGAGTATGGGCACGTTCGAGCATGAGGGCATGTGCCCCATGATGATGGGCGGCATGGACGGCGGCATGGGCGCCATGATGGGGATGGGCGGCGCCGACACGCAGATCGCCGTCAAGAACACGGCTAAGGGCGTCACGGTCACCCTCACGGCCAGCGACCCCGCGAAGGTCGCGCGCCTCAAGAAAATAGCCGAGGCCATGCGCCGCATGCACGAGGCGACCGCGCCGTAGAGGCCCGAGTTGTCCGCAGCCGCTCCCACTCTGTGATTGAGGGACAGCTCGGGACGGACACCTAGCCGTCGCTTTGATCGACCGACACGACGTCGTCGCGCACCGAGTCCGGCGTGAGGAGGGTTCGCTCCTCTTCGTCCATGTCGTCGAGGAGCCAGCTCGTGAGGAACGCCAGCTTGGCCGCGAGCATCGGCACCCGCGGCCCGACCTTGGCCTCCTCGTGAATGCCCGCAAGTGTTGCGCGCTGGCGGGCATGCTCATCGCGAAGGCGCGCTGCCCGCAAGGGCCTGCGGGGGAGGTCGTCTTTGAAGATATCGACCAGAACCTTCTCTTCGAAGCGGAGGTGGATCTCCAGCGTGGCGTGAATGTCTCCGATGGCGCTCGTCACGGCGTCGGGCGGCTGCGCCTCCTCGTCGAGGGCGCACTCCGCGACCTCTCTCGCGTGCGCGAGCAGGGCGCGGATCCGCTGGTGTTGGATAAGGATTGCCCGTCGGACGGTCGCGGCATCCATGCGGTGACTCGGCACGCTCCAGATAGCTTCCTTCATGGCGACCCTTTTGTTGTTCTTGACTTGGCGAACGCCGGAGTCTCGCCGTCGCCCTCGAGGGCCAAGCGCTCCTGCAGGACGCGCAGCGCGTCCGCGGGATCGTCGACCCACACGAAGAGCTCGAGATCCGCCGCCGCGATCATTCCGTGACGGACCAAGGCGTCGAAGTCGATGACCTCGCGCCAGTAGGAAGCGCCGTAGAGGAGAATCGGGATCCGCCGCTCGAGCTTCCCAGTCTGGGAGAGCATGAGCATCTCGGAGAGCTCGTCGATCGTCCCGAAGCCGCCCGGGAACACGACCATGGCGCGCGCGAGGTGGGCAAACCAAAGCTTGCGCATGAAGAAGTAATGAAACTCGAAGCACAGCTCGGGCGTGACGAAGGCGTTGGGGCGCTGCTCGTGCGGAAGGCCAATGTTGAAGCCGATCGTGCGCCCGCCCGCGTCGACCGCGCCGCGGTTCGCGGCCTCCATGATGCCCCCTGCGCCACCCGAGCAGACGATGAAGCGGTGTCCATCGGCGGGCAGCGTGTGCGACCACGCGGTGAGAAGGCGCGCCAGCTCGCGAGCCTCGCGGTAGTAGCGCCCAAGCGGGCCGTCCTCGCGCAGGCGCGCCGAACCGAAGAAGACCACGGTGTCATGCACGCGGGCGCGCCGGAGCTCGCGGAGCGGCTGCAGATACTCCGCGAGGATCCGCAGCGGCCGTGCGTCGGGACCGTCGAGGAAGGCGCCGTCCTTATAGGCGAGCTTCGGACTTTGCGGCATGTTCTCGAAAGATGCGAGCCCCGTGCCACCTATGAACCGCGACCGGACGGCCCGCACGCGCGCAGGATCTGCGCGGACGGAGCCTCCCCACGGCAAGACGAGCGCAGTTCGGCGCCGGCCTTGCCAGCGGCAGGGCGGTTGCAAGAGCCGAAGGCATGATCGAATTGACCGCCATCGGGGCCGCGCGGACGGTCACGGGCTCGAAGCACCTCCTGACGACGTCCCGCGCAACGGTCCTGCTCGACTGCGGCCTCTTCCAGGGACGTCGCCAGGAGTCCTTCGAGAAGAACCGCCACATTCCCGTCGACCCGCAGCGGCTCGACGCCGTCGTGCTCTCGCACGCGCACATCGACCACTCGGGCGCGCTGCCTTTGCTCTGTCGCGCCGGTTACCGCGGCCCCATCTACGCGACGACCGCGACGCGCGACCTGGCGGCGCCCATGCTGCTCGACACGGCCATGCTCCAGAAGGCCGACGCGCGACACATCGCGCGCCTCATCGAGAGGGGCGCGACCGACCTCGTGCCCGTCGAGGCGCTCTACGACGAGGACGACGTGACAACGACGCTCTCGCAGATGTTCGGGCTCCCGTACCACCGGCGGCAGTCAGTCGCTCCTGGCGTGACCGCGACCTTCCTCGACGCCGGCCACGTGCTGGGCAGCGCCATCGTCGTGCTCGACGTCGAGGACGAAGGCCGCACGGTGCGCGTCGCCTACACGGGCGACCTCGGTCGGCACCACTTGCCGATCTTGCGCGACCCCGAGCTCCCCGACGGCGTTGAGTGCCTGCTCACTGAGAGCACCTATGGCGACCGCCTGCACGGCGACGTGGAGAAGCTCGGCGAAGCGCTGGCCGAGGTGGTGAACCGCACGCATGCGCGCGGCGGCAAGATCGTGATCCCGTCCTTCGCGCTCGAGCGCGCGCAAGAGGTCATCTACGAGCTCAAGCAGTTGCGCGGCGCGGGCCGCATCCCCGCCCTGCCCGTCTACGTCGACTCTCCGCTCACCGTGAAGCTAACGGACGTCTTCCGCTTGCATCCGGAGTGCTATGACCGGTCGGCGCGCGAGCTGCTGCTGCACGGAGACTCGCCGTTCCAGTTCGAGGGCCTCCGTTATGTCTCGTCCGTCGAGGACTCCATGGCGATCGACGAAGACGATCGCCCCGCCATCATCATCTCGGCCAGTGGCATGTGCGAGGGAGGGCGGGTCCTCCACCACTTGCGAACGACCATCGGCGACTCGAGGAACACCGTCGCGATCGTCGGCTTCCAGGCGGCGCACACGCTGGGACGACGGCTCGTCGAGCAGCGGCGAGAGGTCCGCATCTTCGGCCTGGCGCACACCCGGCGCGCGGAGGTCGTCGTGCTGGACGGCTTCAGCGCGCACGCCGACCAGGCGGGCTTGCTGGCCTTCGCCGAGGGGGTGCGCGATCGGGGTTCGCTGAGGCGCGTCGTGCTCGTCCACGGCGAGCCCCCCGCCCAGGACGCGTTCGCGCGCCTCCTCGGCGCGCGCGGCTTTCCGACCGTCGACGTACCCGCGGCCGGGCAGAAGATCCGTCTCTAGGCGGCCGCGCAAGACCTGCTGGCCCGCGCGCTCCGCGCGCAAGGCCTGCGGGCTCTGCGGAGCGCGCGCCTCGTTCGGCTTGCGCACGGGATTTGCCGTGAGGATCCCGGTGGCGTCAATGAACGCCCTCCTCGGATGTGTTGCCAGCGTGGAATTTGAAGGAGGAACGCGAGACCGTAGATCGCGTTCAAGGTTCCACCGATCAACACGGGCCTGCCGAAGGTGGTCTTCCCCAAAAGGGCTCCCGCGATCAACGGCGCGAGCCCGGCGTGCTGCCCGTGCGTTGTCCCTTTCCGCTCGGCGAGTCGGCCTGGGGGGTCGATCTGGAGCGGCCCGCCGGGTGGTGCGCCCCGAGCCGAAGCTGAGGCCGCCTCGGCACTGAGCCGATTCACGGCCCGCAGAACTTCTTGTTGGCGGCCCCGCCGCCCGTCGAGCGGCACGTAAACGTGGAGCCGGCGGCGCTGTGACAGAACGTCGTATCGCTGGCTCCTCCATCGTAGGTGGTCCCGACGTCAGAGGCGGCGCAGCTCACGCAGCAATACGTCTGCCCGGCCGACTCGAGGGGCGCGCACACCTCTTTGATACCGGCGGGGCGCTCACCCGCGACCGCACAACAGTTGCTGTCCGTTGTGCAGGTGTGTGTGCAGTACCCGCCGGTCAGGTTCGTCAGGAACATGATCGTGCCCTGCAGGCCGCCGCCGTCGAGCCCAACGTAGCAGTCGGCGTCCTTGGTGCAGTGGTGCCCCGCGGGTGGAGCCGCAGAGCCGGCCGAGCAGCCGACCAGGAGCAAAGCGAGCGCCGCGACGATCTTCTTGGGGAGGACACCGCGAAAGTATCTCATGGGCCCCGCCCGGATGGAGGCCGCCCTGTCGATCTCCGACATGGCGATAGAGGCGCTGACGCGGGGGACACTCAAAAGCGAGCCGGTGCTTGGGCGCACGCACAGATAGGTTCG
>Ga0307474_10001983_pt1 | contig 14734 bp, 19 predicted proteins | sample atmos_gasesECM1C_2_FD_203312 | JGI IMG/M metagenome (GOLD analysis project Ga0307474, IMG submission 203312) | Hardwood forest soil microbial communities from Morgan-Monroe State Forest, Indiana, United States - atmos_gasesECM1C_05 | ecosystem: Environmental > Terrestrial > Soil > Temperate... | reverse complement strand
GCCGCGCCGGGCGGGGTCATGGAGGCGGATTGCGCGCCGACAGAGCTTGCGCCGACCGGCGAACCGCTGCTGAGTGCGTTGGCGAGGTCGCTGGCCTGACTGAACTCGGTCGGCCCGCCGAAGGCGCTGGCGTCGCCGGTTCCGAACGAGCCGTCGCCGCCCATCATCTGATCGCCAAGGCTGGCGTCGGAAAGCGTGGTGTCGGAGATCCCGGTTCCGCTGCCGTCTGTCGATCCAGTGCTTAGGGCGTCGCCGACGCTGCTCATAGCTGTCCTGCCGCAAATCCCGCCAGTGATCCCAGCGCCGAACCTTCTGACTGCCCCGCTTTTTCTTGCGCGGCTTGGTCGGCCAAGACGGAGCTGGTCGGAACGTTGGTCTGCGCCGTTTGCAGCGCGGGGTTGAAAGCCGGGTTGGTCACGTCGGTCGTCTGTTCCTGCCCGATTGTCGCCTGCCCCAAGTTGGCTTGGTTGGCGAGGTCTTGCAGCTCGGGCGTGGAGCCGCCCATGCCCAACTGATTATAACGGGCGGTCGTTGTTTGCTGGTTGCCGCCCATGGCGTCGGTGAGCGCGTTCAGGTCGAACTGGCTCGGGCCGAACTCGAACTGACCTTGCTGTAGGTTCGTGTCGAGGCCGGATATGCCGCCCTTGCCGCTACTGCTGCTGCTGTCGCCGCCGCCGCTCATGTGCTTGTCCCTGTCGGCAAGCCTCCCGCTGCGCCGCCCGCCGCCTTCCCGGCCAGCGCGGCGAGGGAGGATTGTTCCGCCAGCGATTGGTCCTGCTCGGCCAAGGCGTTTGTGTTGTTTTGCTGGTCGATGTTCTCGGCGTTGCCGAAGGCGCTATAGGCCGCGCCTTGGTCGGTGTCGCTCAAGCCCGCGAGATTGATCGCCTTGCCGATGTTGGCGCCGCCCGCGACTTGGGTCGCCATGGTCGAGAGGGAGTTGCCGCCGCCCTGATCGCTGCCCTCGAACTGCGCTTGGCCTTGCGTGAGGTTCTGCCCGTAGTCGTAGTCGGCGAGGGCGGTTTGCTCGGGTGTGACGCCGCCGGGGCTGGTGAAATAGGGGAATTGGAATTGATCGACGCTGGTGCTGCCGCCTTCCTTGCCGCCGACTTCGCTGCCAACTTGGCTCATCTCAGCCTCTTGACGTACCGGACATTGGCTTCGGTGGCGCCCAGCTTATGCGCGATCGGGGCTAAATCGAAATCTGTCTCGCTCGACAAGCGCCAAAGCGAACACAACCGGCGCTTGGCCCACTCGATCGAGGCGCGCAGGAGCATGACGGCTTCCCACATCTTGCCGTCCTCGGCGCAGACCAAGACGACGTTGCACTCGGGGGTTTGCGGCATCCACGGGGTGGTCGAGAGCATGGCGATGAGGAAGGCGTTATCGCTGCGGATCGGCAGGAACATCATCGGCCCTTTGAGGACGATGTTGCGGACCCACATTTCGGTCCCAAGGCGGTCGTATCGGCCGGGATAGCGCCGATCGCCCAGCTCAAGCATCCAGCCGATGTCGTTCTCGGTTACAAGACGTGCCCTAAAACGAGAGCTGCTTGGTTCAAGGCGTTGTGTTCTTGGGAATTGGTGAACAGAAACCATTGAAATGCGTCCGCTCTTTGGGTCGGACTGTCTATCAGAGTGAGCGACGGTTGCACGCCGAAGAAGTTGGCGGCGTCGTCGTGGGCTTGCTGATGGTTCATGTCCCAAAGGCTCGCGCCGCCCATACTGTCGGGCGGCATCGGATCGAGCAAATAGTTGATGAGGCTAAACTGGCTCGCCTCGCTGCCCATTTGGGCGACGAGCTTCGTGTGTTCGTTGGCGTGATCGAACGCGAACGCCGCTCGTCCGCGTTCGGTGTCCGGGTAGTGCATGAGGGTGACGACGCTCATTGGAAGCCCCAAACGTCTTTCATGCACTTTTCGCAGAAGCGCACCGTCCAGCCCTCCGCGTTGGACAGGATGAGCGGCACGTCATCCTCGGGAATGACGGCGGAGCAATAGGAGCAAAGGACCGACGGCGGGCTGTCGGGCCGCCCCCACGTCAGCTTGCTCCAATCGAGGGCGACTTTCGGCTTGAGTTCAGTCGCCACGCTTGCGGACTTGCTCGGTGACGAGCCCGCTCGACGGCTGCGGGCCAATGCGATCATCGGCAGTTCCAATTGGATCGAACCCGCGTGGGCTGATCCTGTCCATGCCGAAATCGCTGTCACGACCTTCCCCGGCTGCGTTTCGCCCGCCTGCGCGCGGGCCGACGCGAGGCTCGGTTCCCGTTCGCAAAGGCCCGGCGAGTGAGCGATCGGACCTCAGAACGCCATCCGCTGTCTGAAAGAAGCCGCGAGGACTGGTTTTCTCCGTCCCGTCGTCCCGCGTCCTCGGCCATTCCCGTTCGCTCGCCATCACCGTCTCCGCCTGCGTCGCGCTCGCGCGGCTTTGCGCGAAGCCGGAACGAGAACCATGCGCCGTCGTCTAGCCATCGTTACCTCCTCCTTCTACGCCTCGCCTTGCGGAGGTTTTTCCGCCGGGCTCGTCTCTGCGAACGGGTCTGCCGCGCCATCTTATCCTCCCGTGGTGGCGGCTGGGGCAAGCTGCGGCCGGGTCGCCGCCTGCGCAAGGTTGGAGAGCTGCGGGCCGCCCGCGCCGCCGGAAACGAGGCTCATGATGAGATTGAAGATGCCGCCCATGTCAGGCGTCGATTGCGCGACTTGGGCGACGGTCGAGGGCGCGGGCGCGGTTGTCCCGGTCGTCGAGTTGGTTTGCGCTTGCGCGGCTTGAGCGGCCGACGCGAGCCCGGTTGTGCCGCCGCCGCCGCCAAGCCCGGTTGAGGCTGCGCCGCCGCCGCCTTGCGCTGGGGGAGCTGCGGTCGCCGCTGGGGCCGCCGCCGTGACGGCGGGGGACGGGGCCGACGGTCCAGCGAGCGAGGCGGTCGAGACGTTGCCCATTGCGCCACGGGCGGGGCCGAAGTCGGCCGGGCCGGGTGTTCCACCGGCGACCGCCGCGCCGCCGACGCCGGGCGCGTTGCCGCCCAAGCTGGGGCCGATCGAGCCCGATTGCGTGGCGCCGGGTCCGCCTTGACCGGCGGCCTGCGCGCTCGCCAGCCCGGACAGCCCGGACAGCTTGGCGTTGAGCGAGGAGACGACGCCCGGATTGAGGCTTGGCGGGCCGATCGGGGAGACTGTGACGGGCGAGGTCGCGGTTGCGACGCCGGTCGCGTAGCCTTTCGGGACGCCCATGAGCCCGGCGGAGATGAGGGCGTTGACGACGGCCGGGTTCATCCCTTGAACAGCGCCGACGCTCGATCCGCCTGACGCTGTTCCGCCGCCGCCGCCGGTCGCCGCGCCGCCGGTTGAAGCGCCGGGGCCGGTTGATCCGCCAGCGCCGCCGCCACCGCCACCGCCGCCGCCGCCGCCGGATGACCCGGACGTGCCTACGCCGCCAGCTCCACCGGGGGCTGCGTTCGCCGCCGCAGCGGTGGCTCCTGCGTTGGAAGTGCCTTGACCGCCGAAGCTGACGCTGGACGAGACGCCGTCGGATGTGCCGCCTGCCGACGTTGCGCCATCGTTGCCGCCCGCGCCGTCGCTGCTGGTGCTGCCGCCCGCCGCCGCCGCCGTCGCTGAGTTTGAGGCGCTGCCGCCGGGGGCGCCCGTGCCAGCCGGTGCGCCAGATGTGCCAACGCTTGTCGAGGTTCCGCCCGGACCCGTTGCCGCGCCGGGAGCGGCAGCGCCCGGCCCGCTGTCGGATGCGCCAGATGTTCCGCTGTCGCCGCCGCTGTCGCCGCCGTCGCCGCCCCCTCCGCCGCCGCCGCCGCCGCCGCCGCTCCAAAAGACGTTGAAAAGGAAATCGGTTTTCACAGCTTCACCGCATGTCGAACGGCGGTCGTTTCCGCGCCAACTCTGGCCGCCGCCGCTGATAGGTCAACCTCGGTGTCGGACCAAATCCGATACTCGGCGCACTGTCGTTTCCGCGCCCATTCGACCGCCGCGCGCATGAGGGTGATTTCCTCCCAAACTGCGCCTTCTTCCGAGTTCAGCAACAAGTTGTTGCAGATGCGGAGCCCCGGCAGCCACGCATCGGTGATTATCATGCAGATGGTGAAGGCGTGATCGGTGCGAGCCGGGAAAAAGATGAGCGGCGATTTGAGGACGTTGTTGCGGAACCACATTTCCGTCGAGAAGGCGTCAAACGCGATCGAGTAGCGTCGCTGGCCCAAATCGACCATCCAAGGGAGGTCATCTTCGGTCAACAGCCTGACGGCGAATTTTGGCCGTTCGGCAAATTCGCCGTAGCTCGGCGGGCGATTTCGGACAAACTCATCCGTCGAGGGGCGCATGACTTACCCCTTTGCGGCGCGGGCCTTCAAAAGGTCAACCGGCATGAGTTCGACAACATCGTTGAAGCGCAAGAGCCCGGCGACGCCGATCAGCGCGGCTTCGGCCCGGCCGTCGTCCATCTTGCGCGCGAACAGCATGGCTTTGCCCGGCCAGCGTTGGATGGCGAGCGATCGCGCCCGATCCTTCATGTCTTTGCCGGGCGGGACGCCGACGACGCGTTTCCATGTGACGGGGGTGATGAAGATGGTGGGAATAGCTGCGGCAGCGAGACAGCCACGGACAACGCCTTTTGCATCGCCGAAGGCGAAAGCGCCGACAGCTCCCTCCATAGGTCGAGGACCGACGCGTTCAACATAGGCTCTAGTGGCGTGAGACTTGTAGATGATTTCAGCGAGGAGCGGAGCATTGACGGTTCGCCGGTTCTTTGGGCCGTCGCGGAGGCACGGCATGTCCTGCACGTCGAGCAGTTCGCCCGCGTCAGAGAGGATCGCGAGCGCGCCTTGCGCGCCGATGTCGACGCCGAGAATTGTCACCGTCGGCCGCCGCGCCTGACAGGTCCGGTTCGGCCGCCGGGTCGCGGCGATCGTCCGCCGCCTCTCATGGGTTTCTCCGCCCTCGCCGTCCTCGGCCGGTTCCCTGACGGTGTCCTCGGGCGCGCTTGATGCGGGTCGTGGGACGCTTCGTGCGGAGCTTGCCAACGGGATCGACGCGGGAGCGAGGCCCAAGGTTTACGCCTTTAGCCATCACATCCTCCTGCCCTTGCGGTACGAATTGAGGCGCGGTCGCCACGCGGGCAACCGCCACCCCTTGGGCCTTAGCTGCCTCTGCAAGTTTTGGGTGTTGCGGAGGCCAATGCGTCGCATCGCCTTTAACGGCGTCTGCGAGCGCGGATGCGCCTAGCGCGACGGGTTTGTCTTAGCCGCCTTGCCATGGGCTTACCGCCTGCGTCCCCTTCGACCGCGCCGACGGCCACGTCGATCCTCGGTGAAGTCGTCCCAATGCGTGTTCGGACCCATGACTGTCTCCTGTTGGTGCAGCAAGGCCACGCGGCGGGCTGACGCGACGTGGCGTCACCTTCGACTTTCTACGCCCCAAAGAGGGTGCGTTCTTCGGCGGCCAGATGTAGCCGCTCCAAGGTAAAATCCGGCGAATTGGATCGTAAGTCAATCGTCGACCAAACCCCGGCGCCGTGGACGGGCGACGGGATGATCTTGAACGAGGCGCCGCCGGGCAGCTCGAAGTCGACGTTTTCGACGCCGCCGGGGATGCCGCCGTCGCCTGACGTGACGGTCCCGGTGATCGAGACGCCGCGTCCGTCATTGTCGGCGATTTCCGCATAGACGCGCTTGAGGTTCTTGATCGTGAGCGCCGACAGTTTGCTCGCCGCGCCGCGAAGCTGTTTGGTCGACAGCCGCTTGACCAGCGTCGGGCTGGGTTGATCGAACAGCCGGTAAAGATGCGTGCCGTCCGTCCCGTAGGGCGTGAGGATGCTGTCCTGTTCGTAGGTTCCGATTTGGGTCAGCTCGACGCCTTGGCTGGCGACCGACCAGAACTCGTTGCCCTTGGTCGGATGGAACATGAGGATGAGGTTGCGCGTGACGCCGAACGGATCGGTGAAGCGTCCGTTGAGGAGCATGACGCGGAAGCCGAAGATGTTGGCGGCGGCGAAGGTCGGCAGATATTGCGACGTGTCGAGGGTGTTCCAAATGTTCGTGACCTTGTCGCCGATCGGCACGCTCTCGCCGCCTTGCAGGATCGAAATTCCAGCGCCGGTGAAGGTGATGAAATAGCGCCCCAGCCGTCCGACCGGGCGCGGGAACCGCTGGCCGACTTGCGGGTCGACGTTGAAGTAATTGAAATCGGTCGTGACCGGCTCGCTGATTTGGCCGGGCGTGCCGATCAGGGTGACGTTGTTGATCGCGTCGACTGAGCTGTCGCCGAAAAGGTAGAGGTAGCCAGCGGAGGCGACGATGTCCATGAACGAGTAGGCGAGCCGATCGCCGAAATAGCCGAACGATCCGCCGCCGTTGGCGGTCGAGAAGTCTGCGCCGTTCGAGGGCGCGGAGAACGAACAGACATCCTTGCCGATCACCCAAAGGCGGGAGCTGTAAACCTCCATGCCATAGATGCCGGGGAGCCCGGACGGCATGGGCGGGATTGGCGCGGTCGGGTCCGTCTCCGCTAGGTCGGTTAGCCAATCGGGGGCGGGCGAACCGGGCGGGCTGAGTGTGGTTCCGTCCCACGCATAGAGCCCGGCCGGGCTACCGAACAGGACGCCGCCTTGCTGGCCGACTTGCGAGCCGACGAACGCCGGGCGCCAGACTTTCGCCGTCGCCCAATTCAGGGGGTTGATTTCGCCGGTCCAGATCGCGCCATGAGAGCGCAGACCAGTAGGCACGCCAGTTGACAGATCAATTTCATCAATAGTGCCGTCACTAAGAAAAAGCCAACCCATGGCACCGGGAGGAGGAGCGCCAAACTGAGGCGTCTGATTACCGTAGAAGCCGAAAAACATCCTTTGGATGACCGTCCCCGCTGGCGTGGTGTAGACGGGAGCAGACGGTCCCCAGCATGTACGCAGATTTCCGGGGCCGATCGCGAAGAAGTTTTCATTCCACCATTCCTCTTGATCGTCGATCGAGCCGCGCTCGGATTGTTGGTTCAATCCGCGCCACTGTTCGATCGTGACAAGATCAAAAGGATTATCAGATTGGATCGCCATGTGTCAAGCCCAGCACATTACGTCAATCAGTCTGGTTGACGGTCGTCCGGGTCTTGCGGATCAGTGAGCCGCCCCTTCGCCACCTTGCTTCGCGCCTTTTTCGCCAATGAGCCTTCGACGGCTTGCTGACCGACGGCGCTGGCGGTGTCGGCCGCCTCGCCGGGCATCCAAAAGCCGCCGCCGCTGCCTGTCGGCGGATTGAGCGCCTTGTCGACGGCGTCCTCGCCCCACATTTGCCCTCGGGTGCGATCGACTTCGGCGGTCGGCGACGGCGCGGTCGCGCGTCCGACGGCTTGCTCGCCCTGCGCCTGCGCTCGCGGATCGCGCGTCCCTTGAAACGCTTCGCTCGCCACGTTCGGGACCGGCGGCTTTTCCAGCTCGCGCTGCACTGCGCCCCTGCCGTAGTTCTGCGCGCGAAGGGCGGGAGCCGCCGCCTCCACGGCTGCGGCTGTGCCGACGGGCGCGGGAGCCGCCGCCGGGGCGGCGGGCGCTGGCGTCCCCATGGTCGGCTCGATCCGTTGGTTCAAGCCGTACGGATCTTCGGCCAGCAACCACGAGCGCATCATTTGGTGGAGCTGGTGAGCATTGATGTCTGACATCACGCACTCCTCATCGTGGCGCCGTACACGTTTTGGATCATCTGCGGACAGACGACCGCCGCGCACATGGGCAGATCGTTGTTGAACAGCTCCGCCATCGCCTGCGCATCCTCCTTGCGCTGTTGCTGGGTGAGGGCGAGGCACGCGGCCCAATAGCTCACGGCGTCGGTCCACGGATAGGGAATGGGCTCGATGTCGGCGTCGGTGAGGAGCGGCTTGGGGATGATGGTGAGGTCGACTTCCATCGGCGCGGCGATCGACGGGATCGGCGCGAGGTAGAGCGCGGCGAGCGGCCCGGAACCATATTGGGCGTACCAGCCCGGCTGCGAAATCGTCCCGTAAAATGTCCCGCCATAGATGCGGAACCGCCCTTGGAAGTCGGTCCACACGATGCGCTTCCAAACCGGCTTCCACGTTCCGTTCGTGATCGACCAGATGCCGTCGGCGTCCGCCTGCCATTGGCCGCCGATGCCGATGGCGAGCGAGCGGCACGAGAGGATCGACTGCGCCTGCGGGCAAACCTCCTGCACGAGCGCGTTCCATTCGGAGAACGGATAAACCTCGCGGTTCGGCTTGGTTTGCAGTCCGGGCGGGATGAGGCGGATGCAGCCTGAGACGGCGGCGATGCGGCGGCGCGAGCGATTGATGAACGCGGTGAGCTGCGGGACCGTGAAGAATTGCCCCTGAGTGTCGTTCAGGTGGCTTTGAACTTCACTGACATAACTCGCGAGCATCCGGCATCTTTACCGCTTTTTCTTACGCTTGGCCTGTTGCGCGGGCGCGGCGCGGGCGGCGGGCTCGTCGAGCGCGGCCGGGATGGTGACGGTGTTCGTGTTCGTCACGGTCGACGTGCCTGCGGTGTTGGTCGCGGAGACGCCGCAATAAGCCGTCTCGCCCTCATGCCCGGCATAGGTCCATGACGACGTTGTCGCGCCGCTGACCGCCGCGCCATCCGCGTACCACTGATAATTCAGGGTGTACATCGGGTTGGCGGGGGTCCAGTTGCCGCCCGTGCACAGCAGGATCGCGCCGCTGACTTGGGCTTGCGGCGGCGTGGTGTTCACCGGGACAAGCACGGCCGGTTCCGTGATCGGCCCGACGGTGAGGGCGTCCATGCTCGCTTCGCCGTTGCTGTCGGTCGCGGTGACATTGCCGCCGATCATCGCGCCGACATCGGCGGCGACGAGCGTGTAACCAGCGCCGGTCGCGCCCGCGATCGGCGAGCCGTTGCGGGTCCATTCGCGGGCGTAAGTGATCGTCCCGCCGGTTCCGGTCCACGTCCCTGCCGTCAGCGCGAGCGACGAGCCGACGGCAAGATCGGTGATGACTTGCACGACCGGGCGCACGGTGTTGACCGGCGGCGGCTCGGGCGTCGGGTTCGGGTTCCACGGCAGTTGCGGGATGGTGGCGACCGGCGAGGGCACGATCGGCGGCGGGGTCTGGCCGGGCGTCGACGGCGGCGGCACGGCGCCCATGTTGAAGATGTTGGCGAACACGATCGGCGGCGAGGGCGGCGTCGTGGTGAACTCGGGGAACAAGCTCGCCGGGACGGTTGCGCTGCCCGGCGGGACAAACTGCGGCTGTTGCACTCCCGGCACGCTGGGAGGAGCGGGTGCGGGCGCAACAGCCGGGCCGACCAGCGGGCCGACGGGGACCGGAACCGGCGCGGTGTCCGGGCTTTCCGGCGGGAAAACGGGGAAGCCGACGGGGTCGCCGATCGTCGGCGGCGGGATGATCGGCGAGCCGGTGATCGGAATGGGGGTTGCGGGCGAAGTCGCGCTGCCGCTGTCGAAAACGGGCTGCGGGATGCCCGCTATGCTCGGCGGAACCGGCGCGGGCTGGATCGGGGGCGTTCCATTAGACACTGTAAGCCTGCGTTATGGTGGCGCAGCCCGCCCCGGCGATGATGACGTTCTGACCGTCGGCGACGACGAGCCCGGACCCGCCGGAAGGAACGAGGGTCGAGCTGGGCGCATTGATGAACCGCCAGCCGAACCAATTCGGCGGCCGACGGCCGGGTTTTTCGGGCGGCCCGGTCCATTTTTGGAACTGCGGCCGAAAGACGTTCGACGATTGCGGGGGCGGTGGACTATTTGGCGGGATCGAGCCCGGAAGTAGTCCGGTTCCCGGCGTTCGGGCCGGGTTGAAGGGGATGACCGGCGGGTAGAACATGACGACGCGGTTTGTCCCGCCGGTGGCGACAACCCACGCGCCTTTCGGGATCACGAAACCGTGAGGGCAGCATCCGACGTTGATTTGGCGCGGCTTCCCGAACGGCGACAGCGAAGCGCCGGGCGATCCGGGCGGCCATGCCGAAACGGGCAGCATGTCAGAACGGCGCTCCTCCCGTGATGCCGGTTATCTGCATCCCGGTCGATGGCTTAGAGCAGACCAGATTGAGCGCAGTAAGCGATAAACCCACGCTGGCAATCTGCCCTTGCGGGATGGTGGAGTACCAGCCGGTCCACGCAAAGTTGGCGTCCTCGTGGACGACAAGGGTGATGTACTTCGAGTTGAAGCCATAGGCGGTCCCCTGCGGACAATTCAAATCGAAGAAGATCGGCGTGTCGCCTAGCAGCAGTCCTCGGAAGCCGGAATTGACCGGATCATCCTTGCCCCAACGGGAGCTGGGATCGTTGTTGTAGCGTTCGACCGCCATGAAGTCGGTGAGGAGGGTTGTCCAATCCTCGACCGAACAGACCATGAAATCCAACGCTTCGCCGCCTGAGTTTTTAACCGCGGCGAGCATGTTGGGGATGAACGCGGCGCGGGTCAGGATGTCGCCGGCGCCCGAGACGACGAGCCCTTGCCAATCGGGATACGTGACGCGGCTTAACCCGCCGTATGTCGGCGCGGTGGCTGCGTCGCCATAGGCGTCTTGGAGCGAGAACATCTGTAGGACGTTGCCGACCGGCGGGCCGAACAGCGCCGACGTGAGCGCCTGCAAACTCGAGTTTTTCAGATCGTTCAATTTCAGCATGAGCCGCGAGGCGACGGCGATCGCGTCTTGGGTGACGAGCTGTTCCAAGCCCAAGGAGCTGACCGGCGTCGCCAGACAGCACATGTTGAACTCGGCATTGACGGTCGCGGCCACGTCCTGCGGCAGATTGAATTGCCCGGCCGGTCCTATCCAGCTCGATTGCACATACTGACCCGTTTGGACGGGTTGCGTGTACGGCGACACGCCGCCGCTGGCGCGGATGGCATTGCGGAGGAGGAGCGCGAGGAGCGGATTTTGTTTGTAGATGAGAACGACGACCATCTGCGCGAAAACGCGCCGCACGGTCGCTTGCAGCTCCAGCCCGATCGGTCCTGACGGGATGATGCCTGCGCCAAGCAGAGGCATGGGTTATCTCCCTCTGGCGGTCTCCTCGTCACGGTGGATTGCGCCCAAGAGTTCTTTGCGTCCCCACGCTTCCGGGTCTTTGACGATTTCGGCGAAATTGTCCGCCTTTTCGTGATGCCAAAACTGGCTGTCATAGGTCGGGCTCGATGTCTGCGGGTTCTTGCTCGCCCTGTATTCGGCCGCCACTTCGTGATCGGCGACGGCTTTTTCGTGCATCCACTTTTCGAGGTCAGCCATGCCCTCGTCGGTGAAGCCATATTGTTTCTTGACCTTCTCGCGACTGCGGTTCCACGCCTCGCGATCGGCGCGGGCCGCCGCCTCGGCCGCCTCTTTGGCTTTCTTCTCGTCCTCGGCGCTGAACCGTTGCTCGACCTTCTGCTCTAGGTCGAAGTCGGGGATGGCGAGGTTCGGATATTTCTTTTTGATGAGCCGCTTGGCTTCCTTGTTGAGCTGCGGATCGTTGTAGATGCTCTCGACGAAGTCGGCGGTCATGCGCTTGTTGGTGAGGAACTGGTATTCCTCATCGCTGATGGTGCGCGGCATCGTAAGCGCCCTTAATTGTTGTTCGTCTTGCCGGTCACGCTCGGTTGCAGCGGGACGCCGCCCTCGGGCTTAGGCACGACCTTGGGGATTGCGCCCCATTCGCTGACTTCGGATTGCGTGTCCACTTGAAGGATCGTCCTCGGCGGCGTTTCCGGCGGCGAAGTGATTGGCGGGTCATAGCTGCGGTTCTGAGCCATGATTTTCTCCAAGTCTAAGTTAGACTGTCAACCCATACACGTTACACTAGCGTCGTGGTCGTTCCGGCGGCAGCTCGGGCGGCGTCGGCTGTTCCGGGTTTTGATCGAGCCCGCTGGCGTTCGGCGGGAGGTCGGTTCGGGACGGGCGAGGCTGGTAGCTTTCCTTCGCCCGTTGTCCGTGCCGCGCCGCCTCGGTTGCGTGGACGCCCGCTTGCTCGGCGTGGTCGGCGGCGGTGTCGTGGTCGCCTGCGTCATGCAGCTCGGCCGCCCGGCGATGCGCCTCCTCGGCGGCTTTGTGCTTGTCGGCCGCCTTGGAATGATGCTCGTGCGCCGGGTGCTTCGCCACGTGAACCTCCTAGACCGCGAGACGCGGCGCCGCGCCGATCATCCGCCTGCCGCGCCACATGACGACGCCCAAGCCAAGCAGCAACATCGCCCAAGTCGAGATTTCCGGGGTCGCGACAACGCCAGTCACGGTTCCGTCGATTTCCAGCTTGATCGGCGAGCTGCCGCTCGTGCCGGTCACATCCACGAAATAGTTTCCGGCGTGCAGGATGTCCGGGCCGACGGTCGCCTCTTGCCCGCCTAGCGTGTTGGTGAAAGGCGAGCTGTCGATCAGCGCGCCAGCCGGAATGAACAACGGACCCACGCCGGTTGACGTGTGGAAGTTCAAATCCAGCACGCCGCCGATGACGCGGAGCGCGCCGGTGCCGCTGTCGCTGACCGATGCGGTGATGCTCTCGGTCGTCGGCAGTGAGAACTCGAAGAACTGTGCGAACGACTGGCTTGAGCCCGGCGTCGCCTCGGCTGGAAGCGCCTTGCTCTCGTTGAGGATCGCGCCGACGTTCTCGACTACGACCGTTGCCGCCGCGCTTGGCGCGGCGCTGGCCGCCAAGAGAGCTGCGGCCAAAATAAATCTGTTCATGTTCACGGTCCCCGCTCGGAATTGAGCGCGCTGTCGTAGCACGGGGCTCAACTCCCCGGAAGCGGCGTGGAAGGCATCGGAGCGCCGCCAGCGCCGCCGCCGCCCGCTTGGCCGGGCTGTCCGCCCTGCCCCTTGGCGCCGAGAATTTTTTGCAGAAGCGCGTTCTGAATGGTGCGCTTGAGCTGGTCGCCGATCATCGTTTTCTGGATGCCGACGGCCGGTCCCATGCCGCCAGCGCCGCCAAGATGGCGCGAGAGCTGGGAAATGGTTCGGAAAACGTCGCTGTGCAGTTTCGAGCCCGGCTGCAAACCAAGCCCCGCCTGTTTCAAGGTTTGGATGGCTTGGATGATGAGGTTCATGCTGTCGGCTTGATTGCCGGGTCCGGGGGCGGAGGGCGCCGCGCCCATTTTCGAGCGGGCGAAGGCGGCGAGGTCGCCGCCCTGCATCGGCGCGGTGTCGCCAGCGGGGGGCTGGCCGGGAGGCGGAGCGCCGGGAACGCCGCCGGGCGGACCCTCTTGGCCCATTTCGGGATCGTCGTCGGTTACGTCTGCCATCGTCGCCTTACCCGAAGGCCGCCCCGCTCCTTGGGGGGCAATAATAGCGGGGCGGTCATCCCCGTTGGTGTGGGCGCCCAAGGGGGTTGGGCTGGGGATGGCGCGGAAACTAGACCCTCAATGTTTGGTCTGTCCAGCGCCGCCGCCCGCTTTGCGGCGGCTCCCGCCGCTGGCGCCGCCGCCAATCCCAAGGATGCCCTTCATCAGCTCCTCGGTTTTTTCCTCTTTCGCCTGCGCCGCTTGCGCCTTCTGGCGCTGTTTCAGCCGGGCCAAAAGCAGCTCGGCGCCCGGCGGATGGAGCATGTGGATTAAATCTTCGCTGTCGATCGCGCCCGCTCTAGCGAGCGCAATAGCCACTTGGCGATTGTCCTCCGCGAAGGCTGGCGACGCCGAATGGCTATCGACTTGGACTTGGAAATTTTCGGGGAGCTGCGAGAGGAGAAATTCGATTTTGCTGTCGGCGGTTGTGTAGATGAGGGCGTCCATGGCTTGCATGATGCGGAGCGCCAGCCACCCACAATCGGCGAGCTGCCTTTCGAGCGTCGCGGCTTGTTTGATGAGGTGGGGGGACGAAGTTCTAACCAGAGTTTGAGCGTGGACGCCAGCGCGGACGCCCGGCTCTCCTGATCCTGACATGATCGGACTAAAGCCGCTTGCTTCATCAAACAGTTTGAAAATAAATTCGAGTTCTTCGAGGTAATTTTCCGGCGGCGGGTCCAGTAATTTCGTCGCCTTTGCGTTAGGGTTTGGATCGTTAATGAAACCTCCCTCGTTGACAATCTTAAAGTATTGTTCCTCGGTGACGGAGCTAAATCCTGAAAAGACTTGTGGGGCATTGACGTTCCTATCCCACATCACTTTGATGTCGCGCATCCGCTTGTTCAGCATGTCCTGCAACATCTGCACGCTGGCGATGATCGAGCGGCCCCAAAAATAGCCCGGCGTCGGGACGCCCTGCACTTTGACGAAGCTCGACTTGCCGGGAACGCGCGACAGGTTGCGCCGCGTCGTGTCGCCTTCGATGATGATCGGGTTTGCGCCATAGATGACTTGGATCGTCGTCCAGTCCTCGTCGCGCTCGCGATCCTTTATCCAGACTTCGCAGTGTTTGACGGTTGGAGCGAAACTCCGTTGGGGACGCCACGGCGTGGGAACGGGAAATACATTGACGATCCCAGCCGCCGACGACGGCGCATCTCCAACGTCGCCAAGAGGCTGTAATCCGCCAACGACCATTTGGTGGAAATATGTCGGTTCTTCTTCATCTCGGTTCGGTCCCGGCTCGTCGCCGACTTGCTTCATGATTTCCTCGTAGCGAGGATGCTCGAGGAGCATGGTGCGCAGCCGCGACTTGGTCGGATAGCTGACGTGGCAAAACGCCTCTTGCTCGTCGAGGTTGAGGGTCGTTTCGGACAGCACGCCGAAATTCTGCGGGTGCACGGGCGCGGTCTTGAAGGTTCCGCTGTCGCCGTCGGGCAGGACTTTGAGGATTTGGCAGCCGTTGACGAGCGACCAAACGACGGCT
>Ga0307474_10001982_pt1 | contig 14748 bp, 5 predicted proteins | sample atmos_gasesECM1C_2_FD_203312 | JGI IMG/M metagenome (GOLD analysis project Ga0307474, IMG submission 203312) | Hardwood forest soil microbial communities from Morgan-Monroe State Forest, Indiana, United States - atmos_gasesECM1C_05 | ecosystem: Environmental > Terrestrial > Soil > Temperate... | reverse complement strand
GACCAATGGGGTAGTCGAGGTAGGACCCCGATATGCGGTTGCTCTTGTTGATGTCGTAATCGACCTTGGCCACATACCAGGTCGAAGTGGTCGGGGTAGTCTGGACGACCCTGTAGTTATTCACATAAGGATTGGTGCCCACAAGATTCGGCGCTGGAAAGTACTTCTGAATGTTGACGGCGACCGGATCGAACGCTGAGGTAATGCAATTGCCGGGATAGGGCGTATTTGTGTTGGGGTTGTTCACCGCCACCGGGAAGCAGCCGGCGGTCATATTCGTCGTTCCGTTCTTTCCAGTCGTCGGCACCGTTGTCGTGTAAATACCCGACGACGTATTGGGATTCCTCTGGTAAGTGAAAAAGAAGAAGAGCTTATCTCGCACGACGGGGCCGCCGACACTGCCTCCGAATTCGTTCCAGTGGAGAGGAGCAACGGGCGCCGGAGCTGGGTTGAAATAGTTCCGCGCGTTGTAATCATTGTTCTGGTTGAACTCAAAAAGCGAGCCATGGAATTGGTTGGTACCGCTCTTGATGAGCACGTTGAATGCGGCCACGCCATTGCCGTATTGCGCGCCGAAGTTACTCGTCTGCACGCTCACTTCTCCGATGGCGTCGGTCGGCGGATAGTTGTCGCTCGCGTTGGCGTCGCGTGGCTCCTGAGCGAGAGATCCTTCAATGAGAAAAGTGCCGGAGTTGCCCTCGGTTCCATTCACGCCGACATTCTGCCCGGAGGCATCCTGGCCGCCGCCGCCGTTTACGCCCGGCAGCTCATTAAGCAGCTCGTTGTACCAAACGCCTCCCACAATAGGCGCGTTCAACACTGCTTTAGTATCCAGATCCAGGTGTTGCGCCGAGTCTTCTGTCTGCAGCAACGGCACATCGGCCGTCACAACCACCTGCTGCGAAGCCGTTCCCAACTGAAGCGTGGCGTCCACGGCAACCGTGACCACCTGCAGTACGATTCCGCTGCGAACCTCGTCGCGGAATCCTGCTTTGCTGAATGTGATGGTGTAAGGACCAGTCGGCAGTGACGGCACATCGTAGATACCCGCGCCGTTCGTCTCCGTATTGTTTGAAACTCCAGTTGCAGTGTTCAGAACGGTCACGCTTGTCCCGTTGATCACTGCTCCAGTTGTGTCAGTAACCTGACCCTTGATCTCACCTGTGTTCGAGTTTTGTCCAAACGCACTCATCCCGCTTGAAACAACGAACGCCAGCGCCAAAGCCGCGAGCCGTCTGGTTGTATGCGTTTTCATTTTCAAGGCCGCACCTCCACGAAAGTCCAACATAACGACGTAGAGTATCCCTCAGATGCGACACTTGCATCCGACGAAAGTAGGATTGCTCTCGGTTTGTCTCCAAATCAATTAACCGATTCTGGTTTCAATAGGCTATCTAGTCGGCAATTGAAGTTCGCCAGATGCCGTTCCAACTGTGAACTTCGACTTATTGATGCGCTGAGTCTCGGCCGAATGCTCCGTATCCGCCTTCCGTCGGATGCTATTTCCCCCCACTTCCCCTTATCCTCATATCGCTGGAGGGTGAAGCCTCCTGGCGGGTAAGCCAATTCACTCGGCGATTACAGCTCAAAATCCTCGCACGTCCGAGGCCGCCGTCATAACTACAAGGCGAAACATTCATGATGTTCCAATGCACCACGAACGTAAGTTCAGTTAGACAAGTCGCGCGTCGAAGGCTGTTCTACACTCTGCGGCTTTTCGCATTCGCGTTCGCAGTCGGCGCCTCACTCTGCGCCCAAATGCCCGTCGAACCGGTCGACACCAGCCCGATCAACGGCGAAACCTACTACCTCATTAATCAGCTCTCGGGCCTGCAAGTCGATCTAGACGGCGGTTCAATCACTCCCGGCCAGCCTGTTGTAATTGAAAATCGCAGCTTTACCAGCCTTACCCAGCGATGGGCATTCACTCACCTCCCCGGAGGCAATTGGGCAATCAGCAATATATCTGACGGCCTTTGCCTCGACAGTGCGAGCGCCAGCGGCTCCACATCCACAGTCGAGAACACATGTTCGCTCTCATCCACCACTCAACAATGGACTCTCGCTGCCACAAGCAACGGCTTCTGCACGCTGACCAATCATGGTACAGGCCTTGCGCTCGACGTCTCCGGCAGCGCCAACACCTCCGGCTCGCAATTAAGCCAGACTTCTCTGGGAACTTCCGCCACCCAAAGTCAGCAATGGCTTCTGCGTCCCGCATTTTTCCGTGGCGTGGACAACGCGCTGCTTGAAAAGCAGGAAGCCGACCGGCTCGCCGACAACCTTCCCTGGTGGCAGGACGCAGACCAGACCGCCGACGTGCTCGCCATGCTGAAGAATCACGGCGTCAACATGGTCCGCATCCGCCCCACGTCAGCGCCACCTTACCAGACGCTCACGCTCAACGGAAGCAGCGCGCTCCCGGCTACTTGCACGGGGAACGGTTGTTATGCCGAAACCGATTCTGCCGATCTGAATCTCGCCAAGCGCGCCAAGCAGCTCGGCATGTCGGTCGAGCTTACTCTTTTCTTCGACGGTGGTTCTTCTCAGGCCACACCGGGTACCTGGTCATCGAGTACTCTTACTCAACTTGAATCCTCGGTCTACACCTACGTCAAATCGGAAATCGAGTCTTATCGTGCCGCCGGCGTAATGCCCGATTTGGTTTCAATCGGCAACGAAGTCGACACCGGATTCTTCGGATCGCTCGCTTCGCCAGGCTCCAACTTCAGCAACTTTGCCCTTGTGGAGCAGCAGGCCATGCAGGCCGTCCTCGATGCCTCGTCAGACACTTCGATCGGACCTGCGCTCCCGCCACCGTTGCGCTGCATCCACATCACGCCCGCGTGGGACCTGACCAGTTTCTTCACTGAAGCGAAGACCAACGCGATCCCATTCGAGGCTATCTGCCAAAGCTACTATCCCTTGTTCCACGGTCCGCTCACTGCGGCGCAGGCATCTGCTTCCAACCCGAGCAATCAACCAGTCGAGCAGACGGTGCTCACCAATGCAGCCAATTCCATCGCCGTACCCATTTTTCTGATCGAAGTGGGCGAACATTACGAAAATGGCTTCGATTCCAACGACCCCTGGTATCCGGCTACCATCGCGGGCCAGCGCCAGTTCCTCATCGACGTAAACAGCGCTCTCAAGAATCTGCCCAATCATCTCGGCATGGGCATGGATTACTGGGACCCGGAGGGCGTAAACACAGCCAGCACCGGCGGCGGATTCACCAACGGCGATGAACGCACTGACGCTACCTATGTTTGGAACGGCCTCACTCTTTTTGATAACGCAGACACGTCCGGCACATCGCTCTCTACGGCCGCTAATTATTCTGCAATTTTCGGCGGTGCCGACGCGCTCGGAGGCAAGCTCGATGCCTCGCTCACATATACGCTGGTGAATGTTACCAACGGACAGATTCTGGAAGTCGCAGGCTCCCCGGGCTCCTCTGGCACACCTCTCGCCACCGCAACTACCGACGGCGGCGCCAGCCTAAGTCAGCAGTGGTCGATCACCAGCAATGGCGACGGGTATCTGGAGATAGCGAACCTGAATGCGGGCACCGGCGCAGCGGCACAAGTCCTTGACAACTCCGGCTCCAGCACAGCGGGCTCAGCAGTCGTGCTCAACTCCTCTTCCTCCGGCGATGCCTCGCAGGAGTGGAATTTAGTCACCGCTGGAGGAGGCAACTACACCATCGTTAACAAATCCAGCGGAATGGTTCTCGCAGCCACCAGCTCCAGCGCCATTCAGCAGCAGGCTCCATCCAGCACCAACGTGGATTGGATCGTGCCCGTTAACAACACTCAACTGTGGCAAATTGTTCCGATCCACGTTACTGAAGGCGGATCGGTGCCGCCGCCGCCGCCCCCGTCGACATTCACTTTCTCCGCTGGTCAGAGCAGCGTGACGCTTACAACCAGTGCCAACACCAGCGTCTCGCTCACTGTTACGCCAAGCGGCAACTATCAAGGTTCGGTCGCTCTCAGTTGCAGTTCCACGCTTACCGGTGTAACGTGTGGCTTCAATCCAGCCAGCATCACCCTCGATGGCTCCAACAAAGTGGTCACGGGGGCAGTCACCATTACCGCGCCGGCTTCGATCGCTTCGCTGCAGCCGCCCCTTCAGCGCACTCGCGCCTCGGCCCACGCAACTCTGTGCTGGCTCCCCGCCGGAATCGTTATTCTGCTCACCGGTGCAACGCGGAAACGGTTTCTGCGCTACGCTCGTCTCGAACGATTCTTCATTCTTCTCGGCCTGTTTGCAGTGGCGACCTTTTTCGCTGCGTGCGGTGGCGGCAGCGGAGGAGGAGGCGGATCCACCATGCCTCAATCGGAAACAGGTACGCTCACCATTACCGCGGCCGGATCAACAGGCAACGTTTCGCAAACCGCGCAGATCACCGTCACCGTCAATTGAAGCCGGTCGCCGGGAATTAGCCCCGATCCAGTGGATCTACGGTTTTCCCGGTACTAAACATTGCGATCGCCTCAATCTCTAACAGTAGTTCAGTGCGTCAAAGGGTCGCCCGACTCTCATTTACGTGACGCCGGAACCAGTTTCTCTGCTTTAATCTCTTCGGATCCTTCTGTCAAAGTGATCAGCTGATTTGTCGCGACACCCTTAAACCCTTGCGTCGTTCCCAATGGCCATCGGACCTCGATTTCGACCTTTTCAAATGAGCCCAGTCCAAAGTGCAGCCTTGGGTCGTTTGCTGAGACGTAGCTCGATTGGCTCATCGCCTCCTGGACTTGGACACGCGACCCACTTCGCACGACGACACGCGCGCCGATAGCACTGCGATTGCTTTTGGTGCCGCGCAGCCGAATCTTGATCCAATGATTCCCTGCTGGCGCGTCGTTGCGCAGCAATGTCGGCGGTTCATTCTGATTCATAATCAAAATGTCGAGGTCGCCGTCGTTATCGAAGTCGCCGAATGCGCAACCCCGGCTCACATGGCGCTCACTGAGCGCAGGCTGCGAACCATCGGGCAGTTCTTCAAATGTTCCGTCGCCGCGGTTGCGGAAGACAATTCGAGGTCCTTTGCGCGGGTAATTGGGCAAAACTGCCTCAAGTTCTGGGTAGACTTGCCCGGTAACAATAAAGATGTCGGGGTTGCCGTCATTGTCGAAATCGAGCAATCCCGCGCCCCAACTTACAAAGCGCCGCTCCCGGATCAGCCCAGCTTGCGCGGTCACATCTTCGAATTCACCTTTTCCCGGGTTACGGTAAAGCCCCGTGGCCTGGTTCATGAAGTGGGTGCGGACGACATCAAGATGGCCATCGCAGTCGTAGTCGGCAACCCCGACACCCATTCCAGCCATTTCCTCGCCGTCCGCGCTTAAAGCCAGGCCACGCATCAGTGCTTCTTCGCGAAAGGTGCCGTCATGGTTGTTGATCAACGCAAGACTCGGGGTGGAGTCGCAGGCCACAAGAATATCGGGCCAACCGTCCTCGTCGATATCGAAAGCCGCGACGGTCAATCCGTAACTGCTATGCGAAGCTGAAACACCGGATTGCTTCGAAACATCGGTGAATGTGCCGTCACCGTTATTGCGGTAGAGCAGATGTGTCGGAAACGGCAACCCTCTCGGGCCGCAATTCACCGGCACGCCTTGAAAGTTGCAATTAGGTCGTTCGAGCGATGGCGTCGGCATCTTGGCTAGGTCCACATCGGCGTAGTTGGAGACAAAAAGGTCGAGCCAGCCGTCTCGGTTGTAGTCTACGAACGCACAACCCGTACCGAAGCGCGTCGCTGGTGAGCTCAAGCCCGCATGCTCCGTTACATCCGTGAACGTACTGTCTCCATTGTTTCGATAAAGCCGGTTTTGGCCGAAGTAGGTCACGAAAAGATCTTCGTAACCGTCGTTGTTGTAGTCGCCCACGCAGACTCCCACGGCCCATCCGGCGTCGAGCAGTCCTGCCCTTTCCGTTACGTCCGAAAATGTGCCGTCGCGATTGTTGTGGTAAAGCCGGTTGCTGGCGCCGGCGGGAATGCTTTCGAGAAGGCGGCCGCCGAGAACGAAAACGTCCATCCAACCGTCGTTATCGTAGTCGAAAAAAGCGCAACCACCACCCATGATTTCGGTCAGATAGGTAGCATGAGTTCCAGCGCCGTAAGTCATCACTTTAGTGAGACCCGCGGCTTCTGAAACATCCACGAAATTCGAGAACGGTGCTCGCGCACCCGTTTCTGGCATGGCTGCAGCCAGAGGTTTGGCGAATGGAAGCGATGCAGAGGCTAGGATCGACGGAACCGCTTTGAGCACACGCCGTCGCGACCAATCTTTGTGTAACAAAAATCGCGGTGCCGGTGGTGTCGAATCTATCATTGGGTCGGATGCGCCTCGGAAAGTTCTTGACTCAGTTGACGCACCTGCGCATTTTCGGAATCTATCTGCAATGCGCGGTCCACGGCCTGCCTCGCATCGACCCAGCGTTGCTCGCTCATAAGCGTTGCGGCCAGGTTGATCCAGGCGACGATATAGGACGGAGACGCCTGAACGGCCGCGCGGAAATACGATTCCCCGCCGGCAAGGTCGCCAGCGCGCACTACCAGAAAGCCCATCTGATTCTGTGCTTCCGGAAAGTTTTGATTCAGCGCGATGGCCCGCTCCAACGCCGTTTTCTCGCCAGTTAAATCGTTGATCTTGTCGAGCGCTCTTGAAAGTTTGTAATAAAGAATCGCTTCGTCGGAATCGGATTCAATGGCTTCGCGATAAAGGCCGGCGGCTTTTTGAGCGTCACCTTCTGTCATTGCCTGGTCGCCCTCTTCCGCCTTTCCAGCCGCCTGCGCTTTACTTGATTCTGTGCCCTTGAGCTTTTGATAGGTCTCCATTTGTTCCTTGGCTTGAGCGTTGTCGCCCAGCCGCATCAGCACGCGAGCCAGATTGTAATGAACCTCCGGTTCGGCATCCCCTAGATCAATCGCGCGCATCAAATCGGTTTTCGCGCCGGCCAGATCGCCCAGCGATGCCATCACGCTGCCGAGATCGGCATAAGAATGGTCGTACTTTGGATTCAATGCGATCGAGCGTTCCATGAATCCTCGCGCGGACGTGAAGTTCCCATCGCGCATCTCCAGTACGCCTTTGAGATAACTAACTTCCCAATTACCCGGATAGGAGGCGATCAGCTTATCGGCGAGCTCTGGGGCCTTTTCGCCGTGGCTCGATACCAGAATGTGTAAGTAAAGTACCTCCGTGGTCTCGTCTTCAGGGTGTCTTGCGAGAACCGAATCTAAAAGAGCGTAGGCCTCCTTTTCGCGCCCGTGAAGCATAAGAACAACAGCGAGTTCGTCGGCAATTGCGAGAGAGTTTGGATCGTCATTCAGGCCCTCGCGCAACACGCGGGTTGCATCGTCTAACCGAGCCTCACCGGCATAGGCAATCCCGAGATTGAGACTTTGCCGCGACGTGCGCGTTTCGCTGCCGTCCGGCCTGTCAAGCAACACGATGACCGAAGCATAGTCCTTCCTATCGATGAAGTCTTCCGATAGCGCGTCGAGGGCCACGGAAGAATTGGGATCGATCGCCAGAGCCGCACGGTATTCGGCTTGGGCATCGACCGCTTGGTTCTGTTTGTCGTAGATGGCACCAAGAAGTAAATGAGGACGAATATCGTTCGTATCCAGCTGCGTTGCCCTCCTGAGAGCGATCGTTGCGGCCTTTTCGTCTCCCGCGGAATGGTTACTTAATCCCAAAAGGTAAGCGTAGGATGCGGATTCAGGCTTGCTCCGGAATGCGACGGCAAACTCCGTCGCTGCACACGAAAATCTATTGTGATCGGCAAACCAATTCCCCAGGTTCGCGTAGTTTTCGGCCGTCGGATGTGTTGCAATTTGCGCTCGCAAATCGGATGGGGGTGTGCATTGTGCAATCGCGGTGACCGGGGCGAATCCGGCGATCTGTCCGAGAAGACCGATTTGGAGCATGGAGATTCCGAAGGCGACACTGGCTCGGTTCAGAGATCTTCGAACGACCACTAATTCAACCCATCCCAAGTATTCCGGCCGCGCAAAAAACATACACCCTTCGGCTGATTACTCGAACACGCGCGAGCAGTTTAAATCGTTCAGCCAAATCGACGCTATCCGACTAAAGTCGGACCTCCGGGCTGAATCAGGCCCTCAAAACAACGAGGCAACAGTTTATTGAACTTATTGGATCGAATGGGCTTTTGCGCCGGACTCTCAACGCGTCACGGTGCGGATAGAAAATTACAAAGCAATCATACTTTTGACGGATGCTTTGCGTTAAATCGGCAGCGTAGACTTCGCGTCGCTTGGAAAAATCTGTTCGTGGCGCAATGAAAGTTGCACGGACGAAACCGTTAAAGCAGGCGGGGCCTCGGAATGGTGCGAGTCGAAATTGAATTGTTGAAAACGATTTCATTCCATCCGGTAATCGCAGGAATCGACCTACGGGGTTGACGCTATTTTTGATCAACCCACACGGACCAAAACGAAAACTTTGGGAGGGTAAGTATGCAATCAGCAATTCGAATGGGCCTTCGGGCGTTGACGGTTGTGGCCTTGATTGGCGCATTGCTTGGCGTCTTCGGTTCTGCCACAGCGTCACATGCGCAAAGCACTTATGGCAGCTTGACCGGTCAGGTCACCGATCCCACGGGTGCTGCGCTCGCCGAAGCTTCGGCGACCCTCACCGACGTCGACACAAGCTACTCGCAGACGGCCACCACGGATTCCACCGGTGTCTATCAGTTCAAGCTGGTTTCGCCTGGTGACTATTCGCTTACTATCTCCGCCAGGGGATTTGCCGAATATGTTCAAAAGGGCATCGTCATCAATGCGAATCAGTACGCGACACAGAATGTAGCCATGCAAGTGGCGACCGCGCAAGGCCAGATCGTGAACGTGACCGGCGATACGGAGCTGATCAATACCACTACTGCCGAGTTGGGCATGACGGTCAATTCCCAGTCGGTGACTGATCTTCCGTTAATAAATCGCGACCCATCTACACTGGCGCTTCTGGCGCCCGGCATGGTCGACGCAACCAAAGCAGGCGTAGTTTGGACACAGCCTGGATTCTCTTTCGCGGGTGAGGCCGGAGCTTCCGCCGATGGCGGCCGCATCGGCAGCACTTTCTACATGCTCGATGGCGTCTCCAATATGGATACGTATCTTGGCACCAACTCACCCACTCCCAACCCCGATGCTACACAGGAGTTCCGTCTCATTTCCAATAACTTCAGCGCCGTATATGGTTTCTCCAGCGGCGGCGTGGTTTCAATGGCGACAAGAAGCGGCTCAAACCAGTGGCACGGTGCACTGTTTGAATTCATGCGCAACACCGATCTCGACGCTACTGATTGGATCAACCCGAAAGGCAGAAATCCCGACGTCTATCGACGCAACCAGTTCGGCGGCTCGGTCGGCGGGCCGGCCATCAAGGACCACCTCTTCTTCTTCTTCAACTACCAGGGAACCGACCTTGTTGGTGGCCCCGGAAGCACAACCAATTCCACATCGACGCCGACGCAGCAAATGCTGGCCGGCGACTTTAGCGGCTTAGTCGATTACGCCGAAGCGCACAACAGCTCGTGCGGCTCGGGTTATACCGGACCGCAAACTCTTTCCTGCGGATGGCTGAATGGCCCATTCCATGTTGTCAGCGGAAAACCGAACCAACTCATCGGATCGCTCGACCCGGTAGCTGTACAGGTAACGAACACTGGCCTGCCCGGCCATTCAGCGCCTGCCTCCGGAACCGCAGCACCCTCAGGCTCCGCCCAGAACCTGGCGGGGCAGATGTTTTACGCATCAGCCAATCTCGGGAATCAGAAAACCAATGAGTACACAGCCAGGGTCGACTACGACCTCACGCACAATCAGCGATTGACCGTGCGCTCGTACATCGACAAATACGTCCAGCCATCCGGCGACACGCCAGGCGATGTTCTGTCGGTGTTGAATCTGAACACCTGGAACGAAACCTTCGGCGAGCAGGGTTGGTTCTTCAATGAAATTCTCCAACACACCTGGACCATCAACCAGAACACCGTCAACACAGCAACGGTTCTGTGGACCCAGCAGAGCTTCCATAACGGAACTCCTGTGCTGGATAGCAGTGGCAAACCAATGTGCTGGTCACGCTACATTACCATCACCGAGCCGGTTTGCTATATGGAAGGCGCGACCTTTGGCCCGGCAAATGGTGGCTGGACCGAGCCCTCTAACGAAGTCCGCGGCACGATGGGCGTTACGGAAACCCTGATTAGGACCGTGCATCGTCATACCTTGTCCATGGGCGCCGACATCATTCATCAGAGAGCTGTTGAAGACGCTGCAAACTACCCTGCGGACGCAATCATCGGCTTCGGTGGCAGCTACACTGGCAACGGAATCGCCGACTGGCTCCTTGGCTACATGAGCAGCTTTGAGCAGGGAGCGGGTGAATTAGCCGACATTCAGGGCTGGATCGTCGATCCTTATGTGAATGACGAGTTCCGCGTGAAACCGGGTCTGACTCTTACACTCGGATTGCGTTGGGATCCTGATTTCGCTCCCGTATCAGTCGGCGGACGTGGTTCGGCATTCGTCGCTGGCCAGAAAAGCTTCATCTTCCCAGCGGCGCCTACTGGACTTGTCTTCCCTGGCGACACAGGTGTAGACGATGCGCTTCGCCCAAGCAGCATCTACTTCTTTGAACCGCGCGTAGGTGTTGCCTATCAGCCCAAGAATCTCGCCCATACTTCCTTCCACGCGGCCTTCGGCATCTTTAGCGGCCCCGTGCCGTACTCCGATTACAACCATGCTGTGGATATTGCTCCGTTTGCACCGGCATTGAATCCACCGCCACCGTCAAGTGTTGCCATCTGCGCTACGGGCGGCGTGACTGGCCCTTGCGCTCCGAATACCGGCCAAACAATTACCGGGTTTGAGAACTTCCACAATCCATGGCAGACCTCTACCTTCGGAACAGGCGGCGTCAGCCCGTTCCCGCCGTTCGCGAATGTCAACTACAAGCCGCCGTCGGACGCGGCGGTTCCAGGGCCGGTATATGAGCAGGCCTCCTTCGGCCGCAATTTCAAAGCCGGAAAGACGCAGGCTTGGAACTTCGCGGTGGAACAACAAATCGGCAATTCGATGGCGCTACGCGTAGCCTACGTCGGCAGCGAGTCTTACCATCAAAGCTACGTGCAGGATGACAACTTTGCCGGCTACAGCTATTGCACCTCGTTCACCGCAGTCAACTGTCCGGCCCCTGCTGTGGCGCCCAAACCCGTCGCACCGTTTTCAAACTTCAGTGGCATATTGGAGTACGACAGCGGGGCAACGGCAAATTACAACGCCCTCCAAGCCAGTTTCCAAAGGCATATGTCCCACGGGCTCCAGGCGCAGACGAGCTTTACCTGGCAAAAAACGATGGACGTAGCCAGCGGTGCGAATATCGCTGCAAGCCAAAACGGACTCGACAATCCCAGGGACCTGGGCTATAGCCGCGGCGTCTCCAGTGCTAGTATCCCTTTCACGTGGACCACCAATTTTATCTACGAGACACCTGAATTGAAGACGCAAGGTCTCTTCGTCAGGGAAGCTCTGGGTGGTTGGGAATTGAGTCCAATCGCTACCTGGCAATCGGGTGCGCCGTTCTCCATCGGAGCCGGCAGCAGCTCGGCCGCATATGGTGAGCCTGGCTATGGTGGAGGCTGCCTGCAATATTGCTCGGGCGATCGAGCTGATCGCGTGCCGGGTGCACCGCTTAAGGTCCGCCAAGGCGGCAGATCGCAATGGGTAAATAAGTACTTCAATCCCGCTGCATTCGTCACTCGTCACGACGGAACCTTTGGCGACAGCGCCCGCGGAATCATTATCGGACCGCCGGGATTCAACGTCGACTCATCCCTGATGAAAAACTTCTCCGTCACGGAGCGGTACACGTTACAGGTACGCTTCGAGTTGTTCAACGCTTTCAACCACCCGATTATGAGCACTCCAGACACCACACCGACAGACTCCTCCTTCGGCCAGATCAACGGCGGTCGCGGATCGGTTGCAAATAATGCCCGTGTGGGCCAGGCGGCGTTGAAGTTCACTTTCTAGCCGCTCATAATCAAGGCCCGGATGGCGAATCGAGCCATCCGGGTCTTTCTACGTTCGCATATTGTTTTCATGATCGCTTCCTCGCGATTGCAAGCTAAATTCAATTCGCACGAATGACGGTCCGGCACAAGTTCGTCGCGATTCAAATGGGCCGGCGGAGGTCTTGGATGTTCTATTCTGCAGGCGCCATATCTCGGCTGCGCAGCCGCACGGTCTCCGCCGCTTTATCCTTCACCGGTATCGCCGTCCTCGTAGCTCTTGTGGGCCCCACTCTCAGCTCCGTGATGGGGAGAATGCAATCTCAATCCGAGGCAAATTCCTCTCTTTGGCCCATCTCTATCTACTATCCCGAAGATGGATCCATCTTTCCGCCCGGCATCACTCCGCCCACTTTTCTTTGGCGCGATGGCCTCGCATCCTATTGGACCATCGATATTGTTTTACCCGGCGAGCCCTCGCCGATCCACGTTGTCTCCAAAGGCGAGCGCATGCACATCGGGCCAATCGACCCAGACTGCGTGAGCGACACCAACGAATTGCCCAGCCTTAATCCGCAGCAGGCCGCATCCTGGGCATGGACTCCCGACGCCTCAACGTGGCAAACGATTCAATCGCGTTCCTCCGGGCAGACCGCGACATTAATCGTCACCGGCTACAACAAATCGGATGCGAAAGTTTCCCAGGCGCGCATCGCCTTTACAACTTCACCGGATCCGGTGGGAGCGCCCATCTTCTACCGCGATGTGCCCTTGATGCCTTCGCAGGGCGCTAACGGCACTGTACAACCGCTCTCCCCTTCCCTTATTCACCTCATCAAGTGGCGGCTGCGCGATATTCGACAGCCGGAGAGCCGGACGCTGCTCACCAATATGCCCACATGCGCTAACTGTCATTCTTTTTCTTTCGACGGCAAAACCATGGGCATCGACGTGGATGGACCCGCAAACGACAAGGGGCTGTACGCGCTCGTTCCCGTCTCGCAGCATATCTCCATCCGAAATCAGGATGTTATCCAGTGGAACAAAGACGGCCAGCCCGGTTTAACGCGCGTGGGTTTCATGTCGCAGGTTTCGCCGCAGGGCCGCTACGTGGTCAGCACGTTTGCCCCGCCATCGCTCGACGTCCCACGGACCTACTACATCACCAATTTCAAGGACTATCGCTTCTTGCAGGTTTTTTATCCTACGCGGGGAATCCTGGAGTGGTATGACCGTGAAACCGGCCAACGGAAACCGTTACCTGGTGCAGACGATCCTGCATTCGTACAGACCGACGGCGTCTGGAGCTCTGATGGGAAATGGATTGTGTTCGCTCGAAGCCAGGCTCGCGATCCAATCCGCGACGGTCAAAAGCCCGCGCTTCATGCCAACGATCCAAGCGAAACCCAGGTCCAGTACAGCCTGTATCGCATTCCCTTCAACGATGGCCGTGGCGGCACGCCGGAGCCGATCGCAGGTGCTTCGAACAACGGCATGAGCAACAACTTTCCCAAAGTCTCGCCCGACGGAAAGTGGATTGTTTTTGTCCAGTGCCGCAATGGCCAATTAATGCGCCCCGATAGTCAGTTGTATATCGTCCCATTCGAAGGCGGCGAGGCGCGGCGCCTTCGGGCAAACACCCCGCTCATGAACTCCTGGCATAGTTTCTCGCCCAACGGCCGATGGTTGGTTTTCTCCTCCAAGGCGCGCTCGCCTTACACGCAGATGTACCTCACCCACATCGATGCCAATGGGGATTCGAGCCCGCCGATTCTGATCGATAACGCCACTGCATCTAACCGCGCCGTAAATATTCCTGAATTTGTGAATGTCTCCGGCGACAGTATCGACGACATCCAGGTACTGGCGGTCGAAGTCTATAAGCTCATCGACCAAGCCACTCGACTCGAGGACGATGGGAAAAACGCCGACGCACTCGCTGTTTGGCAAAAGGCTGAGTCGCTTGATTCCGAAAACGCCAAAGTTGAGAACGGGCTCGGAGTTTCCCTCTATATTGACGGTCACACTCAGGAAGGCTTCGAACATCTCCGAAATTCCATCCGAATTAACCCAATGTGGGTGGAGAGCCACGTTGTGTTGGGCAAATTCCTGCTCGACCAGGGACATCCCGGCGAGGCAATTTCGGAATTGAATACAGCGGTTGAACTCAAGCCGCGTTTTGCCGGAACCCAGGAGACGCTGGCCGGCGCCTATCAGGCACTCGGCAACTGGCACGAAGCGCTGAATCATTGGCAACAAGCAATGGCGCTCGATAGCAACCGGGTCAGCGCAATAGCTGGCGCGGCATGGCTGATGGCAACCGCACCCGATGCATCGGTACGCAACGGCGGGCAGGCAATCACTCTGGCCAGGTCGGCGATTGCCATGACTCCAGCTGATGATCCTGATTTGCGCGATGTGCTCGCGGCTGCCTATGCGGAAACCGGAGAGTTCGATCGCGCTTCAGCGCAGATTTCGCGCGCCATTATCGTTGCGGACTCGCGCGCCAACAAGCAGCTTGCTGCCGATCTCAGGTCGCGCCAGAAACTTTACTTCGAAAAGAAGCCGTATCGCAGCACGAATTCTTTGCGAGCCCCACGGCTAAGCGACTTGAGCGCGGAGAAATAAGCGCGATGAAGGCCCCGGCAATTTCCCGGCTATTGCGATTCGTGATTGCCGGTCTTTTTGCGCTTC
>Ga0307474_10001981_pt1 | contig 14748 bp, 16 predicted proteins | sample atmos_gasesECM1C_2_FD_203312 | JGI IMG/M metagenome (GOLD analysis project Ga0307474, IMG submission 203312) | Hardwood forest soil microbial communities from Morgan-Monroe State Forest, Indiana, United States - atmos_gasesECM1C_05 | ecosystem: Environmental > Terrestrial > Soil > Temperate... | reverse complement strand
CAGGTACTGCGCGCCCGGCTGCGCGGTATCACTCGCCGGCCGGTCGCCGGGGGGATCGAGTCAGGGTGCCACGACGATGCGTTCTGGGCCCGGAGCGCCCCCTCCGCGCTGGACTTTCTCGGGTCCTTCGTCGGCCCGGCCCCCGCCCAGCGGGCAGCGCGCTAAGCCAAAGAGGGACGCCTGCCGACAGGCGTCCCTCCGTTCGTTGCGGCCAGCCGCGCCCCTCAGGTGAGCGCGGGTTCGCGAACCGGAATCATCAGGTCGTGCCCCATCTCCGCGGCGAGCACATCGTTTTCCTCGTGCAGCCGAGCAAGCTCGGCTTCGAGGTCACGTACTCGCTGTTGCAGACGGCGCATCTCTGAGACCATGCGAGGATCCGGGCCGCCGACGTGGCCATATATAGCCTTCGCCATTTTGTGAGGTCCTCCACACTGAGTGACCAGAGTGGGCGCGCATGCATAGACGCGGAAGAAGCGCAGCCCTGCGCGCGGGTAACAATTCCATGGTCCCACTGCGACGGGTATCCGGTCAAGTTGACGATTGCCCAGGTCAAGCGGCCGAACATCGGTGTGCCGGCTGGGATACGGGCGCGAACGGCTACCGCTCGGCGAAACCGGACAGGCCGCCGTGCGGGTCGTCCCACCGGTGCGTTACCCGGACCACCCGCCCGGGGGTTTCCGAGCTCTCCAGCAAGGCGAGCAGCTCGATGCAGCTGGCCTCCGCGCCCTCGGCGACCACCCGGACCCGCCCGTCCTCGAGGTTCTCCGCCCAGCCGGCCAGGCCGAGCTCCAGCGCTCGAGCCCGCGCCCACCACCGGAAACCGACCCCTTGGACCCGGCCCTCCACCCAGGCCGTGAGCCTGGCTTGCTCGCCCTGGATCACGGCCTCGCCCGGGGGCGCGGCTGGCACTTCGGGCAGCTGAACGCGGACCGGTTCATGAACGGGTCGCGGCGCACCGGCGTGCCACAGCGCGGGCACGGCAGGCCGGCCCGACCGTACACGTTGAGCGACCGCTCGAAGTAGCCGCTCTCGCCGTTCACGTTGACGTACAGGCTGTCGAACGTGGTGCCGCCCGCGATGAGCGACTCGGCGAATACCTCCTCGATCGAGGCGAACAGCCGGCTGATCTGGGCGGGGCGCAACAGCTCGGCGTCGCGCGCCCAGTGGATCTGCGCCCGCCAGAGGGCCTCGTCGGCGTAGATGTTCCCGATGCCGCTGACCAGCGACTGGTCGAGCAGGGCCCGTTTGATCCCGCTGCGCCGGGCGCGGATCCTGGCCGTCACGGCGGCGAGGTCGAACGCGGGTTCCAGCGGATCGGGCGCGATGTGCGCGATGGGGGCGGGCAGGAGCGCTCCCCCCGGAGCGAAGGACAGGTGACCGAACGTGCGCTGATCGCTGAACCTCAGATCGGGCCCGGAGTCGGTGAAGCTGATGCGGACCCGAACGTGGGGGGTCAGCGGGCGGGACGGATCGCCGACCAGCAACTGGCCGCTCATGCCCAGGTGAGCTAGCAGCGCGTCGTCGCCGAGCGGCAGCCAGAGGTACTTCCCCCGCCGCATCGCGCCGGTGATCTTTCGACCGGCCGTGGCGGCGACGAAATCATCCGGCCCGGCCAGGTGCCTGCGCAGAGCGCGCGGATGCAAGGGCTGGACGGTGTCGATGGTCCGGCCAACGATGTGCCGCTCGAGACCGCGCCTGACGATCTCGACTTCGGGCAGTTCGGGCACACTCAGCTCCGGGGTTGCGGGCCGTGGCCGTCGGTGGCCCGCCCCTCAGCGCCCCCAGCGGCGGTTCCCTCTGCGCCGTTACCGTCTGCGGCGTTGCCGTCCGCCGCATTGCCGTCTGCGACGGGCCGCCCGCCGCCTGCCGCAGCGGCGGCGCCGCCCTTAGCCGCGGTGCCATGGGCGGCACTCTCGGCGGCGTGGCCCTCGGTGATCGACGTCCACGCCGCCTCAGCGGCCTGCTGCTCGGCTTCCTTCTTGGAGCGGCCCTCGCCCTCCCCGTAGGTGCGCCCGGCGATCCTGACCGAGGCGCGGAAGGACTTCTGGTGGTCGGGCCCGCTCTCCTCGACGTGGTATTCGGGCACGCCCATGATCTCGGCGGCGGTCAGCTCCTGCAGCGACGTCTTCCAGTCCAGGCCGGCGCCCAGACGGGCCGAGCGGGCGATGACCGGATCGAACAGGCGGTGCACCAGAGCGTCGGCCTCGACCAGCCCGCGATCGAGGTAGACGGCGCCCAGAACGGCCTCGAGCGTGTCGGCGAGGATCGACGACTTGTCCCGGCCGCCGGTGCCCTCCTCGCCCTTGCCGAGCCGGACGTAGGAGCCCAGATGCAGCCCGCGGGCCACGCCGGCCAGCGCGCGCATGTTGACGACCGCGGCCCTCAGCTTGGCCAGCTGCCCTTCGGGCAAGTCGGGATACTCCCGGAACAGCGTGTCCGTGACGATCAGGCCGAGCACCGAGTCGCCGAGAAACTCCAGCCGTTCATTGGTGGGCAGCCCGCCGTTCTCGTACGCAAACGAGCGGTGAGTGAGCGCCCGCTCAAGGAGTTCTGCGCCGAGTGGTACCTCGAGGGCATCCCGTAGTTCGTCCGTGCCGACCTTGGCGGTGTCGGGCATTGCCGCACCGCCGTCACCAGATGCGCCACTCACGCTTCCCTCCTTTCCGCTGCACGCGCGTCACGGTGCCGCGCGTCCCGACGCTGCGTCAGGAGGGGGTGATCACCTGGCGGCGGTTGTAGGTGCCGCAGGTGGGGCAGGCCGTATGAGGCAGCTTCGGGTCACGGCACTGCGGGCAGGTCACTAGCTGGGGCGCCGTTGTCTTCCACTGCGCCCGGCGTGACCTGGTATTGCTGCGCGACATTCTCCGCTTGGGAACCGCCACGTCAGCGCTCCTTCCTTGTGTCCGGCACGGGCATCCCGTCCGGTGTGTGATCTGCGTCGGCGTGGCCGTGACCGGCTCCCGCGTCGGCCAGCCGAACGCCGCACTCGGAGCACAGCCCCGGGCAATCCTCGGCGCACAGCGGCGCGAGCGGAAGCTCGGGCACCAGCGCGTCTCGCAGGGCCGGCTCGAGGTCGAGCAGGTCTCCGTTCAGAAGATACCCGTCAGCGTCCTCGTCACCGGCCTCGTAGGTGAACAGCTCAGTAAACCGAACCTCGGTCGACGAGGCGAACATTTCCAGGCAACGCGCGCACTCGCCGGCGAGCGGCGCCCGCACGGTGCCGATCACCAGGACACCGTCGGCAACCCGCTCGAGCTGGACGTCCAGCTCGAGCTCGGCTCCCTCAGGAACGCTGACGAGTTCGATGCCGAGGCAAGCGGGAGCCGGGACCGTCCGGCTTACCGACTGCATGGCAGCCGGGCCGAGGGTCCTGGTATCGAAGACCAGCGGCAAACGCGGGTCTAGCCGCTTGGAGTGGTGGCGGTTCGCGTGTGGCATGGCAGGCAGAGCTACTAATGGGGTATCGGGCGGTCAGCATACCTGGCTGCCTGCGGGAACCCAAGTCGAAGGGCCGGACCGGCCCCGAGGTGGCGGGAAGTTGCGGGCCGGCCGGGCGGCGGGCCCGGCTGGCTCTGAGAGCGCTGGCTAGGCGTCGGCCGAGCGGACCGTGAGCCGGTCGAGCACCGGCCCCGGCACCAGGCTCCGGACGTCGCCCCCGTACAGGGCGAACTCCTTGACCAGGCTGGAGGACAGGAAGGCCCAGAGCGGGTTCGTGCTGATGAACACCGTCTCGATCCCGGCCTGGTTGTAGTTCATCTGCGCCATCTGCAGCTCGTAGTCGAAGTCGCTGACCGCGCGCAGGCCCTTGACGATCGCCGAGATGTCGTTCGCCTTGCAGAAGTCGACGATCAGGCCGTCGAACTTGACCACGCTGACGTTGTCCAGCTCCTTGGTCACCTCGCGCAGCATCTCCAGCCGCTCGTCGAGCGTGAACATCGCGGTCTTGTTCGGATTGCGTGCCACGGCGACCACTACGTTGTCGGCGAGCCGGGCGGCACGGGAGATGATGTCGAGATGTCCGTTGGTGACCGGGTCGAACGATCCTGGACAGACCACACGGCGCACGCTGACTCCCCTCCTGGCGATCACGCTGCCGCAGGCCCCGCGCCTGCGCCCAGACCGTACCAGAGCGTGGCCTCACCGTAACCGCGGCACCGCTCCGGCGTATACCCGGCAGGCCAGGTCAGGATGCCCGACCTGGTGGCCCGCTCCACGACCACCAGCGCGCCGGGCGCGAGCCAGCCGCGGTCACGCAGCGCGCCGAGCACCCGCTGGACCTCCGCGTCCGGCGTTGCGTAGGGCGGGTCGGCGAACACGAGGTCACGCGCCGGGTGGTCGCCGGGGCCGCGAGCCAGGACCCGTTCGACCCGGTCGGCGATCAGCCGGGCGCCCGGCAGGCCCAGCGCCTCGATGTTGGCCCGGATCACGCGGGCGGCCCGGGCGTCCGATTCGACCAGCAGCACGTCCGGCGCGCCCCGCGAGAGTGCCTCCAGGCCGACCGCCCCTGAGCCCGCGTAGAGGTCAAGCACTCGGGCGCCGTCCAGCGAGCCGCGGATGGCCAGGATCGTGCCGAACAGGCCCTCGCGAGCCCGGTCCGATGTCGGACGGGTATCCCGGCCCGCTGGCACCGTCAGGCGCCTGCCGCCCGCCGTTCCGGCGATGATGCGGGTCACGGCCGGGACTCAGGCCTTCTCGAGGTACTCGGCCTGCTCCCGGTCCAGCAGCTCACGGACGGCCTGGGCCAGCGCGGGCTCCCGGGACAGGGCCGGATCCGCCGCGACGAGGTCCCGCGCCTCGTCGCGCGCACGGCCGATCAGGTCCTCGTCCTTGAGCAGCGTGAGCAGCTTCAGGCTCGACCTGCGCCCGGCCTGGGCGGCGCCGAGCACGTCGCCCTCCCGGCGCTGCTCCAGATCCAGGCGGGACAGCATGAACCCGTCCAGCGTGGCCGCCACGGCGTCCAGCCGCTGCCGCGATTTGCTGTCCGCGTCCGCTTCGGTGACCAGCAGGCACAGGCCCTCATGGTGCCCCCGGCCGACCCGGCCGCGCAGCTGGTGCAGCTGCGAAACGCCGAACCGGTCGGCATCCATGATCACCATGACGGTCGCGTTCGGCACATCCACGCCGACCTCGACCACCGTGGTCGTGACCAGCACGTCCACCGACCCGGACGCGAACGCGAGCATGGTCCTGTCCTTCTCATCCGGCGGCAGCCGGCCGTGCAGCACGCCGAGGCGCAGCCCGGCCAGCGGACCCCGCTCCAGTTCGGCCGCGAGGTCAAGGACCGCGATCGGCGGACGCACTGTGCCCCCGGCCAGGTCGCCGTCGAGAGTGCCGTCCTCCCCTGACGGGGCGTAAATTCGATTGTCTTCTTCCCCGTCCTCGGTCCCGGCGCGGCCGTCGCCGGCCGCATCGCCGATCCGCGGGCAGACCACGTAGCACTGGCGGCCCCGGCCCGCCTCCTCGCGCAGCCGCTCCCACACTCGCGCCAGGTAGTGCGGCTTCTCCGCCGCGGGCACCACGTGCGTGCCGATGGGCGAGCGGCCGGCGGGCAGTTCCGTGAGCGTCGACATCTCCAGGTCACCGAACACGGTCATGGCCACCGTGCGGGGGATCGGCGTGGCGGTCATGACCAGCAGGTGCGGCCGGCCGTCGCCGGCCTTGTCACGCAGGGCGTCGCGCTGCTCCACGCCGAACCGGTGCTGCTCGTCGATGACGACCAGGCCGAGGTCGGCGAACTGCACCTGCTCTTCCAGCAGCGCATGGGTGCCGATCACGATCCCGGCGTCACCGGAGGCCGCCTCCAGCAGCGCGCGCCGCCGGGCCGCCGCGCCCAGGGACCCGGTCAGCAGGGCCACCCTGGTGGCGTGCTCGGCGCCGCCCAGCTGGCCGGCCTGAGCGAGCGGGCCGAGCTGCTCGGTGATAGACCGGAAGTGCTGCTGGGCCAGCACCTCGGTCGGCGCGAGCAGCGCGGCCTGCCCTCCCGCGTCTACGACCTGCAGCATGGCCCGCACGGCGATGACCGTCTTGCCGGAGCCGACCTCGCCCTGGAGCAGCCGGTGCATGGGGTGACTGCGCGCTATCTCCTCGCCGATCTGCGTGCCGGCCAGCTCCTGCCCGACGGTCAGGTCGAACGGCAGCCGCTCGTCGTAGGCATCCAGCAGCCCGCCGGGAACGCGAGGGCGCGGGGTCGCGGAATACGCCGTCGCGGCGAGCCGCCGCTGGGCCAGCACGGTCTGCAGCAGGAACGCCTCGTCCCACTTCAGCCGCTTCGTCGACCGCTGCACGTCGCCCCAGTCAATCGGCCGGTGGATGCCGCGCAGCGCGTCGGCCAGGCCGCGCAGGCCGTGGCGGTCCCTGATCGCGCGCGGCATCGGGTCCTGGACGTCGAGGACATCGAGGGCGATCCGCACCGCGCCGGCGATCTGCCAGGAGGTGATCCCGCTGGCCGCCGGGTAGACCGGGATGATCTCCGCGGCATACTCGGCGGCCCGGTGGGCGTCGTCGTCGAGGCCGAGCAGTTCGTACTCCGGGTGGGCGAGCTGGCGCTTGCCGCGGAATGTGGAGACCTGGCCGGAGAACAGGCCGTGCATCCCGGGCGCGAGCTGCCGCTCGCGCCAGTCCTGCCGCCCGCGGCCGAAGAACGTGAGGGTCAGCTCCCCGTGCCCGTCGGTGACCGTCGCCTCGAAGATCGTGCCACGCCGGTTGCGCATCGGGCGGCTGGTCACCTTGGCGATCTCGGCCTGGACCGTCACGTACTCGCCGTCTCGCAGCGAGGCCAGGTCGGTCAGCTCGCCCCTGGTCTCGTACCGGCGCGGGTAATGCCGCAGCAGGTCGCCGACGGTGCGCAGCTCGAGCGCCCGGTCGAGCCGCTTGGCCATCTTGTCGCCGACCACCAGCGGCAGCGGGTCCATCAGCATCGCCATGGCCCTACTCCACCCCGATCAGCAGCGGGGCCGGGCCGCCGTCGTAGCAGGCGATCTCCACGCCCGGCCAGGCCGGGCCGATCTCGTCCGCCACCAGCCGGGCCAGGCCCGGCTCGGCCCCGGCGCCTTCCATGAGCGTGACCAGCTCCCCGCCCCCGGACAGCAGCACGTCCGCGAGGGTGATCGCGGCCTGGCCCTGCGCCGCGGCGATCACCCGCACCTGGTCGCCTTCCAGCCCGCGGTAGCGGCCGGCGGCGTCCGGGCCGACCACGCTTCCGCAGCGCATCCCGGCCGCGGCCCGGCCCATGGCCGCCACGTCGGCGGCGAACTCGCGCCCGGGGTCGTGCACGGCCAGGGCAGCGACCCCCTGGAGCGGCGAGCGAGCCGGAATCACCGACACGGCGATCCCCTCATCCCCGAGCCTGGCCGCGGCCGCGCGGGCCAGTCCGGCCATCCGGTCGGCGTTCGGTACGACGGCCACATGGGTTCCAGCCTGCCGCACGGCCTCGATCAGCGCGGGCATGGCCGGGCCTGCGGCGTCCCGCTGCCGCAGCACCCGGGCCCCGGCGGCGTGCAGCAGCGCGGCCAGGCCGTCGCTGTCGGCCACCGCGACCACGGCAAATCCCGTCCTCTCCTGGTCACGGCGGTCGGCGCCGCAGCCATCAGAGCCGTCAGGGCCAGTGCTCTCGGAGCCGCCCAGCCAGGTCACGGTGATCCGGCGCGGGCGCCCGGCGCGCAGGCCCTCCTCGATGGCCGCGCCGGCGTCGGCCACATGGACGTGCACGTTCCAGAGATCTTCGCCGCCGACGATCACCAGCGAGTCGCCCAGCAGGTCGAGCCGCTCGCGCAGCAGGCCGACCGGCTCGGCGGGCGCCTCGAGCAGGTAGGTGACCTCGTAGCCGTAAGACGAGACGGCTGCGGGGGCCGCGTGCGCACGCGCGGTGACGGCCGGCGCCGCGGGCACCTCGAACACCTCCGGACGGACCCCGGTGATCACCGCGGCTAGCGCGTCGAGGAGCACGCACAGGCCCGCGGCGCCGGCATCGACCACGCCCCGCGCGGCCAGCACGTCCAGCTGCTCGGTGGTGCGGGCCAGCGACTCGCGGGCGGCGGCCGCGGCCGCGGTGACGACGGCGGCCAGCCCGCGCTGGCCGCCGTCCTCGGCGTTCGCGCCGCTGGCGGCCCCCGAACCGGCCCGCGCGGCGGCGTCGGCCACGGTCAGCACGGTGCCCTCGGCCGGGCGGTTCACCGCGGCCCGGGCGCTGGCCGCGGCGTGCGCGAGGGCCCGGGCCACGACCTCGCCATCGCAGCGGGATTCGGACGCGCAGACGTCGGCGAGACCGCGCAGCAGCTGGCTGACGATGATCCCCGAGTTGCCGCAGGCGCCGAGCAACGCGCCCTGGGCGGCCGCATGCCAGACCTCGGCCGCCGCCGCGCCCGGCGGGAGCGACTCCGCGGCGTCGGCCGCTGACATGAGGGTGATGTGCAGGTTGGTCCCGGTATCGGCGTCGGGCACCGGGAACACGTTCAGCGCGTCAATCGCCGCGCGGGTCTGCGACAGCGCGTCAGCGCTGAGGCGGCACCAGCGCCTGACGGTGTCGCCATCCAGGACCTCCGCCGCCATACCCGCAGACTAGATGCTGGGACCGACGGCCGCCGCGATGGACTCGCGCCGGCCCGGTGCCAGGACCGCGGCGGCCCCGGATCGCGTCCGGTTCGCGCGTGAGCCCCGCAGTCGGATATCCTTCAGCGACTGTTCCGGCCCGGACCGGGACGATGTCCATGCTGGCTACCACCCAATGGAGCGATCCCGTGGCTTCCGTCTGCGACGTCTGCGGCAAGCGGCCGGGCTTCGGCAACAATGTGTCGCACTCGCACCGCCGCACCCCGCGCCGCTGGAACCCGAACATTCAGCGCGTGCGCGCCAAGGTCAACGGGGCGCCCCGGCGGCTGAACGTGTGCACGTCCTGCATCAAGGCGGGCAAGGTCGAGCGCTGACCTGACCGTCAGCCGAACCGGCAGTTGACCCCGTCGAGCCTGCAGGCCGACGGGGTCGTTGTCGTGCCGGTCGCTGAAATCCTGACCTGATCGTCGTCCGGCCGGCCGGAGTCGCCCCCGCCGTCGCCGCGCGCCCGTCCGTGTCCGGGCCAGGGCCCGGTGGCCGTGCCCGCATCACCGTTGCCGGAGGGCGCCCACCGGGCGCCCCAGACCCGGTCGACGTGCGCCGAGGGGAACGCCAGCTGCAGGCTCCAGGGGCCCGGCCGCATGTCCGCCGGCAGGGTGATCGTCGCCAGGAAGCCCGAGGACCAGCGGCGGACCACCCGGTAGCCGACCTGGTACGCCGGCCCGGACCCGTTCTGCGGGGCCGGGCCGGATGCCACGCCCACCCTCGGCCCCGATCCGGCCGGCAGCGGCTCGCCCGGCGTGGCGGCGGCCACATCGGGCCCATGGCCGGGGGCCGCGCCGGTGCAGCCGCTGACCGGGCACCGAACTCCGGGGTCGGTCGGCACGTAGGTCAGCGCGGCCGGAGAATCGACCGCCAGCGCCGCGGCGATCACGATGCCCGCTCCGGCCGCGAACCACGGCGTCACCATCAGCGAGCGGGCCAGCGCGAGGCGCCCGCGAGAAGTGCCGGGATCGCGCACGCCCGGGCCGACCGTCCGGGGCGGCCGACGGGACGCGTGCGAGGCGGCGTGCCGGGGCTGGACGGCACTAAGAACGCCGCGCCGGGAGCCGCCCTCCCCGCGCAGCGCCCCCTGCCTGCGCCGGCACTCCTTGCGATGTCTTGGCATCAAGGGGTTTATACCAAGCAACGAGCCGGGGGGCCAGAGACGAATAAACCGCGGTCCATTACATATCGTGATTGCGTCGTCACAATAAAATGGTGCCACCCGGCAGGCTCCCCGGGGCGGGCTTCCGGTGATGCCACCCGGCAGGCCCTCCGGGGCGGGCTTCCGGTGATGCCACCCGGCCAGCCCTCCGGGGCGGGCTTCCGCCGTCACGCGAAGTGACGCCAGCCGGCCAGGCCCTCCGGGGGGACCCCGTCCACCGTTACCCCGCGGCCCGGCCGGACCGAGCCGATGACCACCCAGTGGGCCGGCAGGCGGGTCTGCGGAGGGAAGGTCGCGGCGAGCGCGTGGTCCTCGCCGCCCGCCAGTACCCAGCGGAGCCACTCCGCGCCGAGCGCCGCGCCCGCGGACCGCAGGTCCGGGTCGTCGGGGAGCCGGGCGGTCTCGATGTCGATCAGCACGCCGCTGGCCTGGGCCACATGGCTCAGGTCCGAGACCAGCCCGTCGCTGATGTCGATCATCGAGGTCGCGCCGAGGTCGGCGGCCTCCGGGCCTGCCGCATAGGGCGGGCGCGGCCGCCGGTGGCTGGTCACCAGGCCCGCGAACTCCGGCGCCGGCGGCCCGGCCTCGAGCAGCGCCAGGCCTCCGGCCGACCGGCCGAGCCGACCGGCCACGGCCAGCAGGTCCCCCGCGCGGGCCCCGGCCCTGGTGACCGGGTCGCGGCCGCCCAGGTCGCCCAGGGCCGTGATCGCGATCATGATCGAGTCAGCGCCGCTGATATCCCCGCCGACCACGAGCGCGCCGGCGCGGCCGCACTCCTCGGAGATGCCGCGCACCAGGTCCTCGGCCCACGCCACCGGGAGGTCGCCCGGCGTCGCGAACCCGATCAGCAGGGCGGTCGCCGACGCACCCATGGCCGAAACGTCGGCCAGATTCTGCGCGGCCGCCTTGGCGCCGATGTCGAACGCGCCCGACCAATCCCGCCGGAAATCGCGTCCCTCCACCAGCATGTCGGTGGTCGCGACCACGCGACGGTCCGGCGCGCTGACCACCGCCGCGTCGTCCCCGACGCCGACCGGCCCGGCGCTCCCAGCGGGGAGCAGGGCCCGGATCGCGGCGATCAGACCGAACTCGCCGAGGTCAGCGACGGTGATGGGATCCTCCCGCCATTTCATCGGTCGTGGCGCCCGGCCGACAACCGGCGCCGACCGGGCATATTCCTCAGGCCAACCGCCGGGTACCTAAGGTAGCGTGGCCACCACACCTGGCGCCTGGGAGGACAGCATGGTTCACGCTTACATCCTCGTCCAGACAGAGGTCGGCAAGGCGGCGGACGTCGCCGTGCAGATCGGCCAGATCACCGGCGTAACCCAGGCGGACGACGTCACCGGCCCCTATGACGTTATCGTCCGCGCCGAGGCGGACAACGTGGACGACCTCGGCAAGCTGGTCGTCGCCCAGATCCAGGGGGTCTCGGGGATCACCAGGACGCTGACCTGCCCGATAGTGCACATCTAGCGGCCGCAGCACCGGCTCCGGGGGATCAGTGGGGGTGACGCAGGTTTCGGTAGCGCCGACGGGCCGGGGGCTATCCGATCCCGTCCGCCGCGGCCGACGTGCGCGGCCCGAGGCCGATCCGGGCCGCGTCGCGTAGGTCGGCCACGGTGTCGACGTCTCGCCGCAGCCCGTCCAGCCCGGGCAGCATGAGCTCGACCGCGCCCGCGTCCAGGTGGGCCTGGTGTGAGCCCGGCCCGAATCTCGGGCGGAACAGGGCGCCCGGCCCGGCCGCGTACAGCGTGGTGCCGGTGCCCGCGGCGTCAGCCACGAAGGCCTCCCCGACCTCGGCCGCGCGATCGAGGGCCCGGCCCAGCTCGGCGGCGCCGAGCGCGGGCAGGTCGGCCGCCATGCCGGCCCGTCCCCGGCCCGGCCAGTGCTCGTCGGAGTACGCCGCGCCAAAGGCCAGGGCCGGGTTGAGGCCGTCGCCGGGCTCATCCGGCAGCACCAGGGCGCCGAGGCCGGACAGCTCGGCCGCCGCGGCGGCGTCATCGGTCACGACGATCACGGAGCCGACGACGGGGCACGCGGCGGCGGCCGCTACCGTGTCCGCCGCCATGGCCAGGGCCAGCTCGGCCCGGCGAGGACCGGCGGCTCCGGTGAGCCGGGACTTCGCCAGAGCAAGTACCTTGACGGGGATCACCATTGACCAGCTGAGCGAGGTTTCGAGCGGCATGCACCTGATCCTGCCTCGACACGGCGTCGTGCGAACCGCGACACTGACTTCTACGAGCGGCACGAGCGCGACCAGCGCCCCGAGCGGGAGGCTGCCTTATGAGTAAACGCGCGGACGGCAGCTACTCATCCGGCTGGCGCCGGCTAACCAAGATCGTCGTGCCGCCAATGGTGTACGCCCTGACCAAGAGCGAGTGGCAGGGCCAGGACTACATCAGGGATGTCCCGGCGGACAGCGGCGTGATCCTGGCCGCCAACCACCTGTCGTACGCGGACCCGCTGCCGCTGTGCCTGTTCACCCACAAGGCGGGCCGCTACCCGGTGTTCCTGGCCAAGTCGACGCTGTTCGAGATGAAGGTGCTCGGCTCGATCATGCGCGGCACCGGCCAGCTGCCGGTCTACCGGGGCCAGGCCGACGCGGCGCTGGTGCTCAGGGATGTCGAGCGGGGGCTGCGCGACGGTGCCTGCGTGATCTTCTATCCCGAGGCGACCGCGACCCGCGACCCGGATCTGTGGCCGATGGCGGCCAAGACCGGCGTGGCGCGGGCCGCGCTGGCCACCGGCGTGCCGGTGATCCCGATCGCGCAGTGGGGTCCGCAGAAGATCCTGCCCTACGGGAGCTTGCGCCCGCATCTGCTGCCGCGCACCACCGTGCAGATCGCCGCGGGCCCGCCCGTCGACCTGACGGAGTTCCGGGACCAGCCGCTGAGCTCTCAGGTCCTGCGCGGAGCCACCGAAGCGATCATGAAGGACATCACCGGACTGCTGGCCGGGATCCGCGGGGAGACGCCGCCTGCCGAGCCGTACCACCCGGCGGTCGCCCGCCGGAAGGCGCGGCAGGAGGCGCGCGAACGAGATCAGGCCGTCGACCAGGCCGCGGCCTCCGACTCAAGCACGGAGGCCACTTCGACGTGAGAGCCGCCGTGATGGGGGCCGGCTCGTGGGGCACCACCTTCGCTCAGGTGCTCTGCGACGCGGGCACGGCCGCGGTGCTCTGGGCCCGCCGGCCCGAGCTGGCCAAGGTCATCAACGCCAGCCGCGAGAACCCCGGCTACCTGCCCGGGGTCACCCTGCCCGCCACGCTGACCGCGACCGCCGACCCGGCCGAGGCGCTGGAAGGCGCGGACCTGGTAGTGCTGGCGGTGCCGGCCCAGTCGCTGCGGCAGAACCTGACTGACTGGGCCGCGCTGCTGCCACCGGCCGCGCTGCTGGTCAGTCTGATGAAGGGCATCGAGCTCGGCAGCTGCTACCGGATGAGCGAGGTGATCGGCCAGATGGCCGGGGCGCCCCAGGAGCGGATCGCCGTCGTCTCCGGCCCGAACCTGGCCCGCGAGATCGCCCGGCGCGAGCACGCGGCGACCGTGGCCGCGTGCACCGACAACGACGCCGCGGAGCGGCTGCAGCGGGCTTGCCATACCGCATACTTCCGCCCGTACACCAACCCGGACGTGATCGGCTGCGAGCTGGGCGGCGCGGTGAAGAACGTGATTGCGCTGGCGGTCGGGATGGCGGTCGGCATGGGGCTCGGCGACAACACGCGGGCCACGCTGATCACCCGCGGGCTGGCCGAGACCGCCCGGCTCGGCGCGGCGCTCGGAGCCGAGCAGCACACGTTCGCCGGACTGGCCGGCCTGGGCGACCTCGTGGCGACGTGCAGCTCGCCGCTGTCGCGTAACCGAACGTTCGGCGAGAACCTGGGCCGGGGCATGGCCATGGCCGATGTGGTCGCGAGTACCCGGCAGACGGTCGAGGGCGTCAAATCGTCCCAGTCCGTGCTCGAGCTGGCCCGGCGACATGGCGTGGAGATGCCAATCACCGAGGTCATGGTGGCCGTGATGCATGATGACCTCGAGGTCGGCAAGGCGGCGCTGATGCTCGCCAGCCGATCCGCGAAGCCCGAACGCTACGGCCTGTAGCAGGCCGGCACCGCCCGCGGGCGGTGGGACGCGTCCAACGGGGGGCAGCGAGAGAGGAGCAGCGTGAGCGAGCAGCGCAAGATCCGGGTCGCGGTGGTCTTCGGCGGCAGGGGGCCCGAGCACTCGGTGTCCTGCATGGGCGGGGGCAACATGCTCGGTGCGATCGACCGCGACAAGTACGAGGTCATCCCGGTCGGCATCACCCGCGAGGGCCGCTGGGTGCTGGCCGCCGACGAGCCCGCCAAGCTAACGGCCAGCCAGGGCCAGCTGCCGTCGGTCGAGGCGGTCGCCAAGCCGGGCGCGCAGGTAGTCCCCTGGGGGGACCGTTCCCCCGCCGGCCGCGGGCCGGGTCAGTCCGTGAGCACCAGCTCCCCGGCCCACATCCCGCACCTGCTCGGCGAGGTCGACGTGGTGCTGCCCGTGCTGCACGGCCCGTACGGCGAGGACGGCACGATCCAGGGCCTGCTGGAGATGGCCGGCGTTCCGTACGTTGGCGCGGGCGTGCTGGCCAGCGCGGTCAGCATGGACAAGGAGTACATGAAGATCATCTTCCAGGCCAAGGGGCTGCCGGTCGGTCCCTACGTCGTGGTGCGCGAGCGGGACTGGCCTCCGGAGGAGACCGAGGGCGCCGTGGCCGACCTGGAGCGCAAGCGCACGGCGGATGCGATCGCCGAGCTGGGCTGGCCCCTGTTCGTCAAGCCCGCCCGCGGCGGCTCGAGCATCGGCACCGCCAAGGCCTCGGACCTGGCCGAGCTGCATGAGGCCATCCGCGGGGCGCGGGCCTATGACCCGAAGGTGATCGTGGAAGCGGCGGTCGATGGCCGGGAGATCGAGTGCTCGGTGCTCGAGGGCCGCGACGGCGCTCCGCCGGACACCAGCTTGCCCGGGCAG
>Ga0307474_10001980_pt1 | contig 14755 bp, 12 predicted proteins | sample atmos_gasesECM1C_2_FD_203312 | JGI IMG/M metagenome (GOLD analysis project Ga0307474, IMG submission 203312) | Hardwood forest soil microbial communities from Morgan-Monroe State Forest, Indiana, United States - atmos_gasesECM1C_05 | ecosystem: Environmental > Terrestrial > Soil > Temperate... | reverse complement strand
TAGCTACGGGTACGATGTCGGCTGGATCTTTGGCCTTTGGCTTTTCCACTTCGGTGTGTGTGTGTGGAAGTCGGGTTTCCTACCGCGCTTCCTGGGCGCGTTGTTGATTGCTGCATGCTTCGGCTACCTGTCCGTAAGCCTTACAACGTTCCTTTTACCGAGTTATTTGAATATCGTGAGCCGATTCGCAAACATCCCGTTAACTTTGGGCGAGCCCGCGGCTATCTTGTGGTTTCTGATTCGCGGAGCAAAGGACCAGCCATTGGAGACTGGAGCATAAGGTGAGCCAAACTCCTGGCGTTGGACTTCACGTTCGGCGATTCCTAGCGAGTAGTCGGCAAGCCAGAAGTAATCCAGGGACGCGGGCCGTTCCAGCGTTGTGTAAGTTCCGCGTGTAGTCCTCTTTCGGCTAAAAGTGGATCGATGCCGATACGCTTTAGCTCATACAAGCTCCGAATTACCGTTTACTACGACTTGAGGAAGTAAGTTCAGAGTAGTTTCCGTCGGCGCAGGTCGAAATGGCCGCCGGACGAAATCGAGTACAGCGGATGGCCCGCCTCCGTTATGAAGACTTTGCCTTTGCCAATCACTTCAAACTCATCGCCCTTGACCACGATGATTGTATCCGGATCGATTCCGATGCCGAGTAGCTTGGGATGTGCCGCGATTACAGGTTCCAAGTCGTGTTGGCGGCCGCGCTCAGAAACATGTTGGTCTATCGCGCTGTTCGCTAAAAATCCAAAACCCCGCTCGTGACCTTTCGCCATGACAACGTCTGCTGTTTTGGGATCACCTCTCACGAGATAGGACGCCAGAACGCTAGCCCCCGCTGAACTGCCAGCGATAGCGCCACCGCGCTTTAGGACGTTTCGCAGTTCCTGTACAACCTTCGTATTCAGGTAGGCGTCGGTCAATCGCCACTGCCGTCCACCATCGATGAATACAAATGTCGCCTGCTTTAGGGGTGCGACGAATTGGGTCGAATTTGCTTTAGCCCGATCAGTCGTATCGAGCACTATCACGTCCTGAACCCCGAAGACGTGTTTTAGTCCATTGATAACTGGCGCGATGTCTTCTCCGGGATTGTTGGCGGTTGGTATGAGAACAACGTGAGCGTCCTTTCCTCCGCCCAAAGTCCTCCACGTCTCGTAGATTTCTGGAGTTCCATTGCCGCCCCCCATCGCAATCAGGACGCCACGATTTTGCGCTGGAGCAGGACTAGCGAACACGGCGAGCAGCACGCCATCGACAGCAGGTTTTACCAACGGTGACGACCCTGTGCGCTGTTGCCCCGGCTCGGCCTTCATCCCTTTCCCGGACACAAGGGCTGTCACTGCAAGAACCCCTATTAAAAATGCGCTTGGGACGATCCTGTGCCGTATTCTTTCCTTGCACGGATGCAGCAATGCAATCGTAGATTTCTTGGATTTCATCATGATACCTCGCAACCACTTGTGTGAGCAGCAAGAGGAAGAAGCGGTTCCGCTCCAACGGTGAAGTTACTAGACCTGAGGCTGTAGGTCTTGTATCAGAGAATCATTCACTTGTATCAGGCGCGCCTATGCGGCGCAGGCGCTGGAACTGGCGAGGAGAAATTCCTATTTCACACTTAAACGCTCTCGAAAAATGGCTCTGGTCGAAGAATCCAAGTTCCAGGGCCGTCTCGCAAATCGGCGTAGTTGAAGATGTAAGTTTCTCCATGGCCCGCTGTATACGAGCCTTTCGTTGATACTCCCCAATCGAGCAGTGGAAGTGCTTTCGGAAGCTCCGCGCCAAATGAGAAGGGTGGATGCCCACCGTGGCGGAAATCTCACTCAAACCGAGCCTCCCTGACAGGTCCTCCTGCAGCATGTCCCGCACTTGCCTAAGCCAGTTCGGTACAGTGCGCTCCTCGCAACGACCTAGCTCGCGAGAACACGCTGCGACCAACTCCATAGCCAGACCCTCCAACGCCAGCGAGGAAAAAGGATCAAAAAGGCGAAACTCGCGACACATGCACTGCGCAAGCCAAACTGGTTGCCCACCTTCAAAGCTGACGGGTTCTTTGACTAGTGAACAATTGGAATCAAGCAAAGAGGCGAAACGGCGCCCAATTTCTATGTTGAAGCTGCGTCCTTCTAATCCTTTCCAACGATTTCTGTGCGGTTCTCCTGCAGGTTGAAAAATAAGAGACGGAGATCCGTTCACTCGTTCCGTATTTCGGAAAGACTCCTGACAAATGCCCGAGACCACCAGATAGAAGAAAGCAACATCATGCGTATGGAGCGGCGTGATCGTCCCTTCGGTGAAGATTGACTCGCTAAAACCCCAGCCCCTGACGTTCTTGGACGCCACGACGGTTCCATAGAAGGAACCTGCCCGACGTCTGGCACCTATGCGCTTTCGCATACAAATTAATCTAACACACCCGCCGCGCCTGAGGGCGAGCATGAGCAGTCACTCAAAATTCAGCGGCGGTCAGCTCACCACAGTACGTCAAGATGGTCTGCGATCGACGCTTACTGTCGTTCCAGCGTTGTGTAAGTTCCGTGTGTAGTCCTTTTCTAAGAGTGGATCGATCCCGATACGCTTTGGCTCATACAAGCTCCAGAATTGTCGGCCAATTGGAAACTGGCCCACGAGCGCCAGACGGGTCGCTTGACATTTCGCTTTTTATTCGCCTAGTATGGCGTTGGAGGGCCGGTACCGCTTCGCCATGAGTTTACCCATTGCATTCACGAAAACGGAACGGCCCGCAACTCCGAACCCCTGGGTCTTATCCGACCGGAGTTTGACAGTCCTTTATGGCTGCCCCGAAATGCCCAGGCTCTCGCATTACTTCCTGCCACGACTACTCTTCGCTAAGAAACAGATTCTTTACCTGGACGGCGCAAACCAGATCAGCCCACTACTCCTAGCGCGTTTCGCAAGAGAACGTGGTGTTGCCCCATCAACCGTAAATAGCCTCATTCGCGTCGCGCGCGCCTTTACTTGTTTTCAACTAACCGAACTCGTCCTACGTGTGCCCAAGACTCTGGAAAGATTTTCCGCCGACGTGCTCATGGTCACGGCGTTGCCGGACCTGTATTTCGATGAGGATGTTCGGGAAAGGGAAGCGCGCGCTTCGTTTGAACACGCACTCGAAGGTCTGCGCAACGTCGCGCCGCTCTCCCTTTCCATCGCCGTCTTTTCCGACGCCACATCGTTCAAGACCAAACGGCGCGATTTCTTTCAGCGACTTCGCACTCAAGCCGACCACGTCGTGAAGGTGGAATCCACTCCCGAAAACACACTTTCCTTTACCCGCGAGAAAAATACTCCGCTGCTTCCGGCTTGACCGGAAAGACCGAGGTGCACTATGGGGAGAACCGTCCCTACTTTTGTCCAATTGATTCAAGAGGCCGCGGAGCACTGGAAAAAGTTCCGGCGAGCGTTGAGAAGGGAGGACCAGCCTCATTTCGACCGCCTTTTCACGCGAGTGCGCTGCTACACACAAGCGGCCACCTATCAGGCCCACGACAACCCGATGGAAGCAATCCTTCTTTCCATCGCTCTCGATCAGGAAAAGCGTCTCGACGCCGTCGAGAAGGTTCTTCAGAACGCAGGGGTGCTTTGTGAAATCGCTTCAAGGATGGATTCTCGACCTCTACCCCAATCAACGCGGGATGACGCTGTGGCTGATCGACCGGAACCAGTCGCACTACCGTTTGACCGATAGCTTCGCGCCGGCCTTTTATGTTTCGGGACCGGAGGAGCGTCTCATTCAGTTGCGGGGCGCCGCACAGCGCAAAACCACAGAGCTTCGCACGCGATTTACCGAGCGCACCGACCTCTGCCTGAACGCGGCCCGCCATGTCCTCGAAGTTTCCGTTCTCCGTCCCACGTCTTTCATTGGCTGGGGACGATGGGTGCACAAGCTCGACTCGAAACTGCAGCTCTACGACAGCGACCTCATGGTGGCGTCGCTGTATTGTTGGGAGAGGCGGTTGTTTCCGCTTTCCTTTGTGGAAGTCGAAGCCGACGACGAGGGAAAGGTTCACTCCATCGCATGCCGTGATGATGAATGGGCGCTCAACTATGAAATGCCGCCACTCAAGATTATGCAGATTCGGTTATCCGGCCTTGCGCGCATCGATCCCACGTACGGTCGCCGCGCGGCGCTCGAAATCGAAATGGACGGTACTTGCTGGGAGCTCGACGAAACGGGAGAGCCTCCCGCGATTCAATTTGCGGGAATGCTCAAACGCCACGACCCCGATGTGATTCTTTCCGAGTGGGGCGACTCGAGTATTCTTCCTTTGCTTCGCCAGCAGGCCGAACGCCTTCGATCTTCTTTGCCGCTCAATCGCGACGAGTCCGCGGCCGTCCAGCAATCCCGCGGGCGCAGCTACACGAGTTACGGAAGGATTCTTTTCAAAGCCAGCTCCATCACTCTCTTTGGCCGCATCCACGTGGACAAGCAGAACTCGTTCATTTCGGAGAAGTGCGACTTCGCCGGCCTCTGGGAACTAGCCCGGCTCACCAAGCTTCCAATTCAATACGCGGCGCGAACCACCACCGGCACCGGCATTTCCTACATGCAGATGGAACTCGCCCATCGCGACGGCGTGCTCATTCCCGAGCAGAAAGCGGAACCGGAAGATCCCAAGCGCCCCGACGAACTATTGGTAGCGGACCGCGGCGGCCTCGTCTTCGTTCCGAAACTCGGCTTCACACCCAATGTCGCGGAACTGGATTTCGTGAGCCAGTTCCCAAGCATCATGGCGCGATTCAATATCTCACCCGAGACCGTAAATTGCCCGTGCTGCCCCGACGCTCCGCGCATTCCCGAACTCGGCTACCGCATTTGCCAGAAGCGAAGAGGGATCACGAGCCGCGTGGTCGAACGGCTTATCGCCAAGCGATGTGCACTCAAGAAGCTCCTAAAGACAACGACGCCCGATACTGCGCTCAGGTTCAAATTGCAGCGTGATTCGATGAAGTGGCTTCTTGTGTGCTGCTTCGGCTATACCGGTTACAAGAATGCACGCTTCGGAAAAATCGAAGCGCACGAAGCCATCAACGCCGTCGCGCGGGAAACGCTTCTCGTCGCGAAAGAAATTGCGGAGGCCGATGGCTTTGAACTGATACACGCCTTGGTGGACTCTTTATATGTTTGGAAAGAAGGAGCGACGCGCGAGGATTACGAGCGCCTCTCCGAGAAGATCGAGAATAGAACGAACCTCCCGCTGGCGATTGAATCCGTCTACCGCTATGTAGTCTTTCTCCCTTCCAAGCAATACGCCGATGTGCCCGTGCCGAATCGCTTCTTTGCAGTCGGGGAAGATGGCGAGCTAAAAATCCGGGGGCTTGAATGCCGGCGCCACGACACTCCTCCACTACTTGGTCGAATGCAGCACGAAGTGCTCGCCATACTTGCCGAAGCCCACGATTACGATTCTTATTTGCAAAAGCTTGAGATCGCACGTGGGGTGTTCGCGAACTACAAAGACCGTCTGGCGAATGGCGAAGTGGACATCCGGGAGCTTGTCATCAGCAAGCGCATTACGCGGGAGCCCCGCGACTACCAAAAAGCAGGCGTTAGCGCGATTGCGGCGCAGCAACTCTTTGGAAGTGGAGTCAAACTGCGGCCCGGCCAGAACATCGAGTACATCGTCACCGATAGCGAATCAGCAGTGCCAAATGAACGGGTACGTGCCTTCGCGCTTTGGGAGGGATGGTTTGGCTACGACCGAAAAAAATATGCCGCAATGTTGCGCGAAGCATTCCAGCCTTTCGAGTTGTTCGTGGCAGAACCTACATCACAAGACCATTCGAGCCGGGCTGGCGAAAACTGGGCCGAAACTCCACTGTTCTCCGCCCTGAGATTACCTTAGCCGCGCATGTAGTTTTTTGTTAAGGAATTATCGCTTAGGCTGTGGCCAAGCGCAGGTGCCCGAATCGTCGCAGACAAGGTTCCGATCTTTGCAGAGCGTCAATATGGATGTTATTGTTAACAGTGCCTCTCCGCTACGTGCACCTTCGGCTCGGGAGCGGAAAATGACGCTCGTGACGGAATCTTTCTCCAAAGAAGCCCTGGCTGAAGTCTTCGCCCGCCCGCCACTCCGTGAAGTAGCCTTTGAGATCAGATTTGCCCCACGCCTTCGGGTCAATGCTGAACTCTGGAAAATCCAAGACGAGGTTGTGAACGAGTACCCGAACGTCGGCACCGAGTCTGTTCTACAGCCTGCCAGCGGAATGCTCACTGTAAATGTCTTCCAGAACCCCGTTGCCGCTCGCGTGCTAAAGATATCTCAAGAGAATTTTGTGGTTGCGTTCACAAAGTACTCTCGATTCGAGGATTTCAAAGAAGAAGTAATCGCCAGAGCCAATCAATTCTGCTCCAAATTCGAGGTGTCATCTTTGTTGAGGGTGGGCCTTCGATACGTCAATAATATTCTGATTCCAGCAACTGAGAAACGCTCCGATCTTCTTCGATTCGTGCGGCCGCTCATCGATTTTGAAAGGGTCAGCATCGACAGCGTGGACCAATTCGTTACCGAAGTGCGACTCACACAAAAAAATCATCTGATTACGATGCGCGGAGCTCTTCTTGCCCCTCTAGAGGGAGGACGCCGGGTTTACGTTCTTGATATCGATTGCCATACTCAGGAAGCGCACACGGCGGTGGAGATCCCGGAGCTACTGGACATCTTTCACGAAAGCGCACAGATTTTCTTTCTCGACCACGTAACAGAGGAGTATAAGAATATAATGAGGGGGAAGTAGTGAGCCCGCAAACCCCCATGTCCTTACGGCCGTCCGAGACTCGCGACACGCCTGGCCCTTTCGCCGTCCTCTACGATGTGACGATGGCAGGCGGAACTGCATTAATCGGAACCAATGTTTTCTCCGACGATCTCCCCGCACAGCGAATGGAGAATTACGCGGCTACCTGGACAGAGATTATTATCGAGTACGAGCGAAAAATTGCGGAGCTGCGAAGAGAGCTGTTCCACTACCAAAATCTAGTTACACAACTTCTCGGTCCATTACGAACCGCGGACGAATACGACCTTCCTACTCCCGTAATCGCCGTTGATGCGACGTCGACGCGCGTGGTCAATTCAATCATCCAAGCTCGTATCCCCACCTCTGCGACCTTCCGCGACTTTGACGAAGGGGATCTCTAGGAATGTTTGTGCAGGCCGCGGACCCAACCTGTCTGCGCCAGGGAGACATCCTTGCGGGCATTCCTTTTCCCCGACTCACGTCTGGCGAGGTAGCCGTGCTCGGAAGAATCGCTGCCGAAACTTCAGAACTAGATGTTCCAAAGCTTGCCGCAATCACAAACACCCACCGAGAGGACCAGAACTGGCTTCTGGCCCAGGTCCCAATCCGCCTTTCTTACTGTGCGATCGTCTCTCAGTGCTGCGATCTTGAGCCAAGGAACGGAAAACTCGATATTCCGACTTTTGCGGCGGCACGATTGAGGCCAATTCCCAAGGCCATCCTCTCAGACTCGCAACGACTGACAAGCTTGCGTGCCAATAAAGACCCTCGTAGCAGCAGCGACCCCGGCTACATTAATTTATTTCACATACCAGCTCACGAACTGCTCGACAAAAGGGAATGGATTGTAGACTACAACCAGATCTTTTGCATTCCTCGCGAGGAATTCCCTTCTATCCTCAAGAAGAAAATCCTACAGATGGAAGATGACTGGCGTGTGAAATTCAAGATCAAGTTGGCTACTTGTCTCACGCGCATGACCGACGAGGAGATAAAAGCTGGTCTTGAAAATCCCTGGGTTGGTAAGCAGACACCTATAAAGTTTCCGCCACAATAGCACCGGGATACGATATTCATTCGTCCGCCGGCCACGGCGCACAGAACGCCGATTTAATAGGTTCTTGTAGGGCTGTGGCACCCAACCATAGAATTTCATCCGTACAAATCCCTCTTCTCACTCGAACTGACTCATTCTTGCCCTTCCTAGCTAAAACCTGCGCCTGGACCGTCCGCTTCTCCTGTCAAGGCTCTCCCGCTTCGCTCCGATGAACGCGAAAACCGCGCGGCCTTGACAGCGCGGACGGCCAGGCGCCTCGCCCCGCCAGGAAGGGCATTTGCTTTTAATGCACCGCTCTCTGCAGTGCCTCTAAGAAGCAAAAAACGAAACCAACGAAAGGAGTTTTTCCAATGCAACAACTCAGCAAACAACCTGCTTTCGAACTCGGCCAGATCGTCGCAACACCGGGCGCTTTGGCCGCGCTTAAGAAGGCAGGACAACAGCCGGGCGAGTTCCTCACGCGCCATGTAAATCGCGAATGGGGCGATTTGTCCGACGAGGACCGCAAGGAAAACGACTACAGCCTAGAGCACGGGTTCCGGCTCTTGAGCGCCTATCGCACACACGCTGGCGACAAGTTGTGGATTATCACGGAATCGGACCGTTCTGTGACCACGCTTTTGCTACCCGAAGAGTATTAGGCCAACAGAAATTGTCACGTCACAAGCAGACGTAATAAAGCGACGATCCTGAGAACTCGAGAGGCCACGTTCTCATTCCGGCCTCTCGGGTCGTTTTTGTGTACCAGGTTCGATTCCGTCTTTGCGCCAAATTTCCGCCAAATCCCCTGGACCGTTCGCCTGCCGCCATGAATTCTCAGGTCTTTTCCTCATTAATTTTGGGGTGTTCTCCTCTTGACAACCAGAGGGAGAAGGGTATGCTCCTCTTGGAAGCCAAGGGGTAGAGAGATTTTATGCCTGAGAAGCCAAGTGACCTCGTCCAAGGCACGCTAGATATGCTGATCCTAAAAACGTTGGCGCTGGAACCCACCCATGGATACGGGATTTCCGTCCGAATCGAGCAGATGAGCAAAGGCGTTTTTCGCCTCAATGCGGGCTCGTTATTTCTCGCCATTCAACGATTAGAGAGGGATGGGCTAATCGATGGCGAGTGGAAACCTACTGAGAACAACCGACGGGCGAGGTACTACACTCTGACGGCGAAGGGACGAAAGAGGCTCAACAACGAAACACGGGAATGGGGCAGGCAAGTGGCAGCAATCGGCAGAATTTTGGAGGCCTCGTAGGGGAGCGAGCCATGTCCTTGTTCAGAAATTTTGCAACCGGCCTTCGGTCACTTTTCCGAAAGAACCAAGTCGACCGAGAGTTGGATGAAGAACTAGGCGCCTATATGGAGATGGAAGCGGCGGAAAAGATGAGGCAAGGCGTAAGTCGTAAGGATGCGCTTCGCGAAGTGCGCCTAGAGCGCGGCAGTCTCGAAGTTGCCAAGGAACTCGTTCGCTCTAGCAGCTGGGAGTCTGTTGTTGAAAACTGCTGGCGGGACCTGCGCTTCGCTGCCCGCATGCTGCGCAAATCTCCCGGGTTCACGACCGTAGCTGTCCTCACTCTCGCCCTCGGAATCGGCGCGACGACTGCCATGTTCAGTGTCGTGGACGGCGTGCTGCTCAGGCCTCTGCCCTATCCGCACCAGGAGAGACTCGTCGAAGTAGGGCTCGACCTTCCTGGCATCAACCAGTTCAACTGGCCCTTAAGGCCACCGGATTACTTTACCTTCCGCGAGCAAAGCCGCACTTTTGAGGACATTGGTCTCTACTTTACGGGTTTCGGTGCTGCGGTCAACTCGGTCAACGTCACTGGCCTCGGACGACCAGAAAACGTGCGTGCTCTCGGCGTGACCGACGGAGTGCTCCCAATTCTGGGAGTCACACCTCTGTTGGGGCGCTCCTTCACGCGGGCGGATGATGAGCCGGGCAGCTCGGACACAGTGATGATCACCTATGGCTACTGGCGCAGCAAGTTCGGCGGCGACTCTTCAGTGATCGGGAAAACGATCGACCTGGATGACAAGCCCAGCACGATCATTGGCGTGTTACCGCAAAGCTTTCGCTTCCTGGACATGACCAATCTGGGCATACTGCTGCCCCTCAGGCCTCGAACGCAGCGAGGCTATAACTACTTTGCGGTTGCCCGGCTCAAGCCGGGAGTGACGCTGGCGGAAGCCAGTGCGGACGTCGCGCGGATGCTGCCAATGGAAGTGCAAGGCGTTCCCGCGGCGGAGGTGCAGTTGGGCCTCAAGTGGTTAAAAGAGTCGCGGATAGCGCCGAATCTGCAGCCGCTGAAGCAATACATCATAGGCGATGTAGACAAGGTCCTGTGGATTTTGATGGGTGGGATAGGCCTGGTGCTGCTGATCGCCTGTGCAAACGTGGCCAACCTTCTTTTGGTCAAAGTTGAAGGGCGACAACAGGAGTTGGCTATTCGAGCGGCTTTGGGCGGCAGCCCCGCGCGTATCGCTGGCGGTTTGTTGCTTGAAAGCCTCGTGCTGGCGGTGATTGGTGGTGCGCTCGGCTTGCTGTTTGCTTATGGTGCCTTACGGGTCCTGATCGCATTGGCACCGAGCGATTTGCCCCGGCTTAATGACATCGGCATCGACGGGCTCGTCTTGCTCTTTACCCTAGGCGTCACGATGGTGGCAGGTCTCTTGTTCGGCTCGATGCTGCCTCTCAGATATGCTGGTGTTGGCGTGGGGACTGGATTGCGCGAGACGGGCCGCTCTGTCAGCGCCAGCCGGGAGCGGCATCGGGCGCGTAACGCGCTTGTGGTCATCCAGGTAGGTCTGGCTCTTGTTTTGCTCGTGAGCTCGGGCCTCATGATCCGTACCTTTCACGCCTTGATACACGTTCAGCCCGGATTCACGGAGCCAGCCCAAGTCCAAACGTTCCGTGTCCATATTCCTCCGGCAATGGTCAAGGCTCCCGAGCGGTTGGTCCGTATGGATCAGGCGATTCTGGACCATATCGAAGCGATCCCCGGCGTCTCTTCTGCCGATTTTAGTCAGGCCGTGCCCATGGATGCCAGCGCCGACAGCGGTCCCCTGTTCGTAAAGGATCGCATACTTCCGGGCCAGCTCTCGCCGGCTCGCCGGTTCTTTTGGATTTCGCCAAGCTTTTTCAGGACCATGGGCATTCCCTTCGTCGCCGGCCGCGATTTAACCTGGGATGACGTATTGAACAATCGCCCCGTGGCCATCGTATCGGAGAACCTCGCGCGTGAGTATTGGCATGATCCGTCGGATGCACTTGGGAAACAAATTGGCAGAGGCCCCAAGCCTGACCGGCAGATTGTGGGCGTCGTGGTGGACGTCTACAATGACGGGACCAGCCAGAAAGCTCCGGCGGCGGTTTACTGGCCATTAACGGACGCGGTTTTTTCTCTGGGCCAGCCGGCGTTCGCCATCCGCAGCGGACGAGCGGGTTCGCAGAGCTTTATGAGCGAGGTCCGGCAAGCGGTGTGGTCCGTGGACCCCGAACTTCCGCTCTCGGCAGTCCATACGCTCGACTATTACTACAGGAAGTCGACGGCGAGTGTTTCGTTCATGCTGGTCATGCTATCTCTCGCAGGCGGAATGGCTCTGCTGCTTGGAGCCATCGGGCTGTATGGCGTCATTGCCTATTCGGTGTCACAGCGCACCCACGAAATCGGGATTCGCATGGCCCTCGGCGGGCAGGGGGAAGACATTCTTCGATTAATCCTGGGGCAGGGAGCGATGCTCGCTTTGATTGGTGTGGCGATCGGCATCGCTGCGGCGTTTGGTCTGTCGCGTTTCCTATCTAGCCTGCTCTACGGCGTGAAACCAACCGATCCGCTGACGTTCCTCGGCGTGACAATCATGCTCGTCCTGGTCACACAGTTGGCCTGCTACATCCCTGCACGCCGCGCGATGCGCGTCGATCCCATGGTCGCCTTGCGTTACGAGTAGGAGGCTACGCATGTCCTTCTTACGGAACATTACAAGCGGCCTCCGATCATTGTTCCGAAAGGAACAGGTCGATCAGGAGTTGAAAGAGGAGCTCGGCGCTTATCTGGAGATGGCGGCCGAGGAAAAGATTAAGGAGGGGATGGGCCGCAGAGATGCGCTTCGCACCGTGCGCTTGGAGTGCGGTAGCCTCGAAGTTACAAAGGAAGTCGTCCGCTCTGCCGGCTGGGAATCCTTTGTGGAGACGTGCTGGCAGGACATGCGCTTCGGGTTCCGCACACTGCGCAAGTCGCCCGGCTTCACGGTTGTTGCTGTTCTGACCCTTGCCCTTGGCATCGGCGCGAATACTGCCGTTTTTAGCGTAGTCGAAAGCGTGCTGTTGCGGCCCTTGCCCTTTCAGGATTCAGAGCGCCTGTTTGCGATATGGGCGGCGCAGAAGGGCCAACAAGCCAGAATTGGCGCTTCCATGCCGGAGTTTGAAGACTATAAAGACCAAAGCCACTCGTTCGAATACATCGCCAATATGCTATCAGGCTGGACCTATACATGGACCGGGCAGGGCGAACCCCGCAACGTGAACTGCACGGGCATATCCTACGATTTCTTTCCGATGGTCGGAGTGAAGCCCTACTTGGGACGCCTGTACGCGCCCGAGGAATATCACATGGATGGCGTACAAGTGGTCATTTCGCAACGCTTTTGGAAGGAGCAGCTTGGCAGCGATCCTCATGTTATTGGTCGCATCCTCAACCTGGACGGTACGGCCCAAACAGTTATCGGTGTAATGCCCAATGTCCCGGACCTCTTTCCGGAGACAGACGTTTGGGCAAAGGACGTTCCGGACTTTCGATGGATGCGGATGAGAGGGAACAAGTTCTTGGACCTTGTGGGACGGCTCAAGCCTGGCGTTACACGCGAGCAGGCCGAGCAGGAATTGACTGCGATCTTGCACCGAGGGCCGGGAGAATCGCCGGAAGTTTCGGTGCATCTTGTTTCTCTTAAAGATGAACTCACGGGGAATGTGCGATCGCAACTTCAGATCGTGATGGTTGCGGTCGCATTAGTTCTGCTGATTACGTGTGCGAACGTCGCATACCTATTGCTTGCCAGGAGTTCAAAGAGGCGATCGGAAATTGCGTTGCGCGTTAGCCTGGGCGCAGGGAAAGGTCGCCTGCTGAGGCAATTCATCACGGAAAATCTGGTTCTTGCAACTCTGGGCGGCATTGCCGGGCTTGTACTTGCGGTGGGTAGTGTGAGAGTGTCCGACCGAGTAAGCAACCTTCCGCGGAGTGCGTCTATCGGTGTCGACGTCTACGCCTTGTTTTTCGCTTTGTCCATTACGGTCCTCACAGGTTTGCTTGTTGCCCTTGCACCATGCACGGCGTTCTCGAAACTTGATCTCATCGCCAGAATGAAGACAGGGCGGGGAGAAGCCGGAAGTGTTGGAGGGTCGCGTTCACGTTCCCGCTTGTTGCTGGTTTCGGAAATTGCCCTGGCAGTTCTGCTATCCGTTGGGGCCGGCTTGCTCCTGCGGAGCTTCCGGCAGGCAGAACATCTCGATCCTGGCTTCCGTCCCGACCACCTCCTGGCAGCGTACTTGCGCAATAGCGACTGGAGCGCCGGTCGAGTCTTCTTCCCTGAGTTGGTCGAGCGGACATCCGAAATTCCGGGGGTGAGCGCGGCAGCGCTAGGCAAGTGCATGCCGGGCATATATGCGCCTACGGCCACGCTGGTTTTCAATGACCGGCCAAATGACCCTTTGAACGTCCCGAGTGCGGAGGCTTGCTGGATCAGCTCAGATTACTTCACAGCGATTGGTTCCGGCCTTGTGAAAGGACGGTTCTTCACAAGTCGCGATGATGCGAACTCACCTGCCGTCGTGATCGTGAATCAAGCATTAGCGGAATCCTACTGGCCGGGGCGCAATCCGATCGGTGCGCAGATTGTAGTGGATTATGTCGGAGCAGGGCGAAACATCGCAGGTGCTCCACGTTTTCGGGAGGTAGTCGGGGTCGTCGCAAATGTAAAACAGAAGGGGCTCGACCGGCCGGCCGAACCAGCTCTCTACACACCTTATCTGCAGGACGAAACGAACCATGCCTTTGCGGGTTTTAATCTATTCGTTAGAACTACAGGCCCACCCACCTCGCTCGCGGGTACAGTTCGCGCACTTGTCCACTCGCTTCGGTCGGACCAACCGATTGACGCTATGCAGACAATGAACGACGCGTTATTCCGAGCACTCGCGCCGCGCCGGCTCAGCCTCGTTCTAGTCGGATCGTTCGCAGGTTTGGCCTTACTGTTATCTGCCATCGGCATCTTTGGAATGATTGCCTATGCCGTCAGCCAGCGAACCCACGAGTTTGGTGTGCGGATGGCTTTAGGTGCGCAGCGCCAGGATGTGTTGCAGCTGGTCCTTGGTGACGGCCTCAAGATCGCAGCGAGCGGCGTTTTTCTTGGCATCGGTGCCTCATTCGCCCTTACACGGTTCATGCGCAGCTTGCTTTACGCCGTGGGTCCGAATGATCCGTTGACGTTCGTCGTCGTTCCGCTTTTGTTCGCGCTCGTCGCGCTCGCAGCCTGTTACATCCCCGCGCGGCGGGCGATGCGAGTGGATCCCATGGTGGCCCTGCGTTACGAGTAATTCATGGCTCTTCTGCGAAACTTAGCAAGCGGGCTTCGATCACTGTTCCGAAGGAGACAGGTCGACCGAGAGTTGGATGAGGAGCTTCGCGCCTACCAGGACATGGCCGCCGAGGAAAAGATGAAGGACGGGATGACCCGCAAGGAAGCCCTTCGCGCAGTCCGCTTGGAGCGGGGAAGCCTCGAAGTCAGCAAGGAAATCGTTCGCTCTGGCGGCTGGGAATCCTTAGTAGAGACGAGTTGGCAGGACCTTCGCTTCGCCGCCCGAATGCTGCGCAAGTCTCCCGGCTTTACGGCCGTTGCCGTCATGACTCTCGCGCTCGGCATCGGAGCCAACACTGCGATATTTACGCTCCTCCGCGCATCTCT
>Ga0307474_10001977_pt1 | contig 14759 bp, 5 predicted proteins | sample atmos_gasesECM1C_2_FD_203312 | JGI IMG/M metagenome (GOLD analysis project Ga0307474, IMG submission 203312) | Hardwood forest soil microbial communities from Morgan-Monroe State Forest, Indiana, United States - atmos_gasesECM1C_05 | ecosystem: Environmental > Terrestrial > Soil > Temperate... | reverse complement strand
GTCCCAAACCTGATGGGCATCAAAGATGAGGCCTTCGACGGGACCTGAACCACGAACATATTGCGCGCGTTCGACGCGGCTCTTTGACGGGGTATAGACGACCACTTGCCTCGCATAAGGATCAACCAGCCAGGCTTCATGTGCGCCGTTAGCAATCCAGGAGAGCATCTTGGCTTCGAGAGCGGGACGGTTGTCGGATTTGGATAAGAGCTCGATGACGAAGGCGGGGCAGATGGAGGGGAATCCCGTAACGGACTTTACAGCTTCGTATTGGGCGGGGCTCAGGAAAGCGGCGTCTGGAGCCATCATGGAGCCATCGGCAAGGTAGAATCCCGACTCTTTGGTGTAGACCCGGCCGTGGCGTCCGTTCTCCTTCCACCAGGTTCTGAGCTGCGCAATGATCTCGGCATTGGCATCGCCAGACTGCAATCCCATGGGGGGATTCATGACCAGGACTCCATCGTTCCTGCGCTCAATTCGAACGCCGTCATTGGCAGAACAGAACCTCTCCAACTCTTCATTGGAAAGAGGTGGAGCCACGATCAGAGTGCGAGCCCCGGCGCCGACATCCATGGGGAGAACAGTTGCCATTCCAGAATTGTACCCCCGACTATGAGATAGGACGGTGGTTAGGGCCGGGGCACCCGCGTCTCAGGTGAAACCAAGTTAGTCTTCGAGCCGCGATTTGTGCGCCCAGAGCCCCAGACCGGGGTTGGCGATGAAGAAGATCTCTTCGCCGTTGACGGTGTTCCAGCCGTGGCCCAACTTCGCTGGGTTGTACTTCTGAAGCATCGTGGGGAGATCAGCGTAGTTGTAGCCGACGCCTTCGATCTCTTCCCTGCTCAACTCGCCGGGGCACCAGGTGATGCGGAAGCGGCCTTCAGATGAGCCGTGAATGAGGTGCGCGGCGGCGCTGAGGTCGGAGGCGAGGTCGGGGTTTTCGTCGACGGCCTTGAGCGTAGCGGGGGTGCCGTAGTAGCCGTACTTGCGGATGAGGGCGTCGATGGTTTTGTCTTCGCCGAATTCGCGCACGGCCGGAGCGAGGATGATGAGTTCGCCGCCGTCGGCCAGCGCCATTCTTGTGCGATAGACGGCCTTGTTGCCAAGCCAAGTGGAGTGGAACTCGTGGGGATCGAGGTAGACGACGGCCTTGCGGATGGGCTCCGAGAGCATCTCGAAGTTGACCTGAACGGCGAGATCGGCGGCCTTGAGGAAGCACTCCTGGTCGTCGCCGATGTAGAGGCCGCGGAGGGCGAGACTCGACCCCAACGACGAAGACCTGTCGTTGGGGGCCCCCGGTGCCGAGCCTGAAGATTTGCGGCCGACGACGGTTTGCACGTAGACGATGGGCAGGTGGCGGAGGAAGCGGTCGGAGGCGCAATTGAGGACGGCGCGAACGGGGTTCTGGGCCTTGCCCATGATGCGTTCCATGCCGTAGACGGCACCGAGGTAGTGGCTGCGGTTGATGCCTTCGCGGCCGCCGGTACCGACGAGAATGTTCTTGTTGTAGTTGGCCATGCCGATGACCTCGTGGGGCACGACCTGGCCGATGGAGAGAATGAGATCCCACTGGCCGCGGGTGAGGTGCTTGTTGACCTGCGCGGGCCACGAGTAGTGGAGCTTGCCTTCGGATTGCTGCTCGATGAAGGAGGCGGGGACTTCGCCGAGCGTCTCGATGTCGGTGCGCCAGTTGTGGACGAGGAAGAGCTCGTGGGGAACCGCGCCGTACATCGTCGTGATCTGGTCGGGTCGCATGGGGGTGTGGGTGCCGAGCGCGGGCAGGACCTTCTTTAGGCGATCGCCGTAGTAGCGCAAGGCGGCTTCAGTGAGTGGACCGGCCTGGGAGTGGAAGCGGGTCATGTCCGGCGGAACAGCCAGGACACGATGGCGGGGGCCGAGCTTGTCGAGTGCAGTGGAGAGAAGCGAGGCCATCTCGGCGGGGGAAATCTCCCGATCGACTCCGCCTTCCGCACACAGCAAGCTCATGTGATGACTCCCGTAACAGGGTATACCGGCCGGCACAGTGGGGCGTGCCTTTGCGCGGGAGTTCGGGACAGGGCCTGCGATTCAGGGCGGTTTTCGATGGCTTGAGGCAGGGTGGAACGGCCAAATCGCAAGTCGCGAAACAACGCGGTCTTCGGACAACCCGGACAGGTGCGCCTGCATCGAAACCACCCAGTGCACTCCCACCCCACCGCGCCTGCGCGCCTTTTTGTCTTCAAAGGCCGCCAAACAGCTCCCCGGGGCAGGGTCTGCCAACCTAGATAATTCTCCCTCACGGAGCACGTGACGATGGCCACCTCAATCGAGCAGCCCGGCCTAGGCCAGGATGAGCCCAATTCACGCAACACCTCCACTACAACCCCCCCTTTAAACGGCACCGGTCCTGACAGCTACTCTGCTGAGTACATGTCAGCGATTCTGCAGAGCCTGCAGACGATGAAGAATGGCGACTTCAGCGTGCGCCTGCCCGTGACCTGGACGGGGCTGGCGGGGAAGATCGCCGATAACTTCAACGAGATTGTGACGGCCAACGAGCAGATGGCGCTGGAGCTGAAGCGCGTGGGCCAAGCCGTGGGCAAGGAAGGCAAGACGCGGGAGCGGATTCGCGTGGAGCGGCGGCGTGGGGCGTGGGACGACATGGAAGTGAGCGTGAACACGCTGGTCGAAGATCTGCTGCGGCCAACCACCGAAGTGACGCGCGCGATTGCCGCCGTAGCGCAAGGGAATCTGACCCAGACTGTTCGGCTGGATGTGGACGGGCGCCCGCTGGAAGGCGAGTTCCTGCGGTCGGCGAACATCGTGAACACGATGATTCAACAGCTGGGCATCTTCACATCGGAAGTGACGCGCGTGGCCCGCGAGGTTGGCACCGACGGCAAGCTGGGCGGCCAGGCGCTGGTGCCCGGAGTGGCGGGAACCTGGAAGGATCTGACGGATTCAGTGAACTCCATGGCGTCGAACCTGACGGGCCAGGTGAGAAACATTGCCGAAGTGGCGACGGCCGTGGCCAGCGGTGACCTATCTCGCAAGATCACGGTGGACGTGCGCGGCGAAATTCTGCAGCTGAAGGAAGCCATCAACACGATGGTGGATCAGCTGCGGTCCTTCGCTTCCGAGGTCACGCGCGTGGCCCGCGAAGTCGGTACGGACGGCAAGCTCGGCGGGCAGGCCGTGGTGCCGGGCGTTGCGGGAACATGGAAGGATCTGACGGACTCAGTGAATGCCATGGCCGGCAACCTTACGGCGCAGGTGAGAAATATCGCCGAAGTGACGACGGCCGTAGCGCGCGGCGACTTGAGCCGCAAGATCACCGTGGACGTGAAGGGCGAAATTCTCGAGCTGAAGGACACCATCAACACCATGGTGGACCAGCTGAACGCCTTTGCCGGCGAAGTGACGCGCGTGGCCCGCGAAGTGGGAACGGAAGGCAAGCTGGGCGGCCAGGCCAACGTGCCCGGTGTAGCCGGTACCTGGAAGGACCTTACCGACAACGTGAACTTCATGGCCGGCAACCTCACCGGCCAGGTCCGCAACATCGCAGAGGTGGCGACGGCCATCGCAAACGGCGACTTGAGCCGCAAGATCACGGTCGACGTGCGCGGCGAGATTCTGCAGCTCAAAGAAACGCTGAACACCATGGTGGATCAGCTGAACCGGTTCGCCGGCGAAGTAACGCGCGTGGCTCGCGAGGTGGGAACAGAAGGACGTCTCGGTGGCCAGGCGAACGTGCCCGGCGTGGCCGGTACGTGGAAGGATCTGACAGACTCGGTGAACTCGATGGCCGGCAACCTTACGGCGCAGGTGAGAAACATCGCCGAGGTGACGACGGCCGTTGCGAGAGGCGATCTCTCCCGCAAGATCACAGTCGACGTGAAGGGCGAGATTCTCGAGCTCAAGAACACCATCAACACGATGGTGGACCAGCTGAACGCGTTCGCCGGCGAAGTGACACGCGTGGCCCGCGAAGTGGGCACAGACGGCAAGCTCGGCGGCCAGGCTCAGGTGCCCGGTGTGGCCGGCACGTGGAAGGATCTCACGGACAACGTCAACTTTATGGCGTCGAACCTGACGGGCCAGGTAAGAAACATTGCCGAAGTGGCGACGGCCGTGGCCCGCGGCGATCTTTCGCGCAAGATTACGGTCGACGTGAAGGGCGAAATTCTCGAACTCAAAGACACGCTGAACACAATGGTGGACCAGCTGAACGGGTTTGCCGGCGAAGTAACGCGCGTGGCCCGCGAGGTGGGCACCGACGGCAAGCTCGGCGGCCAGGCACAGGTGCCTGGTGTGGCCGGCACGTGGAAGGATCTTACCGACAACGTGAACTCGATGGCCTCAAACCTTACCGGCCAGGTGAGAAATATTGCCGAAGTCTCGACGGCTATCGCGACCGGTGACTTGTCAAAGAAGATCACGGTGAACGTGAGCGGCGAAATTCTGCTGCTGAAAGAAACCATCAACACGATGGTGGACCAGCTGAACCGGTTCGCCGGTGAAGTGACGCGCGTGGCCCGCGAGGTGGGAACGGAAGGACGCCTCGGCGGCCAGGCCAACGTTCCCGGCGTGGCTGGAACGTGGAAGGATCTTACCGACTCGGTGAACTTTATGGCCGGAAACCTCACCGGCCAGGTCCGCAACATTGCCGAGGTGACGACGGCCGTAGCGAGAGGCGACCTGTCGCGCAAGATCACGGTGGACGTGAAGGGTGAAATCCTCGAGCTCAAGAACACCATCAACACGATGGTGGACCAGCTGAACGCGTTCGCTGGCGAAGTGACACGCGTGGCCCGCGAAGTGGGCACCGACGGCAAGCTGGGCGGCCAGGCGCAGGTGCCCGGCGTAGCCGGTACGTGGAAGGATCTCACCGACTCGGTGAACTTCATGGCCGGCAACCTCACGGCGCAGGTGAGAAACATCGCCGAGGTGGCAACTGCCATTGCCAACGGCGACTTGAGCCGCAAGATCACCGTGGACGTGCGCGGCGAAATTCTGCAGCTCAAAGAGACACTGAACACGATGGTGGAGCAGCTGCGTTCGTTCGCCGCGGAAGTGACGCGCGTGGCTCGTGAAGTGGGCTCGGAGGGGCGTCTCGGCGGTCAGGCCAATGTGCCCGGTGTTGCCGGCACGTGGAAGGATCTGACCGACTCGGTCAACGCCATGGCCGGCAACCTTACGGCGCAGGTGAGAAACATTGCAGAAGTGACAACCGCCGTGGCCCGCGGTGACTTGAGCCGCAAGATTACCGTGGACGTGAAGGGCGAGATTCTCGAACTGAAGGACACCATCAACACGATGGTGGACCAGCTGAATGCCTTCGCCGCAGAAGTCACGCGCGTGGCCCGCGAGGTGGGAACCGACGGCAAGCTGGGCGGCCAGGCGCAGGTACCCGGCGTGGCCGGCACGTGGAAGGACTTGACCGACAACGTGAACGTCATGGCGGCCAACCTCACGGAACAGGTGCGCGGCATTGTGAAGGTGGTGACGGCCGTGGCCAACGGCGCACTCAACCAGAAACTCACCGTGAACGCCAAGGGCGAGGTGGCCGCGCTGGCTGAGACCATCAATAACATGACGGACACGCTGGCTACGTTTGCCGACCAGGTGACCACGGTGGCCCGCGAAGTAGGCGTGGAGGGCCGCCTCGGCGGACAGGCGAACGTGCCCGGGGCCGCCGGAACCTGGAAGGATTTGACCGGCAACGTGAACCTCCTGGCCGATAACCTTACCAACCAGGTGCGCGCCATCGCGGAAGTCGCGACGGCTGTGACCAAGGGCGACTTGACGCGATCGATCCAGGTGGAAGCCCGCGGCGAAGTGGCCGAGCTGAAGGACAACATCAACACGATGATTGACAACCTTCGCCTGACCACGGACCGCAACACCGAGCAGGACTGGCTGAAGACCAACCTGGCGCGCGTGACGGGCATGTTGCAAGGCCAGCGCGACCTGGCGACGGTGGGCCGCATGCTGCTGTCAGAACTCGCGCCGCTAGTGAACGCGCAGCAGGGCGTGATCTATCAGATGGAGTCAGACTCCGCACAGCCTGAGGGCACGCTGGTTTTGCTGTCGACGTTTGCCGACACGGCCGAAGGTCATCTGCGCGAGATACGCATTGGCGAGGGACTAGTGGGACAGTGCGCCGCAGAAAAGCGCCGCATGCTCATAACCGAGCTTCCCAAGAAAACTGCCCCCATCCGCAGCGGCTTGTTCAAGGCGGTTCCCAAGAATGTGATCGTGCTGCCGGTGCTCTTCGAGGACCACGTGAAGGCCGTGATCGAGCTCGCCTGCCTGAGCGGGTTCACACCGTCGCACCTCGCCTTCCTGGAGCAGCTCACGGCTTCCATCGGCATCGTGCTGAATTCGATTGAAGCTACGATGCAGACGGAAGGCCTGCTGAAGCAGTCGCAGCAGCTCGCGGCCGAACTGCAGACGCAGCAAAAGGAACTGCAGCAGACCAACGAGCAGCTGGCGCAGAAGGCGCAACAGCTGGCCGAACAGAACTACGAAGTGGAGCGCAAAAACCAGGAGATCGAACAGGCCCGCCGCGCATTGGAAGAAAAGGCCCGCGAGCTGGCGCTTACGTCGAAGTACAAGTCCGAGTTCCTGGCCAACATGTCGCACGAGTTGCGCACGCCGCTCAACTCGATCCTGGTGCTCGGCCAGCAGCTGGCCGAGAATCCCGACGGCAGCCTCTCGCCAAAGCAGGTGGAATTCGCGCGCACGATTCACGGCGCCGGCACTGACCTGCTCAACCTGATCTCCGATATTCTCGATTTGTCGAAGATCGAGTCCGGCACGGTGTCGGTTGAGGCGGAAGAGATCTTCTTCGGAGCCTTGCTGGAAACAGTGGCGCGGCCATTCCGTCACGAGGCGGAAAACCGCAAACTGTCGTTCGAAGTATCGGGTGATTCGCGTCTCGGCCGCTCGCTCGTTACCGATTCCAAACGCCTGCAGCAGGTGCTCAAGAACCTGCTTTCGAACGCGTTCAAGTTCACCGAACAGGGCAGCGTTCGCCTCAGCATTGCGCCGGTCACCACCGGTTGGAGCCCCGATCACCCGATTCTCTCAGGCGCCGGTTCGGTCATCGCCTTCCAGGTGTCGGATACCGGTATCGGGATCCCTCCGGAGAAACAGCGCATCATCTTCGAGGCCTTCCAGCAAGCAGATGCCGGCACGAGCCGCAAGTACGGCGGCACCGGCCTGGGCCTGGCCATCAGCCGCGAACTTGCCAGCCTGCTGGGCGGCGAGATCCAGCTGAAGTCAATCCCTGGACAGGGCAGCACGTTTACGCTCTTCCTGCCGCAGACCTATGTCGGTCCGGCGGCGCCGACGGTGGTGAAGGCTGAGCGGCCCGGCACGCAACTACAGATGCCGGTTTTCCTCACCAACGTATCCGCGGCCGAGCAGGAGGCGCGCATCGAGGACGACCGCAAGAACCTGCGCGACGGCGATGCGGTGCTGTTGATCATTGAAGACGATCCGCACTATGCGCGCGTGCTGTGCGATCTCTCGCGCGATAAGGGTTTCAAGGTGCTGTGCGCCATGACCGGCGCCGAGGCACTGTCACTGGCGCGCGAGTATTGCCCCACGGCCATCTCGCTCGATGTCTTCCTGCCGGATATGCTGGGGTGGACGATTCTCAACCACCTCAAGCAGGATCCGCGCACGCGGCACATCCCGGTGCAGATGCTCACGCTCGACGAAGACCGTCACCACGGCCTGTCACGCGGCGCATTCTCCTTTGTCACCAAGCCAACGACTACGGAGGATCTGGACGCGGCCTTGACGCGGATCTGGGATTACTCGCAGCCGCGGCGCAAGCGCCTGCTGGTGGTGGAAGACAATCCCGCCGAGCAGATCAGCATTCGGGAGTTGCTCGGACACAAGGACATCGACATCGACACGGTGGACACGGGCTCGGGCGCGCTGCTGGCGCTGGCGACCGGGAACTACGACTGCGCGGTGCTCGATCTTCGCCTCCCGGACATGACCGGCTTTGAAGTACTCGAGAAGATGCGCGACACGCCTGACATGCAGGACTTGCCGGTGGTGGTCTTCACCGGGCGCGACCTGACGGCGGAGGAGGACACGCAGTTGCATACGTTGGCGCGCAGCGTGGTGGTGAAGGACGTGGAGTCGCCCGAGCGGCTGCTCGACGAGACGGCGCTTTTCCTGCATCGCGTGGTGGCCGATCTGCCCAAGGTCAAGCAGGAGATGCTCGACCGGCTGCATAGTTCAGACGACGCGCTGGCCGGACGCAAGGTACTGGTGGTGGACGACGATGTGCGCAACATCTTCGCCCTCTCCAGCGTGCTGGAACGGCGCGGCATGACGGTGCTTTCGGCGGGCACCGGACGCGAGGCGATTTCCACCATCGAGTCCACGCCGGACCTGGCCATCGTGCTGATGGATATTATGATGCCGGAGATGGACGGATACGAAACCATGCAGGTGATTCGCCAGAACCCGTCGCTGCGGCGGCTGCCCATCATCGCACTCACGGCAAAGGCCATGAAGGGCGATCGCGAAAAGTGCCTTGAAGCAGGCGCATCAGAGTATCTGGCAAAGCCTGTCAACACGGAACAACTGCTGTCTGCATTGAGGATGTGGCTCCATCGGTAGTTTGCTGGATCAAAATGAAGGGCCTGGATGCATCGGCTTCGGCCGGTGCATCTATAGCGAAGTCAGACATTTGAGCTTAGATCGGTTAGTTCCCGGCTGCGCTTTGCTGGATTTCGCAATATCTAGTTGAATAGATTGAGCGCGTGAATGGGATGAGAGGAACCTCGGAGATGCCTGAAGATCGAGTCAACATACTCATGGTTGACGACCAGCCAGCCAAGTTGCTGAGCTATGAGGTCATTCTCGCCGAATTGGGCGAGAACCTAATCAAGGCGACCACAGCCACCGAGGCTCTCAATGTCCTGCTGAAGACCGACATTGCCGTAGTGCTGATGGACGTGAGCATGCCCGACCTGGACGGATTCGAGCTTGCCGATGTCATCCGACAGCACCCCAGGTTCCAGAAAACGGCGATTATCTTTATCTCGGGCGTGCATCTCACAGACTCCGACAAGATCCAGGGATATCGATCAGGCGCGGTCGACTACATTTCGGTACCCGTAGTTCCCGAGGTGCTGCGCGCAAAGATCGGCGTCTTCGTGGATCTCCATCGCAAGACGCGTCAGCTCGAACGGTTGAACAACAACCTGGAACGGCTGGTCACGGAACGCACCGAGGAACTCCGCCAGCGCGAGGAGCAGTATCGCACGCGCGCCGAGTTGCTCGACCTGGCAACGGAAGCCATCATCGTCCGCGATCTGAACGGGGCCACGCAATTCTGGAATTCCGGCGCGGAGGTGCTCTACGGGTGGACCCGGGATGAGATGCTGGGCCAGGACATGCATAGCCATCTCCGCACCGTTTTCCCAGCGTCGCGTGATGAGATCGACGCCGTTTTGCGAGAGAACAAATGCTGGCAGGGAAACCTGGTGCAGAAGACGCGGGCTGGCAATGAGGTGGTGGTGGCGTGCCGCAAGACCATGAATCACGAGGCCAACGCCATCCTCGAGGTCAACCGCGACATCACCGCGCAGATCCAGGCGGAAGAAGCCCTGCGCGAGACGGAAAAGCTTGCCGCCATGGGCCGTGTCGCCGGCATTATTGCGCACGAAATCAATAATCCGCTGGCCGCCATCACCAACACTCTCTATCTGGTGCGCAATCATCCCTCTCTGGACGACACGGCGCGCCACTTTGCCGACATGGCCGAGCAGGAGTTGCAGCGCGTTTCGCACATCACCCGCCAGACCCTCAGCTTCTATCGCGAGTCAAAGCAGCCCATTGCCGTCAACATCTCTGAACTGCTCGACGATGTTCTCGAGTTGCAGGGCCGCGCACTCACAGCGGCGCGAATCCATTTACGGAAGCGCTATTTCACTTCGCCCGTAGTACAGGGCTTCCCTGTCGAGCTGCGCCAGGTCTTCCTGAACCTTGTGGGCAATGCCGTACAGGCCATGCCCACCGGCGGCACACTCGGCATCACCCTGCGCGAGGCCACCGACTGGTCCACGCAGCGGCGCGGCACAGTGATCGCGATTCTCGACAGCGGCGTGGGCATCAAGCCTGAGGACGCCAAGCGGCTCTTCCAGCCGTTCTTTTCCACCAAGTCCACCAAGGGCACCGGCCTCGGACTCTGGATCAGCAAAGGAATCGTTCAGAAATATGACGGCTCCCTTATCTGCCGCAGCATTCGCACGCGACAAACAAGCGCCACTTGCTTTCGCGTCTTTCTGCCGGTTACCGCCAGTCAGTCTCCAAGCGGCGATTCTCTGCGCGCGGAACAGGACCTTTCGAATCAGACAGCTCCCGTGCAAGTTAGCTAGCCGTGGGCGGCAGCAGCAGCCTCTGCAGCAGCAGATTCTACTGAGTCTCTTTAGTTCCCACCTCATAGGTTGGGATCGCTTCCGGCACAGGACTCGTGGCCATCGCGCTAAGCGTAACAAGATCCTTCTGAACCTGCGCCCAGCGCTTCTCATCCTTCTTGATCGTGATGGGCGCGTCCTGATTGGAGAAGTAGGCCTGGATATCCTCCTTGATGCCATGCGGAATCGTCAGATCAGGCTGCGAGGCCAGCATGTGGAGCAGGTTCGCGTAGGTCTCGTCGGTCAAAGAGTATCCACCCGGCTGCACTATGTTGCCAGTATCCAGATCGCGATTGGGGAGGGGATGTCGCGGATCCATACGTACTTCGCTCACCGCCTCCGCACGGCCGCTCTTCGCCAATTCGCTGGACGGCTGCTCCGTCTTGCCCTCAACTCCGGGTAACTGAGGCGGCGGCCTGCGCTTGTCGGGGGGAGTGAATCTCCATAACATCCGGCGCATGGCAGCCGTTGAAAGAGCCAGGCTGTGTTGGTAGTCCGCTTCAGCCTGAGGTGAAGGACCCTTGATGGCGGCAAGGCGGAGGGGCCCGAACTTGGGAATGATCCTGATGAAACCCGCCAGCAGCCACAGACGGATTCCCGGTCTGCCGCGGTAGTGCGCCCAGTCGTTCGCGGCCGCCATTGACGCAATCTCGCCACGCAAGGCCTGCGCTTCGGGTGTGTTTACATCGGGCGGCTCGTGCTTGCGGTGGAGGAGCACAAGCGCATCGGCGATGGCCGGAATAAAGGTTCGCACGGCAAAGTCATAGGAGCGCAAGTTGACGCGTCGTCCGCGGGTTCCCGAAAAGTCCGGCGAAATCCCGTAGGTCTGATAGTACGCCAGCGAGAGTTGCCGCATCGACACCTGCAGCCCGATATGGCGCAGATACTTGATGGGCGCGGTGCGCTGGCGGCCGGCCTCCTCGATATCGAATGCGAACTCTACCCGCACGTGCTCGCGCTTGCCCTGCGCATAGTTCACCTGCCGCCCATATTTCTGGCGCAGTTTGGGAAATTCGATCGGCACGGCCAGATTCGTCGCCAATGGATGCCCGATCGAGTCGCCGATGTAGTGCGACAGCGCACCAACGGCGAACGCGAGCTCGTTCAGGTCCTTGGCATTGCGAAACAGGTTCACTACGAAGTCGCCGGAACGAACGTAGTGCGTCAGGTCGGATAGCAGTTCCTGACCGAATGGATAGTAGCCAATGTCCTGGATGACGCACCCACCGTAGGCATAGGCGCGCGCCTGCTCGAGCTGGTCGTGGGTAGAATTCGGGAACCGGCTTAGCAGCAAGGGAACAATCGCATCATCCCATGTCAGGTCGATGATCTGTTCGTGGGTTAGCAAGGAATACGAGTTTGCCTGCGCGGGACCGATCCCAATCAGAATCCCCAAGACGCACCAAGGCGCCGCCAGACGCAGTCTTCCCATGAAGAGATAGATGCACACCGGGCAGCTCGCATACGAGGGCTTCCGCGCATTTTCAGGGCAAGGCGCGAATCGTCCCGTCCAGTCCTTGAAAGTGAGCGGCGCCGCAACTGAATTCACTGAAGTGAAGTCTCCCTGGCGAAAGCCCGGTTCAAGGACCCGATCTGATTGAAACTTGGTTGCGCGGTTGACTCTGAAGAAATGACGACGAAGTTATCCGGGGACGAGATAATCTCACTATTTAGAGATGACAACGGCAGTGTCTGCGCCCGGAGTTTACAATCCAGGTGAAGGAGATAAGACTTCATGGACGCTAAATCCATAATTGATGCTCTCGATGCAGAAATTGAGGCGCTCCGTCAGGCACGCGCCCTGCTCGTAAATGGCGGTTCTTCGCCGGCCAAAAAAACGGCAGGCGCGAAACCGCGGAAGACCGCCAAGCGGGTTCTGAGCCCGGAGGCGCGCAAGCGCATCGCCGATGCACAGCGGAAACGCTGGGCTGCGGTCAGGAAGCCGAAAAAGACTGCGGCGCTCGCGGCTCCCCCGAAGGCAGCCAAGAAAGCCGCGAGGAGGAAAAAGGCGAATGTAGGGGCTGCAAAGAAGGCAACGCCCAAAAAATCGGCGCCGGTAAAAGCAAAGAAGACCGCACCTAAGAAGGTCGCCCCGGCCAGGAGCGAGCCGACAAAGCCGACAAACACCGAAATGGTTCCGTTCTGAGTCGACTTCGAAGGACCCCGGTCTGCGGCCCAGGCCGGGCGTTCCACTCAGCGTCGTTGAACAATCGGCCGATTCGCCTCGTTCAGTTATGTGATTTCGTTATTGGGAGATCACAATCGGCGCGCGCCAGAAGTTCGCCTTCTGGGTGGAAGGGTCGAGCACGGTGACCTGGCAGTCGTACTGTCCGGCCGCAAGCTGATTCAATCCCACGTCGAAGCTCAGCGTAGTGACTCCAAGCCGTGAGCCCGAGGTGGGAGCAACAGCGATGGCCGCGCTCTCGAAGACCTCCGTCCCTCCCGAGTAGAGACTCACGTACGCGAACAAAGGCTCGGTTGGAGGCGTGCCGCCGGCCGCGGGTTGCCGGTACGCCTGCAGATACACGTACAGCTCGCGATTCGCGTTGAAGACCCGCGTGACGCTGGGAATCAGCTTTTTGCCGTCCTGCACCAGCGGATTGACGGCGTCTTCCTTTTCGCGGTCCTTTGTCTTTGCCGCATCATAGATCGCCTGCTTCTGCTCCACGCGCTGGCTGCTCAAGACCACCGAGCTGATGGGGACGCGCTTTTCTTCCTTGTTCAGGTTGGGAATCACAAACGTGGTCTGGAACGTTCCGATGCGCCCCGTCTCGTCGTCCCGGGCAAGGAACTTGATCATGTACTTGCCTGGCAGCAGCGTGAATCCGGTGTCGTATTCAATGGGCCGATGAGCCAGTTCCGCAGCCGTGGTGTCGGATAGCTTGATGTTGGCGTGATCGCGCACATTGGTGACAGTGACGCCGCCCACCATGTCTTTGATCTCGCCGACAAAGTCGATCAATGTGTGCTCAGCGCCGCCGCGCTTGGCCAGGGCCAGCTCCCGGCCGGGAATCTTCACCACGATGGGGACAAAATACTCGGCGCGATTGAGCTGGAAATGATCGATCTCCATTGAGATTGTCAGTTCGGTGATCGGATCGTCGAGCATCAGCGCATCTTCAAGCTGACGCTCCTTGTCCACCGCGGTGAACTTCGCGAACTCCTTGTCAGCGTAGTAGCCCTGCCGATAATCAAGCTTGGCTTCCGCATTGTCGGCGAGCGCGATCCTGACGCGCCGGAATTTTCCATCCCGATTCGTGTTCGTGGTGTAGTAGCCGATCACGTAGTAGTCGGAGATTGCTTCCTGCGCCAGGACGATTCCGTGATCCAGGTCGTTGGTGTCGAAGAGAGCCTTCCCGCCGGTATCGCCGGCCAAGGCATACAGCGAGTCCTGCGAGTACTGGAAGGCCGCACGCACCGTGTTCGCGGCAGCCCCGGTGTAGATGCCGGAGTTGCCCTGAGAGCCCTGCGTGGCATCGCCCAGAGGCGCCTGCGCCACCAGGCCGCGCGCATCGATCGGCCAGAATGAGACGCCCGCCTTGATGGCTGCATCGACGGTGGCATGCAACTGCGCCTGGTTGTCCACTCCGTTCAAACGCAGACCGCCGGCAAAGTAGATGAGCGACTTCTTCTCCGGCACCTGGCCCAGCATCTTCGCGGCAGTTTCGAGCGCCGCGAGTTGCCGGTCGGTGTTGAAGATGTTGAATTCGCTGTCGTCCTGACCGAAGGCCGACCCTGTGTCGGCGCTGCTGGCGTCGTCCACCTCTTCAGCGGACTCCTGCCCCTCGCCCACAATCATCGTCTGCAGAATGCTCAAAAGCTTGTTGCGATCCGCGGTAAAGTCCTGCAGGATGTCGACGGAAGCGCTGTTGTAGCGCATGATCGCGACGAGATCAGCCGTGGTCATCTGGGTGCGAATGAATTGCTCGGCCGCGCCCAGGGCCCGCATCTGGTCGGCAGGCCGCATGGCCGACATATCGAAATACAGAGCCAGCAGCCGGCGGTTTTTGTAGCGCTCGTGTTCGGTCGATTCGGGCGCGATCTGCGTGTGCGCCAGCCGCTTGTAAATATGAACGTCCTCTTCGCCCGCCTTCGATACGGGCAAGAGCTCCGAGTTGGCGGCAAGATCCTGGTGCTCGCAGATCTTTACAGTCTGCGGTGTGCCATCCTCGGTGACTGTGAAGTCCTTGGCCTTTAGACCCTGGATCGCCTTGCCCTGCTTGTCCTTCACCACCACCGACTCGACCACGAGCTGCACCTTCACCGACAGCGTGAAGTTGTCAGGGCTCTGGGACGATTTGTTCTGGCCTATCTGCTGGGCACACGCGAAGG
>Ga0307474_10001976_pt1 | contig 14760 bp, 12 predicted proteins | sample atmos_gasesECM1C_2_FD_203312 | JGI IMG/M metagenome (GOLD analysis project Ga0307474, IMG submission 203312) | Hardwood forest soil microbial communities from Morgan-Monroe State Forest, Indiana, United States - atmos_gasesECM1C_05 | ecosystem: Environmental > Terrestrial > Soil > Temperate... | reverse complement strand
TCTCGTACTCCACGTGCGCTGTCGCGATCGTGATGCCGCGCTCCCGCTCTTCCGGCGCGTTATCAATCGAATCGAACGAGCGGTACACGTTCTTCGGGTTGTGCTTCTGCAATACCTTGGTGATCGCCGCCGTCAACGTCGTCTTGCCGTGATCGATGTGCCCGATCGTCCCCACGTTTACGTGCGGCTTCGAACGATCAAACTTTTCCTTCGCCATAAAAATCCCAAATCCCTTTCATCGCTCGTACTGCCTGTTACTCATCGGGGCGCCGGCGGTCCGGCTCCAGCCCCAAAACTTAGCCCGTCTTACTTGCCCTGCGCGCGGCCGATAATTTCATCGGCAATCATGCGCGGCGCCTCTTCATAGCGCGCGAACTGCATTGAATACGACGCCCGCCCCTGCGTGGACGAACGAATCTCGTTCACGTAGCCGAACATTTCTTTGAGCGGCACCATTGCACGAATCACCTGCGAACCGGCGGCATGCTCCATGCCCTCGATCCGCCCGCGACGCGAGTTGATGTCGCCGATAATCACGCCCATGAACTCCTCGGGCACCGTCACTTCGACCGCCATCACCGGCTCCAGCAGCACCGGCGATGCATGTCTTGCAGCTTCCTTGAACGCAATCGATCCGGCGAACTTGAAGGCCATTTCGTTCGAGTCCACTTCGTGGTAGCTGCCGTCGTAGAGCGTCACCTTGACGTCGACGATGGGATAGCCGGCCAAAATGCCCAGCTCCAACGCGCCCCGCACACCCTGGTCGATGGGCTTGATGTACTCTTTGGGCACCGAGCCGCCCTTGACGTCGTTGATAAACTCGTAGCCCTTGCCGGGCTCGTTCGGCTCCACGCGCAACTTGCAGTGGCCGTAGTTGCCTGACCCGCCGGTCTGGCGGATGTATTTGCCTTCAGCTTCAGCCTTCTTGCGGATGGTCTCGCGGAAGGCGACTTTGGGCTCGCCGACATTGGCTTCCACCTTGTATTCGCGCTTCATGCGGTCCACAAGAATCTCGAGGTGGAGTTCGCCCATGCCGCTGATAATCGTCTGGCCCGAGTCTTCGTCGGTCCGCACCTTGAAGGTGGGATCTTCATCGGCCAGCCGCTGCAGCGCCATAGCCATCTTTTCCTGATCAGCCTTGGTCTTTGGCTCAATGGCTACTGAAATTACCGTGTCGGGGAAGGTGATCGCACCGAGCGCGATAGGATGCTGCGGATCGCAAAGCGTGTCGCCGGTCTTCAGATCCTTGACGCCCAGGCAGGCGCAGATGTCGCCGGCCAGAATCTCGGTCACATCCTCGCGCTTGATAGCATGCATCTTCACCAGGCGGCCAATGCGGTCGGTTTTGCCGGTGCGCGGGTTCAGAACCGTGTCGCCGGTCCTGAGCGCTCCAGAATAGACGCGCACAAAGAAGAGCTTTCCGTATTGATCGTTGATGACCTTGAAGGCCAGCGCCGAAAGCGGCTCGTTGTCGTCGGGCTTGCGCTTTTCAATCTTGGAGTGATCGTCGGGATTGATGCCCTCAACCGGAGGCTTATCGAGCGGGCTCGGCAGGTAATCGATGACGGCGTCGAGAAGAGTCTGAATGCCCTTGTTCTTGAAGGCGCTTCCGCAAATTACCGGGAAAACCTTCAGATCGATCGTGGCCTGTCGAATGCCGGCCTTCAACTCTTCGATCGTCGGCGTTTCGCCTTCCAGGAATTTCTCGAGAAGCACGTCATCGGTTTCAGCAATGACTTCGATCAGTTGCAACCGGAACGCTTCAGCCTTTTTTTGGAGATCGGCAGGAATCGGCTCAACCGAAAACTCTGCGCCCAGGGTCTCGTCGTGCCAGAGGATGGCTTTCATCTCGATCAGGTCGATGACGCCCTTGAAGTTCGCTTCGGCTCCAACGGGAATCTGCAGCGCCACGGGCCGCGCGCCCAGTCGCTTGCGAATGGTCTCGAGCACATGCTCGAAGTCCGCGCCGTTCTTGTCCATTTTGTTGACGAAGCAAATCCGGGGAACTTTGTACTTATCGCCTTGCCGCCACACGGTCTCGGTTTGTGGCTGCACGCCGCTCACGGAGTCAAACAGCGCCACCGCGCCATCGAGCACGCGCAGGCTGCGCTCCACTTCGGCGGTAAAATCCACGTGGCCCGGGGTATCGATAATATTGATGCGAACGTCGCGCCAGGTGCAGGTGGTGGCGGCGGAGGTGATCGTGATGCCGCGCTCCTGCTCCTGCTCCATGTAATCCATGGTCGCCGTGCCTTCATGCACCTCTCCCAGCCGGTGCGTGATGCCGGTATAGAAGAGAATCCGTTCTGTCGCTGTCGTCTTTCCGGCATCGATGTGCGCCATGATGCCGATGTTGCGGCAGCGATTTAGAGGTACAGTGCGAGCCACGGTTTTAATTCCTTGCGGGACTCTTTCCCGCGGTTAAAACTAGCTGCTAGCTTCCAGTTCCTAGCCTCTAGCTTGTTTCCTGCGGAACCGCCCAACGCGGTCCCAAAATTTGATCACTTCAGTTGCAGCCGAAAGCTAGTAGCTAGCGGCTGAATTCTCTACCAGCGGTAGTGCGCAAAGGCCTTGTTGGCCTCGGCCATGCGGTGCACATCTTCCTTCTTCTTCATCGCCGCGCCGCGTCCGTTGGCCGCGTCGAGCAGCTCGCTACTCAGCTTGTCGGTCATGCCCTTCTCGCCGCGGCTGCGGCCAAAAGTGATCAGCCAGCGGATCGCCAGCGAGGTTCTGCGGTCGGCATTTACCTCGATCGGCACCTGGTAGTTGGCGCCGCCAACGCGCCGCGTCTTTACCTCAAGCAGCGGCTTGCAGTTCTCTACCGCCTTCTTGAAGAGCTTGAGCGCGTCGTCTCCGCCGCCCTTCTCTTCCAGGTTCTTCATCGCCTGGTAAAAGATGCCCTGAGCGGTCGACTTCTTGCCGCCCCACATCATAGAGTTCACAAACTTGGTAACGAGCGTCGATCCGTACACCGGATCTGGCGCCACTTCCCGCTTCGCAATGTGCCCTTTTCTCGGCATAAATCCTCAAAATTCTCGCGCATTCGCGCTTTTTGCAACTTCACTGGCCTCGCCCCTCGTCAAGAACACGAGAGCGCGGAGCTATTTCTTCGCTGCGCCGCCCTTGGCGCGCTTGGCGCCGTATTTCGACCGGCTTTGCGAGCGGGCGGTCACGCCCACCGAATCCAGAGTTCCCCTGACCACGTGATAACGCACTCCGGGAAGATCCTTAACGCGGCCTCCGCGGATGAGCACAATCGAGTGCTCCTGCAGGTTGTGGCCGATGCCGGGAATGTAAGTGGTCACTTCAATCCCGTTGGTGAGCCGCACGCGGGCTACTTTACGCAGCGCCGAGTTCGGCTTCTTGGGCGTTTGGGTATACACGCGCGTGCACACGCCACGCCGCTGCGGCGAACCCTGCAATGCGGGCGACGCCGTCTTGTAACGGGGGGCCGTACGCCCCTTGCGAACAAGCTGATTAAAAGTTGGCAAACCACAGCTCCTTACTTCAAAAACCCGTAATCTTCCGCTCCACAGCCGCACACGCGCCCTTCGGGCCGTTCTGGTTCTGGAAGGCATTTGAGCCCACAAAACACAGAGAAGCCCCAGGTTGCTGCTTCGCGTCTGCCTTCGTTCCAGTCTCAGACGAGAACCGGGACGGTTTGCCGGTCGCTTTTCGCGATTTCACGAAAAGGCCAACGCCGTATCCCGCTTCCGGCCCGCATAGCCCCTCCGAGGTGGGGAACGCGCGGACCGCCGATGCAAGTATTGCCGCGAGTGTTCCCTGCCTTCCGCAAGAAGAAAGCGATTCCGGGAACTTGTCTGGCCGGCTGAATTTATCCGACCCTGGAAACCTCTCCGGCTCGTTCAAACCGATCGGAGAGTTTCCTTACCCCGCCGTGGTGCGCATGTCGTTCAAACACACTACAGGCGGTGTTCTTGCGAACCTTTCAAAGATAACAACAAAATGGGCTGGGGTCAACAAATTCGCCTCGAAATCCAGCTCAAAATAGGTAAAGAATTCGGTGAAGAGCACCAAATGATCACGGCACTGTGAGCCAGCCGGCATTCGAGACGCTCAATACCGTCCCGTTTGCTGGTATCGGCTCAAGCGGCGGAAACGTGCCTTGAGAGATCTCGGCTTCCCACAATACGCTGGTTCCGGAGGTTGGAGAAGCGAGAAAACCCGGCAGAGCCGAGAGGTCCGGAATGGCCAGCGACGTAGAACCGGCCGAGGAGTTGGCCGTCGCGGTGACCTGCAAACTATGCTGATCTGAGGTATCTGGCTTCCAGGTCAGAATCACCGAGTCGTAGACCGACGTTGCGCCTGAAAATCCCGAATAAACAAAATTGAATGTCGGAAGCGCGGCAGCCTGCGGTCCTGCGTAGGACCATGCGGGAGGAAAATCGACGGAAAGAGGAATGGCAGTGGCTGAATTTTGGGCGGCAATAACACCCGCAACGATATAACCGTCGGCGTTGAAGGAAGCCGTAGGGTTATTGGCGCTCGAAAAAAAAGAGTAGTAGTCGCCACTCTCGATTGCGCTTGCAGGGAGTGCCGGATACTGCGTCGTGGCCGCAGTGTCAACGGCGAAACTGCCATTTCCAGCCATTTCCAGGTTTACGGCGGTATATGGGACGCTAAACCCCGCAAGGACGCGAGCATAGGTAATCGACTCAGGCGTCGTCTCGTCTGCTGTTCCGAGGACTACAGTGTTGCCTCCGTTCAGCGACCCAGGAACAGTCTGGCCGCTGAAATTCCTTGCGGCCGCTAAACTTATGCCTTCACCAACCGCCACGACGCTGGTCAGAAAAGAGTTATATGCCGCCACCTCCACCCTGTCAGACCCTGATGGCGCTGTGAAGCTGAAATCGAAAGCGGGGCCAAACCACAAGGTCGACTCCACGGCGCCACCTCCCCATGCTTCAACAGCCAGGAAAGGACCCGGTCCCGAGGAAGAAACCACAGGGATTGCGCTTGCGTCGACCGAGCCGGCTAGGAATCCGCTTGAAGCAGGAATGACGGATTCGGGGCAGGACTGGGAGTATGAGGTACCGTCGAGGGTAGTTGCCTTGAACACATACATCTCACTCAATTGCGTACCCGTCACGGTAATCAACGGACATTCAAACGCAACACCAAAACTAGTGGTCCCGCCAGGCACTGACAGCGTGATCGTATTCGACGGAGCCGTCACCGGCGTAAACGATACCGAGCCGACCTGCGTTGCAATCGCCGTCGGCGCTGCGCCCGTAAAGGTGACGGTCACTGTAGTCGGGCTGCCTCCGTCACCGCCGCTCGAATGTCCGCCGCACCCGGCAATCAACGGGACAATGAACCCAGGAATCCACCAACGCCAAGAAAAAGACGACATGACGCGCCCCCTCCCGATTCGAACCCTCCGTCAGGGTAAAGACTCCCGATGAAGCTTGAACTTGCGATTGGCTGGGAGTATACAGAAACTCAAGCCTGGGCAATGTTAAAGCGGTAATCGAAGCTTTTACGTCGGCCCGCGTCCGTTCCCCGCCACTTCGCCCACAATTTGCCCGTCACGCATGTGCAGGATGCGCCCGGCAATTGCGGCCGCCTCAGGGTTGTGGGTAATCATCAGCGTCGTCTGGCCAAGTTCCTTGTTCGATCTCAGAAGCATTTGCAACACCACGTCCGAGGTTTTCGTGTCCAGGTTGCCCGTCGGCTCGTCGGCCAGAAGAATGGCGGGCCGGGTTATGAGCGCCCGGGCTATAGCCACCCGCTGCTGCTCGCCGCCGCTCAGTTCGGAGGGCCGGTGGTTGAGCCTGCCCTTGATGGCCAGCATGTCGCTCAGGTGGTCAAGATACTTCCTATCCATGGGCTCTTTTCGCCCGCTGATTTCATAGGCAATCTCGATATTCCCCATCGCCGAAAGCGTTGGCAGCAGGTTGAACTTCTGGAAAACAAAGGCGATCCGGTGTTTCCTCAACTTTGTTCGCTCAGCATCGTTCAGGGAGGCGAAATCCACGCCATCAATCACCACACGGCCCTCGGTGGCCCGCGTCAGGCCGCCTAACAAATAGAAAAGAGTGGACTTGCCCGAGCCAGAGGGTCCGACAATGGCGACAAACTCGCCTGGCTCAACGGCCATTGAAACTCCGCGCACGGCAGCTACCTGGAGGCGGCCCGCTGCGTAAACCTTGGTTAGATTTTCGGCGAGAATGATGTGTTTCGACGGCTCGGAGGTCACGACTGCCATTGTAATTGCGGCGCTCGACTTTTAACGTGGCCGGGCCAGCGCGTGACTTTCCGTTGTGCATCCCTAAGCTTGCGAGACCAAAATCGACCGGTAACCTGTGCAGCAGCCGGAACCTTTTTTGCTCGCAGCGGGAGGCTACAATGAATCTGCATCGAGTCTGCACCGATTTTGGACCCAGGATTCCCCGCGCATGGCTTCAGATCTGAAAACTTCCCTCGTCTCATCGCTTGAATCAGCCGCCGCAAAGGCCGGCCTGGTTCTCATCTCCGTCAAGCAGGGCTCGGATTTTCACGGCCAGCCCACCGCGGTCTTCGAGCTGGGCCTGCCCGGCGCGGACGCAGTCGGCCGCACGCTGAAGCTCGAGTTGAGCGACGCCTTCGACTTCGATAAGCCGAATTTGCTGCCTGAGATGACCTCGCACTTGGCCGGCGAAGCCAAGCGGCTGCGTAATCCGCAACCCGACTGCTATGTGACCCTGGGCGGAATACCGCTCTCGTTCAGAGATTTCCGCTGGCCATTTCACACATCGACTTCCGGCGCCGACACCCACCTTGTTCACGGCGAGATTCATGTGGCCGACGGCGGAGTGCATAACTTGCACGCCAAAATCTCCGCCGCCGTCACGCTCACATTCGCCGAGATTGTTCCCGCGATGGAGCAGCCCTACGCGGAGACCTTCGTCTACAACGCCATCCGCAAAACCGTCGACATGGGCCAGTTGGAGTTGGTGAAGTCCGGCAACCGCCAGCCTGTTCCCGTGACCACGCGCTACTACAGCCGCTGGCAAAAGAAGTTCACCTTTACTGACACTGACGATAATGAGCGGCTGCGCTATTTGCTCAGCAAGGTCTATTGGCTGTCAGGAGTTCTGGGAGAAGGCAAGCCGGTGTGGATCGCCGATCCGCGCGATGCGCAGTATTTGAATTCCACTGAAGCCGACCTGTTGCGCATGGCCGGCGACCAAGCCGGCGAAGGATTGATGGTGCTCTCAGGCGAATTTGCTGCCGCCACGCCCGCGCTCTTGGAGCGGGCCGCTGATTATCAAGAAGCTCTCGAGGCCGCGCTCGAATTCTCCAAGCCCAAGTTCAACGAGAGCATGCGCTCCGGCCACGCGAATATGTAAGTGGTAAATGCGCCGAGCTAGGCGAGCGCCGCCCCGCACCCCGAACAGAATTTCGCGCCCGGCGGATTGAAGCGCTGGCAGTTTGCGCAGGTTGCGTCTTGCGCGACGGCAACCGGCATTGCGGGCGGATACGTCGCCAGAGCAACAGGCATGGGCGGTGGAGTGTATGTCGCCTCGCCCGGAACCGGCCCCGGCGCTACACCGGTCGGCGGTACATTTATCGTCACGCTTACCGCCGGGCCCCATCCTGGCACTGCAATCCCCAGCGACGCGGCAATTGCCGCCGCCTGAATTGCGTTGAACTCGCGCACGCGCCCCGGCATGAAGAAGCACTCGATAAACCCGAGAATCGCTGGAATGCCAGTCCAGAAGAAGCAGAGATAGAGAATCCCCAGCCCTGTGCGGCGAAGATAAAAATGATGCACGCCAAAGTCGCCAAGGAAGAGCGCCAGCAGAATGCCAACTACCTCGTCGCGGCGCGCCATGTTGTATTGCTGGTAAAAAATGGCTTGCGGGTTGGGATATGCGTACGTGCTCATCTTCGTGGGTCTCCTTGCCAGCCGTGATGTTAGGTACGCAACCTGCACCCGGTCGGTTCCGGGCTTCCGGGGCGCGGCTTTAAACCTACAACTTCGATCCCACACATTGTCCCATGCCACCGCTCACCGTTAGCATCGTATTCGTTATGAGTTCGCAACCTGTTTCGGCCGCCAAACCCGTTCCGGCAGTTTTGAGCGGCACGTTCCTCATCGGCGGCGATCTGCTCGTCAATCGCCTGGGTTACGGAACCATGCGCCTGGTAGGCGAGGGCGCATGGGGCGAGCCGGCTGACGAAGCCGAGGCACGCCGCGTGCCGCGCCGCGCCGTCGAACTCGGCGTCACGCTGATTGACACCGCCGATGCTTACGGCCCTGAGATCGCCGAGCGCATTATCGGCGAGACACTCGCGCCCTACGCCGATGGCGTGGTCATCGCCACCAAAGGCGGCATCACGCGCCAGGGCCCGGCCAAAACCGAATACGTGGGCCGCGCCGGATATTTGATCCAGTGTGTCGAGATGAGCCTGCGCCGCCTTAAGCTGGAGCGCATCGACCTCTACCAGTTGCACCGTATTGACCCGCGCACGCCGCTCGAAGAATCCCTCGGCGCGCTCAAGCGAATGCAGGAGGCCGGAAAGATTCGCCACATCGGTTTGAGCGAGGTCAACCCAGCCGAAATCGAGGCGGCGGAAAAAATTGTTCCCGTTGTCTCCGTTCAAAACCGCTACTCGCTCGCCGATCGCCGTCACGAGGAGACGCTCAATTACTGCGAGCGGCGCGGCATTGGATTCCTGCCATGGTATCCATACGCCGGCGGAAAGATGCTGAAAGGTGACAACCCCGCGGCATCAGCCCTCGGCGGCATCGCTTCGCGCCACGCTATCAGTATTCCGCAGCTCTCACTGGCGTGGCTTCTGCAGCGTTCGCCTGTCATGTTGCCCATTCCTGGCACGTCGAAAGTCGCGCATCTCGAGGAGAATGTGGCAGCGGCGAAAATCGAGCTTTCGCCGGAAGTGTGGCGAGAAGTGGAAGCAGCGGCAGATAGCGCACGGTAAGAGCCGGCACGCTCAGCGGTCCAGCAATTTTGCAGGGAGCAAAACGTCAGCCACCGAAGTTGCGATGGCGTCAAAAATGATGCCGCGCGTGCGGCGTGACAAACAGAAGCAGGCGCAAAAGCAGAATCACGACGAAGAGGACTGCGGCAAAAACCAGCAGCAATGTTCCTCGGCCGCGCTTGTCCGCGAGATGTTTTGCCTTCCGTTTCATTTGGAGCGCGCCGAAAGCTGGTCGGAAAAGAGACGCGAGTGAGCTGGTCCTGGGTCGAGTTTGGGCCGTTTTGGCTCACAAAATCGCATAAAATCGACGAAATTTCACCACGACTTTGAAGTAGTTTTGTTGATTCTCAAAGGGTTAAGTGCACATTTTGCCAATTTGGTGAGGAAAAATAATAATTAATTATTTTCGGGCCTCGGGATCAATGTCCGGAACCCAGTGGAGCCACGTGCTGAGATCTCATCGTCGATTTAAACGTCGACGATTGCCCAGTGAGTTCGACAAGGCGATCATGAATGGATTATGCGCCTAAGGGTGGAAATAATCGGCAATGCTGGCGCAAATTTTGGCGGGGTGTTTTCAGTGGCTTACAAGGAATTGTGGGGAGCAGGGGCTTGACAGCCCATGCTCCCGTGACGAAACAGAGTTAAACAGCGACTGCAGTTTTTTGCGGCTTCGATCCCCACAAGCCGTACCACGCAATGTAGAGGTAGCAGAAGAGCGGAATCACGAACGCGTGCTGGATGCCGTATTTGTCGGCGGCCCAGCCCAGCAGCAACGGAATCGCAGCTCCCCCGACAACCGCCGTCATGATCAACCCCGAGCCTTTGCTGGTCATCGGTCCGAGCCCGGCGATGCCCAGCGTAAAGATGTTGGGGAACATGATGGAGTTGAAGAATCCGCAGAGCACTACCGCCCCAATGGCCACCTGCCCAGCGCTAAACATGGCGAGGACAACGAGCACAGCCGCGACAAAACCAAAGATGCCAAGCAGCTTGCCCGACTGCACCTTGGTCAGAATCCATGAGCCGAGCAAACGGCCTACCAGCGCGCCAAGCCAGTAAAGAGACGCTACGTCAGACGCCGTCTGGAACGAGCTCATGCCTTGCTGCTTGAAGAAGTTAACGGCGATTGATGCCAGGCCAACTTCCACGCCCACGTAAAGAAAAATACCCAGCGCACCCAGCACAGTGTGCCGATAGCTCCAGACGCTGGTGCTTGCTGCGGCGCTGCCCGCCGGTTGCGACGAAGGCGGCTGGTCAATGTGGGGCAAGCGAGAAAACGCCACGGCGATGCCGAGCACCAGCAGCGCGCCCGCAATGGCGATATACGGCGCGCGAACTGTGTCTGCAATGGCCGCCGGTGTCGCAAGCTTTGTGGGATCGGTGAGGATAAACGCGCCCGCGAACAGTGGCGCGACGGTTGTGCCAATCGAGTTGAATGCCTGCGCCAGCGTAAGCCGCACGGAAGCGCTTGCCTCAGGGCCCAGAATCGCGGCATAGGGATTGGCAGAAGTCTGCAGCGCCGTAACGCCCGCACCCACAACAAAACAGGCAGTGAGGAAGAGCGGGAAGTTGACCAGATTGGCCGCCGGAATGAACAGCAGACAACCCACCACCTGAATGAAGAGCGAGACCACCATCGTCTTCTTGTAGCCGATGGTCTCGATCAGCTTTGAAGTGGGCGCCGAAAAGACGAAGTAGGCCAGAAAGAACGCTGACTCCGCCAGCATTGCCGCTTTGTAGCCGACGTTGAAGATCAGCCGCAGGTGCGGCACCAACGACATGTTCAGCGTAGTTATGAAGCCGAACGTCAGGAATAGCGCCGTCACCGTGAGGAACGGAACAAAGTAGCCCGGCGACGTAAGTGGCGCTGAGGATTTTGTGTTTTCTGCCATAGAGTCTGATTCCCGCTTTCCCGTTATCGGTGCTTTTCTGGTTCAATGCCCGCTTCGATGCGCGGCCATCGCCAGCCCACAGGCCGGATGCTTTCTGGGCGGCCGCCCCGATGCTTCAGGATCAGCCTTGCCCGGCCCACACAACACTATACGGGAGACAGCAATCGGCTGGCAGAGCGGCAATGCCGGCGAGATGCTTCTCCGCGTCGGGGCGCGCGATCCGTTATTCTCAATGCGAGGTTTGCCCCATGCCCATTGCGATTCTGAGCGGCGCCAGAAACAAGAAGATCCTGGCCGCCCTTGAGGGCAACTGGCAGGCCGAGATGGAGGGCTACCATACCTACAACACACTGGCCGACCGAGACACCGACCCGGTGCGCGCGCAAGTGCTGCGGCACCTTGCCCAAGCCGAGATCGAGCACGCCACGTTGTGGGAGGGCCGCATCAAGGAACTCGGCGGACCGCAGCCGGTGTATGCAAGTGGCCCCGGCGGGCAGGCTGACTCGCTTGCCAGCCGCGCCGGTGGCATGCGCATGGCGCTGCGCCGCCTGGAAATTGAAGAAAGCCGCGACATCGCTCGCTACGGCGAACAGTTGAAAGCTCTGGGCGACGAGGGGTCGGTGGCCATCCTCGAACACGTAATTCAGGACGAAAAAGACCACTATCGCGAGCTGGGCTCGCTGCTGCGCGGGCACTACGTCGCCCCCACTGCGACGCACAAGATCGACGCCAAAGCCGTGCTTGAAGAGATGCTGGCCAAGCGCAACCAGGGCCGCAAGCAGGCCGGCGCATGGATCGGCGATGCCATCTACGGCGTCAATGATGGCCTGGGCGCAATCTTCGGCATCGTTTCCGGCGTCTCGGGAGCTACCCTTGGCGACCCGGCTCAGACGAGCCATTATGTTTTGCTGGCCGGTCTCTCCGGCATGATCGCGTCGGCGCTGTCGATGGGATCCGGCGCTTACCTCGCCGCCAAAAGCGAGCGTGAAATTTATCACGCTGAGATTGCCCGCGAGCGTGAAGCCATCCAGATGAACGGCCCCGAAGCGCGCGAGCTGCTCTCGCTCTACTACCAGGTCAAGGGCGTTCCCGAAGAAGACGCCATTCACATGGTGAACCACATCGCCAGCGACCCTGAGCAATTGCTGCGCGCGTTGTCGGCCGAGCGCCTCGGGTCCAGCGAAGAGGCTCTTTCGAATCCGCTCGTCTCGGCCAGTTCCGGCGCGTTGTCGACGGCTGTCGGCGCGATCATTCCCGTCATTCCGTTTTTCTTCTTGCAGGGAATCCCGGCCGTCATCGCCGCGGCCGTTGTCTCGCTCGCCGCGCATTTCGCGGTTGGCGCTGCCAAGTCGCTCATTACCGTCCGTTCGTGGTGGTCCTCGGGCCTGGAAATGACCGTCGTCGGCGCTGTCGAGGGCGCTGTCACCTATGGCATCGGTATTTTGCTGGGTAAGGGTGGGCTGTAGGCTCGTTCATCCAGATCAGTTTCGCGCTAGAATAAGGATTGTAATGACGCTTCATCAGCCCATCCCGGCCCTCCTCTAGCGGCTCCCCCCGCAAATGCTTTTTTGCGCCTATTTCTGAGCTTCTTCCCTAACATCAAGAAAACTCGCGGGCCGGCGAGTGGATTTTCGCGCCAATGAGGAACCGATGAATGATCGCCTGGAACAAATGGAGCAGCGCTACAACGAGATGCAGGCGCAGTTTGCTCTGCCCGAGATCGCTAGCGACCACGAAAAGTACCAGAAGATTGCCAAAGCGTTGCGCGAAATTGAAGCTCCCGTGGAGAAGTACCGCGAGTTGAAGCAGGTTCGCCAGGGCCTGGCCGAAGCGCGCGCCATGCTGGCCGAGAGCGACACCGATCTGCGCGCCATGGCACAGGAGGAGATTGCCGCGCTCGAGCCGCGCGGACAGGCGCTTGAAGAAGAGCTCCGAGTGATGTTGCTGCCCAAAGATCCGAACGACGAGAAGAACGTCATCCTCGAAATCCGCGCCGGCACCGGGGGCGACGAAGCCTCGCTATTTGCCGCTGAAATCTTCCGTATGTACACGCGCTTCGCCGAGCAGAAGCGCTGGAAGGTCGAGGTGATGTCGCTCTCGGAATCCGGTATCGGCGGCTACAAAGAAGTGATCGCCATCATCGAAGGCGACCGCGTCTTCTCACAGCTCAAGTGGGAGTCGGGCGTGCACCGCGTGCAGCGCGTACCGGAAACCGAGCAGCAGGGCCGTGTGCACACTTCCGCTATTACTGTGGCCGTGCTCCCCGAAGCGGAAGAAGTCGACATCAAAATTGAGGCCAAGGACATCCGCATTGATACCTTCTGCTCGTCGGGGCCGGGCGGCCAGTCGGTCAACACTACCTATTCCGCCGTCCGCATCACGCACCTGCCTACCAACACCGTGGTCAGTTGCCAGGACGAGAAGTCGCAGATCAAGAATCGCGAAAAGGGCATGCGCGTGCTGCGCTCTCGTTTGTATGAGATGGAAATGGAAAAGCAGAATGCCGAACTCGCACAGGCTAGAAAGCAGCAGGTCGGCTCCGGCGATCGCAGCGAAAAGATTCGCACCTACAACTTTCCGCAAAATCGAGTCACCGATCACCGCATCGGCCTAACGCTACATCAGCTTGACCTGGTGATGCAGGGGCGCCTGCAACTCATTGTCGACGCGCTCATTGCCCACTACCAGGCCGAGCAGTTGAACGGCGGCGAATCGGAAGCGGCGTAATTTAGACGAACAGAATCCGCATCGGCGCTTCGACGTCCACCGTGCTCTTGACTTCGTCGGACAGAAGGCCAGTTTCAGGATCGCGCGCGAACACGCTGATCACATTCGAATCTTGATTGGCCACGAGCATCCAACGCTCCGTGGGATCGAGCGTGAAGTTGCGCGGGGTTTTCCCGCCGCAATTTGACCGCTTCATTGGCGTCAGTTTGCCGGTCTTTGAGTCGGCCTTAAACGCGTAGAGGAAATTGTCGTCGCGGTTGGCGAAGTAGACAAACTGCCCGTCGCGCGTGATCACCGTGTCGCAGCCGCGCGTGGTGCCGTGATAATCAGCGGGCAGCAATTCAATTCGATTGGCCAGTGTCAGGCTTCCGTCTGTTTTGTGCCAATCGAGCACGTCCACTGTCGAAACCAGCTCGTTCATGCAATACGCTATGCGCCCGTTGGGATGGAAATGCAGCGTGCGCGCGCCCGATCCTGGCGCTCCACGATAAGTTCCCGCCGCAGTCATGTGCGCGGTCGCAGGATCGGCTCTGTAAATATGAATGCAATCGCCGCCTAGGTCGTTAATGTACGCGAAACGATTGTCCGGCGAGAACGAGGCAAAATGCGCGTGCGCCTTTTCTTGCCGCTCCGCATTCGGCCCGTGCTCAGTGTAGTGTTCGGTCCACACGGCCTCGCTCAGTTTGCCGTCGGCAATCTGAAAACTGGCTGCGCTCGCGCCCGTGTAATCCGCGGCGAGCAGCATGCGCCCAGTCGCATCGACGGCCACATGGCATGTTCCTGTGCCTGCCGAGTTGCGCGCCGAGAGCGGTTGCAATTCACCGCCTGCCACGCGAAAACTCGCCACCTCGCCGGTCGGCTTGTCCTCGAACGTATCGAGTTCCGACGCGGAATAAATAAAGCCGTGTGAAGGCGCAAGCCAAGCCACATTGGGAACTTCCGCTGCCACGCCAACCCGCGTCAGCGTCGCGGTCGCCGGATCCCAGTCGAACGAGAGAATTCCATCCGGGGCATGCGACGCGACGAACACTCGTCTGCGCGCGGACGTGGTTGCGGCAGCTCGCAGGACTCCGGGGGCGGCCAGCGTTCCAACTGCAGTGGCAGAGACGGTGCTTAAGAATTCGCGGCGTGTGTGTCTTCTCATGGCAAAAGCCATTGTCGCCGAAAGAGCTCGGCCTCCGCCATCCACTCC
>Ga0307474_10001972_pt1 | contig 14774 bp, 13 predicted proteins | sample atmos_gasesECM1C_2_FD_203312 | JGI IMG/M metagenome (GOLD analysis project Ga0307474, IMG submission 203312) | Hardwood forest soil microbial communities from Morgan-Monroe State Forest, Indiana, United States - atmos_gasesECM1C_05 | ecosystem: Environmental > Terrestrial > Soil > Temperate... | reverse complement strand
CCGCAAATATTGAATCTCAACGCTGTCTTCCGCCGGCCGGTAAAATGGCACCGTCGCGCAATCCTCATCGTTCAACGGAATTCCAAACCGCGAACGGAACTCCCGCAACTCGTCCTCATTCAGTTTTTTCTGTTGATGAGTAACGTTCTTCCCTTCGCCCGCCTCGCCCAGTCCATAGCCCTTGATGGTGCGCGCCAAAATCACCGTCGGCCCGCCCTTATGCTCAACCGCAGCTTTATAAGCCGCGTACACTTTGCGTGGATCATGGCCGCCCAGCCGCAAACGCCGCAGCGCTTCATCCGGCAACGGTTCCACCAATTTCAGCAGCCGCTCGTCATTGCCAAAAAAATGCTGCCGCACATACGCGCCCGACGAAACGACCAGCTTCTGGTATTCGCCGTCCACCAGTTCGCCCATGCGCTTGACCAGCAACCCTTCCGTGTCACGCTCCAGAATTGGATCCCACTCGCTGCCCCACAGCACTTTAATGACGTTCCACCGCGCGCCGCGAAACGCCGATTCCAGTTCCTGAATAATCTGCCCGTTGCCGCGTACCGGACCATCTAGTCGCTGCAAATTGCAATTCACCACAAAAATCAAATTGTCCAGATTCTCGCGCGACGCCAGCGTAATCGCGCCCAGCGACTCCGGCTCATCTGTTTCGCCGTCACCCAAAAAAGCCCATACCTTCGCGTCCGTAGGCTTTTTCAGTCCGCGATTTTCCAGATAACGGCTGAACCGCGCCTGATAAATCGCCATCAGCGGGCTCAATCCCATCGACACTGTCGGAAATTCCCAGAAGTCCGGCATCAGCCACGGATGTGGATACGAAGAAAGCCCTCCGCCCGGCTTCAACTCTCGGCGGAAATTTTCCAGCTGCTGCGTGCTGAGTCTTCCTTCCATGAACGCGCGCGCATAAATTCCCGGCGCCGCGTGCCCCTGAAAATAAATCGTGTCGCCTTCGAACTCCGGCGTTCTCGCGCGAAAAAAGTGATTGAACCCCACTTCATACAGCGTCGCGGCCGACGCGTAGGTTGAAATGTGCCCGCCAATGTTGTGCTCTTCGCGGTTCGCGCGGACCACCATCGCCAGCGCGTTCCATCGGATTAACGACTTGATTCGCCGCTCCAGTTCCTGATCGCCGGGAAACAGCGGCTCCAGCCGCACCGGAATCGTATTTGCATACGGCGTATTTGCCGTAAACGGCAAATCAATCCCGCTCACCGTGGCATGCGCGCGCAACCGCTCCAGAATCTCCGCCGCCACTTCCGGTCCGCTCGACTCCAGTACAGAATCCAGCGACTCCAGCCACTCCTGTATCTCTACGTCTTCGATGTGGTGCGGCTGAGTGTACGTCTCATTATCCATGTTTACGTTGTCCCTCGTCGGAATTGCCCTATTGTGCGCAGCCATCTTCGTCTTCCTTATCGCATCTGCATTATCGCAACATAAGCTAATTAGAATACACTGCCGCGCGCTCCCGCGCACTTCGCGATTTCTTGGCTACGCCACTCGCCCACCATCCACCACCAACGTCTGCCCCGTCAAAAACTCCGCCGTCGCCAAATAAATCACCGCATCCGCAATGTCCGACGGCTTCCCGGTTCTCCGCAGCGGCGCCAACTTCACGAATTCCTCTTCCCATTCCGGCGGATCGCCTGCCATGGTAATTGTCCCTGGCGCAATTGCATTTACGCGCACATCCGGTGCCAGCGCCTTAGCCAGACATTTCGTCAGCATCACCACTCCGGCCTTCGAAACCGAGTGCGACACATACCCCGGCCATCCCAACATTCCGCCGGTATCCGCAAAATTTATTATCGAGCCCTTCGACCGTCGCAGCATCGGCGCCGCCGCCTGCGCACAAAAAAATGGCGCCTTCACATTCGTGTCCAGCGAAGCATCCCAAATCTCCTCCGTAGTAGAAATCACGCTCCCCGGCAAAAAATTCGCCGCGCTATTCACCAGCAAATCCAGCCGCCCCAATTCATTCCCAGCGTCCAGAAACAATTTCCGTATCTCATCAATGCTCGCCAAATTCGCGCGAAGCGCAACGGCTCTCTGCCCCAACTCCTCGATCCTCCCGACAACCTCGGCGGCGTCCTTCGCCGACTCGCGATAATGCACCGCCACATCCGCGCCCTCTTCCGCCAGCCGCAGCGCCACCGCCCGCCCCAGCCTCTTCCCAGCGCCGGTCACCAGCGCAACTTTGCCTGCCAGTTTTCCGTTCATCGTTTCACAAGGTAGCACAACAGAAGGCCGCGCTTATATGGAGTGCGGCAGCCCTGCTGCAGCTTTTGCTGTTGTGATTGCGTCATGGTTTCAAAGCGGGAGCTCCCGCACTCCCTAATTCAGGAAACGCTCTCGATCAGAACCGCGGGTCACTAGTCAGAAATCACAAGTCACATTTACAATCTCTCTGCATCCCATGAGGCAACCATGACCCTCGATCTTCTCGCCATCGCCGCCCACCCCGACGACGTCGAACTCACCTGCGGCGGCACTCTCCTTAAATCCCACGCACAGGGCTACAAAACCGGCATACTCGATCTCACCGCCGGCGAAATGGGTACTCGCGGCACTCCCGAAATCCGCGCCAAAGAAGCCGCCGTAGCCGCAAAAATCCTGAGAGTATCCTGGCGCGGCACCATTAACGTGCCTGACTCCGACGTACAACCCTCTCGCCAGCACAAACTTGCTCTCGCGCGCGTCATTCGCGAACTCCGCCCGCGCACCGTCATTCTTCCCTACTGGGAAGCCCGCCATCCCGATCATTATCACGCTTCGACTCTTGGCTACGAAGGCTGTTTCCTCGCCGGTCTAAAGCAACTCCCCCTCGAAGGCGAACCGTATCGTCCCTTCAAAATTGTCTACTGCACCTCATTCGAAGGCATGCCGCCCACTTTCATCGTGGACATCACCAAACAATACGACACCCGCCGTCGCGCCATCCTCGCCTATCGCTCGCAATTCCGTCCCGCCAAAAGCGAACGCAAGCAGCGCGTTTTCCTGGCCATCGATGAATTGGATTCCAGGATGGATCTTCTCGCCCGCCACTATGGCGCCTTAGTCGGTGTGAAGTACGGCGAACCCTTCCTGCAAAAAGAACCCATGCAAGTCGAAGACGTAGCCAATCTCCCGGTCCGCTCAATCTAACTAAGTGTTCAGGATTTTCTGGCTTTCCTAGCGCTTCTCCTGCTCTTCTGTAGCGGGCGTAGCTCCGGGCCCACTACATTCCGGGCCCACAACATAAATTCCGTCATTCCGCCTGCCCCGCACGGAGTGCAGCAAGCCTGCCTGGCGCAGGCAGGGAATCTCTCCCTCTTCCCAGTCAAGCATAGCCGTCACTCCGAGCGAAGCGAGGAATTTCTCTTCGTTTGCGCGACGTGCGCATCTTCACAAAACAAATAGGGCCATCTGCGCCACTTGTACATTGCACTTCATACTTTGTATTGTCTTTCTCAGAACCTTTCGTCCTCCTGCGCCGGAGAAAACCCAACCAGCGTCTGCCCTTCCGGCGTCCGTTCCACCTTCACTCGCACCAGCGCCTCAGTCTCCGAACCCGATTTCCGAAGCGTCGCCATCGTGCTCAATGCCTCGGAGTACACCCGCGTCACCAGATAGGTATCCGCAGTCCCGTCCTTCTTCCACAACTGCCCGATTTGTATTTTGGTTAGGCTGTTTCCCATTCTTTCGACTCTATTGTCCCCTCCAACCGGTGTCAATCGCCGCCACACGCGCTGTTGTGGCAACTGCATCTCTCAGGCTCTTCGCGAGCGATCGCAGTTTTTGACCTTACGTGTAGTGCCGGGCATTGGCCCGGCTCTTCAGTAGCACCGCCACTTTTGGCTGCGCGCTCAGGTCAACCCCGGCACTATCGTCCGCGACAGCACACCCGGCGAATTGACGAGACACCTGGCCTGCTGTAATTTGAATAAACTACGCGGCTTCCGCATCCGGGCAAGCCCTCAGGTAAACGGGTTTCAGGGTTTAAGGGTTTGTCCTACAGACCCTTAGATGAACGACGGTTGAGCTTACAAACCCTGACATGAAAAAGGAGATCTTGGTCATGGGTTTTGCCACCAATGCCATCCACGTCGGGCAGGAGCCCGATTCCGCCACCGGCTCCATCGTTCTTCCCATCTACCAGACCTCCACCTACGTGCAGGTAGAGCTCGGCAAAGACAAAGGTTTCGACTACGCGCGCACCAATCATCCCAATCGCAAGGCCCTGGAAAAAACTCTCGCAAAACTAGAAGGCGGCCACGGCGCCTACGTTTTTACTTCGGGAATGGCGGCCATCGATTCCGTTTTCCGTCTGCTGCGCCCGGGCGATCACGTCGTACTTTCTGAAGCCGTCTACGGCGGCGTCTATCGCATCGCCACGCAACTCCTCGTCCACTTCGGACTCGAATTCAGCTTCGTTGACACCTCATCCCACGATCTGGTCCTCGCTGCCATGCGCGCCAACACTCGCATGCTGTACATCGAAACTCCCACTAATCCCACTCTGCGCATCGCCGACATTGCCGCCATGGCCAAGCTAGCCACCGAACGCAACGCCCTTCTTGTCGTGGACAACACGTTTCTTACTCCCTACCTGCAAAGCCCCATCGCTCTCGGAGCACACATCGTTGTCCATTCCATGACCAAATACCTGAACGGGCACAGCGATTGCACCGGAGGCTGCGTCGTCGTCACGCGCCAGGAAGACGCTGAAAAAATTTATTTCATCCAGCGCTCCGCTGGAGCCGGCCTTTCTCCCATGGATTGTTTTCTGGTCTCCCGCGGTATCAAAACTCTCGCCATCCGCATGCTGCAGCACAACGCCAACGGCATCGCGGTCGCGCGCCATCTCGACGCTCACGCAAAAATCCGAAAAGTCTACTACCCGGGCCTTGCATCTCACGCGCAACACGACGTCGCCCGCAAACAGCAGCGTGGTCCAGGCGCGATGCTGAGCTTCGATCTCGGCAGCCTGGAAGCAGCCCGCCGCTTCCTAAATCAAGTAAAAATCTGTGCGCTGGCAGAAAGCCTGGGCGGCGTCGAATCCCTAATCTCCTTGCCCGCCCTCATGACCCACGCGTCTATGCCCAAAGAAGTCCAAGAACGCATCGGCATTACCGAAGGCCTGGTCCGCCTCTCTGTCGGCATCGAAGACGTAGAAGACATCATCGCCGACCTGGACCAAGCCCTACTCCACGTCTGATTTGTCAGGCTAACTCACGTCAGAAAAAAAGTTCGGACGAAACGTGGAATCGCGCAGCCAGTCGCGTGATGGGGTCCTTGTTCAATTCTCTCCTGCCATTTATCACTTCGGACACAATGCTCGGCGTGTCGAAAATGTCGGCGAGATCTTTCTGCAGCAGATTGTGCTGTTCCATTAGGAATCTCAGCACGTCAAGAGGCTTCGACCGCGGCTTTAAGTGTTAGTCGGATTCGCCTACCAGCCACTCAAGATAGCGTTTCGACCCTCCTTCGACTCGCAGCACCAAAAATTCTGGCACGTCATAGCTGTGCAACCGCTCAATCTCTTTCTCCAAGCCCTCCAGCCGCCGGGCTGTAGTCTTCATCACCAACAAATATTCCTTGGCGTCCTCGATTGTTCCCTTCCATCGATAAATCGACTCCACCGGCGCCGAAACCAAATTTACGCAAGCGGCCAGTCTTTTCCCCACGACCGCCTTAGCAATCTTCCTCCCCTCCGCCAAAGTCCCACATGTAACGAGCACTACCCGCGCATCCGTTTCCCGCCTCATCTCTAATCTCCCCTAGCGGCCACATCTTTACCGGCTGTAGCGACGGGTTTAACCCACCGTCCGACCTTGCCTTGTAGCGGCCGCCTTCCAAGTCGGGCGCCTTTGCAGTGCAGCAGCGTAAGCCGTTGCACTTTCATCCGAATCTTCTATGTAGCGCCGGGCCTCAGCCCGGCGTCGTCCCATCGCAGCCAGCCATAGCTGCGATCTGTTCCATACTCACTACTCTCCGCTCCCTATTCCCACTTCACCCCGACAGAGGCTACACTACCCACGGGATTTCAGGGCTTGTAGTTGCAAGTCCTGACACAACAAGGTTTCAGGGTTGGTTTTACAATCCCTGAGGTGAAAACAATGAGCGCTTCTCCTTCCATCTCCGCTTCCCCAATAAAATTCGGCACCTCCGGATGGCGTGGAATTATCGCCGAAGACTTCACTTTCTCAGCCGTCCGTCTCGCCGTCACCGCTATCGCCGAACACGCCAAGGGCAAAACCGTAAAGCCCACTATCCTCGTCGCCTACGACACCCGTTTCTACTCCGAAGAATTTTCCGCACTCGCCGTATCCATCCTGCAGCAGCATGGTATTCGTACAATCCTCTGCGAGACGTTCACGCCTACTCCCGCTGTCGCTTTCGAAATTCAGCGCAGCAAACTCGATGGCGCCGTCAACTTCACCGCCAGCCACAATCCCGCGCAATACCACGGCCTGAAATTTTCTTCCGCCGATGCCGGCCCCGCTCTCCCCGAAGTCACCAAAGATATCGAAGCCCGCGCCGCAAAACTTTTCGCCGCCGGAGGCGTGCCTCCCTTAAAAGCTCATCAAGCGCCCGCCGAAACAACGAATCTTCGCGCGAATTATCTTAGGCGCCTCGAGCAACTTGTAAAATTCGACGTCCTCGCCAGTTCCAAAAAGAAATTCGCGGTTGACGCTCTGCACGGCTGCGGCGCAGGCTATCTCAACAAAATTCTCGCCGACCACGGTGTCCCGGTAGAAACCATTCGCGCCGACCGCGACGTGCTCTTCGACGGCACCGGCCCCGACGTCAGCGAAGAAAATCTGGCTCCGCTCCGCAACCTAGTTCTCTCGTCAAAAGCCGCAGCAGGCCTAGCTACCGACGGGGACGCGGACCGCTTCGGCATCGTAGATTCCGACGGCGCCTGGATTCAGCCCAATCTCATCCTGGCGCTCGTCTACGACTATCTAGTCGAATCCCGCGGATGGAAAATGCCCGCTGCCCGCAGCGTAGCAACATCCGAGCTGGTTGACGCCGCGGCAAAATTTCACGGCCAAAAAGTCCACCAGACTCCCGTCGGCTTCAAATACATCGGCCAATTAATCCGCGAAGATAAAATCGCTCTCGGCGGAGAAGAAAGCGCCGGCCTCACCATTCGCGGCCACATCCCCGAAAAGGACGGCATTCTCGCCTGTCTCCTGGTCGCCGAAATGCTCGCCGCCCGCAACACTTCCATCGGCGAACAAATTCAGCAGCTGTTCAAGAAAGTGGGCCGATCCTTCGCGCCCATCCGCGAAAATCTTCATCTCACCGACGATCAAAAATCCGTAGCCATTCAGAAATCTAAAACTGAAGCCTCGTCGCTTCTCGGCCGCAAAATAAAATCCATCGATCGCACCGACGGCGCAAAGTTCGCTTTCGAAGACGGCTCCTGGATGCTCCTCCGCCTCTCCGGTACCGAACCGCTACTCCGCCTGTACGTCGAAGCCGAAACTCCCGCCGCCTCAGCCAAAGTAGCCCGCGAAGCCACCGACTGGATCCTGAGCGCTTGACCAGCGACCGTAGGGGCGCTGCATGCTGCGCCCCAGCTTGCCCGGAGGTCGAAATGCACCAAAGATCCTCTTCCTCTCCCCAATTTTCCTCTTCTTTTTCAGTTCTTCGTCCCGCCCTCTTCAATCTCAGCTCTATCTCTCGTAATCGCGCACAGCTGTTCGCGGAAATCCGGATCAGCAACTCTGACCAAATCTGCTAAGCTCCTAACCGCATGCCCGAGCAAACAAAACTCGCCGCGCTCTGGACGCAATACGGACGCTCCATCCTGGTCCTCTGCGTCTTTGCACTTTTCCTTCACGATGTCTTCGGTACTCACGGCTACCTCGCCATGCGCCGCACCAAACTCGAAATCGAACGCGTCCAGTCCAATATCAATCGCCTCGCAAAAGAAAACGCCGATCTCTCGGACGAAGTAAAATCCCTAAAAACCGATCCCCACAAGATCGAATCCATAGCCCGCGACGAACTAGGCCTGGCAAAACCCAACGAAGTCATCATCAAAATCCCCCAACCTGCAAAGCCTTAAGGCTTTTGCCGGTGACTTTTGTAGCGGCCGACCTTCTTCTCTCGTTTCTTGTTTTTTTCTTTGCTCTTTTCTCCGCCAGCCGCTGCGTACTCAGCGTCTCTGCGTTATCTCTTTATCCCTCTCTTTTTCCGCGCCGCCCTACCCCACCAACTCTCTCCGCGCATTGCACCGCGTTCGCGCCATCGACAATCCCAGCATCGCCACAAAGATCACGCACAACCCTGCCGTAGCCGCCGCAATCCCGCACTTCCCTTTCGGCAATATCGACAATCTCCCATAGACAAATTCAATATGCACCCAGTACACCAGCAACGAAGTCCTCCCCAACTGCTCTATCGGACTGAATCCCACCTGCCCCCATCCCCACCGGCACCATGCATACGCCGTGCACAAAATCATCACGATCACTCCGCAACGCGCCAGGAAAAAATTCGGACTTGTATGCCAGTAGTCGTAGACCGAATACATCGCCGGTCCCCAGCGATCCAGGGCCTGCGACGCACAAAATGCCGCCACTCCCGCGATCGCCAGTGCCAAAAATCCCAGATCCTCCCGCTGCTGCGCAAAATCCGTAGACAACCAGAATCTAACCGCCAATCCCACAAACGCGAACGCCGCCCACGGAAAAATCGGAAACAACCACACTTGCGGCTTATCGAAAATGTGTACGCCATTCACATACGACTCCACCTCCCACGGCAAAAATCGCGGCCGCCACGTGGTCCAAATCGCAGGAGTTGCCAGCGCCACGGCCGCAGCCGCCCCCAACGCCAAAACCAGGTTCCGCGCGCGCACTGCCCCCGCAGAAACCGGGCCGCTCCCTCCCGCCAGCCAGCACAATACTCCGAGCAAAATCATCGACAACCCAAGTATGTTCAGGACATCCACCCGCAACAAATCCGTCCACGGCGAAATCGGTATCCCCAGAATGAATTCCTGCACCCGAAACAAAATCCCCAGCCCAAATACTTCCGTACCGCGCCAGATTACCTGTTTCGCAATCACACTGCGCGCAACTCCTTTCTTGCGCAACTTTTCCGTCACCAGCGCCACCGACACTCCCGCCAAAAATATAAACAGCGGCGCCGGCAGCGTTCCGCCCATCTGCGAATACCGGAAAAATTCCGTTTTTTTCGCCTGCGCACTAAGCCATGAGTCATAGCAGTGCGTTTCGAACATCAGCAGGCAAGCCAATCCTCGCATCCAGTCAATGTAAGCCAGCCTTTTCACTCACACCTCACCGGGTTCATCACCCGATCGCCGCCTCACTTGTCCCTTGAACTCTGTACTCGTGCTTGGTGCTACTCCCTACTCGCCACCGACCACCCAAACGCCCATTACTTTTACTCTATACTTTTGTACTCTTATACTTTTCTTGCCTACCGCGCGCCAACTCGGTCTGTTCGCCACACTGGGCCTGTGGGCCGCACTCGTCGCAATCTTCATTCTGGTCGCCTTCTTCAACATGCATGGCTCCGCTTACGGCCGTGCGTCCGTCGCCACGGTCCTCACCTTCTCTTTTCTGCTCGCCGCAATGCTTCTCTTCGCCGCGCGCAATCTCCCCGACCGCATAGCCGCTCTCGCCGGCCCATCCTCCGCCTGGCTGTTCGGCGTAACTAGTTTTTTTATTTTCCTCGTCTACGCCCTCGGCACCGGGAGCGCATCTTTCGCGCGGCTAGGCGCCATAGCCGCATTCATTTTTCTCCCGTTAGCGCTTCTCTCCACCGCGCAATCTTCCGCACCGGGCTCCTGGCAAGACCTCTTCATCCTCGTCGCCATCTGGGTCACCGTAAAATTCGGCCCCTCGCACTGGTTTTGGCCCTATCCCAACGCCCGGCTCGCCTACATCTTCACCGTGATGCTCGCCGTCAACATCGCCATTGCCGGATTTATCCTACTCCGCCGCACTAAAGGAATCGGCTACAACATCGGCTGGGGCGCCAACTGGACGCTGTACATTCTCGGCGCGCTCATTCTCATCGCTTGCATCGTCATTCCGCTCGGTCTGAAAATCCATTTCCTCGTCTACTCTCCGCACCTATCCGAATGGAAATCCTTTATCCCACTCTCCATCGCCATTCTTTTCTTCACCGCCTGGCCAGAAGAATTCCTCTTCCGCGGCCTGCTGCAAAATCTCCTCTCCCGCGCCACCAACAACGAGACCGCCGGCTGGATCGCCGCTTCCATCCTCTTCGGTTTCTCTCACATCACCAATCTGCAATTCCCCAACTGGCGCTACGTCCTCCTCGCCACTATCGCTGGCCTCTTTTACGGATGGACCTGGCGCAAAACCAATTCCATCTTTGCCTCCGCCTTGGTCCACGCCGGTGTAGACATCCTCTGGCACATCCTCTTCGTGACCCCCTGAATCCTAACTGCCGAGGGGCAGCGCTCTAGCGCCGCGGCACGCCGCACAGCGCTTCTCCTTCTTCTCTTGGTAGCGGCTAACTTTTTAGGTGGTCGCTACATGGAGCGCATTGATATTTCGTGCGCGACTTCTTCGGCGGCCAGAATCGTGTTGGCGTGGATGCGGATGGTGTCTTCGACACGGCGGGCGTAGCCTCCGGCTAATGTTGTGGCCACGGGGATGTTGCGGCTGCGCGCGAGCTGAAATACGCCTTTATCGCGGGATTGCAGGCCGGATTTTGTCAGGCGCAGGCCGCCCAGTTGATCTTCGCAGAACGGGTCGGCGCCGCCGACGTAGAAAAGAATGTCGGGGCGGAATTTTTCGAGAGAATTTTCGACGGCTGGGAGAAGAAGGGAGAGATATTGTTCGTCTTCTGCGCCATCATCGAGATTTATATCCAGATTTGAGGGCGGCTTGTCGGCCGGGTAGTTATGTTGCTGGTGGATCGAAAGAGTGAAGACGGAATCATCGTTGCGGAAAATGTGAGCGGTGCCGTTGCCGTGATGAACGTCGGTGTCCACGACGATAGCTTTCCTGATGAGTTTGTCGTGTTGCAGGCGGCGGATCGCGATAGCGACATCGTTCACTGCGCAGAAGCCTTCGCCGTGATTGGCGTAGGCGTGGTGAAAGCCGCCCGTGAGGTTGCTGGCGAAGCCGTCGCGCAGAGCGAGTTGTCCGGCCAGGATTGTGCCGCCTGCGGCGAGCCACACCGCTTCGGCTAATTCTGGCGAATACGGAACTTCTAACTTCATTATTTCGCTAGCCGTGAGGGTGCCGTTTTTTAATTTGCTGACCCACTCCGGAGTATGGACGCGGAGGAGATCTTCGTCGGACGCGCGTTCCGGTTGAACGATGTCGTCGGAAGCGGCGATTTCTTCGCACAGGAGAAGTTCGTAGAGCAGGCGGAATTTTTGCGATGGAAAGACGTGAACGCCGAGGTTGAGATGGTAGCGGGGGTGGTAGACGAGCTTGAACGGGAGCATGGAATGAGTCGCCAGGACACATTTTATGAATGCTGTCGGTGGAGGCGCAAGGGTGACCTCAGGGGTTGAAACCCTGAATCCGCCCTGGTTTTATGGCACGACTGAAGTCGTGCTCTCCCGGACCATTCCGAGGTCAGTAAAACATAGACTGCTTTCTAGTTTTCGCGATCTAGGATGAAGTCTGGAAGTGTGAGGAGAGCGCGGGCGTATTCGGAATCTTCGCCGCCGCGGATGCAGGCTTTGGCGCGACGAGCGAATTCGTGAGCCAGATTGCGTGCGCGGTCAAGGGCGCCCGATTCGTGTACGAGCGATACGATGGTTTCGGGCTTGACGCTGATGAAATCTTTTTCTTCGAGGACTCGGGCGACTAGCGCGCGGGCGTCGCGATGGCCGTTTTCCATAGCGTAAATCAGAGGCATTGTCACTTTACCTTCTTTTAGATCGCTGAGAACCGGCTTGCCCAATTGTTCGGCGGACGCGGTGAAATCGAGAAGATCGTCAACCATTTGAAAAGCCAGGCCGGAATAGCGGCCGTAATCCGCGAGTGATTCTTCTTGGTCGCCACTGAGTCCGCCGAGGACCGCGCCGAGACGTGCGCAACCGCTGAAGAGGCAGGCAGTCTTATACGTGGCTAATTTCAGGGCGTCTTCTTCGTTGACGTCGATGCGTCCGATTTTGGCGAGTTGGATGAGTTCGCCTTCGACCATTTTTTGCGTGAGGTCGATCAAAATGTCGAGAATGCGAAAGTTGCGTTCTTCGAGCGCCATTTGGAAGGACTGCATGTAAAGCCAATCTCCGGCGAGCACGCTACGATGATTCCCCCAGCGAGAATTCGCCGACGGGCGGCCGCGGCGGGTGTCAGCACTGTCGATTACGTCATCGTGAATGAGCGTGGCGCTGTGAAGAAGTTCAACGACGGCGGCGAGACGAATTGCGCCGGGACGATTTTCGCCAGCATAAGCATTGGCGAGCAGGAGCAGCGCGGGACGCAGGCGCTTGCCGCCTCCACCGAGAAGATAGCTGGTGATTTCGCCGACCGGCTGGTAGGCCGCGGCACTTTGGCGAGACAGTTCCTGTTCGACGAGGACCAAATCGTCGCGTACCAGATCGAAAATTTCTTTAACCGTCAGAAGCGCGATGGCACTTCTCCCCTGGGCTGGCCTTGCGGCCGGCGAGTTCACGCTGATGGGACAATGGCCTAAGAAACGTTCGGCTGGGCGATGCCGAAGAGTCGCCGGAAATTTGCCGCGGTGGCGGCGGCGAATTCTTCCGGAAGTAAGTTTCTCACAGCGGCGAGGGTTTTGGCCACTTCCGCGACATAGGCGGGCTCGTTGCGTTTGCCACGGTAGGGCTGGGGGGCGAGGTATGGGGAATCGGTTTCGATGAGGGTACGGTCGAGGGGAATTTCTCTTGCGACATCGCGGAGATGTTGCGTTTTGGGGTAGGTGGAGTTGCCGGCAAACGAAATGTGGAAGCCCATGTCGAGGCCGCGCCTGGCGTGTTGTAATGTGCCGGTGAAGCAGTGGAGAATGCCGCCGAGAGCTGTGGGTTTCCAGTACTGTTCGAGTTGGGCGAGGCAATCATCCCAGGCGTCGCGGCAATGGATGACGATGGGGAGTTTTGCAGCGTGGGCTAGTTCCATTTGGGAGCGGAAGACGGTGGCTTGTGTGTCGCGCGGGGAGTGATCGTAGAAATAATCGAGGCCGATTTCGCCCCAGGCGATGACTTTGCGATGCTGCGCGAGGCGGGCCAGTTCGTCCAGATGCTGTTGCGTGACCTCCTTGGCTTCGTGCGGGTGGATGCCGACGGTTGTGTAGATCCAGTCGTGTGCTTCCGCGAAGGGGATTGCAGCGTCGAGTTTTTCCGGGCCTGGGCCAGTCCCGATGGCGAGGATCGTTGAGATGCCTGCTTCGCGAGCACGCTGGAGCATGGCTTCGCAGTCGTCGGCGAATTGCGGCAAGTCGATATGGGCGTGGGAGTCGATGAGGTCCATGGGAGAAGAAGACATCAGAGATCAGTTTAGAACTAAAGTTTTAGACTTTGACGATCTTGCTCATTGCGGATGCGGAGCCTCGAGGATTATTTTAGTCGGGCGCCGACTTCTACGTCTTCGGGAAAAGCGGCCAGGACGGGGCGGCCTTCGGGACCGACGGAGGCGGCGATGATCATGCCGTTGGATTCAACGCCGCGAAGTTTGCGCGGGGCGAGATTGGTGACCACGGCGACTTTACGTCCGATGAGCGAATCAGGTTCATAATATTGCGCGATGCCGGCACAAATCTGGCGGATTTCTGTGCCGATGTCCACGGTGAGCTTGAGGAGTTTGTCGGCGCCTACGATGCGTTCGGCGGTTTTGATTTGACCTACGCGCATTTCGACTTTGGCGAAATCTTCGATGCCGATTTTTTCGCTGCCTGCGGGCGCAGTAGCGGCCGCCGCGCCTGTAGTGGTGCCGGAAGCCGCCGCTGGAGCGGGTGCTGGCGGTGCGGTTGGATTGAGCTCTTCCTTGGCCATGGATTCGATCCTCTCGATTGCTTCCGATTTTTCAACCCTGGGAAATATGGCTTCGATCTTGCCGATGCGGGTGCCAACCTTAAGTTGCCCCCAGCCTAGTTCCTCTATTCTCTGGTCCGCTACACTACCCGGCTGGCCAAGCTGTTTCCAGATTTTCTCTGTCGCAGTAGGCAGTACCGGATGAGCGAGCACAGCAATCAATCGAGTATATTCCGCCACGTCGTACAAGATCGTTTCTAGATACTCCCTCTTTGTCGCATCATTCGCCAATGTCCAAGGCTTGGTGAGCGAAATAAATCGGTCCCTTTCGGCCACCAACTCCCAAATACGCTCAAGAACGTTGGAAAACTTGTAGGTCGTATATAACAAATTAATGTCCGTAATCGTGCCTCGCCAGATCGTCCCGATGTTTTGACTGTGAGTTCGTTCAGGTAATTTATTTTGTTCGTGGGGACTGGGGATTATGCCGTTGCAATAGTTAGCGATCATCGTCAGGACGCGGCTCGTGAGATTACCTAAGCCGTTGGCGAGATCACCGTTGTAGCGGGTGACGAGGGCGTCGTAGCTGAAATTTCCGTCCTGGCCAAATACGGTCTCCCGCAGCATGTAATAGCGAAGCGCGTCCATGCCCAACATGTTTGCGATGGGGCGTGGAAGCACTACGTTTCCCTTGGACTTGCTCATCTTGGTCTCGTCCATCAGAAACCAACCGTGCGCCCAGACTTGCTTTGGAAGCGGGAGCATGGCGGCCATCAGGAATGCGGGCCAGTAAACGGTATGGAAGCGGATGATGTCTTTG
>Ga0307474_10001970_pt1 | contig 14777 bp, 9 predicted proteins | sample atmos_gasesECM1C_2_FD_203312 | JGI IMG/M metagenome (GOLD analysis project Ga0307474, IMG submission 203312) | Hardwood forest soil microbial communities from Morgan-Monroe State Forest, Indiana, United States - atmos_gasesECM1C_05 | ecosystem: Environmental > Terrestrial > Soil > Temperate... | reverse complement strand
GTAGATGCGCACCTCGGCGTCGACGGCGTGAGCGGCCGAGACCCAGTGCATGGTCGCCTTCACCTTGCGGCCATCGGGAGCATCACCGCCGCGCGTCGCCAGATCATAGGTGCAGTGCACTTCGACGACCTCACCCTTATCGTTTTTCACCACGCTCGTGCAGGTCACGAAGTAACCGTAGCGCAGGCGGACTTCGCGGCTTGGCGACAGACGAAAATATTTGGGCGGAGGAACTTCGCGGAAATCATCCTGCTCAATGTAGAGCACGCGCGAGAATGGAACCTTGCGGCTGCCGGCGGCCGGATCTTCCGGGTTGTTGACCGCGTCCATCTCTTCGACCTGGTTCTGCGGATAATTATCGATCACAACTTTCAGCGGGCGCAGCACGGCCATCACGCGCGGCGCGCGCCTGTTCAAATCTTCGCGCACGAAATGTTCGAGCATGGCCAGCTCGATTGACCCAGTCGTCTTCGAGACTCCAATCGATGCGACGAAGTTGCGGATCGCCTCCGGCGTATAACCGCGCCGCCGAATTCCGCTCAGCGTCGGCATGCGGGGATCGTCCCAGCCGCGCACCCGGCCCTCCTGCACCAGTTGCCGCAGCTTGCGCTTGCTCAGCAGCGTGTGCGTCAGATTCAGCCGGTCGAACTCGATTTGCTGCGAGGGGAAGATGCCCAGGTGCTGAATGAACCAGTTGTACAGCGGGCGGTGATCTTCAAACTCCAGCGTGCACATGGAGTGCGTAACTTTTTCGAGCGAGTCCGACTGCCCGTGCGCGAAATCGTACATCGGATAGATGCACCACTTGTTGCCGGTGCGGTGATGCTCGGCATGCAGGATGCGATACATCACGGGATCGCGCATGTTCAAATTCGGCGAGGCCATATCGATCTTCGCCCGCAGCACGCGCAAGCCATCGGGGAACTCCCCCGCCTTCATGCGCTGAAACAGATCGAGATTTTCTTCGACGGACCGGTTGCGGTACGGGCTGTCCTTGCCCGGTTCGGTGAGGGTGCCGCGATATTTACGGATTTCTTCGGCAGAGAGATCGTCGACGTAGGCCTTGCCATCGCGAATCAGCTTCAGCGCCCACTCATAAAGCTGATCGAAATAATCGGATGCGTAGAACAGGCCGTCCCATTGGAAACCGAGCCACTTCACGTCGGCCATAATGGAGTCGACGTATTCGGTCTCTTCTTTTTCAGGATTGGTGTCGTCGAAGCGCAGATTGGTGTGCCCGCCGAATTCATCGGCGAGTCCAAAGTCGAGGCAGATCGCTTTGGCATGTCCGATGTGGAGGTATCCGTTCGGCTCAGGTGGAAAACGCGTCTGCACGCGTCCGCCATATTTATTGGTCTTCAGGTCGTCGAGAATGATGTCGCGAATGAAGTTTGACGGGCGCGGCTCCGGCGCAGCATTCGTACCGGTCTCAGCCTCATCGTTGGACGTTTTCATAGTCTTTGATCTTATCGCAACTGTTTGTGTGGGGGCGGACGCATTCGTCCGCCCAAGAGGCTGGTTCAGACCACCGGCGCTACCGCGGGGATGCGGCGCAATGCAGCTGTCGCTCCGCAACTCACCAGCACGAGTAGGGCGATGAAGGCGCGCACGTACCCGATGCTCAGGTGCAGGTGTGAGCCGGTTTGCCAACGATTGCTAACAAATTATCGTCGCTGACTCACTGCGCCTGCAGGGATGCGGGCTGTCCGGCGCGTCTCCACTTGCGGAGATTTGTCATCAGCTGCCAGAGCTGGATGACGATGGCAATGGACAGTCCCAGCCAAGCGCCGGCGAGGCTGAGCAGGATTGAGACGTTCACGATCGCAGCGACCTTGATGTACTGCACAGAATTCTTCGCCGCCTCCGTGAGGACGACGAACGGGAACCAGCCCTCGAGGATGAAATTCAGCAGGATCAAGGTGAAGACCGCCTGCACGAGTTCGGCTACCGGAGGGAACCACTCCCATTGCGGCTTGGCCAACGTGAATCCGGACCGCGCAAGCGAAAGGGCGCTCAACAGCAGGATTGGGATGTAGAACTTATGCCACACTGGCGCCGCGTGCAGGAAAGCGGCTGCCGGGCCGAGAATCAACACAGGATAATTGGGAATGAGTAACAGCCAGACCAAACCGAAGACGCCGAAAATTAGCTGGCAAACAGTTTTCAGTGCGGAGGGCTTGCGACCTATTCTCTGCACCGACGGTAGTGTCAGGGGATCGAACTTGCATGCAATGGCTGCTTGAGCCGAGGTTCGTTCGAGAATAGCAAAGACGAGCGTAACGATCCCGGCCGCGATGAACAGTCCTGACCACAGGTCGCCGAAGGTCTGCAGCGCGGCCATTCCCCAATCTTTGCCATTATTGGCCCAGTTGGCAGGACCGACGATGAAGATAAAGACGGGAACGAGAATCCAGAACAGGACCATCTTCAGCACGAACCAGTAGATGGGGAACAGCGCCGGCCCGATCAGGTACTGCTTCGGGCCGAGGCGGCTAGCGACGACCATGGGAGCGCCACAGCGCTTCAGAATTGCGGAAGCTTCTTCGGCTGTCATGGGGCGGCCGAGTTCTTCTTCCTCCGCCTCGATTTGGGAGCGGAGGTCGTCGCCGAGTTCGGTGAGGAGTTCTTCCTGCTGCTGTGTTTTGGGCAGCCAGAAGCGCACGGCTTGCAGGTAGCGGTCGACGAGTTCGGTGGGATTCTTTGGTTTGCTCATGGTTATGCCTCTTGCAGAATTTTGTTGAGCGAGGCGTTGATGCGTTGCCATTCGCTCAAAAGCTGGTTGAGAGTCTGCTCGCCTGACGGCGACAAACGGTAGAAGCGCTTGTTGCGCTTGTCCTCTTCTCGCCACTGGCTGACGAGCAGGCCTTGCGTTTCCAAGCGGCGAAGCAAGGGGTAAAGCGTGCCTTCATCGATGACCAGGCCATCGTCGGCGAGGGCCTTGCGCAGCGTGTATCCGTACTGCTCGATCCGAAGCTGGGCCAGCACGGCAACAATGAGACATCCGCGGCGCAGTTCCAGCTTCAGGTTTTCGAGGATCTCTGGACTGGCTATTGTGCTGTTCGCCATACAGTATGTGACACACACTGTACGATACACAGTATAAATTGTCGAGGAGTTTTTCAAGATTTCTAACCTTGGCGGATCTCATTGTTAGGCAATGGCTTACGGTCGGCCATGGGAACGGCAAGGGCGCTTACAATCGTGGAGAGAGAAATTATGCCGGCTACTTCAAAGGCGGCCAGGTCCGGCACTGACCGACGGTAATGGGGGAACTCAATGGCGGCCCGACTTGGAATCGAACCACCGCGTCTGAAGTGGAACAGAAGTTCTTGGTGCCAGTGTTGCTGGTGACAGGAGTGCCCGCAACAACAAATTCCAGGCACCGCTGCTGCTTACAGGTAGACGTAATGCTGAAGCGGTATCCGGACTTGATGCACCAGGCACCCGAAGTGCAACCAGGATTCCCCAGAGTTGGGTCGATCAAGCTGGCGTATTTGGGAGACGTGGCGGTTGTTCCGCCTGGATCGGGACCGAGCGAGGCTAGGTCGCGCGCAAATCCCTTCTGCGGATAAGCGACCGAGTAAGTGATCTGCGCTGTGTTCGCCGTACGGATCATGGCTACCGCACTCGCTTCATTCGCAGCAATTCTTGCCCGGAGCAAATTGGGGATGGCGATCGCGGCCCCGACCAGAAGGGCCCCGGCGTCAACGCCTCCGCTTCGGCTGGCTTCGCGAAGCGCGGTCTCCTCCCCGTAGGCAGCGATCACTGCTGGAGTGCTCTCCGCGGAGGAGTGGGAGAATAACTCCGCCATCTCGGGCGATGCCTGCCGCATAGTCAACGCGGCCACCGCAACCGGGTCCTCGTAGAGCAGCGCAGACATGGTCGCTAAGTTGCCCGGCGGGAGCGATGCCAGGAATTTGCCTGACCCGGCCAGCGATTCTCCGCTTCGACGCAGACGAACGGCATCGGCAATCTGGTCGCGGCTGGAGGCAATGATCAGATAACCGCCGACCATCGCGTACGCAATCTGCCGGCTTTTCTGCGGAGAAGGAAGTGGAACGATGTGATACCGTACTCCGTCCTGATCAGACTCCAGAGGTGTGATCTTCGACGCCGCGAGAATTTTGTTCAGGGTGGCCATGAGTCCCACGGGATCGGTGGTCTTCAGGAGTATCTTCCACGCAGGATCCGGTGGTGCGAGACTGTCGACTTCCAGGGTGACCTCTCCTGCCAGGCGGGCGAAGAGATCGTCTCTCACACGCAATCGCAATCCTTCTTCCATTTGTGCCATCGATGCGAGGGCATTCGGGTTCGAGGCGGTGGCCAGATCTTTGATGTCGTCGAAAATCTCCGCCGGCTTCTTCAGCAGCAGGCTGATCGCGAGGATGGCTTTAGGCGAGACGAAATCAAGGCTGCTCATCGGCCCGGGAGCGGCCAGCCACGATGCAACACCACGTCGTGGCCCGGTGAAGCTCAATTCCATCTGGCTGGCCGCTTGGCCGGCCACGTCCTTGTGCTCCCAAACTAGATATTTCACGTCAGAGAATCCGGTCCGCTGGAGCATTAGCTGGCTCTGGTCATTAGTTTGCGGGTTCTCGCTGAGAATCGCTTGCAGGTCTGCGCCTGCAACGATTGTGGCGCCGCCTTCATAGCTTTGCGTCAGCCGCTGGCCAAACGCCGTGGAGCGGAATGCCCGGTTGCCCTGTTCCAGACGCGCATTGAAACTGCGGAGCGTAGCTAGATCGGCGGCACCGATGACGAGATCGGGGCGCACCAGAATTACAGCTTGCTGGCCGATAGCAGCGTCCTTGGCGGAGGCCAATTCTGCAAGGTCGAGAATCCGAGCCGCGGGTTGTGATTTGTCAGCCAGATCATTTAGGGTTGCGCGCAGAAAACCTTTCAGGCCGGGCTTCCGCACTTCCGTTAAGACCACCACTCTGGGATCTTTTTTTCCGTCATTCGTGGCAAAGACGACGATCTCGTCCCCCAGGTACAGCGACAGCTGATAAAACTTCTCCAGCCGATCCTCGATCTTGGGTCCTTCTGTGGCCATGTCGCCATGCTGCCACCAGGCTCGCAGCTCTGCATTGTCTTTGAGCTCCTGCTGAAACAGCGACAACGCCTGATGGGAAGCGTCGCCATAATTGGGGATTGCCAAACAGGCAATGGTTGATTCGGGGAGCAGGGGCAAGAGACGGCTCTGGGTGCGTGCGGCGGGATACTGAACGCCGGTCTGCATCTTCTGGAGCAGGCGGCCGAGCACTTCGGAATATTTCTTAAGATCCTGGGGCGAGGTGGAACGCTGGCCTTCCGGCGGAGCCTGTGCCGCACCGGCCGAGACCAGGAGAAGAACCACTACGATAGCAGCGACGCAATCGCGGCAACGCCGTTGCTGAATAGATTGTCGATATCCCATTCGTAATACCCCTTGGAGGGCACAGAATAGACGCCTTTCCGCGTTTGCACCATGATCGGGGGCACAACCGCGGTAACCATAGTCATCACTCACAATTCACACACCGGCTGAGACGATCTGACCCGGCACGCCGACGGGTGTCTCTCCTTGAGCGAGTCGGCGCCGGTAGTGTACGTTCCGCCAGCGCGCCATCTCGACCAGCGGTTTCCAGACCGGGTTCACCAGGTCATGCTTGATCAGCAAATGCCAGAAACGATTGGAGCGCTTGTAGAGATACGACATTGCCAGATAAAGCGGAATCGTCTGCCAGTCCTCAGGCCGCCGTCGCCAGATCGAGGCGTGGGAAAAGAGTCGCTGGTAAATCCAGGCGTAGCCGTGCTCTAGTTCGTGGGGGGTCATGTGCTTCGGTTGAAAGACTGCGTGGCCCGTGTCGTAGAGATCCCAGTCGCGATGGAGGATGCGACCCTGCGCTTCCATCTGGCGAAACAGCGGCGTGGCCGGATAGGGCGTAAGGATGTGAAAGGTGGCACACTCGAGGCGGTTCTCTTCGATCCATTGCGCGGTGAGGGCGAAGACGTCCTTGCGGTCGTGATCGAAACCGAGGACGAATGATCCGTTTACCTGGATGCCATAGTCATGCAGCATGCGCACGCGCCGAGCATAGTCGCTGGTCTTCGGCGTTTTTTTGTGGGAATCGGCGAGATTGTCGTCGGAGAGAGATTCGAAGCCGATGAAGACGCCGGTGCATCCTGCCAGCGCCATGTTGCGGATGAGGCTGGGATCGTCGGTGATATCGATGGTAACGGCGGCGCTCCAGATTTTATTAAGCGGACTCAGTGCGGTGCAGAGCTGGTGTAAGTAGTCACGGCGTGAGCCGAGGTTGTTGTCGATGAACACGGCGTAGGGTTGATCGTCGGCTTTAAACTCGTCGACCACCTGCTGCGGATCGCGCATGCGGTAGGGCATGCGCAGACCGTCGGTGGCGAGATAGCAGAAGCCGCAGCGGTTGTGGCATCCCCGAGTGGCCATTAGGCTGGTGGTGGTAAGAAAGCTGTGGCGCGCGAGAAGCGATCGCCGCGGCGCAGGATCGTCGCAATAGTCGTCTTCGTAAGTGGCCACATAGCGAGGCTGCAGACGGTTGGCCTCGACGTCGCGCAGGATGCGTGGCCAGAGTTGCACACCGTCGCCTAGCGCGAGCGCATCGGCGTGGGGAGCGCATTCGTCGGGACACGAGAGTACGTGCAGGCCGCCGAAAATTACTTTTGCGCCGCGGGCGCGATACCAATCCGCCAGTTCGAAGGCGCGCCGCGCAAACGTGAGGTGCACTGTGATGCCAACCATCTGCGGCATGGGATGAAATGGTGGGCGACCGTCGAGCAGATTCTCGTCCCAGTACTGCACGCGCCAATGCTCGGGAGTCGTGGCGGCAAAGCTCGTAAGGGCCAGCGTGGGCGTGAGCACGTGCTTGCCGAAGCTCGCGTTAGCGTCCTTGGGATAGAAGGGATTGATCAGCAGCACGTAGTGCGGTTCGACCGCAGCGCCGGCTTCGGTCGGATCAAGCGCGGGGGCAGTGGTCATCTCGCGGGGAATCCAGCGCTTGCGGAGGGCGCAAAGGAACGGCTCATCGGGGGCAATCATGAATGTACTTTATATTGCAAAGTACTTCATGTCAATACAAACACAGGTGCACGCAAGCAGAAAAAATGGACTGAAGGAGGTTCGCCTCCCAGCCGACTCTCGCGAATAAGCAGAATATGCCGCAGTTTTTCTTACTTGCCCATGGTCAACACTACGCGGAATCTTGCTTTCCCGGTGATCATTTGCTGGTAGGCCTCGGCGGCTCTCTCCAGCGGATAGCGCTCGATCATCGGACGTACTCCGCTTAGCGAGCTGAAGCGAAGCGTGTCTTCGGAGTCTTTGGCGGTGCCAGAGGGCCAGCCCTGGATCGCTTTGCGGCCGCCAATGAGCTGTAATGGCGTCACTGTCAGGGAATCAAAACCCGCTCCCACAACCAGCAGTGTGCCGTTCCCGGCGAGTCCATCCACCAGAGCGGAGATGGATTTTGAATCGGGCGCCGTGGCGAGGATGACTTGTGCGCCGCCCAGCTTCTGCAGCGCTTCGGCTGGGGCGCCTGCGCCAGTGTCGACATATTCATGCGCGCCCAACTTGCGGGCGAGCGGCTCTTTGTCTTGGCCGCGGCCGACGGCTACCGTGCGAAAGCCCATCTGGCGGGCATACTGAATGCCGAGATGGCCGAGGCCGCCGATGCCCTGGACAGCAACCAAGTCGCCGCTGCGGGCTCCAACATTGCGCAATGCGTTGAATACGGTGATTCCGGCACAGAGCAGCGGAGCGGCTTCGTCAGCGGGAAGATCGTCGGGCATCGCGGCGACCGCCTCGGCGCCGACCACCATGTACTCGGCGTAGCCCCCATCGAAGTGGATGGCGGTAACTTTTTCGTTCTGGCACAGAATGAAATCCCCCCGGCGGCAGGGGTCGCATTGAAAGCAGTGTCCGCCATGCCATCCCACACCGACTCGTTGCCCTGGCTTCCACAGCGTTACGTCGGCGCCAATCGCGTCGATGCGTCCGGCGATCTCGTGGCCGGGGATGCGAGGATACTGAAGTCCAGGCCAGATCCCTTCTTTGACCAACGCGTCGCTGTGGCAGATGCCGCAGGCCTCGACCTTAATTCGCACCTGGCCGCGGCCAGGCTGGGGGATCGGACGCTCGACGAGTTCGAAATCTCCGCGTGGCTTGCTGATTTGGACTGCTCTCATAACATGTTCTCCCACAGATTAGGTGCAGCAAAATGCTTATAGATTCACGAAGCATGGGCGATGGATACAGAAAAGTAAAAAGACTTGCGGAGGAACAGCCGCCTCGACGGTCCGGGCAAATGCAGCAAGCCAGGATATGACGGCAAGAGTCAAACCTCGACAGCCGAGGCGGCTGTCGCTACCTGAGCTCACTTAGCCGATCCGCGAAATTGCCTGCTCGATCCGAGCTAACGTCGTCTCCCGTCCGAGCACTTCCAGCGTTTCAAACAATGGCGGGGCATTCTTGCGGCCGCAGACGGCGACGCGAATCGGCTGAAACATCTGGCCTGCCTTAATGCTCAATTCCTGGGCAGCGGCGCGCAGCGTTTGATCCAGCGAGTCGTGTTTGAATTCGACGTTCGCGAGCACGGATTGCCCCTTTTCCAGGACTTTCTTTGCCATGGCCGCATCGCCTTTTTGCGGGATCAGTTCCGCCGAATCGTATGGCGGCAACTGGTCGACGAAAAAAAAGTCGGCGGCGGTGAGGACATCGCGCAGGAGCTTGATGCGCTCTCGAATGAGCGGCGTGATACGCAGTATCTTTTCGGGCGTGACGTTGAAGCCGGCCGCGCGCACGATCGGAAGCAGGCGTTGACTGAGGTCTTCGATCGACAAACTGCGAATGTGCTCGGCGTTGAGCCATACGGCCTTGGGGTCGAAAGTTTCCTCGGGTAGAGAGTTGGCGGGCAGGAGTGCCCGCCCCACATCGGGTTCCTTGAAGTTCACAACGGCGTTGGCGCGATTGATGCCTTCGAGCGAAAACGCGTCGATCAACTCCTGCCGGCTCATCTGTTCACGATCATTTTTCGGCGACCAGCCCAGAAGGCACAGGAAGTTGATGAAGGCCTCGGGCAGGAATCCCGCGTCGCGATAGGTCGTCACGCTCACGATCGGGCCGTGACGGCGCTTGGAAAGCTTGGTGCCGTCAGGAGCGACCAGCAGCGGAAGATGCGCGAATTGAGGCGGCGTGGAGCCGGTGGCCTCGAAGATCAGTAGGTGCTTGTAAGTGTTCGAAAGATGATCCTGGCCTCGGATGATGTGGCTGACGCGGAGGTCGGCGTCGTCGGCGCAGGAAGCCAGATGATAGGTGGGCATGCCATCCGAGCGCAACAGGGCAAAGTCTTCGATATCGGCGCCGGCTTTCATCTGCTCGCCGTAAACGGCGTCGGTGAAACGTACTACGTGTCCGCCTTCGCGCGGCACGCGAAAGCGCAAGGCAAACGGCTCTCCTGCGGCGGCGCGGCGATCGCTCTCCTCGCGCGAAAGTTCCCGCATGCCGGGATTGAACAGCCATGTGCCTTGCGCCCCCGAGCGCTCGCTGTCTCCGGTGTGAGCCGGAGTGAAATCCCGGTAGGCCAGGCCTTTCTGAAAGATCGTCTCGGCCATTTTCCGGTGCAGCTTGCCGCGCTCGGATTGCTTGTATTCCTCATCCCAACCGAGGCCCAGCCACTGAAGGCCTTCAAAAATTGAAGTGACCGAGGCGTCGGTATTGCGTTCCACATCGGTATCGTCGAGCCGGAGAATCATCGTGCCGCCGTTGCGCCGGGCGTACAACCAGTTAAAAATGAAGGTGCGAGCGCTGCCCACGTGAAGAAATCCGGTCGGCGAGGGCGCAAAACGCACCCTCGGCTTGCCTTGCAAAGCTGAGTTCAAGGTTTCAGACATAAAGATTCAGGAAGAACGCCGCGTTCGCAGCTATACGTGACCGAAACGGTTCGGCGCGAGAATCACTATTCTTAAAGATTCGATCGACCCTCGATGGTACGGGCAGTGAAAACCATCGTCAAGCTAGCCGCCTGAACGATATTGCATGCAACCCTTTGATTTCAAAAACTATCGTAAGTGCCACTGTACCTAAATCTTCTTGTGCTGCGGGGGCTTGATGTGAAAACATTAGTGCACTGTTTCCCCCCGAAACTGGTCCAGGAAGTCTGGCCAGAGGTGTCCTTACCGACCCTATGAACAGTGTTTTTATTACGACGGTTTTAATTCCGGGTTTTGTCTCGGTACTGCTCTTTCTCGTCTTTACTTATCTGCACGAGCAGAGCCGGCAGCCCTATTTCCGCGCGTGGCAACTGGCGTGGGCTGCCTACTCGCTGCACTACGTTCTCGACACCTTTCCGAAATCTTCCCTGGCGTTTTTTGTAAGCGAGCTTTTCCTGGTCGCGATGGCGTTGTGCATTTTCGTTTCGACGCGGCTGATGCGGGACTCGTATCACTTCCGCTGGTACGACGCTGCAGTTGCGGCGTTTGGCGTGTTGCTCGCCGGTCTGACGCTGCGCGGACACATCGTGAATGGAGTGTTCCGCCCAGACGTGCAACCAGCGATTCGACTGGGTTTGGGCTTGGCCGCGGTGCTGCTGTACTGCTCGGCAGTCTTCTACCTGAACAGCCACCGCCGCAAGTCTTTGGCCTTCTGGGTGCTCGCTGTTTCTTTGGCGTTCTGGGCCGTGCTGATGGGAGTTGGGCAACTGCAGAATCCGTGGACCGAGATGTTTGGGAACGCGAGCCGGTTGTTCGGTCCGGTGCCACAGATGCTGCTTGGCATCGCGATGGTCATGGTGCTGTTTGAAAACCAGCGCAACGCGGTGCAAGAAAATACGCTGGCTCTGTCGACTTTGGGTGTAGACCCACGGCGCTTGCTCTTCGCCGACGATCTGGTGCCCAGCATGCAGGCCGCGCTCGAGCGCTTACGCAGTGCGCTGCCCATGGGACGTGCAGCTATTTTCATCACCGAACGCTGGCGTGGGCTTTTACCCTCGGTACAACATGGTTTTTCTCCGGGATTTTTGGAGGCGCTGGAGAAAAGCGGTGCTGGAGATTATCTCTCCGAACTCGCCTACCGCCGTAGCGGAATCTTCACCGTGCAGCATCTGGCAGAGATGCCCGAACCGCTGCCCGTGACTTCTACAGGAACGTTCGCAGAATTCAAACGAATTCTGACTGAGGCGGAGGTTCGCAATCTAACGGCCGTCAGTCTGCAGACTCGCGAGCACAATTTTGGCGTGATTCTGTTTCCGCATGCGGAACGTCGAGCCTTCGGCTCCTCAGGCCCGCGGCTTATGGTGGGACTGGCGCTGCAATTGGGATTAACCCTCGAAAACTATGTGGTCAGTCACGATGCCCATCGCCGCACGAAAGAGTACGAACTGCTAACCGAGATTGGAAAGGCAATCAGTTCGCGACTGGATCAGGACGAGATCTTGCGCACTATCCAGGTTGAACTGGGCCAGATTTTTGACACCAGCCACTTCTACATCGCATTCCATGAGGGAGAAGAGCTCCGCTTCGAACTCGAGATACGGGACAATCGAGTTCTACCCAAGCGCACACGGGAACTGAGAAATGCTTTCAGCGAGTACGTGATTCGTACCGGCGAACCGTTGTTGATCCGCTCCGACCTCGAGGCCACGCGGAAGAAGCTGGGCATAAGCCATATTCCAGACCGTCCCGCCAAGTGCATGATCGCAGTGCCGATTTTCTTGAGCAACAAGCCCGCTGGAGTGATGGTCGCGATGAACCCAGATCGCGAATTTGTCTTTGAACAACGCGACTTGGATGTGCTGGCGACGGCAGCGGGACAGGTTTCGGTTGCAGTCGAGAATGCGCGGCTGTTTGCCGATGAGCAGCGGCGGTCGCGTCAGCTTGCCTTCCTCAACAACGTTTCGCGCACCGCCATTTCCAGCGACGATCCGGTGCACATGCTGAGCCAGATCGTAGGAGAAATTCAGAAAAATTTTAGTTTCGACCACATCGGCATAGGGCTGCTCGACTACGGAACCAAAGAGATCGAGATCAAGGCTGAAGCGGGGGCGACAGCGCACTCCGTGGGCAAACGCATCCCGCTGGGGACCGGCATTCTGGGTCGCGTGGCTCGCACGGGCGAACGTGCGCTGGTACAACATGCGCTGCCTGGCAATCTGACAGGAATTCTTCCCGACTCTCGCGCGATCCTTTGCATCCCGATCACGTATGGCGAATCCCTGCTGGGTGTACTCAACATTGAGAGCCGCAACGAGAATGCGTTCTCGCCCCAGGACGTGCTGATCCTGAATACGCTGGCCGATTTGCTGGCCACCGCGCTCCACAATGCATTCGTCTTCCAGAAGCTCCAGCAGCAGTCCATTACCGACGGACTGACGGGAATCAAGACCCGCCGCTTTTTCTGGGAGGCCCTGTCGGCGGAGTGGAAGCGAGCTTCGCGTTCCGGGAGACCGTTCTCCGTGGTGCTCATCGACCTCGACAAATTCAAAGAGGTCAACGACACCATGGGCCACTTCGAAGGCGATCTGGTGCTGGCGCGCGTGGGACGCCTGCTTGAGCAAAAGTCCCGGCAATCGAACGTGGTTGCACGCTATGGCGGCGACGAGTTCATCGTCCTGATGCCTGAGACCGGAGCGGAACAGGCTCAGGTGCTGGCCGAGCGTTTGCGCCAGTGGCTGGCCAGCGATCCCATGCTGAGCGAGCATCACATTACCGGCAGCTTCGGGGTTGCCAGCTTTCCCATGCACGGATTCTCGATCGAAGACATCATCCGCGTGGCCGACGCGGGCATGTATGTTTCCAAGCGCTCGGGAGGAAATTCCGTCTCGACGGCGCAGGAATATGTGGAGGGCCAGGACTTCGCCCGGCAGCGACAACAAATTTCGGCCTACATCGAAGGGTTTCTGCAACGTGAACAAACCGGACCTGAGCATCTCGAGGAGCTGACCGCAACTCTTTACAAGCTTTGTGGCGGGGAGAAGGAGTGCAATGTCCCGTTGCTGAAAGAAGCGATCGAATCGCTCAACCGGGCGGCCGAATCCCGTGAATTGCAGACCGCCGGCCACGGTGACCTGGTCGCGCGCTATACCGAGGTGATCGCTCGAGCCCTGGGGCTTTCTTCTGAAGAGACGGCCGATCTGGTTTATGCCGCGCGGGTGCACGATGTGGGCAAGATTTTCATTCCGGAACGCGTCCTAAACAAACCGGGACCTCTAAGTGACGACGAATTTCAACTGGTCAAATTGCACCCGCGCGTGGGCGCCGAGATCGTCGGCACCATCCCTCACAGCAGCATGATGCGGGAGGCGATCGAGCATCACCACCAGCGTTTCGACGGCTCGGGCTATCCGGAGGGCTTGCGGGGCGAGGAAATTCCGCTCTGGGCGCGCATCATAGGCCTGACCGACGCCTATGCCAATATGGTGACCGAGCAATCGTTTGCGGCCGCTCGGACGCCGGAACAGGCTTTGGACGAACTGTCGAAAATGAGCGGAACGCGGTTCGACGGGATGCTGGTACGCCTGCTTCTGCGCGGGCTGAAATCCGAACGCTTGTCCTCCGGCACAGGAGACTGAACGCCCCACTTGCAACGGCAGACGGGAAACCGGAAACTAGTCTGTTATGTCGATCCCTCTTTCTCTCTCGGGTAAAGTTGCTCTCATTTCTGGCGGTTCACGCGGCATCGGCGCGGCAACGGTGCGCATTTTTGCCGCGGCTGGGGCCAAGGTGGCCTTCAGTTATCGCAGCGCCCGCGCTCAGGCCGAGACTCTCGCCAAAGAATGTGGCGCGAATGCGTGCCATCCCATTGCATCTGATTTGAATAATCCGGAGGCGGCGCATGCGTTAGTAGACGAGTCGGTCCGGCATTTTGGCCGGCTCGACATTCTCGTCGCTAACCATGGAGTGTGGCCGCCTGATGACGTGCCCATCGAGCGCATGTCCGACGAGCAATGGCGGTCCACTTTGTCCGTTAATCTCGACGGAGTGTTCGGTTTGGTTAAACATTCGGTCGCGCAGATGAAAGCACAGCCCCGTAAGAATGGCCCGGCGGGACACATCGTGCTCATCAGTTCAACGAGCGGCCAACGCGGAGAGGCTTTCCATTCCGACTATTCTGCGACCAAGGGCGCCCTGATCAGCATGACCAAGAGTCTGTCCAGTGAACTTGCGTCCGCGGGCATCTACGTGAATTGCGTTGCTCCAGGCTGGGTTGACACCGATATGAGCGCGGCGACTCTTGAATATCCAAAGAGCGGCGACGCGATTCGCCGCGCGATTCCCCTTGGTCGTGTGGGTACGCCAGAGGAGATTGCAGCCCCGGTGCTCTTCCTGTGCACCGAGCACGCCGGGTTCATTACTGGGGAAGTGTTCAACGTGAACGGCGGCGCGGTGCTGGTAGGGTAATTAACGACAAGAAAAGCCTATAAAACGGCCGCACTGGGGCTTGCAATTTGGCTGTTTCTTGCATCCAAGCAAGGAGAGGAGCCTTCACGCCGCGGGCAGAAAGTCCACAGGAAACGCTACAATTCTGATTGCACGCTCACTCCCTTAAGGAATGAACCAATTTTTCCCCATCCTGGTTTTGGTGTGTTCGGGTTGCAGCTATGCATTGGGGCAGCCGCAGAATCCGGCCACTTCAGCGCCGTCCGCAACGGCCGCAGACGCCAGTAAAACGGCGCCCGCGATTTCTCCCGAACAGGAAGACGCGCGCAAGGCAAGAGCCGTAGTCGAGCAGGGAATTCAAGCTCTGGGCGGACAGGCTTATCTCACCATCCGCG
>Ga0307474_10001969_pt1 | contig 14792 bp, 16 predicted proteins | sample atmos_gasesECM1C_2_FD_203312 | JGI IMG/M metagenome (GOLD analysis project Ga0307474, IMG submission 203312) | Hardwood forest soil microbial communities from Morgan-Monroe State Forest, Indiana, United States - atmos_gasesECM1C_05 | ecosystem: Environmental > Terrestrial > Soil > Temperate... | reverse complement strand
GGATGAAAGCGGCGCTCAAAAGGCGCCGCTTTTGCCTTTTCGGTAGTGGCCCGACATTAACGATAATGTTGATCCGGATAAACGATGTTTTTTTGGAACCTGCTGATTCTAGGCTATTTATTTTGGGCAAACCGCCCAGTCAACATTTTGTAACACAGAATTAACATTCCCGAAAAGCCTCGTCAATGCTCTGGCCGATAGCATAGAGCTCTGTTTCCGCAGGTGAACGGTCTGCACCTGCGGTGTGCTTCCGGGCATGGTGCGCAAGCCCGGGGGCTAGTCGATCCGCTCGCCAGATGATCCAACTTCGCAAAACTCGCTATGCGTCACGGATGGTTAATCGAACAGCGGCATAATTGTAAACGAACTTCTGTTAGGCTCCGCCAACCAGGTCGGTGATCTTGATTCGAGGAGGCAAGATGCGAAAGGTAGTTAGTTTCTGTACTATTCTCGCTGTTTCGTTTTTGGCGGTGAGTGCGTCGATGGCAGCGTTGTCATTGACTGGCGCCGGTGCCACCTTTCCGTATCCAATTTATTCAAAGTGGTTCGATGAGTTCCACAAAAAGAACCCCAATGTTGAGGTCAATTATCAATCGCTCGGCTCAGGGGCAGGAATCAGGCAGGTCACAGAGGGAACGGTTGACTTTGGCGCATCGGACGGACCGATGAATGACGATCAGCTGAAGGCATTTCAAGACAAGCATGGATTTCCCATTTTGCATTTTCCCACGGTACTGGGCGCCGACGTTCCGACCTACAACATTCCCGGCGTTTCCGGGGAACTGAATTTTACGCCCGATGCGCTGGCGGGAATCTTTCTGGGACGCATTTCCAAGTGGAACGATCCCGCAATTGCGGGTGCAAATAAGGGTGTGAACCTGCCCGCGAATGACATCGTAGTGATTCATCGGTCGGATGGCAGCGGCACCACATACATTTGGACGGACTATCTCTCAAAGGTCAGCAGCGACTGGAAGGACAAAGTCGGGAAAGGCACGTCTGTTAGCTGGCCGGTCGGCCTTGGCGGCAAGGGCAACGAAAACGTTTCCGGTCTGGTCAAACAGACGCCCAATTCAATAGGTTACGTGGAATTGATTTACGCGATTCAGACCAAAATGCCCTACGGCAAGGTGAAGAACTCTTCGGGCGACTTCATCAAGGCGGATCTGGCGAGCGTGAGCGCCGCGGCTTCCGGTGCCATCAAGACGATGCCGGACGATTTCCGGGTCTCCATCACCAATGCTCCGGGCAAGACGGCCTATCCGATATCGAGTTTTACATGGCTGCTTATCCCCAGTAAATTTTCCGACGCCGCGAAGCGCGATGCGGTTAAGGGATTTGTCCAGTGGATGCTCGCCGACGGGCAAAACTATGCAGAATCCCTCGCTTACGCGAAGCTTCCGGCGGAAGTTGTTGCCAAGGAAGTGAAGGCACTTAGCAAAATCCAATAACGTGTCTCAAACCAGCACAAACTTGCCGAGCGCGGGCCCCGTAATGGCTTCGCGCTCGTTTGTTTCCCGGCTACGCGAAGGCGACGAAATCGCCAGGCTGGCAACGTTCCTGTGCGCCGCATCTGTTGTGCTTATTACCGTCCTACTGGTGTTCGAATTGTGGAGGCAGTCAGCGCTGCCGCGGCACAAGTTCGGTTTCAGCTTCTTTCTCACGCGCGTGTGGGATCCAATCGCCGAGCAGTTCGGTGCTTTGCCCTTCATTTACGGAACGCTGGTGACCGCGGCCGTCGCGTTAATCATCGCCGTTCCACTGGGGATCGGCGCGGCAATTTTTCTGGCCGAACTCGCCCCGCTGAGACTCTCCGACCCCCTGCAATTCTTGATTGATCTGCTGGCCGCAGTCCCAAGTGTGATCTATGGATTTCTTGGTTTTTTCGTTGTCGTCCCTTTGATGCGCGAATGGATTGAGCCTGCCCTGAAGAAATCGCTGGGTTTTTTGCCTTTGTTCCAGGGGCCTGCTTACGGCGTTGGATTTTTGACCGCCGGGATGGTTCTGGCAATCATGGTAATTCCCTACATCATTTCGGTATCGAGGGAAGTGCTGTTGTCGGTACCGCGGGATCAACGTGAGGCGGCATTGGCACTTGGCGCGACGCGGTGGGAATCAACCTGGAAAGTTGTAGTTCCTTTTGCGCGCGCCGGCATTATGGGGTCGATTTTCCTGGCCTTGGCGCGCGCGCTTGGCGAAACCATGGCGGTGACCATGGTGATCGGCAACACGCCGACCATCAGCGCCTCGCTCTTTTCGTCCGGCTACTCCATCGCCGCTGTGATTGCCAACGAATTTACCGAAGCGACCGGGGACCTCTATCTTCAATCCCTCATCGAGCTAGGGCTCGTACTCTTCCTGCTCACGTTCATTCTTAACGGGCTGGCGCGACTGATGATGTTGCTGACCACGCGGCGCGGCACGGGGATGGGTAACGCATGACCGGACGTCTTCGCTGGCGGAAACTGGTAAGCGGCTTCATGCTGACGATGACCGGAGTGTGCGCTCTGATAGCCGTCTCTGTTTTGTTTCTTATTCTTGGCTATCTGGTGTACAACGGCGGTACCTCGATTAACTGGGAGTTCTTTACAAAGTTGCCGGCCCCTGTAGGTGAAACGGGCGGGGGAATGGCCAACGCCATCGCCGGCAGCGCAAAGTTGCTGCTTCTGGCGACTTTGCTCGGTGTGCCAATCGGTTTTTTCGGCGGCGTGTATCTGGCGGAATTCAGCGGCAGCCAGGTGGCATTTACGGTCCGGTACGCTGCCGACCTCCTGAACGGCGCGCCCTCGATCGTGATCGGAATTTTTGCGTTCGCGGTGGCGGTCCATCCCTTCGGGCACTTCTCGACGCTTGCAGGGTCCTTCGCGCTCGGTCTGATGATGATTCCCATTACGTTGCGCAACACGGAAGAGTTCTTGCGCGCCGTGCCACGGGCCCTTCGCGAAGGTTCTATGGCGCTGGGCGCGGGGAAATGGTCAACCATCGTACGCGTGGTGATCCCCGCCGCTTATCGTGGAATTCTCACCGCGATTCTTCTCGCCCTTGCCAGAGTGGCGGGAGAAACAGCGCCGCTGCTCTTCACGGCGTTAGGAAACCGATATTGGAGTCCCGGCTGGAACCAGCCAACCGCGTCGTTGCCCGTGATGATCTATACGTACGCGCTTTCGCCGTATGAGGATTGGCACCGGCAAGCCTGGGCCGCCGGTCTGGTGCTGTTGGGATTGATTCTAGCGGTCAACATCGTAGCGCGGGTGATTCTGTCCCGGGGAACTGCGGTACCGAGGTCCTAATTTTATGCAAGCTTCTGCGAGGCCAGCATTGTCCGTAAACCTAAAACCAACCGGCATAGCAAACACCAGCCGCGAACCCAGTGCGCCTTCGTCCACGCGCATGACCGTTTCGAAAGTCAATTTTTACTACGGAGAGAAGCAAACGCTCTTCGACATCAACATGAATATCGCGCAGAACCGGGTAACGGCTTTGATCGGGCCATCGGGTTGCGGAAAGTCCACGCTGCTGCGGACGTTCAACCGCATGCATGAAACAGTGAGCAACGCACGGCTGGAAGGCGAGATTCTCCTTGACGGACAGAATATTCTTGCGCAGGATGTGACTCAGCTTCGCCGGCGCGTCGGAATGGTGTTTCAACGGCCGAATCCTTTTCCCAAGTCCATTTTTGAAAATGTTGCGTACGGCCCCAAGATCAACGGAGCCAAAGCGCCTATCGCCGAAATTGTCGAAAAGAGCTTGCGCCGCGCGGCGCTGTGGGATGAGGTTAAGGATCATTTGCATAAGTCAGCGTACGAGCTATCGGGCGGCCAGCAACAGCGGCTGTGCATCGCGCGCGGATTGGCGGTTGAACCGGAAGTGCTTCTGCTGGACGAACCGTGCTCGGCTCTGGACCCGATCAGCACCGCAAAAATCGAAGAGCTGCTGGTGCAATTGAAAGATTCGTGCACCATTACCATCGTTACGCATAATATGCAGCAGGCGGCGCGCGTGAGCGATTACACGGCGTTTCTGCTGGTGGGGCAATTGGTGGAATTCAACCCGACGCCGCTGCTGTTCACCACGCCAGGCGATCCGCGCACGGAGGCCTACATCACCGGGCGCTTCGGCTGAATTATCTGTGAAGACCTCATCATTGCGGACGAAGTGAGGAATATCTCTTTGGCTTGTGGGCCGAAGTAACGGATGAAAGGGAATCAATGGAACGCCACTTCGAACGAGACCTGAATGAATTGAAAGAGCGCCTGCTATGGATGGGGAGCCTGGCGGAGCGCGCCGTGCATCAGGCCGTGCACGCAGTGCTCGATTCTGACGAGCAGCTCGCCAAACGGGTGCTGGATGAAGAAGGCGCGATCAACGAACTGCAATTGGAGATTGACGACCGCGTCGTGCAACTTTTGGCGCTACACCAGCTGATGGCGATGGACCTACGTTTCGTCCTGGCGGTCTCGCGCATCAACAACGATCTGGAGCGCATCGCCGATCAGGCCGTAAATATCGCGCAAGGAGCTTTGCGGATTTTGCGCCATCCGCGGGTGAAGCCATACGTGGATTTGCCGCGCATGAGCGAAGTGGCCGAAGAAATGATGCGCGATTCATTGAACGCGGTGGTGCGCCGCGACGTGGACCTGGCACGCAAAGTCTTGATGAGCGATGACAAAGTGGATCACTACCGCGACCAGATCTTTCGCGAACTACTGACCTATATGATGGGCGATTCGAGTGTGGTGTTTCCGGCGTTCGAATTGATCCTGGTGGCAAAAAATCTAGAACGTATCGGCGACCACGCCACCAACATCGCCGAAGACGTAATCTACCTGGTGCAAGGGCAGGACGTGCGGCACCCCGCGGTGGACCGGCGCTAGGCCTTTTCCAGGCCTGTTCCAGGCCGCTTCCAATACAAAACCGACAACGTCATGAGGCTCAGGACGGAAATCCATCCGCCCGCAGTGCGATCCGGGGTGCGCGTGAAGTCGATGCGCAGTTCCGATTCACCGGCAGGAACAGCGACGACCATTTGACCGGTTGCCTCGGGATGCCGCGCGGAGACACGCTTTCCGTTCAACGTCACGCGCCACGCTGGATAATTCACCAGCCGAAGCGCCACACGCGCCGACTTTTGCGTGACTACGTGAATTGACCGGTGTTCTGCGCTCCACTTTTCGACAACAACTCTTGCCTTGGCGCGCGCTTCCGGATCGTCTGGAGTTGGAAGCAAGACGGCGCGCGGCTGCTTTTGCGGCAGGTTCGCGTGATCGTCTGCGGCAGGATCATACTCGTCGGTGCCTTCAAAGCCGATGCCGTCTCGTATCGCGGCCTGCAGCGTCGGCATATCTTCGGTGTCCCACCAGGCATGTTTCACCAGATAGTGCGCGGAAGCGGTAATGGCGAAGGCCGCGAACAGCAACCAGACCCAACGCATGCGTCCGCGCGCGGATGACGCGGTGAACGTCATCGCGGTCAGAGCCAGGATGGACATCCAGCGCCATGGAAATTGCACGAAGCGCAGCTCCGGCAAAAACCGCCAGAAAACAGTGGTAACCGGAAACATCAGGGCGATCGCGCACCAGGACAGCGCCGCCAGCGAAACGAAAAGACCGCATTTCAGATTGCCGTCGGTCTGCCGTCGACTGCCATGCCACGCTGCGAGGCCGGCGCAGATGCTCCATAAAATAAGCAGAATCGCGGTGTGCGACGCGATGTGATTAAATGCGTCGTGCTCCGCGTCGCTCGTTTTTGCATAAAGAAAATTGTCAGCGGGCGTCAGTCCACCGTAAAGCGCTGCGGAAATTTGCACCCAGCGTTGTTCATAAATCGCGGGAATCAGATAGAAGGAGGCCAGTCCGAATCCCAGCGCCATTCCAGCGGCGCCATTTACCAGCACGGAGGAAGAACGCCGCTGCAACGCCGCCACTATAAACAGGAGCGACACACTGTAGGTCGCAATGACTGCTGCCGGCGCATTGCAAAGCCAGATCGCGCAGAACGGAGTGGCAAAGAGAACTATCTTGCGAAATTGGAGGTCTTCATCGCGCAGCAGCATGCCGGTCAATTGGAGGGTTGCCAGCAGCAGAAGAGGAAAAATGGCTATGGCAAGAAGTTCCGCGAAATCGCTGCGCATATAAATGATGAGCAGGCTGTAAGGGTTTGCCGCGAAGCAGGCGGCTCCTGAAAGCGCGGCTAATCGCGAATCAGCAATCCGCCGGAAGAGCGCATAAGCGGAAAGCCCGGCAAACGTTTGCACGCAGCCGACAAAAACGACGACGACCGATGACCAGGGCAGGATGGTTCCAAGAAATGCGCCGAAAAACCAGGATAGCGGTGGATAAAAAATAAAGCGTGGCTCACCAAAGCCGAAATTAGCCCACTCCGTCCAGCGCGGGAAGAGCATGCCTTGCCTCCACTGCCCGGCCGCGTCCAGCCACGATGCCATGTGAAATGCGATGTCGTGTCCGGAAGCGGTTCCGAGTCGAAAAAACGGCGCGAGCACGGCAAGCGATACACAAACAGACAGCAACGCCGCGATTTCCCAGTCGCGAGCGCCATCCTCTGAAGAAATTGTTTGTAGTGGAGGCGACGAATCGCTCATCTGGTGTTCGAGCGATTGTAACCCGGAAGCAGCAGCTCGCGGAGCGTTCGAACCGTCGTTCAATTCGGTTTTTCGTTCTTGTAAACCACGCCTTCTTTCATCACGAAGAAGACATGCTCCGTCTGACGAATGTTTTGTACCGGATCGCCAGGCACGGCCACCACATCGGCGAGTTTGCCAATTTCCAGCGTTCCAATTTTATTTGCCAGTCCCAACAAATCCGCATCGCTTGACGTGCCCGCCTTCAAAGCGTCAATCGGCTTCATTCCCAGATCCACCATCTGGTGAAATTCCTCGGCGTTGCGCCCGTGCGGATAAACCGCGGCATCGGTTCCCAAGCCAATCTTGATGCCCTTGGCGAGCGCTTTTTGAAATGTGAGATGAATGTGCGCGATGGCGTCCTCGGCCTTGACCTTGATCGCTGGAGGAATCGGCACTCCTTTCTGGATTTGTTCGGACAATCCCTCTACTGCCATGAGCGTCGGCACGTAGTAAGTGCCCTTCTGCTTCATCATGTCCAGCCCTTCATCGTCAAGAAATGATCCATGCTCGATGGAGTCAATTCCCGCGCGAATGGCGCGCTTGGCTCCTTCAGCGCCGTGAGCGTGTGCCGCAGTCTTCAGGCGCAAAGCATGCGCTTCGTCAACCAGCGCATCGAGTTCGGCCTGCGTCAATTGTGGAGTATCGACGGCGTCGGCTAATGAGAGCACGCCACCCGTTGCGCAGGTCTTGATGATCGTCGCGCCGTATTTGTGTGCGAGGCGAACCGCTCGGCGCGCTTCATCGGGTCCGTTGACGACGCCAACTTCCGGCCCAGTCTCCGGACCCAGCGCTCCTTCGCGATATCCGGTTTCGTCGCAGTGTCCACCCGTTGCACCGATTGCGTGTACCGCGACGAGCATACGTGGGCCGGGAACAACGCCGCGTTCGATAGCATTTCGCAAACCCGCATCCAGATAATCTCTTGAGCCGACGTCGCGCACCGTGGTAAATCCCGCCAGCAAAGTGATGCGCGCGTTCACGCTTGCATCGAGGGCCATTTCGGGAATCGGCTTGCGCAGGGCGTCCAGCGCGGCCTTTGCGTAATCCTCGCTGTACATCATGGTCAGGTGCGTGTGCGCATCAATGAATCCCGGCAACAGCGTGGCATCGCCCAAATCGACCACTTCGGCACCGCTCGGCAAATTCGCACTGGATCCAACACCCGTGATCTTGCCCCCGGTAACCACCACAATTCCCGGCGCGACGATCGCGTTGCTCTTTCCGTCGAACATTCGCGCCGCCTTCAGTACATACGACTTCGACGCATCCCTATGCTGCGCAAATGCCGGCAGTGAACTCAGGCCGCACAACGCCGCCAACACTATAGTCCTGCGAATCATTGCGATTCCTCCGATGATCACCCGAAAAACCGAATGCTCAAAATAGCTTGTCAGCCGGAAATGTCAAGCAGTCTCGATTGCAACTTTACGCTGTGCAGCAATTCCAGCTTGCGGAGGCACACGATCCTCTATGGAACGCCAGGAAATATTCTTTCCGGTCATGCGAATTTTGTTAAAATTGCTCCTGAGCTGAGATAAGGGATGTAGCCCCAGCAGAGGGAACCCACTCTCCCCTCACCCCTTCCCCTGAACGCCGCCAGCTCTCCATTTATAGGTTTGTGGAATTTTTTTGGAGCTCCTATGGGTATAAGAGCCAATCACTCCCGTTTTCAATCCCGTTCCCGGTTCGGCCATCGCTGGCTCACCATTCCGCGCGACTATCTAGAGCGACGCCGCTATTTTAGAAAGATCTCAAATGTGCTGATGATCGTTCTGCTGAGCATCATCGTAGCCGGCTTCATTATCTACACTTCTAACTCGGGAGGATTCAGTTCTCCTGCGGGACACTAGTTCGATATCACCACTTCGAATCGGCGCAGCGAGGTTCGTCGCTCCGGTGCGATAGAATCCAGTCGAAGTATCACGCTTACATCAGAGGCTCGCGCCAGTCTTTATAACGAAGCCTAACCGTGCGACGGCACGAGCATTGCCTGTACCGCGAAAATCGGTAAAGATGAAGGCAGCGATGTTCCACACCAAACGAATTGATCCACAACTGCTGGAAGCTTACCGTTCGCAGTGCGGCCAGACCATTCATGCGCTCTCGCAGCAGCGCCCTCTGCTGCTGGTGTTCCTTCGCCACTTTGGCTGAACCTTTTGCCGCGAGGCGGTCGCCGAGCTCTCGAAACTCCGTTCTCAGATCGAAAACAAGGGCACGCACATTGCGTTTGTGCACCTTGGCACGGAAGAGCGCGCAGCGAAATTTTTCGCTCCTTATCAGTTGCATGATTTGCCGCGCTTTGCTGATCCCGACGGCAAGCTGTACGAAGCGTTTGGACTGGCCCGCGCCGAATTGCGCCAGTATTTGAACCGCGAAAGCATCTATCGCATGTTGACGTCCTGGCTCGATGGCAATTTTATCAGTCTCCCAGCCGGCGATATACAGCGCATGCCGGGCGCGTTCCTGTTGCAGAGCGGTCAAATAAAAAACGCGTTCCGCCACAAGTTAGTTTCCGACCGCCCCGACTATCTGCAGCTGGCGACCGCGGCCTAATCCCGGGCGCTCACCTCTAGACAAGTAGTATCCACAACCTGCTCTTGCGCCAAGCCGCCGACTTGCCGCACGATATTCACTTCACCTTACAGCCGGGGAAGAGTCGAACGTAGCTGCACTTGGTCAGCGTCACCGGGAGAGTCGTGCGGAAATGTCCAACGATCCGGATGTTTTGATTGTCGGCGCAGGTCTTGCTGGTCTCGCTTGTGCTCGTCACTTCGCCGACGCCGGAGTTTCTTTTCAAATTATTGAGGCGTCCGACGGCATCGGCGGCCGTGTCCGAACCGACGAAGTCGAAGGATTTCTGCTGGATCGCGGCTTTCAAGTGCTGCTCACTGCGTATCCCGAAGCTCAGCGCACTCTCGATTATCACGCGCTGGAATTAAGAAAATTTGCTCCTGGAGCTTTTTCCTGGTTTGCGGGACGCTTGAACAAGCTGGTAGATCCCTGGCGCACTCCCGGCGCCTGGGGTGAGGCTCTGCGCAGCGATTTCGGCAGCTTTTTCGACAAACTGCGCACCCTGCGTCTGCGTTCCCGGCTCCGCGGCTCTTCCATTGATCAGATTTTCAAGCGCCCCGAACACTCGACAAAAGAAGCGCTCATCGCCGCTGGCTTCTCCGAAGAATTCATCCACCGCTTTTTCCGGCCCTTTTTCGGCGGGATTCTTCTCGATGGTGAACTGAAATCCTCGAGCCGCATGTTTGAATTCGTTTTCAAAATGTTGTCGGAAGGCGATATCGCCGTTCCGCTGCGCGGTATGGGCGCCATTCCCGCGCAACTCGCTTCGCACCTCCCGGCGGAAACCATTCGCTTGGACGCGCACGCCGTATCACTGCATGAAAACGAGCTTACCCTGACCGGTGGCGAGTCTTTGCGCGCTCGCGCCATTGTCGTCGCGACCGATGGCCCTGCCGCCGCTCAGCTCGTCGGCGAAGCCGAACCGGCTTCGCGCAGCGTTTCGTGTTTCTACTATTCCAGCGAAGAGCCGCCGGTCCCGAACCCCATGCTGGTGCTGAATGGCGATGGCGCCGGACCGGTTAACAATTTTGCGGTCGTGAGTCAGATCGCTCCGTCCTACGCTCCCGCCGGCAAGTCGCTCGTCTCCGTCACGGTGCTTGGCACGCAGCAACTGACGGACCATCAGCTTAGCGGTTTTGTGATTGCGCAAATGAAAAATTGGTTCGGCCCGGTCGTCAGTTCCTGGCGCTATCTAAAAAGCTATCGCATCCCGCACGCGCAGCCGCAACAATATCCCGGCGCGCTCGAACCGCCGCAGCGCCCGGTTCGCGTTCGTCCCGGTATCTATGTCTGTGGCGACCACCGTGACAACGCGTCCATCAATGGCGCGATGCTCAGCGGACGCCGCGCGGCCGAAGCGGTCCTCGCTGATTTGTCCCGCTAAGTGGCAGCGTTCTCCGCAAATCCCGCCATCGCTGTAGTTCGATTCAGGAACATTTTCCACAATTTTTTTCTCATCCATCCATTCGTACTATTGACGATAGAACTATCTATGAGGAAACTCGCTGCATGGCCCGTTACGCCTCGTTTCTTGGCCGTTTTGTAGAAGTGCAGTATCGCGCCGGGGACATTTGCCTTCCTGCCTCAGGAACGTTCGTCGCCGATTCCGGCCGATCAATCTTCCTCGAACAGCACTACGAGCAGCATGGCCAGAGCAAGAATTTCCGCTGGGAAATTCCCTATCAGTGCATCGTTCGTGTGGAAGAATCGGAGACTTTTCGCGAAGCTGCACCGGTACGGCAGCCCGCACAACAAGTCCAATCCCCGGCCGCAGCTGGCCGCGAGTTGCAAGCCAGCGCAGCGCACGCTTCTGGTGGCGCTTCCCTGCTCCCCATTACTCAGCGCCCAAAAACCGCCTGATCGTTCCTTGCTTCTGAAAATCCGCTGTACACAGGTTTTGTGAGCGAATGCCGCGCGTGCGCCTGCGCAACTTGCTGCGTTAAACTATCTCTGTAACGCCCGCCAGCTTTGCAAATCCATTTTTGCCGTGGAGGCAATCTTGCCGCAACCTACTGTCAGCTTCATCGGACTTGGCCTCATGGGCCGTCCTATGGGCCACAATCTTCTTAAAGCCGGATTTCCCCTCGTCGTGTGGAACCGCACCGCATCGCGCGCGGACTCTTTAGTCGCTGCAGGAGCTCGCCTCGCAGCTTCTCCCAAAGAAGCTGCCGCTGCCGCCGACGTCCTGATCACCATTGTTAGCGACCCGCCAGCACTCGAAGAAGTTCTCTGGGGTTCCGGTTCGAACTCGGATGGCAAATCCGGCGGCGCGTTCGCCGCGCTGAAGAAAGGCGCGATTTACATTGACTCCAGTACCGTTTCGCCGGCGCTAGCTCGTAGAATTGCCGGCGCCGCAAAAGCTGCGGGCGTTCGCTTTCTTGATGCGCCAGTCACTGGAGGCACCTGGGGCGCGGAAAAAGGTGAACTGCTGTTCATGATCGGCGGAGATTCAGAAACGCTCGAGGCCGCGCGGCCGGTGCTTTCCGCCATGGGCAACAAACTTTTTCACCTCGGCCCGAACGGTGCCGGGCAAACCATCAAGCTCGCCATGAATTTGGTGTTGGCGCTGCAAGTGGACGCCTTCGCCGAGGCTCTCGCCCTGGTTATTGGCGCAGGCTTCGCCGGAGAAAAACTGGTCGAAGTCATGCAAGCCAGCATGGCCCGTTCGGGCGTCCTCGACGTAAAGGCTCCCGTCATGTTGAGTGGAGACTACAAGCCCAGCTTTCCGCTGCGCTTGATGCACAAGGATTTGAGCCTGGCCCTCGAACTCGGCAACCAGCTCGGCGTTCCTCTTCCCGCGACCGCTGCCGCTCGCGAGATCTACAATTCCGTCAAAGGCGCTTCCAAAGACGATCTCGACTACGCCGGCGTCTTCAAATATTGGCAAAAATGAGTTCGCCCAACGGGCGCGCTGTGCCCCGGGAGATTCCATGGAACGTTTGCAGGCTCACCGGAAGTTTTTTGCGGAATTGATTACCGCCAGCGCCAGAATTTCCCAGACCAACCCGCGCCTCGAGCTAGCTTTTGCCACCGTTCCGCGGGAAAATTTCGTTGGCCCAGGACCGTGGAAAATTTTTACTGGGTCTGGGTCCATTGAAACTCCTTCTGACGACCCTGCTTTTCTTTACCAGGATGTGGTGGTCTCCATTGCTCCCGACCGGGGGATCAACAATGGACAGCCGCTTCTTCATGCAATTTCAATCGCCGCCTTGAATCCAGTGGAAGGCGAGACCGTTCTTCACATTGGCGCGGGGACCGGCTATTACACGGCGATTCTGGCAGAACTCGTGGGCACAACCGGATCGCTGGTGGCCTACGAAATCGAGCCGGATCTCGCTGCGCGAGCCGAACACAACCTCTCCTCGTGGTCGAATGTCACTGTCGAGCACCGCTCCGGCGCCAAAGGCCCGCTGCCAGATTGTGATGCAATCTACGTCAGCGCTGGAGCCACCGCTCCGCTGGGCGTTTGGCTTGACGCGCTGCATCCCAATGGCCGCTTGCTCTTTCCTCTTACTTCCGCTGACACGCATGGAGCAGGCGCCATGCTCTTGCTTACACGCGTCTCACCGGATGATTTCCGCGCGCGCTTCCTGTCACCCGCCATGTTCATCCCGTGCGTTGCGGCGCGCGATGAGAATGCTGCCGCAAGGCTGTCCGCGGCATTCAAGCGCGGCGATTACCACAAGGTGCGATCTCTGCACCGCAATTCACCACCAGACGAAACCTCCTGGTGCGCAGGGAACGGCTGGTGGCTTTCCACTTCGCAAATCTCGTGAGCGGAAGCGTCGGAAACAGAGCCGCGATTATTTGAGGGCGGTGCTCCCTCGGCGGAAAAACTCCAGACATAAGACTGATCGCCGTCACCTCTTTTTCTCCGCATACTTCTCTGCCCCCATGAAGTGAAGAGACACGTACGGTTCATCGCCCACGACCCAACTGTCATGCCCCGGCCCGATATAAAACACATCCCCTGGCTGCATTTCGATCACTCGCCCATCGTCCATCGCGGCTGTAGCACGCCCAGCGATCACCATCCCCACATGCTCCACCATGCAGCTCTTTGCCCCGGTCGCCGCACCCACATGGACCGACCACTTCCATCCAGGCTCATAAGAAGCGCGGCCAATCGTCATTCCTCCCACTTGCACCAGTTCAAATCTCCCCTTCTCAAACACTCGCACCTCATCAGGCTCTTCAAACCTCTTTAGAATCACATCCAGCACTGGCAGCCTCCTTTTCGAGACTTTAGCGCGGTTCTCGAGAAAAAGTACTGGTCTCAAAGCCAAACTCGCGATGAGCGTTGTGAACTGGGGCGAAGCATACTACTCGATCTCGTACACCGGCGGACCTGAAACGGCCCACCGCGTGATTGAGGAAATCGCCCAGCTCCCGATAACCATTGTGCCTGCCGACCTCGAACAGACCCGCCTTGGCGCCGAACTCAATGCGCAGCACAAACTGCCCTACGCCGACTGCTTCGCCGCTTCCCTAGCCATCCTCCAACACGCTACCCTGGTCACCGCCGACTCCGATTTTAGGCTCGTGAAGAAAAAACTCCTTCTTCTCCTCCTTTCCTGATCAATCTTTTCCGTCGTGACCGATGTTGCTATCCGCTAGGTTAAGTTTTATTGATTCTTGATAAACTCTTATGCCTTCTCCTGATTATTCGTGGGCCCAGAACGCAATTGTTCTGCAGTTGAAGGCTGATCTCTGCAACGGCTGGCGTGAGCTCAGGAAAAACGTTTGGTTTCTTCGAACAAGTAAGATTTGAGTTCAGGGCTGACATGCCCATCCGCATCAGGCTTCAACTTCTGCCAAGGCCAAGCGGCTTTCAGGTGCGAAGCCTCCCAGATCTGAACTTGTAAGGGGGGGTTCCGACGGGATTGATTTCGAGATCAAAAAACAAATGCTTCTGCTATCGCTGAAGATGTTCTCGACACTACTCGATCCGAATCCTGAGCTTCCATGGAAGACCGCCGATATAGGAAAGATCTCGCTCCAGTTCCACGCCATCACAAGTTCCGCCGTTTACGGTTTGGCGTTGGGTGAGAAGAAGCCTATGGGCAAGTCCTTGGCGGTGCGCAAGCCTGCTGGAGCGTCCAAAATTACCGGAATGGAATTTACCGCTACCGATGCTGTGGCGATGTCGCCGTGTGAGCCGCCGGGGATCGTCAGGCTGATGTTTGGATGGCCGGTGAGAGTTACGGTGTCCGCTGGATCTTTTGCGCCGACGTACATTTGCAGTTCCATGTAGATGACTTCTTTGCCGGCGGAAAGGCCGCGAGCGATCTGGTGGACGCCAGCTGCTTGACCGGTTTCTACGGTCAGGTATTCGGTCTGGACGCGTTCGGTAGCAACTTTCGGTTCGATCGATTCGGTAATTTCGTCCACGGCGAAGCCCAGTGCGTCTGCAACCATCGCCACCGATTCGGGCAAGCCCACATGCTTGATGACGCCTTCGGCAACTCTGGCACGAAACTCTTCGACGCTCAAACCCGCGCCGATTTTTTTCTGCAGCGGCAAACGCCGCTTCGAGGCGTCCACAATCCGCAATGCTTTTGCATGGTCGATGCGTTGCGAA
>Ga0307474_10001968_pt1 | contig 14793 bp, 13 predicted proteins | sample atmos_gasesECM1C_2_FD_203312 | JGI IMG/M metagenome (GOLD analysis project Ga0307474, IMG submission 203312) | Hardwood forest soil microbial communities from Morgan-Monroe State Forest, Indiana, United States - atmos_gasesECM1C_05 | ecosystem: Environmental > Terrestrial > Soil > Temperate... | reverse complement strand
CGCGCTGCCAATAATTGCATCAGTGTCGAACGCGCCGATCTGGTGCTGGCGGGATGCGCTATACTCGACGCGATCCGCAACGCCTTCCCGTTGCCGAGGCTGCGTGTCGCCGATCGGGGTCTGCGCGAGGGCATGCTGGTGGAAATGATGCGCGAGGACGGGGCGCTGAGCACACGCTAGAAACTCATTTTCGGGTTCGCATTGTAAATTATTGCGCCCTCTCCCCTTGTGGGAGAGGGCTGCTCAGCCGGTAGACCCAAATTCGTTCGGGTGAGGGGTTTGTTTCGGCGCTAATCCCTCATCCGGCGCCATAGCCGATGCTAAGCATCGGCGTCCAAGTCTTGACGGCGGCCGGAGGCCGCCTATGCCACCTTCTCCCGCAAGGGGAGAAGGAGAAGGGCTAGTGTGGCGACTCTGATGTTCCTTTCAGTGTTGCCACGATCTCTTCGAAGGAACGTCAGAGTCAAAGCCACACTAGAAATCATATATTTGCTAGTGTCCCTTCGGTTCTGACATTCGCAAACGAACTCGCCACGAAATGATGCGAATGTCAGAACGGGGACACCAGAATGGCAAAAGACACGACCGGGCGGCTCCGTGTCACGGTGAAGACCGCTGGCAAGCGCAAGCTGTCCTCAAAACTCTGGCTGGAGCGACAGCTCAACGATCCCTATGTGTCGCGCGCCAGGCGTGAAGGTTTCCGCTCGCGCGCGGCCTACAAGCTGATCGAGATCGACGACAAATACCGCTTCCTCAAACCCGGCATGACCGTGGTCGATCTTGGCGCCGCACCCGGCGGCTGGAGCCAGGTCGCCGCCAAACGCGTCAGCGCGGGGGATGGCAAGGGCAGGGTGGTCGGGATCGACCTGTTGGAAATGCCGGAAATCGCCGGAGTGGCTTTCGCACAGCTTGATTTTCTCGAGCAGGACGCGCCGGATCGGCTGGTCGAAATGATCGGTGGGCGCGCCGACGTGGTGATGTCCGACATGGCTGCCAACACCACGGGCCACCGCAAGACCGACCAGTTGCGCATGGTTGGCCTGGTTGAGGCGGCCGCCGTCCTCGCCGCGGAGGTTTTGAAGCCCGGCGGAACCTTCCTCGCCAAGACGTTCCAGAGCGGCGCGGATGCAGAATTGATGGCGCAATTGAAACGCGATTATGCCAGCGTCCGTCACGTCAAGCCAGCTTCGAGCCGGCAGGATTCTTCCGAGCGCTACGTGCTGGCGACGGGGTTTCGGGGAGGACAGAGTTCCCAAATAAGTTCGTCATGACCGGGCTTGTCCGGCCGAGTGGTCATCGGGAGGTGCGCATGCTGCGCGGAAGCTGCCTGTGCCGCGGCGTCAGGTACGAGATCAACGGGCGACTATTCGGCGCCATGAATTGCCATTGCTCGATGTGCCGGAAAGCGCAAGGGAGCGCCTTTCGCAGCCGGGCGAGCGTGAAATCGGCTGAGTTTAAATTCATGCAGGGCGAGGAGCTTCTTACCTTTTACGAATCGTCGCCTGGGAATCACAGGGGCTTTTGCCGGGTGTGCGGCTCTCCGATCCTGAGCAAGTTTGACGATCACCCGAAATACTATGGCTTGCCGCTGGGCGCGTTGGATGACGATCCGGGCATCCAACCGAAGCTCCACGTCTACGTCGCCAGCAAGGCTCCCTGGTTCACGATCACGGATGATCTTCCGCAGATGCCTGGCGCACCGCAATAGTCGGCGCGCCGCCATTGGCGACCGGATTTCGGGGTGGGAACGAATAAGCAGTGATTGCGAGCGCCAGCGAAGCAATCCAGAAAACAACTGGATTGCTCGTCGCTTTTGTTCTCGCAAAGACGGGCGGTCGGACTGGATTCCCCGGATGCAGCGCAGCGCGAATGAGCACTCGGACGTCGCGTCCGGGACACGAGAGACCCTCTATCCCAGGCGCTGATCCCGCGTCCCAGGCTGAGGCACGAAAAAGGGAAGGCGCGGCCACGCCGGAGCCACCGTCACCGAGGGCTTACTCTCTCCCGCAAGGGCAGAGAGCCGTCACGTAGCGTGACCGCTTCGGCGGTTTAGCCTGTACCAGGCGCCATGTCAGCAGGATTTGGCTCGCATGACGAATATTCTACCGCGAAATAATATCCGAGCCGCTGATCCCGCGCGTTTTGCGTTTCCTAGCTCGCGACCTTCACCGCAGCCGTCGCCGCGCCCTTGCGGCAGGAAATTTCCACCGCCTTGCGGCCGAAGATTTCCTGTCCGGCATCTTCAGACCTGACTGGACCCGTCAAAGCCCTAACCGCCGCAAACCAAACTCGGGGAACCAACCGCGCCAATGCGCGTTTGACGCAGCATCTCCAGCGCCATACGATTCCGGCTGTTTCCTGTGTCAGGGAGGACGAACCAATGAAAAAATTCCTGGTCCTGTACATGGCCAATGCCGCCGCGATGGCGGAAATGATGAAAAATGCCCCGCCAGAGCAACAGAAGCAGGGCATGGATGCCTGGATGAAATGGATGAGCGCTAATCAGTCGTCCCTCATCGATGGCGGAGCGCCTTTGGGAAAAACCAAGCGGCTCGACACCAAGGGGACTTCCGACACGAAGAATGACATCGGCGGCTATTCGATCGTGCAGGCGGAATCGGCCGACGCTGCGGCCAGGATACTTGGCAAGGATCATCCTCATCTGCGAATGCCGAGCGCCTGGATCGAAGTCATCGAGATCATGCAAATACCAGGGATGTAGCGCCGCTGGCCCGTACGTGTCGGTAGCCTCAAGAACGCGTTCAGCCCAGCCGCTGATCCCGCGCGTTTTGCGTTTCCTCGCTCGCGACCTTCACCGCAGCCGTCGCCGCGCCCTTGCGGCTCGAAATCTCCACCGCCTTGCGGCCGGAGATTTCGTGGCCGGCATCATCGGGCATTTGCCAGAAGAACCACGACGACACCGCTGAAATCAGCGCTACCACGACAAAGGCGGGCGCGAAGTCGTCCGCGCCGAGCTCGCTTGCATGGCGCAACCACAGCGTGGTTTCCACCGAGAACGCTCCGACCGCCACGCCTGCCGAAATCGCGAGCTGCTGGTTGACGCTGACCAGCGTGGTGGCGCGGCTCATGCGCGCCGCGTCGACCTCCGCGTAGGCCACCGTGTTGATCGCCGTGAATTCCAGCGAGCGGAAGAAACCGCCGACCACGAGGATGATCATGATCAGAAGCAGCGGCGTGTTCACAGTGAACAGCGCACAGGCGCCGAGGAAGAGCGAACTGACGACGGCATTGATGGTCATCAGGTTGCGGAAGCCGAAGGTTCGGATGATGCGCGCGGCGAGCGTTTTCATGCCCATGGCGCCGACGGCAGAGGCGAAGGTCACCAGTCCTGATTTGAACGGCGAAAGGCCGAATCCGACCTGCATCAATAGTGGCAACAGAAATGGCAGCGCGCCGATGCCGAGGCGAAACAGAAACCCGCCGATGATGCTGGCGCGCATGGTCGGCAAATGGAGCAGGCCGAAATCGAGAACCGGAGACGCGGTTCGCCGGGCGTGGATGACGTAAAGCGTCATCGAGATCGAGCCGATCGCAATCAGCGCCGCAACGACCGACCATGGCAGAAGATTAAGGCCCGCGACCGAAAGCCCAAAGGCAATTCCGCCAAGCCCGATCCCGGCGAGCACCATCCCGTAAAGGTCGAAGCGCTCGGGATCCTCGCTCTTGATCGGGTCGATGAAGCGCAGCGCCATGAAGATGCCGAGTAGCCCAATCGGAATATTGATCAGGAAGATCCAGTGCCAGGAAAAATAGGTGGTGATGAATCCCCCGAGCGGCGGGCCGATCACCGGCCCCATCAGCGCCGGCACCGTGACCCAGGCCATGGCGTTGACCAGCGCGCTTTTGTCGATCGAGCGCAGCAGCACCAGCCGGCCAACCGGCGTCATCATCGCCCCGCCCATGCCTTGCACGATGCGCGCGATCACAAAACTGGTCACCGATTCCGACAGCGCGCAGAGGATCGAGCCCACCATGAAGACGGCAACCGCAGCCGAGAAAACCAGGCGCGCCCCGAAGCGGTCGGCGGTCCAGCCGCTGGCCGGAATGAACACGGCGAGGGAGAGCAGATACGAGGTGATCGCAAGCTTCAGCGTCAGCGGGCTCGTGCCGATATCCGCGGCGATCGCTGGAAGCGATGTCGCAATCACCGTCGAGTCCATGTTTTCCATGAAGAGCGCAGTGGCCACGATCAGCGGTATCAGACGTTCTTTGTTGTTCATCGGGATTTGGGCGCGGCGGCAAGTGGGCGAAGACGTGGCGGAAAGACGGCTGTATCACTTGGCGGGCACCCGATCCACAGTCGAACCGGCAACGAAGAGGATGAGTATTTTGCAGGCATTTTCAGTATCTTACACGGCAGGTCTCATCCGGATGTTGGAGGCATTTTTGCCGAATGTTTAGCAACCTTAACACTTGGCAACTCGCATAGCTGCTGGGCTTGATATGCTTGACAGAGTCTTGCCTCTCAGGCTGCATTGTGGGACTTAGCCCGCGCCGAGCCGTCAGGCTCTTTTCCCCCTGTCAATTTGAAGAAGGAACACCCCCGGATGGGTCTTCGTTTGCTGTTTGTTTTGACCATCTTCCTCGGGTTGTCTTCCCAGGCATCTGCCAGTGAGGGCATCCTGCACCGTGCGTCGTGCTCCGTCGTTCGATATTATGTCGCAAAGTACAGCGCCCCAATGGCAGAGGCCTGGGCGCGGAGCAAGGGCGCGACCGAGGCCGAAATCGAGGCTGCGCGCCGCTGTCTGAATGCGGCTCCGAGCCGAACCATCCGCACCGCTCAGGACTGGAATTAAGAGCCGCCGGGGGCGGACTTAACTGCGATCACCTACTCTGGAACGGCGGCCCGGCCATTTTGCCGGGCCGCTCTTTTTTTCCGTACGAGTGCGGGATTCGGAACTAGTGGTCGGATTCTAACATTCGCACCCCCTCTCGGCGGCCACTTTTGCGAATGTTAGAATCATACTGACCCCTTTGAATCGCCTTGGTGGCGTGCTATCGACCACCGCCAACCCTATCGATGGGCTCCGATTCGACGGCGAAGCCAGCTTTGCCGGCGCATTCGCTCATCCTTAATCCAATGCGGCCAATCGGCCGCCGAACGGGAGTTGGTAATGGCGCAGGTGCAGGGACTTTTGGCCTTACGCGAAGCCTACACGTTCGACGACGTGCTTCTCAAACCGGGTCTTTCGGACATCCTGCCCTCAGAGGTCGATATAAGCTCGCGCGTCACCCGCGACATTGCGCTCAACATTCCCATCATCGCGTCAGCAATGGATACGGTGACCGAAGCCCGCATGGCGATCGCCATGGCGCAGGCGGGCGGCGTCGGCGTCATTCACCGCAATTTCGATCCCGATGGCCAGGCTGCCCAGGTGCGGCAGGTGAAGAAGTATGAATCCGGCATGGTGGTCAATCCGCTGACCATCGGTCCGGACGCGACGCTGTCCGACGCGCTGGCCTTGATGAAGGATCACGGCTTTTCGGGGATTCCCGTGGTGATCGGCGGCGGCGAGGGCAGGCCGGGAAAGCTGGTCGGCATTCTCACCAACCGCGATGTGCGCTTTGCCACCGATCCCAGGCAAAAAGTCTCCGAGCTGATGACGCATGAAAATCTCGTGACCGTGCGCGAGGGCGTGAGCCAGGATGAGGCCAAGCGCATCCTGCACCGGCACCGGATCGAGAAACTGCTGGTCGTCGACGATCAATATCGCTGCGTCGGCCTGATCACCGTGAAGGACATGGAGAAGGCGGTGGCGCATCCGCTCGCCTGCAAGGATGCGCAGGGACGCCTGCGTGTTGCGGCTGCGACCACCGTGGGCGAGGGCGGTTTCGAACGCACCGAGCGGCTGATCGATGCCGGCGTCGATCTGATCGTGGTCGACACCGCGCACGGCCATTCGTCGCGGGTGTTAGAGGCGGTCAACCGCATCAAGCGCCTGTCAAACGCGGTCCAGGTCATCGCCGGCAACATCGCCACGCAGGAAGGTGCCCAGGCGCTGATCGATGCCGGCGCCGACGCGATCAAGGTCGGTATCGGCCCGGGTTCGATCTGCACCACGAGAATCGTGGCCGGCGTCGGCGTTCCCCAGCTCACCGCGATCATGGATGCTGTGGAAGCAGCAAAGAAAGCCGGCGTGCCGGTGATTGCGGACGGCGGCATCAAATTTTCCGGCGATCTTGCCAAGGCGCTCGCCGCGGGTGCCGATATCGCCATGGTCGGTTCGCTGCTTGCCGGCACCGACGAGACGCCCGGCGAAGTGTTTCTCTGGCAGGGACGCTCCTACAAGGCCTATCGCGGGATGGGTTCGGTCGGCGCCATGGCGCGCGGTTCCGCGGACCGCTACTTCCAGCAGGATATCAAGGACACGCTCAAGCTGGTGCCGGAGGGAATTGAAGGCCAGGTGCCCTACAAGGGCCCGGTCGCCAACGTCATGCATCAGCTCGCCGGGGGCTTGCGTGCGGCGATGGGCTATGTGGGGGCGCGCAATCTCGCCGAATTCCACGACAAGGCGCAGTTCGTGCGTATCACCGGCGCCGGCTTGCGCGAAAGCCACGTCCACGACGTGACGATCACGCGCGAAAGCCCGAACTATCCGGGCGGTGGGTAACCGAAGATCTCGTTCCCCGGACGCAGCGCAATACACCGCGCTAGCGGTGTGGTGCGCTGCTGATCCGGGGGCCATTTTGGTGGGTCCCGGCTCTGCGGAGCAGCGCTGCGCGCCGCGTCCGGGACACGCGTTTGCCATCATGCCCGCCATTGCATGAGCCCATGCAACGCGGCGGCTGCGCTGAGTAAGTCAACCATAGTACATCCGATGGTGACGTGGGCTCTTTCGAGCCAAGTTGGGAACTCAGCCGGATGTTGGATCGAAGAGTGGACACATCACTGTCGTCGCCCATCACCGACGGCCTGCCGCCGGAGCGCAGGCGATGGGCGGTGGCTGCGATCTTCACCGCGCTCGCGATGGCTTCCCTCGATACCGCGATCGCCAACATCGCCCTTCCGGCAATCGCCGCCGATCTTGCCGTCAGCCCGGCCGACGTGGTCTGGGTCGTCAATGTCTACCAGATCGCGTTGGTTGCGACGCTTCTGCCACTCGGCGCACTCGGCGAAATCGTCGGGCACCAGCGCATCTATCTCGCCGGGCTTTTGCTGTTTACGCTCGCTTCCCTCGGCTGCGCCTATGCCTGGTCGCTGCCTAGTCTTTTGACGGCGCGGGTGCTGCAGGGATTAGGGGCCAGCGGAATCATGAGCGTGAACTCGGCGCTCATCAGCTTCGTCTATCCGAACCGGTTGCTCGGGCGCGGATTTGGTCACAACGCGCTCGTGGTCGCGACCGCCTTCACGCTGGGGCCGACGATCGCTTCCGGAATCCTGGCTTTGGCATCCTGGCCGTGGTTGTTCGCGGTCAATATTCCTTTCGGCCTGATCGCGATGGGAATTGGCTTGAAGACGTTGCCGCATACGCCACGCGCCGTGTATGCCTTCGATTTTCCCGGCGCGGGTCTCGCGGCGATTTGCCTGGGTCTTTTCATTCTCGGCATCGGCAGCGCCGCGCACAAGGCATCAGTCGGCCCGGTGTTGATCGAGCTTGCATCAGCGGTGCTGCTGGCGTGGTTTTTGATCCGCCGGCACGCGGATCATCCGGCGCCGATGCTGCCGGTCGACCTGTTTCGCCGGCCGATGTTTGCGCTCTCGGCTGTGACCGCCGTCTGTTCGTTTGCGGTCCAAGGGCTCGCGTTCGTCTCGCTGCCCTTTTACTTCGAAGACATCCTGCATCGAACCCAGGTCGAAACCGGGTTCTTCATGACGCCCTGGCCGCTGGTGGTGGCCATCATGGCCCCGATCGGAGGCCGCCTCAGCGACCGATACTCCGCCGGCATTCTCGGCGGTCTCGGGCTGGTGCTGCTCTCTATCGGAATGGTTTTGCTGGCAACGCTTCCCGTATCGCCGGGCGTTCTCGACATTGTCTGGCGCATGGTGATTTGCGGCGTGGGATTTGGCTTCTTTCAGACACCCAATATCAGGGCCATCATGGCGAGCGCGCCATCCGATCGCAGCGGCGGCGCCAGCGGCATCGTGGCCACCGCACGCCTGACAGGCCAAACAATTGGAGCCGCACTTGCGGCATTGTGTTTCGCGCTAGCGGGGCGCGATGGCGCCACGGTTGCGCTGGCGCTCGGCGCCGGATTTGCCGCCCTCGGCAGCCTGATGAGCTTCCTGCGTTTGACGGTTGTCCCGTCGCGCGGCGCCTAGAAGGGGACTTCACCTCTCCCCAGCGGGGAGAGGTCGATTTGCGCAGCAAATCGGGTGAGGGGGCGATGGACGACGAGAGACCGTAATCCTTCACCCCAACCCTCTCCCAACGGGAGAGGGAGCGCACTTCCGTCGCCGAGATGGTTCCATGCAATCCCATCCTGCTCAAAAGTGCCGCGCCTTTTTGGAAGCATGTTTTAACCGCGCCGCACGCTGGCGCCACCGTCGACCGGCAGCGTCACGCCGGTGATGAAGGCGGCTTCGTCGGAGGCCAGAAACAGCGCGGCATTGGCGACGTCCCAGGCGGTCCCCATCTTCTTGCGCAGCGGCACCTGGGCATCGCGCTCGGCTTCGACCTGGGCGCGGCTCTTGTTGAAGGCACGCGCACGGGTGTCGACCGCCATCGGCGTGTTCATCAGTCCCGGCAGGATGACGTTGGCGCGAATGCCATATTGGGCGTTCTGGTAGGCGAGCTGTTCGGTGAAGGCAATCATCGCCGATTTGGTCGCCTTGTAGGCGACGTAAGGGTAGGTCGTGATCGCGGCCATCGACGAAATGTTGATGATCGCGCCGCTCATCTGCTGCCGCATGATCGGGATCACGCATTTGGCGGCAAAGATGCAGCTCTTGAGATTGATCGCCACGCAGCGGTCGATCGCTTCCTCGGTGATGGCCAACAGCTCGGCATCGCCGCCGGCCAGACTCACGCCGACATTGTTGTGCAGAATATCGATACGGCCCCAGCGCGCCTTGGCGTCGGCAACCATCGCCTCGATGTCGCTCTCCCGGGTGACATCCGCCTCGAAGGCGACCGCCGCGTCGCCGGGTGCGCCGATCATCTCAACCGTTTCCTGCGCGGAAGAGAGATTGCGATCGACGCACAGAACGCGGGCGCCTTCGCGGGCGAAAGTGATGGCAGTGGCGCGGCCGTTGCCCATGCCTTCGCCCGGGCTCTGGCCGGCGCCGACCACAATCGCGATACGATCCTTCAGGCGCATGTTCACCTCCGGCGAAATTTTAGGCGCACTTCATCGGCGCCTCTACACCGCCGCGATCATAGTTGTATTGCAGCCGAGAAGCTAACCTGAGCCAGCCGCTCCAGCGGGAATCCTTTCGCGTCCTGCGCATGTCAATTGTCAGATTTGTGCGCCGCCGCTATAGCGGGTAGCGCAATCTTTTGGAGGATTCCATGTCGGTTCGGATGGTCTTGCTTCCCGTCTTTGTGCTGGTCGGGCTCGCCTTTGGGCTTCTGATCTGGATGGCGTTCGCCCGCCGAAATGCGCTGGTGAGCAAGGAGACCAGGGTCAGGGATATCGTATTGGGGCAGCAGAACTGGCCGGTGCGCGTCACCCAGATCGGCAACTGCTTCAAGAACCAGTTCGAAATACCGGTCCTGTTCTACATCCTGATCGCGCTGGCGCTGCCGCTGCGCCATGCCGACCTCGTGATCGTGGCATTGTCGTGGATTTTCGTGGTGACGCGCTTCGTGCATGCCGGGATTTTCGTTACCCACAACGATCTAAATCAGCGCTCGCTGGCGTGGTTTGCCGGCGTGCTGGTGGTTTTCGTCATGTGGGTATATTTCGCTCTGAAGATTCTGCTGTGATCTGAAGACTTACAGCGTCATGAGTCTTGATTGAATCGTCTGCCTGGCTTCCTTCACCTCGCCCCGCTTGCGGGGAGAGGTCGAAATTCTCGCGGCGCGAGAATTTCGGGTGAGGGGGCTGGTCGCGTATTCCCTGTCTTGCAAATTTGCGATAGCAGGCCCCTCACCCCAACCCTCTCCCCGCTAAAGCGGGGCGAGGGAGCTAGCGTCACTGCGGATGCAATCGAATCTCACTTCATCAGGCTTTAGAACGAAAGCATGGCATGACCCCCGCAGCGCGGCTTTCCGCCGCCATCGAGCTGATCGAGACGATCGACAGAGAGCGCGTTCCCGCGGCGAAGGCGCTGAAGGAGTGGGGCACCGCGCATCGTTATGCCGGCTCGGGTGACCGCGCCGCCATCTCCGGCCTGATCTGGGACGTGTTGCGCCGTCGTTCCTCGAGCGCCTGGATCATGGACGAGGACACGCCGCGCGCGCGTGTGCTCGGCATGCTTCGGCTCGAGCGCGGCCTTGAGACGGACGCGATTGCGGCGTTGTGCGACGGCAGCCGGTTCGCGCCTCTCCCACTCACCGATTCCGAGCGCGCCGCGCTGACGTCGCGTTCGCTCGATGGGGCGCCGGCGCCGGTCGCCGGCGACTATCCGGAATGGCTCGATCGCCATCTCGCAGAGGTGTTTGGCGAGGACCGCGTTGCCGAGGCGGTTGCGATGGCGAGCCGCGCGCCGCTCGACCTGCGCGTCAATACCTTGAAAGCCAAACGCGAAAAGGTGCTGACCTCGACCGCGCATCTCGGCACGATGCCGACGCCATTCTCGCCGATCGGCTTGCGCATCGAACTTGCGGCCGACGCCCGCAACCCCGGCATTCATTCGGAAGAAGATTTCATCAAGGGCCTGATCGAGGTGCAGGACGAGGGCTCGCAACTCGCGGCCTTGCTGTCGGCGGCACAGCCCGGCGAGCAGGTCATCGACCTCTGCGCCGGTGCCGGCGGCAAGACACTTGCTCTGGCGGCGATGATGCAAGGCAAGGGCCGGCTGATCGCAACCGATCGCGACAAGCGGCAGCTCGCACCCGTTTATGAGCGGCTGTCCCGCGCCGGCGTGCATAATTGCGAGGTGCGCGCGCCAAAGGGCGAGGGCGACGGGCTCGGCGGCATCAGAGAATCAGCCGATCTCGTCCTGATCGACGCGCCCTGCACGGGCACCGGCACCTGGCGGCGCAATCCCGATGCGAAATGGCGGATGCGCCCCGGCGCGCTCGAACTCCGCCTGAAAGACCAGATCGAGGTGCTCGATCGCGCGGTCGCTCTCGTCAAACCCGGCGGGCGGATCGCCTACATCACTTGTTCCGTCCTGGCGGCGGAAAATGGAGGTCAGATTCGCGCGTTTCTCTTGCGTCATCCGGAATTTGCGGTCGTCCCACCGTCGGAGACCGTAACGGTGCTCTGGGACAAGGCCGACGACTTCTCCGCCGCGACGCTGCAAAGCTCAGAGGGGCTTTTGATGACGCCGCGCCGCACCGGCACGGACGGATTTTTCGTCTCGGTGTTGAAGAGGCGGTAGTCGTCGTCATTGGTCATTCCGGGGCGCATCGAAGATGCGAGCCCGGAATCCATTTCTCCCGGTATACCTTTGGCACGATGGATTCCGGGCTCGATGCTGACGCATCGCCCCGGAATGACGGGAAAAACGTGGATGGCCGGGACAAGCCCGGCCATGACGGCTCGGGGAGGGTTGCGAGCGGCCTCCCCGTCGCGTACTTCCTTGGCCCATGACCGCAGCACAGCCCGTCAGCCAGCAGCCCACCTCGGTGGCATCGAGTCATGACAAGATTCTCATCGTCGATTTCGGCAGCCAGGTGACGCAACTGATCGCGCGCCGGGTGCGCGAGGACGGCGTCTATTCCGAAATCGTGCCGTTCCAGAAGGCGGAAGCGGCGTTTCTTGCGATGAAACCGAAAGCCGTGATCCTCTCGGGCGGCCCGGAATCCGTCCACGAAGAAGGTTCGCCGCGCGCGCCGCAGGTAATTTTCGATTCGAAGGTTCCCGTGCTCGGCATCTGCTACGGCCAGATGACCATGGCGGCCCAGCTCGGCGGCGAGGTCGAAGGCGGGCATCACCGGGAATTCGGCCGCGCCGACGTCGAGGTCAGGGCCAACAGCCAGTTGTTCGATGCGACCTGGTCGGTGGGCGAAAAGCACCCGGTGTGGATGAGCCATGGCGACCGCATCACCAAAATGCCGCCGGGCTTTGTCGTCGCCGGTACAAGCGCGAACGCGCCATTCGCCATCATCCAGGACGAGAAGCGCAAGTATTACGGGCTGATGTTCCATCCGGAAGTTGTGCATACGCCCGATGGCGCCAGACTCATCCGCAATTTCGTCCGCAAAATCGCCGGCCTTTCCGGCGACTGGACCATGCGCGCCTTCCGCGAGGAGGCGATCGGCAAGATTCGCGCGCAGGTGGGCCGAGGGAAGGTGATCTGCGGCCTCTCCGGCGGCGTGGATTCCGCCGTGGCCGCCGTGCTGATTCACGAGGCGATCGGTGACCAGCTCACTTGCGTGTTCGTCGATCACGGGCTGTTGCGGCTCAGGGAAGCCGAAACCGTGGTCGACCTGTTCCGGCATCACTACAACATCCCGCTGGTTCACGTTGACGCATCGAAGCTTTTTTTGGGCGAGCTCGCCGGCGTCACCGACCCCGAAATCAAGCGCAAGACCATTGGGCGCTTGTTCATCGATGTGTTCGAAGCCGAGGCAAAGAAAATTGGCGGCGCCGAATTTCTGGCGCAAGGCACGCTTTATCCCGACGTGATCGAAAGCGTCTCCTTCACCGGCGGCCCGTCGGTGACGATCAAGTCGCATCACAATGTCGGCGGGCTGCCTGCGCGCATGAACATGAAGCTGGTCGAGCCGTTGCGCGAACTGTTCAAGGACGAGGTGCGCGCTTTGGGGCGCGAGCTGGGCCTGCCGGAAATCTTTGTTGGAAGGCATCCATTTCCGGGGCCGGGTCTCGCCATCCGCTGCCCCGGCGAGATCACACGCGAAAAGCTCGACATCCTGCGCAATGCCGATGCGGTCTATATCGATCAGATCCGCAAAGCCGGCCTCTACGACAAGATCTGGCAGGCCTTTGCGGTGCTGTTGCCGGTGAAGACGGTCGGTGTGATGGGTGACGGGCGAACTTACGAATATGTCGTGGGCCTGCGCGCGGTGACCTCGACCGATGGCATGACCGCGGATTTCTATCCCTTCGACATGAAATTTTTGGGCGAAACCGCAACGCGCATCATCAACGAGGTCAAGGGCGTCAACCGCGTGGTCTATGACGTGACGTCAAAGCCGCCCGGCACGATCGAGTGGGAGTGAGGGCAGGCATGAGATGCCCTCAGATAAATCGCGCGCCCGAACAGATTGCCAAGATACGAACGGCGCTGACGGAGCTTTTTGCCGATAAAATCCCATTAATTTTATGACGGCGATCATCGTGAGGTTCGACGTCATAAACCGGTAACCAAGGGCTCAGTCCGGCAAGCCGAGACACTCCCACGTCGGAGGCTCACATGCAAAGATGCGCGTTGGCGCGCCAGCATCGGCTACCGGCTAGATGGGCATTTCACATGGACGACGACAATAGCTATCCGAGCTATAACACGATACGGGCTAACCAAGAGATAACTGAGGAAGCGAAGACTTGGTCGAAAGGGCCGCGCTTTCTTTGGGGTGCCTACTTGGCGATCGGCGCGGTTGCCATGCTTGTCGGGACAATCGGACATATTCCAAGTACCGGACCTTATGGAAGTCCGGAAATGATAGTCAGTATCCTACGGAATATCCTGGGCATATGAAGTCTCGCGGGATGCGACGCACGGGAGATGCCCGACAACATTTCCGAACGCGACCGTTCGCGTAGCGCCCTTTCCAATCTCGCCAGAAAACCTCTGCGGTGCCGCTGCCGGTGAAGACCGTCGGCGTGATGGGTGATGGGCGAACGTACGAATATGTCGTGGGCCTGCGCCCGGTGACCTCGAGCGACGGTATGACCGCGGATTTCTATCCCTTCGACATGAAATTTTTGGGCGAAACGGCAACGCACATCATCAACGAGGTCAAGGGCGTCAACCGCGTGGTCTATGACGTCACCTCAAAACCGCCCGGCACGATCGAGTGGGAGTGAGGAGAAACGACGGCGAAGTCATGCTTTCGCGCGCTTCCGTCGAACTAAAGCATGATCCGGAAAAGTGGGAACCGGTTTTCCGAAAAGATCATGCTTTAAATAATGACCTAATGCGCGATGGCGATTCGACCTAAAGCCATCGCGCTTTAGCACTTTATTCTTCAGGTACTCAACACGTGACGGTCTCGCTCCCACCCGAGCGCGTGTTCAGCTAGCGCCGACGTCGAGTAGCACCTTGCCGCCGCGTTCTACGTGGGCCACGGCCTCCTTGATGGCCGATAAGGGATAGGTCGCGGCCACCGGGGCATAAAGCCGACCCGATCGGAGTAATTCGGCTGCCTCGACGACGGATGGCTGAATCTTCGCCGCGTGCTCCGGGTCGCTCAGGAAGAACCCGCGCACTGAAATCCGTTTGAAGATTAGCGCTATGCCGCTAATCGGAATGGGCGCCTTGCCCAGCGCGGAATAGGCCACGAACATACCGTCGCGGCCGAGCAGATTGATCAGGGTCGCTGCGGACGGGCCACCGACGCCGTCGATGGCGAGGCGAGGCGCGGCCGTTCCGAGAACGGCCTTCACGTGGTTCAGACCTTCCGGTGTATCCACGATCACCAGATCGCCGCCCAGCGCTTTCAACTCGTCGATCAATTCGGGTCGACGGACCAGATTGATCGTCTTGAAGCCACGCGCTTTGGCAAAGGCGATGACCGCGCGACCCACGCCCGAATTGGC
>Ga0307474_10001967_pt1 | contig 14811 bp, 6 predicted proteins | sample atmos_gasesECM1C_2_FD_203312 | JGI IMG/M metagenome (GOLD analysis project Ga0307474, IMG submission 203312) | Hardwood forest soil microbial communities from Morgan-Monroe State Forest, Indiana, United States - atmos_gasesECM1C_05 | ecosystem: Environmental > Terrestrial > Soil > Temperate... | reverse complement strand
AGGATATGATCCATCGCGGTGAAGAAACTGACTACATTGCGATGCTCGACCACCACTCCTTTCGGCTTCCCTGTGGAGCCCGACGTGTAAATTACATAAACAGGGTTAGCTGAAGAGGAGCGGCAGTCCAGCGGTTCCGCACTGTCACAGGCGATCGCAGCCGATTCGCTATCGACGCACAAGATACGCTGATGGGGCGGGAACAGAGCAGCAAAACGCTGCTGTGTCACGATCACCGCTGGTTGAGCATCCTCTACCACCATCTCGAGCCGGCGCTGAGGATACGTGGGGTCCAGAGGCAGATAGGCGCTACCGGCCTTGATGATCGCAAGCAATGCGACCACAAGGTCCAACGATCGATCCATCGCGATGCCGACCAGGACCTCGGGACCCGCCCCCATGCCGATGAGGCGCCGGGCAAGGCGGTTGGACCGTTCGTCCAGCTCACGGTAGGTCAGTGAGTCATTCTCGAAAACCAACGCGGCCTCATCGGGAATCTGGGCAGCCTGTCTCTCAAACTGCGTTTGCACACACTCGGACGCAGGGTAGTCAACGGCCGTGCGATTCCACTCGATTGTCAAGGCAGGCTGGCCTTCGTCGTTCACTGCACAGCCCCTTTCCGGGTCACCCGGAAATCACCCAGGAACAGAACCTCGATCCCTGTTCCCAGAAATGTCTCGACAGCTTCCTCGGGAGTATTCACAATCGGCTGGCCCTTCACATTGAAGCTGGTGTTCAGAACCATTTCTCTGCCGGTCGCCGCGCCCACAGCTTTCAGGAGCGCATGGAAATCGGAATTATCGGTCGACGAAACGGTCTGTACTCTGGCAGACCCGTTTACATGAGTGATGGCCGGCAGCGCGCTTCTGTGTTCCGGGCGAACATCGACCGTGGTGATCATGTAAGGCATTTCGGTGAGGGGCTCGACATCAAACCACTGGTGCACCTGTTCCAGGGAAACAGCCGGAGCAAATGGCCGGAATGCTTCCCGTTTCTTAACCATGGCGTTGATCCGGTCGCGCATCTCCGGATGCGCCGGATCGGCTAGAATACTCCGGCTTCCCAAAGCCCGGGGGCCGTATTCCATCCTTCCCCTGAACCACGCAATGACTCGTCCCTGTGCAATGAGGGAAGCCGCATCGGAGCAAGTTTCCTGCAGGCCTGCGAAGCGTGTGACCTCCACCTGATCGGTGTAGTGGGTTAACGCAGCTTCGATCGCCTCGTTGGTATAGGCCGGCCCGAAGAGCGGCACCGGAAAACGGCGATTTATAATCTCTCCCGCAAGGGACGCCCGATGCAGCGCCGCGCCTTGTGCGACACCATCATCTCCCGCCACCGGCTGAAAGTAGACCTCATCGAACAAACCCGACTGGAGGAGCTTTCCATTCGCAGTACAATTCAGTCCCACGCCACCGGCCAGCGCCAGGCGCCGCAACCCGGTTTCGCGGCCAAAATGGCCGCAGATATGAAGGATGGCGCCCTCAAGGCATTCCTGGAGCGCCGCCGCGATGTCGCGGTGCTTGTCTGTGATCTCTTCATCCTGTGCACGCGCGGGAATGAGATTTCGCTGCAGGTAATCGCGAGTTGCCGTATAGTTTTCCCTCTGCTCGCGATCGCGATTCAGGCCAAGCATGGGAATACGGATGGTCCCATCGTTACGAAGCTGTACCGCTTCCTGAAAGAAAGGCCGGTACCGCTCGGGGGACCCGTAGGGGGCCAGCCCCATGATCTTGTATTCGTCAGCGTTGAAATCAAACCCCAGGTGAAGCGTGATCAGAGAATACAGGATGCCAATGGAATGGTTAGCGGAAATCTCGCGGATTTTGGCCAATTTGCCACCGCAACCGCGGTAGACCGTGGCGCTCTGCAACTCACCCATCGCATCGATCACTACCACCAGGCAATCCTCCCAGCCTGAGGTGAAGTATGCGCTGGCGGCGTGCGCCATGTGGTGTGGAACAGCATGAATGGAGTCGGCCGGAAATTCCGGGAAGCAGTTGGCTACATCCTGAACCAGCGCTTCGCGCGAAAATACGCGCTGGTACAAGTCGGCTGTGAGTGGATCCATCGAGTACAACTCGCGATAGGGAGAGTAATCGAAACCATGCGCGATTTCATCCACGTCCTGTATGGTAATGCCGGCTTCGGCGAGGCAATAAGAGGCAGCCAGCACGGGAAATTCTCCCGTGTGTTTTCGCCGGTTGAAGCGCTCTTCTGCTGCTGCGGCGATTAGTTTGCCATCATGAAGTAAAGCTGCGGCGGCATCGTAGCCCTGGGCAATGCGATACTCACGCGGATCGAGCCCGGGCCAACACTGTTGCTTGAATGCTAAGGCATTTGAAAGGCCGCTAATACCGAGGATAATCATTCAGTCTCCGTAAAAGAGTTTCGGCGGCAAAGATCAGGCTTGCGCGGAACGAACCGCCTGCTCGCTGGTGTTGGCGGCTGCCGCCTCTTTTATGCACTGTCGCAACGTCTGGCCAAGATGGCTCACGTTCGGTTCTTTCACTATGGTCATGTGATTGCCCGGGGTATCCTTAACGTCGATACCCGCGCAGAGATTCCGCCATCCGAAAAGATCGTCTTTATGCCCCGGCCTCTCGCTGCAGCGGATCAGCATGAGCCGCCCGGGGTAAGGCTTCGCCTCATAATTTGTCACCGCAAACCAGTTGGCATCCTCAACGCTTCCAAGAGGCAGCGGCCTCCCTGCAGCGCGAAACACCTTGCGGAGAGCCATATGGGTGCGGTTCCCGATCACATCGACCAGCTCTTCGGGAGTCCGGAAAACATCGATAATACGGCCAGCGTAATGGCGGAGCCTGCCGCCGACGGTCGACGCGGGCCTGGACTTTTCCCAATAGCGCCAGGTAGTGTCCAACAGAACGAGCAGCCCTACTTTGTCGCCATTTGCGGCCAGTTGCTGCGCCATCTCAAACGTCACGATACCGCCGAACGAATAGCCCGCCAGGTAATACGGTCCGTGGGGCTGGACCGTTTTGATTTCCCTCACGTAGTGCGCGGCAATATCCTCGAGGCGGGTCAGGAAGCTCTGCTTGCCATCCAACCCGGGCGGTTGCAGTGCGTACACGGGCTGGTCTGGGCCCAGATGGTTTGCCAGATTCTGAAAAATCAGCACATGACCGCCAGCGCCGGAAACGAAGTAGACAGGCGGCAAATCTCCGGACGGATGAATAGAAACAAGCGACGACAACTGCCGTGGTGCGGCAGCCTTGTGCTCGTCGCGTGGATTGATTTCGGCGCGAATGGCGTCGGCAAGCTTCGCAATAGTCCTGGCCTCGAACAGAATACGCAGATCGAGATCGACGCGATACGTCTTTTTGATCTTTACGAAAAGCTGCACCGCAACCAGGGAATGTCCGCCGAGTTCGAAGAAGTCGGCGTTCACATCGGGCCGGTTGGTGCCCAGGAGGTCCTGCCACCACCCTGCGAGCGCCTGCTCGATTTCGTCCTTCGAATCGCCTGCCGCATTCGGGCTGGAATCAGAAGAGCCTTCCGGCGGAGAATCCGGGCGCGCCTGAGCGTTACGTTCGGGTGCTTTGACAGCCAGGTTCGGATTCGTCGGCGAAAAGATAATGCGTCCGCCAATATCCGGGTTGGACAGGATTTGAAGAAACGCGTTTTCGCCCTCCGATGCGGAAATTCCCTCCTGACCTCTTGGATCGGTCACCGGCCGGGAACTCAACATCGAAGCATTCGTGTACGTGCCGTCGCGAACGGCTTCCAGTTGCTGGCCGACGACGCGCCGCATGGCAAAGCCTTCGATCTGGATCAACGGTACGCCGGCCTGATCGACAATGACGATATCGAAGGTGCTCACTTCCCGGCTGCCCGTGTTTTCTCCAGAAACACGAATGTGGCTGTAGACCTTGCCGGGCAACCTTCCCCAAACGGTGATCTTCTTATATCCGACCGGCAAATACAGATCATCCGCCGATTCATAACCGCGGATCAGGTACAGTGCCGAACCGGTAGCGATATCCAGAAGCGCCGGGTGAATCCGGTACTCCTGCAGGTCGCTGTGAAATTCGGCGGGCAGTTCCACTACGGAGACTCCCTCGTCCTTGCCGACGTGAATCCGCTGGAGGCTTCGCCATCTGGGACCAAAAAAGAAGTACTTTTCCTGTTTGGTGAGCTGGCCCTGGAAATCAATCTCGCGGACATTACATCGCGCGATGATCTGCTGCACTGAAAGAGGAGCAGGCCTGGCGCTCTCGGGTTGCCCGCCGGTACCCACGGCATATTCCTGCCATTCGCCGGTCTCCGCAACTCTGGCTGAGATGGAAAACCGGCACGCGGCCTGCTCTCTATCTTCCGCGGCAACGCGCACGTCCCGGGTCTCGTCCGGATCGCACGTAAGCGGAGCGACGAAGAAGACGTCCCTCAACTCTACCGGACGTTCCTCCGCCGAACCCAATCCGGCGATAGCCATTTCGAGATATCCAGTGCCGGGAAATAATGACTTCCCTTGCCGGAAGCGATGGTCGTTCAAAATCCAATGCGTCCTGCAACTGAGCTTGGCGGAATAGACTCTCGCTTTAGAGCGATCCGGGATGCGTCCATCCAGCAGCGGGTGGCGCTGGGCGAGCGGGAGGCTCTTGGGATTTGTCGCTCCCATCCCGACGTCTCGCCACAGCGGCCAGTTGATCGCTATGGTGAGGCGGTTGCCGTTCGCCGGCCGCGAACGCGCAAAAGCATCGAGGAAAGCATTCGCGGCTGCATAATCGATCTGTCCGGCCGGGGCCGAAACGGAGCTGATAGAAGAGAACAGCGCAAGAAAATCCACGCCGGCATCTTTCAGCAGTTCGTCCAAAACCAACGTTCCTTTTAGTTTGGGCTCCAGCACAGCGAGCGCCCGCTCTCTGGTCTTGAACTGGATGGGACCATCATCCAGGACGCCGGCGGCATGGATGACACCGTGGAGCGCACCGAAGCGATTTCGCGCCTGAGCGACCGCATCGCGCATCTGCTGTGGATCAGCTACATTCGCACGGGCAATATGGACTTCCGCGCCGGCCTTTTCCATCTCCAGAATGGCTCGGATCTGTCGCGAGACCGGCTCCGTCTGAGCGCTTCCGAGCAATTCTTCCCACTTCTCGCGAGGTGGGAATTGACTACGGCCCGTGAGGACCAGGCGCGCATGGATTTCTTTCGCAAGGCGGCCGGCAATCTTCAGGCCGACACCTCCCAAACCACCGGTGATCAGATATACTCCGCGCTCGCGCAGGCGCGAATTGCCGGAGGCCGGCGCAAGCGTGACAGGTTGAAAAGATTCACCCCATCGGTCAACACCGCGAAGCACTCTTACCGGGACGGAAGAAATGCCCGGCGCAGTCTCATCGATGATCTGCTGCGCAATACGGTCATAATCCGGCTCAGCAAGGGAGACGTCAATGCTACAGCAAGAGATGCCTGTGTACTCCTTCGGAATTACCCGGCACGGTCCCAAAAGTGTCGCGCTCTCGGCATGCAGCACCGGTTCACCATCGATTGACTGCATGCGGTCCGAGATTACAGCTAGTTCGATTCCGCTCAAATCCTGTTCGCCCAGAGCCTGGGCCAGATAGAGCAAGCTGTAAAAACTGCCGGCTTGACTGGCTTCGATCCGATCCGCGCCGGACAGAGATTCCAAGGCCCACAGGTGAACGATTCGCGACGGAACTTTCCCTTTGGAGACCAGGCCGGCGATCAGGCGTTTATAGTCTTCCGGGGCATTCGGCCGTATCGTGTACTTCGATCCGCCCGGTGAATATTCACCGCCAGGCGTAACCACGGTCACATCATTACCAGTGTGGCGCAGCCGATTCGCAATCGACCTCCCCAGGGGGTTCGATCCGAGGATCAGCCATTTCAGGTTGGTCGCAACATCGTGCTTTTCATGCGGCAGCAGTTTCCAGGTTTGGCGATAGAACCGCTGAGCTGCTTTGGGTGGATCCGCTTCCGATTCCGGCGAAGCCGTACTCGCATGTTCGCCGGGTTCAATCCAGTAGCGCTGGTGCTCGAACGGATAGGTCGGAAGCGGGATCCGGTATCCGCGGTCATGCGCTCGAAACGCGTTCCAGTCTACGCGCGCTCCAGACGTCCAGAGCTGCCCCAGCGTCGTGAACAGCACTTGCACATCCGAATGTTTATCGGTTGGGTGTCGCAGGGATTGCAATATCCGCTGGTTCGTTCCTTTATTGGGGTGCTGGCGGGCCAGAGTGCTTAACGTCTGCCCCGGTCCAACTTCCAAAAGGACACGGCCTGGTTTGCGGAAGAGTTCTTCTAACGCATCGGCGAACCGGACAGTGCCGCGCAGGTGTTTTTTCCAGTAATCCGGATCCTGGACGTCTGCCGCCGTAATCCAGGTCCCAGTCACATTGGAAAGGTACGGAATGGCCGGCGGCTTTGCAGCAAAGGGTTTGACAACCTCCTCAAAGGCGCCCAAAATCGGCTCCGTCATTTGGGAGTGGAATGCATGCGAGGTATGCAGCCGCCGGAACGGGATTTCACGTTTATCCAGTTCCCGCGCCAACCCTTCAATCGCATCGATAGCTCCGGATGCGACACACTGCTGCGGCCCATTGATGGCGGCGATCGATATGCCGTCGGGGAGGAGGGGCAACAATTCGTGCTCCGGGACGAGTACCGCTATCATTGCCCCGGTTGGCAGACTCTGCATGAGACGTCCGCGCGCCGCGACAATCGATACCGCCGCTTCGAGCGAGAAGACTCCCGCAAGGCAGGCGGCTACGTATTCGCCGATGCTGTGGCCCACCATGGCCCGCGGGGTGATACCCCAGGACATCCACAGCTTTGCCAGCGCATACTCGACGGTGAAGAGAGCCGGCTGCGTAAGCCACGTCTGGTTGAGCTGATCGGCGCTTTCCGCCGGGTCCCCGGACGGATAAAGAATGGTCCGCAGGTCGAGGCCGAGGTGGGGCTGAAACAGCTTCGCGCAAAGATCGATCTGACGCCGGAAAACCGGCTCGTCCCGATAAAGCTCCAGGCCCATATTGACGTGCTGTGAGCCTTGACCGGAGAAAAGAAATACGACTTCCGGGTCCTCGCGATCGACCTTTAAAGCCGGTGCCTGATGCGAATTAGCGCGCAGGGCATCGATGGCTTCCGGTACATTGCGGCAGACCAGGGCACGCCGGTACGGAAACGCCTTGCGGCCGATTTGACACGTAAAGGAGACATCGGCAATATCGACTTCCGGATGTTCCTGCAAGTGGCCGGCAAATCGTTCCGCGGCTCGATCCAGCGCTGCCTCGGACCTGGCTGACAGAGTGAGCACCTGCCAATCGCGGTGATCTTTCGGGCGCTCGAGCTTCGGCGGTTCCTCGAGCACAACGTGAGCATTGGTTCCGCCGATTCCCAGGGATGTCACGGCCGCGCGCCGTGGACCAATCTCCGGTTTCCAATCCTGCAAACGTGTGTTGACGTAAAACGGGCTCTTGGCAAAATCGATATGCGGATTCGGCTTTTCAAAATGAAGACTGGCCGGTATCCGGCCGTGTTTCAAAGCGAGAACTGTCTTAATGAATCCGGCGACGCCGGCAGCCGTGTCTAGGTGCCCAATGTTCGATTTCACGGAACCGATGGCGCAGAATTGAGTCTCGTTTGTGAAGTTTCGATAGGCTTGTGTTAAAGCGCTGATCTCGATTGGATCGCCCACGCGAGTCCCTGTGCCATGCGTTTCCACATAGGCGATGGACCGGGCGTCTACGTCTGCCACCGTCAGGGCCTCGGTGATGACTTCCGCCTGGCCCTCGACGCTAGGCGCGAGATAACCAACCTTTCTCGATCCATCGTTATTGATTGCCGAACCCAACACTACGGCATGAATGTGATCGCCGTTCTCAATTGCATCGCTCAGGCGCCGGAGCACCACAATACCCAGACCACTGCCGAAAACGGTGCCGGTTGAACTCGCGTCAAACGACCGGCAATGTCCGTCCTGCGATAAAATCTCGCCCTCGCGGTACGTATACCCAACGGCATGCGGGATCTCGATGGTAACCCCGCCGGCCAGCGCCATATCGCATTCATGATTGAGGAGGCTCTGACATGCCATGTGAATCGACACCAGCGATGTCGAGCAGGCCGTTTGAATGTTGATGCTGGGCCCACGCAGATTCAATTGATAGGAAACCCGTGTCGCGAGGACATCCTTGTCGTTTCCGGTTTGACGGAGCAAAAACAGTCCGGCGCTCTTCACCAATTTCGGATTGGCCAGAAGGTTATGAATCAAATAGGAGTTCATGCCGGAGCCGGCGTAGACCCCGATAGCTCCCGGGAACTGTTCCGGATTGTGGCCGGCGTGCTCCAACGCCTCCCAGGCGCACTCCAGGAACTGCCGGTGCTGCGGATCCATAATGGCAGCATCCCTGGGGCTGAAACCGAAAAAACCGGCATCGAACTGGTCGATTCCGTCAACGACAGCGGCGCGTCGTACGTAAGCGGGGTCGGCGAATTCAGCCTGTGAAACGCCGTGCGCGATCAATTCCTCCTCGGATAGCGATCGGAGGGACTCCACGCCTTCCGCGAGGTTCGTCCAGAATGCATCTACGGATCGGGCGCCCGGAAAACGGCCCGCCATGCCGATTACCGCGATTTCTTGGCCACCCATAATCCTCTGATCGCTCCCGATAACCACCATAACTGCCGGGTATGGTGTTATAGGATAACCGCCGTACCCCCTTTTGCCCGCTCTGCTGCCATCGCACGGGGGACGCTTCCGCGGTTACCGCCGCCTAAACGCAATTTACAGGTTGCGATTTGTTACTCGAGTAACCCCAGCGGCCCTTCCCGAACACAGCTAACAGTTGATCAGTCTATCACGTGCCCGGTTTTGCTACCTTAGAGTACGGTACTAGCGGGGTCCACTCGGATTTGAGCTTGGGAATGGGAGCGCGGGTCGGACACCGCGATCTCCTTCGCAAGACATTCCAGGCGGCTCTTCCGGTCGAGAAGACCTTGAAGGGGATTCAGTTTTCCGGCATCGAGGACTGCTTCCCAGCGATACGCCCAATCATGCCGCAACAACGCGTGCATAACATTATTCCGGCGCATCGTCCCCTCCCAACACGGGTCTGACTCCACAGCGTCCATAATCCGCCCGATTTGATCCGAGCCATAGGGAAGGTCAAGCACCGCATCCGGCCAGTCGAACATTTTACAGAACTCCTCGTTCTTCGGACGCTCCCCAATCATGATTGCCCCAGACGCCGCCCCTTCGAAATAACGGTTCCCCGTCTCGCTTTGATCGCCCCGGACCTCCGGCTTGTCGATCAATCCCGGGTTTACGATGAAGTATCGGGATCGTTTCACGGTATTCGCAAACAGAAACCGATGCTCTTTTGCATTGACGGCGCTACTACCCGACACGCTGTCGTAGATATAGAACCGTCTGTCCTCATTCACTAATCTGAGAAGCGCCTGATGCGTTGTTCCTGAACGGCGGCCGATACTGTAAACATCCACTACCCGTCTCTCGACGGACGGATACGGGCAGAACAGCAGCGCATCGACACCGGGCGGTACAAATCGACACTTCGGGCCGATTGCTTCATTTACTGCTTTAGCAGTTCCACTGTAATAAAACAACACCTGATCGAACTTGGCTAGTATGTTGAGGTAAAATTTATAAGCCTTCAACTCCTTAACCCACATCTCGTCGATCAGGCAGATGGATCGCTTCGCCACGCTTTTCCAATCTCCCAGGGCATTCAACGCCAGAAGATCGACGGGAGAACCACAGATTGTAAACAACAACTCGTATGTTCGGGGTACCTCTTGCCTGGCCACGCCCGCGTCCACAATTAAGGGTGAGTGCCAGGAAAGAAAGTTCGCGAGTGCCCAACGTTGGTCGAACCATTTCCCGGGTCTTGGGGCCACCATATCGACACAGTCCATCTCGCATATGATGTCTTCGAATTCGTAGTGTGGGCACCGAAACAAGACATCCTTCTTAAGGTTTCTCTGCGAAAACAGAAGGACTCGTGGCTGCCTCGAAGTCGTGGAGTTAGTCATAGGGTTCGTATTGGTCCACGCTGTCTCCATTCCAGTTGGACCATTAGAAATATCATCGCGGCCCTATTGAGCATTAGGAGCCGACACATATAGTAGATACAACAGAGACTGTATCGGGTGCGTAACTCCCGATAGCAGGTATGAGCATCAAACCCATTTCCTAATGGTGCCCGTGCTCCTCCCGCTCCAGCCCTCGTTTCTCTGATCACGGTATTAGTCAGCCTTGATTCTCCGCAACAGAATTGCCGGTATGGTTCGATCGCTGAACGCGGATTCTTGCCTCCTTCGGAATAGCGCTCTCTCTGCACGCTGCCAAAAGGCTCGGTATGGAATTATCCCACGTTCGGTACCTACGGCGCTTTCGCGGCCGATCCGGTTCATTCCACCTTGTTCTGCTGGGTTAAGCGGCCGCTGACTCTTTTAGGGCTTGCGCGGATTCTTGGATATTCAAAGCGGGAGAGGACTTTGTCCCATCGGCGAAACATTTCCAGCTTCAACCTCGGCAACGTCTCCTGCACACGGTGTGAAGTCCTTCTTCCCAAGAGCGGCTCCATCCAGGCATATTTGCGTCTCAATTGCGGAGGCTTTAACGTGCCGTGGAGTTCAGCTGCGAGTTGCTGCAACTCGATTGCCAAGTCGGGCCGGTCTGGATAGAACGTGTGATACCAGTTCTGCATGTACGTAACACACGTCTCGCGGATGCGATCGCTCTCCTCGAGCGAGCGAAGGTACTGAATGTGAAGCCGCATTGAGATCAGGAGTGCCTCTCGCTTTCGTTCCGAGGTACCAATGCGGCTAAGAGAGTTGCTCCCTGCGATTCTGTAAAAGACTCCTGTTCCCGAAACAAACCGTGTCCCGGAGGAAGCCAAAAGGACGCGGCAAAAATATTCTCCATCATCGTCGGAAAGCAGTCTGGTATCCCAAGGGCCTGCTGCTTCCGCAAGTTCCCGGCTTGTCAGCCAGGTGCCGGTCTGCATATAAACGTTCTCGCCCATTTTTCGGATTAGCCATTCGACCGGAGACAGGTCCTGGCAAAGGGCATTTTCTACAAATTCTGCATGCCGGGTCCGGTAGTAAAATGGAGCCCACGGTGATGATAGAAGAACCCGCCGGTCCTCGGTTTCAGATGCAGCCTGCAACTGCCGCTCAATCTTGTCGGGCGCGAGCACATCGTCTGCATCCAGCCATTGTATGTAATCCCCCTGGCAAATCCGCAAGGCATGATTCCGCGCCGCGGCTGCACCTTGACTCATGACCGATACTATCTGAACGTTTTGCGAAGCGAAGCGGTGCGCTACTTCCGCCGTGCGGTCCGTGGATCCATCGTCGACAACGATGACTTCCTTCCGTCCCCACGTTTGCTCGGTTGCGGAGGTGAGTGCTTCGCTAATATGCTCCTGAACATTATGTGCAGGAATGAGGATGGAAACTAAAGGTTTCATGCAACCCCGACCAAATGGCAGGGCCTCATGCCAACGGCAATCCGAAAGACGTCCAATAAATAGCGCTTGAGTAGGTATGTTATCCGCATTGACGTCGCATTCATGTAGCCGCGCCGCCACTTCTGATTAGGAAGCATACAGCGCGATAATCATACGTTCTGCCGGACCGTCAGGACGAGGCCTATTCCGATCTTCCCCCTGCAGCCTCGGGAGTCAGCTCCTGGTGCGCCGGTTGGCCCAGCGCGCGTTCATATGCGGCCAGCAAACCCCGCACGGAGTATTCCCAGGCCAACTCGGTTTCCACTCTCTTGCGTCCGAACGCGCCCATGGTTTGACGCGCCTCCGGGTGGTCCAGAAGCCAGAGAATCTTGGAGGCGAAATCGCTTACCTGGTTGGCGTTATCAGCATAGAGAGCGGCTTCCTGGGCGCTAAACCGGCCTTCCTTCAAATCGAACTGAACAATCGGTTTCCCCAGGGCCATGTATTCCATGATTTTGATCATGGTCGAAATATCGTTCATTTCACAGGGTTTATCCGGATTAACGCAAACATCGGCGGTGGAGAGAACATCCAGCAGTTCGGCATCGGGGACCCGCCCGGTGAAATTGAACATATCCTCCAGACCCATTTCCGCATTCATTTTGCGGAGTCCCGCCAGCCCCGGGCCGCCGCCCACACAGGTGAAGTGCACATCAGTCCGGCCCAGTTTCTTAATGTGCTGTGCCACCGCAAGAAGAATGTCCAGACCCTCCTGGATGCTCATCGTCCCGACGTATCCGACCAGGTACCGCTTGCCGTATTTCAATTCGGCCTTTGGCGCCACCAGTTTGAAGGTCTCCAGATCGGGACCGTTCCGAACCACAAACACGTCTGCCGGCGAGTGTCCGCCTCTGGTCGTAGCCAGAGTGGCATAACTTTGGTTAGTGGCCATTACAACATTACTGAACCGGTAGGTCCATTTCTCAAGCCATACCTGGGTTTTATAGAGGAAGTCCTTCCTCTCATATTTCGAACAGTACAGTTCAGGATTGGCATCGTGATGATCAAAAATATACTTCACCCCAAAGATCTTGAATGGCAGTGCAACCATAAAAATGTCATCCGGCGGATTGCAGCCCTGGATGACATCGAAGCCGCGGCGGAAAAAGATCCACCACGCATAGAGAAACTCCCAGAACAGAGCCACCCCATACTCCTTCACGTAGCCGAGAGGGCTATTGCCTTCGTTCGGCATAGGGTGACGATAGATGTGGACCCCTTCAAGCAACTCGTAGTTTTTGTGATAGTTCTTTCCCCGCGGGCACAGGACGGTAACCTGGTATCCGTGTTTGTGCAGCGAGGTTGCTTCCTTCCAAACCCGTGAATCAAAGGGCACGGGCATGTTTTCGACGATGATGAGGACTCGTTTGTCTGCCACTGATAGACCCCTAAAGCGCCCGATACAAACCCGCCAGTGCGGACATCATCGTCGCCTGGCCCCAATGCAGCGTGGGCGTTTTATTGACCACCAGACGGGAATAACGGCGGTAATAGAAATACCCGCTGGCGTCCTGCATTTGTTCGATGGTCCAGTTGGCAACCCGGAGAGCCAGATCGAGGCTCCCTGGGTCGCGATCGTGGAAGAATACCAGCGTGTCGATCGCCTGGGAACAGCACTGTATATCGAGCGGCAGCGTTTTGCGATCGTAGTATCGCGGCGTCCCGTCGGGCAGGAAAAAGGTCTTCTTCCAGTATTCGTAACCGGACATCATCTGGGAGTCGAAACTTGCGTCTCCCGTACCTTCCGCATAGTACTTGAAGCAATCCAGAACGTATGCCGAATGGAAATTGTCGACCCAGTGGAGATTGGCCTTCTCGCCGTAATACCAGGACGCGTCGGGACGCTGATACTGGGCCGTGTACTTGATCGCCTTGCGCGCCAGATCCTGGTACTCCGCATTGCGAGTGAAGGAGTATGTACGGGCCAGTAAACTGCCGCCGAGCGTATTGGCGTTGTGCACCTGCTTATTCTGAGTCGGGATGTAGCTGATGCACAGCCCTTCGCCGTCGGCAAACGTATCGAGATCGCGCAGGATGTGCTCGCAGGAACTGACCGCTACCTGCAGATACTTTTCGTCCTTGAAGCGCTCATAGGCGTCCAGGAAGGCATGCCCGATGAGGGCGGTCCATACTACAGTGGGCACGCCCCTGGGAAGAAAAAAGGTGCGCGACCGGTAGTCAAAATGGTTACCCCAGCAAGCCCCGCTGTAGCCTGAACTGCAATTCCTGGTAAGCCAGTCGAGCGCAAATCGGGCCTTGTCCGCCCAAACCGGTTCTCCTGTGACGTCGTGCATGCGTAGGAATCCGCGAGCCAGGAATCCCATGCCTTTGCTGGAATGCCGCTTCTTGATCCCAAGTAAAGGCCTTAGATTCAGTGGGAAGCGACGCACACCCTGCTGCAGAACCGTTTCCAGAAGCGGATTCCGGAATGTCAAAGGACGAACGATGGCACTGAGGCCGTCAAAGGTATCGTATCCGCGGTAGTCGTTTCGTTCCAACCAGTCCGACAGCCGTCGAACTGATTCGAAGATCTGTTTCTTCGCCGCCTCGCTACCCCGTGCGGGTACCGTTTGCTTACCAACAGATGCCGTCATATTTGCCCTTTTCGCTCCTGTTGTCCGTAACACGGACCAGATCGACCAGCACCTGCTCGGCCCGCAACCGGCCCAGCACACCGCCAAAATCCGGGTCCTTATTGCCGATCACGACGGTTTCTGCGTGATCGAGCACCGCGTCGATAGTATCCACCATAAGCCGCGAAATGTGAGGAATGCGGTTGAGGATGAAGTCGCGATTGGCCCCGACCAGGCGTGCGACATTCACGTTGCGGTCGTAAATCCGGAGATCATAACCCTTACCAATCAGCCTTTCGATGACCTCGATGACGGGGCTCTCACGCAGATCGTCCGTGCCCGCCTTGAAACTGAAGCCCAGGATGCCAACACGCTTGTGTCCGTTATTTCTGATGAGATCGACGGCCCGGCGGACCTGCGCGTCATTGCTGGGAAGGATCGAACTCAGAATCGGTGTTTCGAGATCGCGAATTCGTGCCTGATAGCCGATGGCGCGCAGATCTTTCGGCAGACAGGAGCCGCCAAAGGCGAACCCCGGCTTCAGGTACGCCCCGGAGATATTGAGCTTGCGGTCTTGGCAGAAGATGTCCATGACCTGATGCGAATCGATCCCCAACGTCTTGCTCAGATTTCCAATCTCATTGGCAAAACCGATCTTCAGAGCGTGCCAGCAATTGTCCACATATTTGACCATTTCGGAGGTCTCGATATCAGTCCGGATG
>Ga0307474_10001966_pt1 | contig 14811 bp, 11 predicted proteins | sample atmos_gasesECM1C_2_FD_203312 | JGI IMG/M metagenome (GOLD analysis project Ga0307474, IMG submission 203312) | Hardwood forest soil microbial communities from Morgan-Monroe State Forest, Indiana, United States - atmos_gasesECM1C_05 | ecosystem: Environmental > Terrestrial > Soil > Temperate... | reverse complement strand
CTGATGGTCGACGGGGTTTGCGAAAAGGGTGCCGTCGCTGCGCGTCTCGAGGCGGGCGCGCAGATAGTCTTCGCGAAGGTCGTTGGCGACGACATCGCGTCCAAGCAGCGCCGCTTCTCGGCGATGATAGACGATCGACCGCCCTGAAAGCTTGCGAATCAGGGGCACCAGGAACAGAAAGCCGCAGACATAGGACGACACCGGATTGCCGGGCAGTCCGATCACCCGCATGGCACCGAGCCTGCCGTGCATCATCGGCTTTCCCGGTCGCATCGCGATCCGCCAGAACGCGATCGCCACGCCTTCGGCCTCAAGCGACTGTTTGACGAGGTCATGGTCGCCGACGGAAGCGCCGCCGGTGGTGACGAGGACATCGGCACCCAGGTCGCGGGCACGGCGGATCCCCTCGGTTGTTGCCTCGATCGTATCGGCGGCAACGCCAAGATCGATGGTTTGCGCACCCTCGTCGCGGGCGAGCGCCCGCAGCGCATAGCCGTTCGAATAGACGATCTGGCCGGGGCCAGGGGTTTGCCCCGGCATCACCAATTCGTCGCCGGTGGCAAGGATCGCCACCCTCGGCCTCCGCCGCACGGCGAGGTGAGGATAATTCATGCCGGCAGCCAGCGAAAGATCGCGGTCGGTCAGGCGGCTGCCCGCGGCTAGCAGCACGTCCCCCTTGCAAAAATCGACCCCGGCGGGACGGATATGACGCCCCCGCATCGCGGCTTCGGTGATGGTGATGCCACCATCCTCGACGACCGTGTCTTCCTGGATGATCACGGCGTCAGCGCCGTCGGGAATGACGCCGCCCGTAAAAATGCGCACGGCTTCGCCGGGGCCAACAATTTGCCCAAATGGCCGTCCGGCAGCGACTTCGCCGATCACCTTGAGGCGGGCGGCCGGATGCGTAGCGTCGGCCGCCCGTACCGCATAGCCGTCCATCGCCGACATGGCTTGCGGCGGCTGGGTGCGCAGCGCCGCGACGTCGCGCGCCAGCACGCGATGGTGCGCGCAATCCAGCGCGACCGTCTCCTCGGCCAGCGGTTCGGCACCCGCAAGCACCGCGGCCAACGCATCTGCGACCGGCATCAACGCCAAGACAAAGCTCCCAAAGCTAAGTGTCCCAAAGTCAAGACTCCCAAGCCAGCCCCCTTCATATCCCGAGTGCAGCCAGCGCGGCTGTCAGATCTCCGGGCGAAGTCACATGAACTGCAATCAGGCCGCGCTCGCGCGCGCCCGCGATGTTCTCGGCGAGATCGTCGAAGAACACGATGCGTTCGGCGGGAACCCCGATCGCCCTCACCACGTGATCATAGGCCTCCGCATCCGGTTTCCGAAGTCCGATCGAGGAAGATAGAAAAATTTCGCGAAAATGGCCGAGCAAATCGGCATATCTTCCGGAAAAAAATTCGACGTGAGGGTTGTTGGTGTTGGAAAAGGCATAAAGCGGCAGGCGCTGTGCGGCGCGCGCCAGTACCGGTTTGATGCCAGGCATTTCTCCTACGAAAATCGCGTTCCAGCCCTCGACAAGCTGGGCGTCGGACAGCTCGACGCCCAGCGAGATGCGCAACGCCGCAAAGAACTCCGCATCGCTGATCTCGCCCTTTTCGTGGCGTCGATAGAGTTCATCGCGCGCAAACCGTGCCATAAGATGTTCCACGTCACATCCGGCGTGACTGGCCCAAAAGGCGAGCGTTCGGGTGAAATCGAGGTCGAGCACGACGCGGCCGAGATCGAACAGCAATGCATCGGCAGCGCCAGGAGAGAGCGGGGGCGGCGTCATCGCTGCGGTTTACGAAAATCGGGGACGGGGGGCAACCCGCGGCCCGGTTTGGTTTCGAACGCAGGTGCTAGGCTCGCGTCCCCGTGCAAAGGGCATTGTCAGGATTCACGAGGTCGTGGGCTGCTTTTTCAATTCGAGCGACAACACCAAAAGAACTGATATCAAGAGGGCAGGAAGCACATAGCACGGCGATGGTGCGCTTGGTTTCGGACATGGAGCCTGCCTCTCAGCATGTCGAATCTTCCCCGCGCCGCCTAACAATCGGTAAATCCAGAAAACCTCTTTCAGCTCAAATTCTGAGTATTTTGGACGGGAAAGATCCGCACTTTCGCCGCGCATGTCGACCTCGATCCAGGTGCGATGCCCTCGCTCTCAATATCGGTACGGCTCGATATCGAGCAGGGGAAACGCGGAAAAAACGTCAGGCAGGTTGGTCGGCGCTGCCGGGTGCAGATAGGATTTGTCCAGTTCGGCGAATTTGGTGACACCCAAGAGCCCGAGGCTGCGGACCACTTCGTCTTCCAGCAATTCCAGCATTCGAACGATCCCTCCTTCGCCGCCGGCCGCCAGCGCCCAGCATTGCAGACGGCCGATGCCAACAAGATCGGCGCCCATCGCAATCGCCTTGATGATGTCGCTGCCACGGCAAAACGAGCCGTCGACCATGATCTTCGCGCGCCCCGCCACGGCGCTGACGATTTCGGGCAGCACATGCATGGAGCCACGTCCGTGGTCGAGCTGGCGTCCGCCGTGGTTGGACACGTAAATCCACTCCACGCCGTGATCGAGCGCGATGCCAGCGTCCTCCGCGGTAGCGATCCCCTTCAGGATCAGCGGAATCCGGTACTTGTCCTTGATCAGCTTTACGGTGCGCCAATCGAGCCCCTTCTGGAAGTCACCGCCGGTCGCGCGAAGGCGGCTTTCACGCACGTAGCGCTTGGCGATGTCGCGCTCGCGCCGGCTGTAATGTGCGGTGTCGACGGTCAGGCAGAATGCGGCATAGCCATTGGCGATGGCGCGGCTGACGCGGTCTTCAACAAAGGCGTCGTCGCCGCGGACATAAAGCTGATAGATGCGCAGCGCATCCGGCGCTGCCTCGGCGACTTTCTCGAGGCCGGGTTCGGAGACCGAGCTCAGCATATGAGCAGCGCCGAACCTGCCCACGGCGCGGGCGACACTGGCTGCCGCACCTGTTGGATCAAAGATTTCGAGCGCCCCGACCGGCGCCATCATCACAGGTAGACGCAACTTTCGGCCGAACACCTTGGCGGACGCATCGACCCTGGCGACATTGCGCAGCACACGTGGCCGGAACGCGATCTCGTCGAGCGCCATGCGGTTACGTCGCATCGTGGTTTCGGTCTCGGTGGCGCCGACGATGTAGTCCCACGCATTCTGGTTGAGATTGGCGCGTGCCTTGCGCACGAATTCGTGAAGATTCTGAAATTCTTCCGTGCTGGCGCCGAGTTCGCTTGATGTCGGGATGCGGGTCGCTTCGTTCATCGTGCTCTCCGGGGAATATCCGATCGCTTTTGCCAACGTTCAAATGTCAGCGAACTGCCGGGCAGGCGCATCTTGGCGCTCCTATGCGAGAAATGCTCAGCCGGCAACCAAAAAGCCGGCTGATGCACCAACGGAGACACTCAGTAACTTGACCTACTTGGCGTTCGAGGCGACCACCGACATTGGCCTGGCCTCCCGCTTCGCGACCATGTTGGCGGTGGTCGCTGCATATTTCTTGAAATGAGGGGTCTCCCGGTGCGCCTTTAAGGCGGCCTCGTTTTCGTAGATTTCATAGAGGAAGAAATGGTTCGGGTCGCTAGCGAGATTGAGGATATCGAACCGGCGGCAACCGGGCTCCTTCACCGACGCCATGCCATTCTCTGTGATCGCCGCCAGAAACTTCTCGCGTTCGGTTGGCACGATGTCGAGGTCAACGGCATTGACAAACAGCCCGGCCGATTGTGCGGTCGCGCGCTGGCTCGGCAGCATCACCACGATGGCGCCGGCCGTGCAAAGGGCAAGCGCGCCCGCTGCAATCGAAATTGACTTGAGCATCTGATCATCCTCCCTGCTTGTTGCCCCGGAATTGGCTCCGGCGGACGGCGCACCAATCGCTCTCCCGACGTCGCGGGCGTGAGGGGCGCCATGGGCCATCCATAACCGATTGCGCGGGGTCAGTTAAGTGCGCGATACCGTCGTGCAACAGGCGACCAATCACGCCTGGGTCAATCACGGAAAGGAGACTTGCCGGATCCTGTTCGTGCTGATGGATTCCAGCCAACCCTAAAGCCTTGCCGCCAGCTATGGCGGGCTTCATGGAGCCGATTACAAATCGGAAATGATGACGAATTCCTGCTTTTCGAAAACATTGGAGCGCGTATATTCGGTTCAAGGTCTGCTTCCTGTGCCGAACGACTGGTTTTTGGCGCCCGGCGCGGCACCTGGCGAGACGGTTTTCGCGGCGATCCGGTCACCGTTTAGTGGCCTCAATGATACCAAGTTATCGTGAGCTGTTGACGGATCGAATAAGCAACTTGTCATCGGGCCCCTCTGAACAGCGAAAAGGTTCGCCAATATGCGCAACAACTCCCGATTTTTTTTCGGCGCGGCCGTAGGCGTCTGCCTGACGCTTCTCGTCAGCGGGCCGCAAAGCGCGCAACTCGTCGCGACGGCCAAGGCTGCGCTTGGGAGCGGGGTTTATTCAAAACTCAATCTGTTTGGCGAAGTATTCGAGCGCGTCAGGGCCGATTACGTCGAAAAGCCCGACGATGCCAAGCTGATGGAGGGCGCGATCAGCGGCATGATCACTTCGCTCGACCCGCATTCGCGCTACATGAACAACAGCGCTTGGCGCGAAATGCAGGAAACAACCCAGGGCGAGTTCGGCGGCCTCGGTATCGAGGTCACGATGGAAGACGGCCTTGTCAAGGTGGTCGCGCCGATCGATGGCACACCCGCGGCGAGAGCCGGCATCATGTCAGGCGATCTTGTCAGCCAGATCGACGATGAAGCGGTTCAGGGACTGACCCTAGAACAGGCCGTCAACAAGATGAAGGGACCTGAGAATACGAAGACGAAGCTGACTATCATTCGCAAGGGTGCCGACGCGCCCATCAACGTGACGATTACGCGAGAGATCATTCACGTTCGGCCTGTCAGCTATCACATCGATGGCGGCAATATCGGCTATATCCGGATCAGCTCGTTCAACGAGCAGGCGTCCGAAGAGCTGAAGAAGGCCATTGGCGAAATATCGAAACAGGTTCCGTCACAGAACCTGGCCGGCTATGTTCTCGACTTGCGTAACAATCCGGGCGGACTGCTTGATCAGGCGGTTTCCGTGTCCAGCGCATTTTTGCCCCGCGGCGAGGTTGTCTCGACCAGGGGCCGCAGGCCGGAGGAAACCCAGCGCTATGCGGCCCACGGCGGCGACCTTACCAAAGGTAAGCCGCTCGTTGTCCTGGTCAACGGCGGTTCGGCATCTGCATCCGAGATTGTTGCGGGCGCGCTGCACGACCACAAGCGCGCGACCCTGATCGGCACGCGCTCGTTCGGCAAGGGTTCCGTGCAGACGATCATTCCGCTCGGTCCCGGAAACGGCGCGCTCGCGCTCACCACCGCGCGTTACTTCACGCCGTCCGGCCGATCGATCCAGGCGCAGGGCATATTGCCTGACATCGAGGTGCTGCAGGATGTGCCCGACGAGTTAAAGGGCCGCGTGGAAATAAAGGGCGAGGCTTCGATGCGCGGGCATCTCTCGGCCGAAGGTGCGGAGCAGACGGGTTCACAATCCTATGTTCCGCCTGTCGAAAAAGACGATAAGGCCCTTACCGCTGCCTACAATCTGTTGCGCGGCGTCACGGTCAATGCCGGGGTGCCAGCTAAACTGCCGCGAGCGGCGGTTCAGAACTAGCACTTCAGACGACGACGCAAACGAGTGGGTGAAAGGCGGCGCTATGCCGTTTTCGCCACGGCCGGACATCAGGCCACGGCCGCTGGCCTCATGTGATGTGCGAAAAGGATTTTTCTGACCTCTTCGGCCGGCTTCGGCGCGCTGAAGAGATAGCCCTGCATTTCGGTGCAACCGAGGGAGCACAGGAGTTCCCGCTGCTCTGCCGTCTCGACGCCTTCTGCAGTGGTCGCCATCTGTCGTGCCGTAGCAATGTTCACCACGGCCTGAACGATGGACGATCCGTCCTGCTCAGTGAGGTCGTTGACGAAGCAGCGGTCGATCTTGATCTTGTCGAACGGAAAGCGCTGCAGGTAGCTGAGCGAGGAATAGCCGGTGCCGAAATCGTCGAGTGCGATTCTCACGCCGAGGGTGCGAAGCTGGTGCAGGATCTGAAGCGCGGCCTCGTCGTCGCGGATCAGCACGGCTTCGGTGATTTCCAGTTCCAGCCGGCTTGCGGCAAGGCCGCTCTGCGCAAGCGCAGCAACGATCTTCAATGCCAGCGTGCCGCCGCGGAATTGAACCGGGGAGACGTTGACGGCAAGCCTGACGTCGTCGGGCCAGCCGGCGGCTTCCGCGCAGGCGGTGGCAAGCACCCATTCGCCGAGTTCATTGATCAGTCCGGTCTCCTCCGCGATCGGGATGAATTCGGCCGGCGAGATCATGCCGCGCTCGGGGTGACGCCAGCGCACCAGCGCCTCGCAGCCGGTGATGGTGTTATCCTGCAGCGAGACGCAGGGCTGGTAGTAGACTTCCAGCGCGGCTTCGGCGATCGCCTTGCGTAGGTCGGTCTCCAGCCTGCGGCGTTCCCTGACATGGGCATCCATCGCCGGCTCGAAGAAGCGCCAGGTGCGGCGGCCCGCCGATTTGGCCGCATACATCGCCATGTCGGCGTTCTTGAGGATCTGATCGAGATCGGTGCCATCCTGCGGCGCCAGCGCAATGCCGATGCTGGCATCCGACGTCACTTGGTGGCCGAGACAGTCGTAGGGAGCGCGGATCGCATCGAAGGTCCGCCGCACGAGCTCGACGACTTCGCCTGCTTCCTTGACCGCGGTTTGGACGATGGCGAACTCGTCGCCGCCGAGCCGGGCGACGAAGTCGCTTGTCCCAACGCATTCCTTGAGGCGCGCGGCCACCGATTTGAGCAGCTCGTCGCCGATCATGTGTCCGAGCGAATCGTTGACGCTCTTGAATTCGTCGATGTCGATATAGAGCACCGCCAGATGCCGGCCTTCGGCGATATGGGCCAGTTCCTGCTTGAGCCGCTCGTGGAATAGCGCGCGGTTCGGCAGGTCGGTCAGCGCGTCGTAATGGGCAAGATGCCTGATCTGCTCCTCGGCGCGCATGCGCTCGGTGATGTCCTCGTGGGTCGTCAGCCAGCCGTTCTTCAGCGGTTGATTGACGATCTGGATCAAACGTCCGTCCGAGGTTTCGACGATGTTGTGGGTGATCTGGCCCAGAGCCACGTTGCGCAAAACGGTCGAAATAAACGCATCGGCGTCGCCCTTGAATGAGCCGGTCTGTTTTCGGTGCGCGACGAGATCGCGAAAGGAGAGGCCTGGCTTCACGATATCATTGGAGAGACCGTACATCGAAATATAGCGCTGGTTACAGACGACGAGCCGCTCGGATGAATCGTACAGCAGCAGCCCCTGCGTCATGTTGTTGATCGCGGTATCGAGGCGCTGCTTTTCAGTCTGGTGTTGCTGCAGCAGTTTTCGAACGAAGAAGAACAGCATTGCCGTGATCACGAGCACGGAAAAGCTGGCGACCAGGATCAGGAACCTGGTTTGCTCGCGCCAGTCGGCAAGCGCCGCGGCAACCGTCATGCTCGCGACGATGGAGATGGGGAAACTTTTCAGGGCGTAGGCCGAAGCAACCCGCTCCTGGCCGTCGATCGGGCTGGTGAGGCGAATCGTCCCGTGACCGGAAGGCGACGAGATATAGTGGTAGATCGGGCTGCTCCGGACATTGGATCCGATCATTCGTTCGATGTGCGGATAGCGCGCCAGAAGTGTTCCGTCGCGCAGATACATCGAAATCGCTGCGCCTTCTCCCAGCACCACCGAGGCGAAATATTTTTCGAAAGTCGCCGGTGCAATGGCCCGCGACACGACGCCGATGAACTCGCCGCCCGGTCCCGTCAATTTGTGAGCAACGATGGTCGCCCAGCCCGGAGCCGAGATCCGGGCCCGCGCCATTTCGATCATGATCGGAGCAGCCTCCGTTCCGGATTTGAAGGCATGGAAGTAGCCGCGATCGGCGATATTGATGTCAGGCACCGGCCAAAAATCCGAGGAATTGATCAGCGTGCCGTTGGCATCGAAGACGTTGATGCCGGCGAGATCGGAATAGGAGCCGATCTTGCCCCTCAGCGTCTCGTGCCATTCCAGGGTAGACAACTGGCCCGCGAATCTTTCGGACGTCATTCGGTCGGACCGGATTTGTGTTGCGATATCTTTCAGGATGGCGGCGAAATCTTCGAGTTGCTGGTCGAAATGGCGCGCGACCAACAACACGGTGTTTTCCAGCTCGCGCTCGTTGCTGTTCAGCGCGCGCTCGCGGAAATTGCCGACCATGATGGTCGTGCCGATGGCGATCGCCGCGATCAAAAAAACGCCGCCGGCAATCAGCCAGCGGATAGGAGCGCTGGAAAGGAACGCTTTCAGATCGAAAGAGCCGGTACCGTCTGCCGTCATTTTCGCAATCGTGCTGGGGCTGCTGAACTCCGGAGCAGAACGCTCCAGCGCCAACATAGAAATACCTCGACGGTATGGAGGTGAGGTTAGGAAGTTGGGTTAAGCCTGGGTTAAATCGAGCGTTTTGCCGCTGCTACAACCGAAGGCTGAGTTCGTAACGAATGGTCTCTGGTCGCAAAAGACGGGACCAAAGAGTCTTCAGGACGAGCCGGGAGACACGTTCGGCCGTGCGGCCGCCTTCATGGCGAAAGTTCAGTCTCGTGCGCGATAGTGGCCGGACTTGCCGCCGATCTTTTCGACGAGGTGAATGCCCTCGATTCGCACGCCGCGTTCGGCAGCCTTGATCATGTCGTAGATCGTCAGGCAGGCAACTGCGACAGCGGTCAGCGCCTCCATCTCGACCCCCGTCGGACCGGTCACCTTGACGGTGGCGCGAACGACGCAGCCGGGCAGTTTCTGGTCCGGCGTGATGTCAAGCGTCACCTTGGAGAGGGCCAGTGGGTGACACAATGGGATGAGATCCGAGGTGCGCTTGGCCGCCATGATGCCCGCGAGCCGCGCCGTACCGAGCACGTCGCCTTTTTTGGCATTGCCCGACACGATCAATGCCAGTGTCGTCTTGCTCATGACGACCCGGCCTTCGGCCACGGCCGTCCGCTCGGTCGCTGTCTTGGCGGATATGTCAACCATGCGCGCTTCACCCTTGGCATCGATATGGGTGAGGGCGGGATCGGCTCTGGATGAACGGCGCGCCATGCCTCAGCGTGTCCTGCTCGCCTCGACGCCGCCTGCCAGCAGCTCCCGTGTGGCCGCCGCCACGTCGGCCTGGCGCATGAGACTTTCGCCGACCAGAAACGTCGAGATGCCGACGCGCGCCAGCTGCGCGAGATCTGCGGGTGAGAAAATGCCGCTCTCGCCGATCAGCAGGCGATCCTTCGGTATCAAGGGGGCCAGGGCTTCGCTGGTCGCAAGCGTTGTTTCGAAAGTGCGCAAATTGCGATTGTTGATCCCGATCATCGGCGATCGAAGTTTCAAGGCACGCTCGAGCTCGGCCTGGTCATGGACCTCGATGAGGACGTCCATGCCATGCGCGATCGCCGCATCCTCGATGTCCTGTGCCGCGGCATCGTCGAGGGCCGCCATGATGATCAGGATGCAATCGGCGCCGTGGGCGCGCGACTCCACCACTTGATAGGTGTCGTAGATGAAATCCTTGCGCAGGACCGGCACGGTCGTTTCTGCGCGCGCCGCCACCATAAAGTCGAGATGGCCCTGGAACGATGGCGCATCCGTCAACACCGAGAGGCAGGTTGCGCCGCCGGCCTCATAGGCCCTTGCGAGCGCCGGAGGGTCGAAATCGGCACGAATCAGCCCCTTGGAGGGTGAGGCCTTCTTTATTTCTGCGATCAACGCGTAGCCACCACGCGCGAGCCTATGGCGGATGGCGCTGACAAAGCCGCGCGGGGCAGGCGCCGCCTTGGCCTTGGCCTCAAGGCTTGCCAGCGGACGGGAGCGCTTGGCGGCGGCGATCTCGTCCCGCTTGTAGGTCTCGATCCTGGACAGGATGTCGAACATTGCAACGACCTGCGCTCAGCTGTTGGAGACCGCAACGAGATGTTTGAGCCGCGCCGCTGCCGCTCCGCTCTCGATCGATTGGGTACCGAGCGCCACGCCTTCCTTCAGGTCTTTCGCGCGGCCGGCCACGATCAGTGCCGCCGCGGCATTGAACAGGGCGACATCGCGAAAGGGGCTCGGCAATCCGTCGAGCACGCTTTTGAGCGCAATCGCATTGGCATGGGCGTCGCCGCCTTTCAGCGTCTCACCTGCCACGCATTTGAGACCGGCCTGTTCCGGCGTCACCTCGAAGGAACGAATGGCGCCCTGTTCGAGGGCCGCAACAAAGGTCGGGCCGGTGAGGGTGATTTCATCGAGCCCGTCGGAGCCGTGCACCACCCAAACCGATTCAGAGCCGAGATTTTTCAGCACCTGCGCCAGCGGCTGCACCCATTGCTTGGAGAAGACTCCGACCATCTGCCGGGTGACCCCGGCCGGATTGGAGAGCGGCCCGAGCAGATTGAAGATGGTGCGCGTGGCAAGCTCGACTCGGGTCGGGCCGACGTTCTTCATCGCCGGATGGTGCGCCGGCGCGAACATGAAGCCGATGCCGGCCTCGGCGACGCAACGGCCGACATGCTGCGGCGAGATGTCGATCTTGACGCCGAGCGCAGAAAGGACATCCGCCGAGCCCGAACGCGAGGAGAGCGCGCGATTGCCGTGTTTGGCGACCGGCACGCCGGCGCCTGCGACAATGAAGGAGGCACAGGTCGAGACGTTGACGGAGCCGGAGCCGTCGCCGCCGGTGCCGACCACGTCGATTGCCTCCGGCGGAGCCTTGACCCGCAGCATCTTGGCCCGCATCGCCGACACTGCGCCTGTGATCTCCTCAACGGTTTCGCCCCTTACGCGAAGCGCCATCAAAAGCCCGCCCATTTGCGAGGGCGTCGCTTCGCCGGACATCATTCTGTCGAAGGCAGATGCAGCTTCCTGACGCGACAGCGTCGCGCCAGTAGCCACCTTGGCGATGATAGATTTGAAATCGTCCATCACGTGCTTTCAGGAAAACGCCAAAACAAGACCCTCACGAGCCATTCAGATTACCTGTTTTTCTGGCGCCGCGCCGGCATTGTCGTTCAAGATCAGTTATTCGCGCCGGTCACCTGCGCGAAGGCGGTCTGGTTGACGCTGGTACCGATATTAGATTGAAGCTGCGTGATGTATTGGGCAAGCTGCTCGTCAGTGATAGCCCGTTTGAGGTTTTCGCTCAATTTCTTCATCTCGTCCGACCCAAGGTCGACCGCAGGCACGGTGATATCGGTGACCCGGAAAACGATCCAGGCATTGGCGGCTGGGTCGGAGGTTTGTGCGATGCCGTCCTTGGCGGTGCGAAACGCCGCGGCCACTGCGGCAGCGGGCAGGCCCGGCACGGATGCATCGCGCTTGAATCCGGAGGCGGTTTCGACGCTCAACCCCGCCTGCGCCGCCGCATCAGCGAGTTTGCCGCCCTGTTCGAGCTTCTGCACCATGTCGCTCGCCTTGGTACGCAGCCTGCTCGCAATCTGGTCGTCGCGCCATTTCGCTTCGACCTGATCCTTGACCTCGTCGAGGTTGCGCTCGCGCGACGGCGTAACACCGACAACGTCGTACCAGACATAACCGCCGTTAAACGAAATCGGATCGTTGTCGACGCCGACGTCGCTGTTGAAGGCTTGCGAAACCACGTCAAGTCCGCGCGGGATGTTCATCGCCGGCTGTCCATTGGGAAGCCGGCCCGAACGGTCGACCGCCTCGATAGTCACAGGCGCAAGGCCGAGTTTTTGCGCCGCTTCAATGACGCTTGCGCCACCGCCGCGCTCATCCTCCATCTTGTCACGCAGTTCAGCGACCTTGGTTCGCGCCCGCTCTTTGGCGATGTCCCTTTTGATTTCCGGGGCGACGCTCTCGTAGTTGGGCGCAACCCCCGGCTCGATCTTGCCGACCTTGACCAGCGCAACCCCGAATCTACCCTGGGCGGGCTGACTGACCTCGTCGGATTGCAGCGAGAAGGCGGCGTCCGCGACGGCCGGATCCACAATCGCCGACTTTGCGATGACGCCGAGATCGATGTCGGCAGGATTGAGGCCGCGCTCCTTGGCCAGATCGTCGAACGACAATCCGGATTCGATACGGCCGCGCGCGGCCTGCGCCTCTTCGGCGTTCGGGAACACGATCTGCGAGACCTGACGCCGTTCGGGCGTCCCGTACTTGTCGCGCCTCTGCTCGAAAACCTTCCTCGCATCCTCGTCGGAAACCTCCGTCCATTTGCCGATTTCTTCCGGCGTGATGACGACGAAGGATATCTTTCGATATTCCGGCGCGCGGAATAGCGTCTTGTGCTCCTCGAAATAGGCGGCAAGCGCTTCGGGTGAAGGTGGATCGATTGTGCCGGCCTGGGCGGCGTCGAGTTTGACGAATTCAATCGTGCGCTGTTCGTTCTGATACCGCGCCAGCGCGTCCAACAGCACTTTCGGCGTCTCGAGTCCGGCAGCTACGGCTCCCGCGATCTGGCGCCGCAGCGACACCCGCCGCTGCTCGGCGACGAAACGTTGCTCGCTAAATCCGAGTTGTCGGATCAGGTTCTGGAAACGCGCCGGGTCGAATGTGCCATTCACCCCCTTGAAATTGGGATCGCTGAAGATCAGGCGCATGGTTTCCTCAGGCGACTGCGCAAGGCCGAGCCGCCGGGCCTCCTCATCAAGGGCTGCTTCCGCAAGCGTCTGCTGGAGAACCTGCCGATCGAATCCGAGGGCACGGGCCTGATCCATGGTCAACGGTCGGCCGAACTGGCGACCTATTTGTTGCAGCCGTTCGTTGTAGATCTGGCGGAACTGCTCGGTCGAGATCTCGGTGCGGCCGACCTTGGCCAGGGTTGATTGTCCAAAGCCGCGGAAGATGTCGGCGATGCCCCAAATGCCGAAACTGACAATCAGCACGCCCATCACGGTAGCCATGACAATTTTGCCGAGCCAATTTGATGAGGCTTTGCGCATTCCTCGAAGCATGGGATCCAACTTGTTGGCAGGAGGGAACTGGGTCCGTACCCCAGGGAATATCGATAAACGAATTCCCAAAAAGGGGGCGTCACCGGCTTGAGAACGCATCATAAAGTGGCAGGCTTGAGGTCGCAACCATGGTGCAGCGGGCCGATAGTGCGGTAAACGGCGAGAAATCCTTAAAGAACCGCTGTCTGGTGCTGGTTGGCTTGCTTTGCTAGCGCTTGGCTCACCCAACCTCTCTCGCGGAAGGTTTTGAGATGACCAACCCCATAAGGCCGCTGATCGCCGGCAATTGGAAAATGAATGGCCTCAAGGCGTCCATGGCCGAGTTCGAGGCGATGCTGGCGGGTGCACCGGAGGTGGCTCGGAAAGCTGACCTCCTGGTGTGCCCGCCGGCATCGCTGATCGCGATCTTTGCCTGGAAGGCGCGAGGTTCGAAGAACCTTGCTATTGGTGGCCAGGACTGTCACCCGCAGCCATCGGGTGCCCATACCGGCGATATCTCTGCCGAAATGTTGGCGGATGCAGGCGCAAGTGCCGTCATTGTCGGCCATTCGGAGCGGCGGGCCGATCATGGCGAGAGTGATGGATTGGTTCGGCAGAAGGCGCTGGCCGCCTGGCGTGCGGGGCTTACGGCGATCGTCTGCGTCGGTGAGACCCATCACCAGCGCGATTCCGGTCAAACGCTGCAGATTTGCCGCGGGCAGCTCGAGGGATCGCTTCCGGACGGCGCGCGCGCCGGCAATCTGGTCGTCGCCTACGAGCCGGTCTGGGCGATCGGCACCGGGCTAACGCCTACGGCCGAAGATATTAAGCAAATTCATCAGTTTATTCGGGATTTTCTGATCGGCCGGTTCAGCGGGGAGGGGGCGGGGATCCGCATCCTCTATGGCGGCTCTGTCAAGCCCTCGAATGCCCGGGAGTTGCTGGGTGTCGCCAATGTGAATGGCGCCCTGGTCGGTGGCGCGAGCCTAAAGGCGGCCGATTTTCTTGCGATCGCGGCGGACTGTCCCTAACTAGTCCCTAACTAGTGACAATGCCCGGTCCGATCGTGTAACACCCGCAAAATTCAATCCCGCAAATCCGACCATCTGCCCAGTCGCAGCGTTGTTGGTTTGTGACGGAAGGTAAAAATGCAGACTGTGATTATCGTTGTGCACCTGATGATCGTTGCGACGTTGATTGCGACGGTGTTGCTGCAGAAATCCGAGGGAGGCGGCCTCGGCATGGGCGGAGGCGCCGGATTCATGTCGAGCAGGGGTACGGCCAACCTGCTGACCCGCACGACTGCCGTACTCGCCTTCGGCTTTTTCCTCACCAGTCTCGCTTTGTCCTGGATCGCCAGTTACGACCGCAGGCCGAATTCCGTCATCGTTCCGTCGTCACAGTCCCAGCCGGCAAACGGTACGACGCCGGTGGCGCCGCCAAGCAGCGGCGGGGGCCTCCTGGACTCACTGAAGAAATCGGATGAGCAGCAGAAACAGCCTGCGCCGTCCGGTCCGCAGGCGCCGCAGTCGCAATAAGCAGGATGGCCATGCAGGATCGCAGCTACTGGCCCTGCATCAAACATCCCTATCAAGCTACTGATAATACATCCGATTTGGCGTCACCCACAGCCTGGCAAAATGTTTGCTGAAGCGAAGCTTTTCGCTTTGGAGAATCGTGCCGGTAGCCTTAAAGGTTAAGTCCCATGGCGCGGTATATCTTCATCACCGGCGGCGTGGTTTCTTCGCTCGGAAAGGGTCTGGCATCGGCAGCACTTGGAGCGCTTTTGCAGGCGCG
>Ga0307474_10001965_pt1 | contig 14812 bp, 16 predicted proteins | sample atmos_gasesECM1C_2_FD_203312 | JGI IMG/M metagenome (GOLD analysis project Ga0307474, IMG submission 203312) | Hardwood forest soil microbial communities from Morgan-Monroe State Forest, Indiana, United States - atmos_gasesECM1C_05 | ecosystem: Environmental > Terrestrial > Soil > Temperate... | reverse complement strand
TTCGCCCGGTTCGACGTAGCGATGTTGCAGCACTACCTGGGCATCACCGTCGCCCCCGTGCACTGCACCAAGATCGCTGCCCGGCTGACCCGTACCTTCACCGACCGCCACGGCCTGAAGGACCTGTGCAAGGAGCTTCTTGGCATAGACCTGTCCAAGCAGCAGCAGACCTCGGACTGGGGCGCGGTGGAACTGACCGCCGAACAGATGGCATACGCCGCGTCCGACGTGCTGCACCTGCACGCGCTGTGGGCCAAGCTGGAAGCCCTTCTGGTACGCGAGGGTCGGCGCGAAATCGCCGAAGCCTGCTTCACCTTTTTGCCCGCACGAGCGCGACTCGACCTGCTCGGCTACGAGCAGCCCGATATATTTACGCATTGACCCCGCCAGAAACCGCTGAATTGGCACGGTTCTTGTCAGCGCCTCATTGATAAACAGCTATTGCGATTGACCCAGACCTCACGCGGGGTCAAAACAGACCTCTCGCACCACTTCAGGACGCCGCAGACTGATGACTGCCGCTGTTGCCGCCACGAGGGCAGGAGCCGACCGGCCAGAAGACTCGGACGATCTGGAGGTTGCCCGTGCCGTGTTGCGCACTGAGGCAGCGGGGCTTCAGGCGCTGGCGGCCGGCCTGGATCGCAATTTCCACAGCGCGGTAGACCTGCTCGGTCGCGTCACCGGTCGTGTTGTGGTCTCCGGCATGGGCAAATCCGGCCATGTCGCCCGCAAGATTGCCGCAACCTTCGCCTCCACCGGCACCCCTGCCCTGTTCGTCCACCCGGCCGAAGCCTCGCACGGTGACCTGGGTATGATCGTTGCCGGCGATGCCGTGCTGGGTCTGTCCAACTCCGGTGAAACCGTTGAACTGGCGGACCTCGTCGCGCATTCCCGCCGCTTCGGCCTGCCCCTTGTGGCGATCACCGCACGTGCCAACTCGGCATTGGCCACGGCCGCCGACGTCGCCCTGACACTGCCCGCCGCAGCCGAGGCTTGCCCGATGGGGCTGGCGCCGACCACCTCCACCACCATGCAGATGGCCCTCGGCGACGCGCTGGCGGTGGCACTGCTGACCCGCCGCGGCTTCACCGAGGCCGACTTCCACCAGTTCCATCCCGGCGGACGGCTCGGCACACGGCTCCGCCGCGTGCGCGAACTGATGCACACCGGCGACGCTGTGCCGCTCGCCCTGCCCGAAACCGTGATGGACCGCGCCCTGCTGATGATCACCGAAAAGCGCTTCGGCTGCCTCGGCGTCGTCGATGCCACCGCACGGCTGATCGGCATCGTTACCGACGGCGACCTCCGCCGTGCAATGGGTCCCGACCTGTTGTCGCGCCAGGTGGCGGAGATCATGACCCACTCGCCGCGCACCATTGCTCCTGATGCACTGGCGGTCGAGGCGCTGCACGTGATGAATGCGCGGGAGCGTCCCATCACCACGCTTTTCGTGGTCGATACAGACAACAGGCCGCTCGGCATCCTGCACATCCATGACCTGCTCCGCGCGGGCGTCGCGTGAGCACACAGCCCTCGTCCACGCAGCCCGACCATGCTCATCGGCGCGCCAGTCACTACCTTGTCGGCGGCACGGCTGCCCGTATCCGCCGACCTCCCAGCCTCAGCAACCAGGCTCGCCGCCGATTCGTGATCACTCTGACCAAATGGCTGCTGCCGGCTGGCGCGCTGTTGCTGCTCGCCACCATTGCACTGTGGCCGGAAATCGGCCGGATGCAGGATTCGGCCCGCATCGCGTTCAAGCGCGTCACCAACGAAGTGGGCGGCGCCACTGTGATCGGTGCGCGCTACCGCGGCGTCGACAAGCAGAACCACCCTTACACCCTGACCGCGGCGACAGCCCAGCAAGACGGCCCGGATCGGATCAATCTGACAACGCCAAAGGGCGACATCACGCTCAGCAGCGGCACCTGGCTGATGGTGCAGTCCAAGCAGGGCGTCTTCCTGCAGCATACCGAACAGCTCGATCTGTCCCACGACGTAACCCTCTACCGCGACGACGGCACCACGTTGGTAACCGCCAGTGCCTCGGTGGACCTTAAGAACGGCGCCGCCGCGAGCGCGGAGCCTACCCACGCCGAGGGCCCGTTCGGCACGCTCGACGCCCAGGGATTCACCGTCACCGACAAGGGCGCTTCCATTCAGTTCATCGGCCCCGCCCACCTGGTCCTGAACGGCTCATCGCCATGATGGCCGATCGCGTTTACCGACGGATCCTGCACGCCGCCGCGCTGGCCATCATGGCGCTCGCGCCGGCAGGAAGCGCATGGGCGCAGCAGCTCGATCTGGCGCATGGCGGCCCAATCAGCATCACCGCCAGCGATGGGATCGAATGGCGCCAGGAGCAGCGGGAGGTGATTGCCCGCGGTAACGCCCAGGCGGTCCGGGGCAACGTGACGGTCACGGCGGACCGGCTGATCGCGTATTATCGCCCCAAGGCTGGCACGACGGCGCAGCCAACCAACGCAGCACAGCCAACCCACGCAACACAGCCCAGCCACGCAACACAGTCGGTACAGCCCACCCAGTCGGCACAGTCTGGGCAGGACATGATCAATGGCACGGATGACACCGCCGGCAACGAGATATTTCGCCTTCAGGCAGAGGGCCATGTCCACATCTTCACCGCGACCGATCAGGTATGGGGCGACCGAGCCATCTACGATATCGACCAGGCCGTTCTGGTCGTCACCGGACACGATCTGAAGTTGACCACGCCAAATGACGTGATCACCGCGCGCGACGATCTGGAATACTGGTCGCAGAAGCACATGGCAGTGGCGCGCGGCAATGCCGTGGTGGTGACCAATGACGGCAGGCGCCTCGCTGCCGATACCCTGGTCGCCTACACCGCGGCGGGTGCGCCGCAGCCGCCACCGGGCACCGCACCAGCCGCCACGCCGGTCGCAGCCACGTCGGCGCAGCCGGCCGCCGACGATCAGCTCGCCGCCTCTGGCAAACTCCAGAAGGTGGACGCTTTCGGCAATGTATCGGTGCGCACCCCCACCGATACCGCGATCGGCGACCGCGCTGTCTATGTGCCGGACACCGGCATCGCCCGGCTGGCAGGGCGGGTTCGCATCACACGCGGTCAGAACCAACTCAACGGATCAGAGGCTGAGGTCGACATGAAGACGGGCATTTCGCATCTGCTGGCCGGAAACGAGGGTCGCGTGCAGGGCCTCGTGCTGCCGAACGATGCCTCCAATCAGCAATTGACCGGACAGGCTCCGCCAAGCTCGCCGACCATTGCACCCGCCGGCAGCCCACCGGCGCGCAACCCACCCAAGGCACCCAAATGAACGCCCTGCGGACAGACCCCCGACCCACGCCGGAGCTCCGCGTCATCCCTGGGGGCGCCGGACTGGCGGCACGTGGCGTCGGCAAGACCTATCGAAAGCGCCCGGTGGTACGGAACGTCTCGATCGACGTGCGGCGCGGCGAGGCGGTTGGATTGCTGGGCCCGAACGGCGCCGGGAAAACCACGACCTTCTACATGATCGTCGGACTGGTGCAGCCGGACACCGGCTCGATCAGTCTTGATGGCACCGACATCACGACGCTGCCGATGTATCGCCGCGCGCGGCTCGGCATCGGCTATCTGCCGCAGGAGGCGAGCGTATTTCGCGGCCTCAATGTCGAGCAGAACGTGATGGCCGCGCTCGAGGTCGTCGAACCTGATCCGGACAGGCGTGACCTGATGCTGGACGAACTACTCGGCGAATTCGGCATCGGCCATCTGCGCCGCACGCCCGCACTCGCGCTGTCCGGCGGCGAACGGCGACGGGTCGAGATTGCCCGCGCGCTGGCCACGCAGCCGGCCTACGTCCTGCTCGACGAACCGCTGGCGGGGATTGACCCGATCGCGGTGAACGAAATCCGCGATCTTGTGTCGCATCTCAAGGATCGCGGCATTGGCGTGCTGATTACCGACCATAACGTGCGCGAGACGCTGGCGATCGTCGACCGCGCCTACATCATGCACGACGGTCAGTTGCTGATGGAAGGAGCACCGCACGAAGTCGTCGCGCACGAGGACGTCCGCCGCGTCTACCTCGGCGAAAGGTTCAGCCTGTGATGCGGATGTCCAGTGGTGCCCTGGCATGGCCGGGACACGCCAGGCCATGACGATACAATTCCGCCGCCGCCGTGAACGATTTGTTGGTGTCGGTCCACTAGTGTCCTGGCCCCGAAGTTCGCCGCTCCTTGCAGCGGACAGAGGGGATGAAACCCAAGGGCTGGTGTCTCGAATCTGGCGTTCGCGCCCCTTGGCGAACCTCAGGTTCGAGACACCGGCATGTCGATCCGCGCGCAACACTGCTGAAGGCTGAAGGACCAGGCCGCCACCATGGCGTTAGGGCCACGTCTCGATCTCCGCCAGAGCCAGACCCTGGTCATGACGCCGCAACTGCGTCAGGCCATCAAGCTGCTGCAATATTCCAATATCGAGGTAGCCACTTTCGTCGAGGGAGAACTGGAGCGGAATCCGCTGCTCGAACGCGATGACAGCGCCGAAAGCCCGGCAGCCGAGCGTGCCGCGCCCGACCAGCTTCCCGAGCGCGCCAATGAAAACGCCGATGTAGCTCAGTTGACGCAGGTGGACACGCTGCCATCCGAGGCATCGGCTCCGCTCGATTCCGACTTCAGCGAGACCTACGACGCGGGCGGCGTAGCTGATGGCGCGCCGGTGTCGCATGCCAGCAGTGGCCAGGGCAGCGCCTATGACTTCGATGCCGGCGAACGCGGCATCGACGACGTCGCCGATGAGCGTCGGCCGCTGAGGGACCACCTGGGCGAACAGCTTCGGCTGTCCTTCCAGGACCCGGTGGACCGCATGATCGGCGCACACCTGATTGCGCTGCTGTGCCCCGCCGGCCGGCTGACCGCCGAACCCGCCGCGATCGCCGATGCGATGGCGATCCCGCTGGAACGTGTCGAGTCGGTACGCGCACGCATGATGCGCTTCGATCCCGTTGGGCTGTTCGCGCGCGAACTTAAGGAATGCCTGGCCGCGCAGCTTGCCGAGCGCAACCGGCTCGATCCGGCGATGGTGGCATTGCTCGATAATCTCGAGTTGCTTGCGCGCCGCGAAATGCGGCGGCTGGCCGCGATCTGTGGTGTCGATGCCGATGATCTCGGCGAGATGATCGCCGAGATCCGCGCGCTCGATCCGAAGCCGGCAGCCAGCTATGAGGCGGTACCCACTCACGTCGTGGTACCAGACATATTGATGCGCGCCATTCCGGGCGAGAATTGGGTCATCGAGCTCAACCCCGACACCATGCCGCGCCTGCTGGTGAACGAACGGTTCTATGCCCGTGTCGCGCCGCGCGCTCGCAAGGAAGACCGGCTGTTTCTGGCGGAGCATCTTGCAAGCGCGAACTGGTTGGTGCGTTCGCTGCAACAGCGCGCGCAGACCATCCTGAAGGTGTCGGCCGAAATCATCCGCCAGCAGGACGGCTTCATGCGCCATGGTGTCGCGCATCTGCGCCCGCTGATCCTGCGCGATATCGCCGAGGCGGTGGAAATGCACGAGAGCACGGTGAGCCGGGTTACCGCGAATAAGTACATCGCCACGCCGCGCGGCACGTTCGAGCTTAAGTATTTCTTCACCACCTCGATACCAGGTACGGATGGCAATGACAGCCACAGCGCGGAAGCGGTACGCTATCGTATCCGCTCGCTGATCGATGCGGAGGCAGACGGCGATGTCCTGTCAGATGATGCGATCGTGGCAGCGCTGCGGGACGAAGGCGTAGACATTGCCCGGCGGACCGTGGCCAAATACCGCGAAGCGCTGCGCATCCCCAACTCCGTGCAGCGCCGGCGGGAGAAAGCCGTGCCGGCATAAGCAGCCGCCAGCTTCTCCGCACTTTCACGTTCGGGGAGGGGCATGATGCAGATCACGGTTTCGGGCAAGCAGGTCGATCTATCGGATGCACTGCGGGTACGCGTATCCGATCACCTGGATGTCATCGCCACCAAATACTTCGACCATGCGATGGAGGCGCAGGTCACCTTCAGCCGGGCGCGCAGCTTTTTCATCTGTGACATCAACGTGCATGCCGGCCGCGGCCGGCGCCTGCGCGGCGATGGCGAGGCCGCCGACGCCAACAGCGCGTTCGACGATGCGGCGGAGCACATCGCGAAGCGCTTGCGTCGCTATCGCCGGCGCGTGAACGAACATGCCCGTGACAGCGCCAATCGCGATCGTCCGGAGGCGGCGCGCCAGTACATCCTCCAACAGGAGGACACTGGCACAGCCCACGACTCCAATGGCGCTGGCGGGACAACCGCATACGCGACCGTGATTGCCGAGCAGGCGACCGAAATCAGTCTGCTGTCAGTCAGCGAAGCGGTGATGCGGATGGATCTGGCGGACCAGCCGGTGCTGATGTTCCGCAACAGCACCACCGGCGAGCTGAACGTCGTATACCGCCGCAGCGACGGCAACATCGGCTGGATCGATCCAAGCGAGCAGTGATCGCTGATCGGCTGGCGCCCAGCCATCGAGCAGCCCGGCGACGCGGCAATCTCCTGCCCGTTGCGGACGGTCAACGCTGCCCCCTCCGACACACCGCGTCCGACACACCGCGCTTTCGCCGTCACCCGGCGAACTTCGCCCGCCGCAGATTCGCGAACGGTACCAGCAGCACGCTGAATACCAGCGTGGCCACCGCCATCCACAACAACGCCGTCAATACGCCCTGTCCGCCGAAATGCACCAGCAGCACCGCGCCGACCGATGGCGCCGCCGCCTGCCCGATCAGCATGGGGAAAGCCAATCGGCCGATCAGGCTGGCGTAGCCCGCAGGGCCAAACAGCGCGAGCGGCAACGTACCGCGGACGATCGAGCGCAAACCAATGCCACCGCCATACAGCACCAACCCCGGCAGCAGCGCACCGTGGCTGGTCAGCAGCAGTGCCAGTCCCACCACCACAAAAATACCCGACAGCACCGCCTCCCACATCGGGTGGACGCGTTGTCCCGCCATCAGGTCGATCAGCCGGGCGCCGACCTGGCATGGCCCCACTATGGCGCCGAGAGCAACCGCGGTGCCAAGCGGCACGCCGCGCTGCTCCAGAACGGTAAGCAGATGAACCGACATCATCGACGCGATGACGGCGGCCAACGTCATGCTGACTGCCACCAGCGAAAACAGCAGCCGGTACAATGCGGTGCTGGGCGGCGGCGTGACTGCGCCGGCGATCGTCTGGCGGCCGTGGCGTTCGCGGGACCGCCACGATCGGAGCACCCACCACCGACCCTGCCCGCGTGGCACGACAGCGCGCGGTGCCTCGACCGGCAGGCCGAAGCTGTACAGCGGCAGCACCACCAACAGGTTCACCGCGGCGTAGGCCAGGCAGGTGCCGCGCCAACCCACATGGTCCAGCAACAGCGCGCTGAGCGGCCAGCACACCGTGCTGGCAAATCCTCCGATCAGCGTCAGCGAGGTAATGACCGCGCGCGCCTCGTGCCCGTACAGCCGGCCGAGTGCGGCAAAGGCGGGGTCGTACAATCCGGCTCCCATCGCGACGCCCAACACCAGCCATGCCACGATGAACACGACAAGGTTCGGTGCCCCCGCCAGCCCGAGCAGGCCGACTGCCATCAGCGCCGCACTCCCCATCAGCACCGGCCGGCCGCCGTGACGCTCGATCAGGTCGCCGACCTTGGGCGACACCAGGCCGGACACCAGCAAGCCAAGGGACAGGCCACCGATTACCCATGACAGCGGCCAACCGGTCGCATCGGCGATCGGCTTCGCCAGCACCGCCGGCAGGTAATAGGACGAACCCCAGACCAGCACCTGCCCGATGCCGAGTACCACGATGACGACGCGACGCGACGCGGTCGACCCAATCTCAGCCATCGGTGCGACGCAGCAGCTTGGCCGGCGCCACGGTCATCTGTTGCAACTCCATGCCACGGAAAACTGACACCGTTGCCGCATCACCCAAAGAATATTTTTGCTATGCACTGCATCAGCATAAGTTTGCCCTATGCGTACGCCCACGCTCCGCCAGCTGCACAGCTTCGTCGCCGCCGTCGAAACCGGCAGCCTGTCGGCAGCCGCACGAACTCTGCAGATCACGCAGCCGGCAGCGAGCCAGCAGGTCAAGGAACTGGAGCGCACGCTGGCGACCCGTCTGCTGCAACGCGGAGCCGGCGCCGTGCGGCCGACCGCTGCTGGCGAGGCAGTGCTGACCCACGCGCGGTTGGTGCAGGCAGCGGTGGACGATCTGCTGGCCGCCGCCGCGTCGTTCCACAGTGGCGAGGTCGGCCGGGTTCGCCTGGGCACCGGCGCCACCGCCTGCATCCATTTGTTGCCGCCGCTCCTGGCGCGCATGAAGCAACGCATGCCGGGTCTGGAGATCATCATCGCCACCGGCAACACGTCGGACATTCTTGGGCGAGTGCTGACGGGCGGCCTGGACCTCGCGCTGGTCACGCTGGCAGGCACGCCAAATCGGTCACTGGAGGCGCGGCGGTTGGTGGTCGAGCCGCTGGTAGCCTACGCCCCCACATCGATGCTGCCGGCAACGCCAACCCTGCGGCCGGCACAGCTCGCTGCGTTGCCGCTGATCCTCTACGAGAGCGGTGGGGCCACGCGAGGCGTGGTGGATACCTGGTTTCGCCGCGCCGGTCTGGCGCCGCGGCCAATCATGGAACTGGGCAGCGTCGAGGCGATCAAGGTGCTCGCTGAAAGCGGCCTCGGCGCAACGATCCTGCCGCGTACCGCGCTCGACGTGTCCGCCGCGAACATGCCCGCCGCGAACATGCCCGCTGCGAACATGACGGTACGGCCGCTGTGCCCCGCCGCCTCACGCTGTCTCGCGGTCGTGCTGCGCCGGGACAAACTCCGCGACCGTAGCCTGCGCGTTTGCCTGGAGGAGCTGGAATCGCTCGCCGCAACCGCGAAGGGGGCCGCTGTGCACCGTGAAGCGGATCAGCCCGGGAGATAGCTTCGCCCTCCCCGGCACTACCGGGCAGGCCTCAACCCACAGGTCGCACAATTGTACAAGCCGGTGGACAAGCCGGTCAGTCCTCGTCGACGGCCTGGCAATTCATCTCCAGGGTTTCGGCGAACTCGCGCTTTGCCGCCAACGCAGCGAAGCGGATGGCCAGAGTCTCCAGCGCAACGCGGACGTCGGCGGATGTAGCGGTTGCGGCCATGCGGGTGACTTCATCGGCCCTGGCCCACAGCTCATAGGATGGGCGCTGGGACAGCGGAACATGCTCCGGGCGTAGCGTTCTCGAGAGCGGCATTACGTGAGTTCCTGGAAAAGCTCCCAAGCTTTCGGCCGCCTCTCGGGCAGCACGCGCTGACTGAGCAACAATGGATGGTGTGTGCGACATCAAGTTTCCTGTGGGCGCAGACAAGACGTCCACAGTTGAACCCAAAGAAGTTAATACACGGTTGACGAACTACCACCGGCGGCACCAGCCGCACAGACTTTGGCCACAGGTAGCCGGAATCAGCGTCAGTTCGACTGTTCGCGGCAACCCGCCAGATCGAGCATTTCATCGGCGATCTCGATCAATCGCGCGCGCATCGCGCCCTCCGCAAATGCCGCGGCCACCCGGCGCGTCTCCTGCGCCAGCAACACAAGCTCCTGGTCCCGGCTGTCTGGTTCCTGTCGCATTGGCTGCCTCCGTCGCGGGCAACCAATTAACAGCTCGATCAACCGACGACATTGATCTGGATCAACCGGGATCTGGATCAACCGGCCAGGGGCGCCGCGGTGTCGCCACCTGCCGGCAAGGTAAACCGGAATACGCTGCCGCCGCCTCCAACGTTCGGTTCGACCCATAGGCGGCCGCCATGCGCCTCCACGATAGTGCGGCAGACCGACAGGCCAATACCCATGCCTTCCGCCTTCGTCGTGACGAAGGGCTGGAACAGCTTCGCCTCGATGGCCGGCGAGATGCCACCTCCGGTGTCAGCTACACTGACGAGCACGACCCCGTTTTCCACCACGGTCCCAACCGACAGTTCCCGCAGCTCCTGACCTTCCATCGCCTCCACCGCGTTGCGGATCAGATTGAGCAGTACCTGCTGGACCTGCACGCGATCTACCATGGCATTCGGCAGATCCGGATCGATGGTTATCAGCACCTTGATGCCAAGCTCCTTGACGCCAACCAGGGCGAGCGCACTCGCCTCCTCGATCAGCTTGGCAACGCTCTCGGGTCGCCGCGCCACCTCGCCACGCGCAACGAACGCACGCAGCCGGCGGATGATTTCGCCGCTGCGCAGTGTCTGCTGTGCCGCCAGCTGCATCGCCTGGCGCGCCCGGGGCAGATTCGGCTCCGGCGACTCGATCAGTCGCTGCGCCGCCCGGACATAGTTGCCGATGGCAGTCAGCGGCTGGTTGAGCTCATGCGCCAATGCCGCGGCCATCTGGCCCATCGACCGCAGACGTGACACATGCAGCAGCCCGTCCTGCAATTCCTGTAACCGCTGGTCGGTCTGCTGGCGCTCCGTCAGGTCGCGGACGAATCCGGTGAACAGCTTGCGGCCATTCTGGTTCACCTCGCCGACCGAAAGCTCCATCGGAAATGTGCTGCCGTCCTTGCGCAGGCCGACCACGACACGCCCGATGCCGATAATGCGACGCTCCCCGGTGGTCAGGTAGCGGTCCAGGTAACCGTCGTGCTGGTCGCGATACGGCGACGGCATCAGCAGCTTGACGTTATGGCCGCAGACTTCCGCCGGGGTGTAACCGAACAGCCTCTCCGCGGCGCGGCTGAATGACTGCACGATGCCGCGGTGGTCGATGACCACCATTGCATCCGGCACTGTTTCGAGGATCGACCGCAGCAGTGCCGACTCGCTGGCGTGCCCGTCTTCGTCCGGCGTTTTGTCAGCCCGCTCCATGGGCCGGCATCAAATAGATGGCCATGGCGGCGGGCAAGCCCTCTCTGAACGGAAACCAGGGCAACTGCATGTGGCCCAATATCACGCTTTCCAGGCCGGATTGCGCGCGGCCCAGGCCGGAATTCGCGCGGTTTTGCATCGAATCCGTTCCGGCCCGGTTGTCCCGAAATGTCGTCAGACATACGAATCCGAAATGAAGTCGAGCAGGAGGTCGTCGTCGAGCGGCTTTTCCAGGACTTGTGCCACCCCGAGCTGGCGAGCCAATCGGACCAGGTCCGGCGAGGGCGATCCGGTGATCAGCGCAATCGGCAGTTTCGCGCCCTGGCGACGCAAGCTGCTCACGAGTTGCAGCCCGGTCTGTTCCGGCATGTGCTGGTCCACCACCAGACAGGTCAACTCACCCAGTGCCGCCTCATTCAGGAACTGCGCGGCAGAATTGTAGGCGGCGACAGAAAACCCCGCGGTTTCCAGCAGGAATTGGAGCGATTCACGCACCGCATCATCGTCGTCGACCACCGCCACCAGCCGGTGGGATACGTCATGCATTTCGCTCGCTCCATTGCACCGGCAGGCAGGTGCCTGAGGGTCAGCGCGATGACACTGTCGCCGAACGTCCGACGCCGCGCCTTGACCTAGGTCAACGTCGCGATACTTCTGTCGATGGCTTTGCCGGAATCACCGCGATCGCCATGCGCACCAACTCCGGCAGACTGCGTGCGCCCATCTTCTCCATCACGCGCGCACGATGCACTTCGACGGTGCGCGGGCTGGAACCCAGGTCGTAGGCAATCGTCTTGTTCGGCTGGCCAAGCACCAGCCGGTCCAGCACCTCGCGCTCGCGCGGCGTCAAGCTGGCGAGCCGCGCGACGATATCCGCCACCGCGGCGGCCGCCTCACGCGTGCGCTGGCTGGTAGCCAGGGCGCCGGAAACCGCCGCCAGCAACTGCGCATCGCCGAATGGCTTTTCCAGGAAATCCGCGGCGCCAGCTTTCAGGGCCTCAACCGCGATTGGCACATCGCCATGCCCGGTCATCACGATCACAGGCAGCGCGATGCCGAGTTCCGCGAGGCGTCGCTGCAGCGCGAGGCCATCGAGCTCGGGCATGCGCACATCGGTCAGTACGCATCCGGTTGCCTGGATTGCCAGGACCTTCAGGAGCGCCGACGCCGAATCGTAGGTTCGCACCGAGAATCCAGCGGATTCAAGCAGCAATGCCAGCGAATCACGCACCGCGTCGTCGTCGTCCACCACATGAACCAGAGACGCTTCAGCCATCAGGACCTCCCCGGCACCAGCGCCAGGAAACGCTACAATGCGCCACAATACGTAGCATCCCGTACGTCCAATTCCGAATTACCGGCCGCATGGCGCCCCGATACACCGGCCGGAACGCAACGCGGTATCGGCCATGGAGAGCGGCATGCAAACCACGATGCAGACTGTGGAACGGCGCCGCGGCACAGCCGGCGGACTGGCCGCACAGCCATTCCGGCAACCGGCACCACGCGATGCGCTCGATCTGCTGGAGCAGTTCGGCGGCACCATGTCGATCCAGCGCGAGCGTGAAATTCATTGCCAGGGCGAACAGGCAGCTTCCTGCTACCGGATTCTGAGTGGCTGCGTCCGCCTGGTCAAGTTGCTGGAGGACGGTCGCCGCCAGGTCGGCGAGTTCCTGATGGCAGGCGACCTGCTCGGCTTCGACGCGTTGGACACGCACGATTTCGCAGCCGAGGCGGTGACTGATGTCGTGCTGCGGCGCTATCCGCGGCGCATGGTGGACGCGCTGGCCGAGAGCAATGTAGCCCTGGCGCGCCGGCTGCGTGACCTGACATCGGTGAGCCTGCGCACGGCGCATCTGCGGCTGCTGCTGCTTGGTCGCAAGACCGCGTCGGAGCGGATCGCCTCGTTCCTCCTCGAGATGGCGGAACGGCTGCCGCAGGTCCATGCGCGAGTCCTGGATCTGCCGATGAGCCGCACCGACATGGCCGATCACCTCGGCCTGACCATCGAGACGGTGTGCCGCATCCTGGCGCATCTGCGGCGCGACGGCACCATCACGATAGAGCGGAACAGGATCGAGATTCACAACGCCGTGGACCTTCAGCAGATGGCCTCCGAGCCCCGACACTGAGCCGTCGTAATCCCCCTTACCCTTCTGAAGGTGGGGGCCGAAATCTCGGGCGGCGGGAACTCTGATCGGTCAATCCAGGTCGATCGCCATCAGCTCCTCATCATGGAACCGACCGCTGACGTTCAGCGCACGCCGCTCGATGCCATATATTGTAAAACCCATGCGGCGATAGAGATGCTGTGCCGGGACGTTGCCGACCGTCACCGAAAGTTGCAGCACGACCGCGCCGGCTTCGCGCGCGCCGGCGATCACCGCTTCCACAAGTTGTTGCGCCACACCCGTGCGCCGATGCGCCGATGCCACATACATGCTGAACAGATAGGCCTTGTGGCGTTCCTTGGCGCCGAAGCGGATCTGCATTCCGGCGAGCCCCACCAAATTGCCATCATCATCAAATGCGCCGAACCGCGCGGATGCCGGCGAGGACAGACGGTCGACGATCTGCGCGCGATCGAACGCCGCTTCGTCTTCATAGGCGCCGCCGAATGCTTCCGGATGAAGGCGTAGCGCCTCCAGCCGAACCCGGCGATAGTCGTCCGCATCCGCCACGCCGAGGGCACGGACCGCGTAGGTCAACGATCGATCTCCTTCCATGCAGCCGCGATCCGGGCGGCGAGCCGACGGGCAACCTCATGCTTGGCAAGACGGGGCCAGTCCTCGATGCCATCGGCAGTGATCAGATGCACGGCGTTCTCTTCGCCGCCCATGATGCCGGTGCCAGGGGACACGTCGTTGGCGATGATCCAATCGGCGTTCTTGCGTTCGCGCTTAGCCTGCGCGTTCGCCATCAGGTCGTCGGTCTCGGCGGCAAATCCGATGACCAGACGCGGCCGCCGCGGACCAGGCTCCGCGATGGTGGCCAGAATGTCGGGATTGGCCACAAGCTCCAGCGCGGGCGGTGCCGCACCTGGCCGTTTCTTGATCTTGCCCACGGCCGCAGCAGCGACACGCCAATCGGCCACCGCGGCGGCAAAGATCGCGACATCGGCCGGCAGCGCCGCCTGGCATTCGTCCAGCATCTGCCGCGCACTCTCTACATGCCGCACCTGGACGCCGACAGGATCAGGCACGGCAACCGGACCGCTGACCAGCGTCACGCGCGCACCCAGCGCTCCGACGGCAGCGGCAATCGCATGCCCCTGGCGCCCGCTGGACCGATTTGCGATGTAGCGCACCGGATCGATCGGCTCATGCGTCGGTCCGCTGGTGATCAGCACGTGCTTGCCGGCCAGCGGCCCCGCGGGCGCCAGCAGCATTTCGATTGCAGTCAGGATTGCCGGCGGCTCGGCAAGCCGGCCAGGACCGAACTCGTTGCAGGCCATCGCGCCGTCATCCGGGCCGACGACATGGATGCCACGCGATCCCAGCAGTACCATGTTCGCGACGGTGGCGGCGTGCGTCCACATGCGTACATTCATCGCCGGCGCGACCAGTACCGGCTTGTCGGTCGCCAGCAGCAGCGTCGAGGCGAGATCACCAGCCAGACCCGCTGCCATCTTCGCCAGTATGTCGGCCGATGCAGGCGCCACCACCACAAGGTCGGCGTTGCGCGAGAGCTGGATGTGTCCCATCTCACTCTCGTCGGTCAGCGAGAACAGATCGGTGTAACCCTTGCTTTCGCTCAGCGCCTGCAGCGACAGCGGCGTAACGAATTGCGCACCCGCTTCGGTCAGCACGCAGGTGACACCGCAGCCGCGCCCGCGCAGCAGACGGATCAGCTCCAACGATTTGTACGCGGCGATGCCACCGGAAACGATCAGCAGCACGCGTTTGGCGGAC
>Ga0307474_10001964_pt1 | contig 14816 bp, 17 predicted proteins | sample atmos_gasesECM1C_2_FD_203312 | JGI IMG/M metagenome (GOLD analysis project Ga0307474, IMG submission 203312) | Hardwood forest soil microbial communities from Morgan-Monroe State Forest, Indiana, United States - atmos_gasesECM1C_05 | ecosystem: Environmental > Terrestrial > Soil > Temperate... | reverse complement strand
TCCGGCAAGCACAACGAAGAGGTGCAGCTCTGCGCCTTCGATGTGCTGGCGATGGACGGCGACGATTTGCGGGATCTGCCACTCTCAATGCGCAAAGCAAATCTGGCCCGGCTGTTGGCTCGCCGACCTGACGGCATCTTTTTGAGCGATTTCGAACAGGGAGAAATCGGCCCCGACCTGTTCCGCAAAGTCTGCGAATTCGGATTTGAAGGACTGGTCTCAAAGCGTCGCGATCGACCATACCGCGGTGGCCGGCAAAAGTACTGGATCAAGGTAAAGAACCGCCAACATCCCGCGATGAGCCGGGTGATGGATGCGTTTGCCTGACCGCCTGCAAGGATCACACTTTTTAGGGAAAATGTTCAACGAGCAAGGGAGTTACCCGAATGTACGCCAATATTCTCTTGAGCACGGATGGATCGGATGTCGCGAGAAAAGGCGTTAAGCACGGGATAGAGCTCGCAAAGGCCTTGAATGCTAAAGTGACAGTCATTGCCGTAACGGAACCGCTTCCGGTCGACTATGGGTCCGGACACGCCTCGGGATGGATTCCCACGCAGGAAGAGGTTGATAGCTTTAACGCAGGCCGCAAGGCATCTGCGGGCATGGTGCTCGATGAAGCTCGAGCTATGGCGGAGCAGATCGGGATATCTGCAGAACTCGTGCATATTCCGGACGCGCACCCGGCCACTGCGATTATCGAAACAGCAAAGTCCAGAGGCTGCGACTTGATCGTCATGGGCTCTCACGGGCGTCGCGGCCTCAGGAAGCTTTTCTTGGGGAGTCAGACATCGGAGGTCTTAGCGGACGGAAGCGTGCCGGTGTTGGTAGTGCACTAAGCGTGAGAAGCACAGATAGTGGATCAAGCGACTGGCTGGCCGGAGTGGTGGGACCGATCCTATCCAGGCTAGCCGGTCGAAGCACTGCGGGAACTGGATCGCATTGCCCGTGCGGCCGTGAAGCAGCACGGGAAATAAAAGCCAGCCCGCCTGGTCGAGATAGGGCTGAGGGCGCCAAAGCGCTGATTCCCCCATCATTTCGTCGATCGGATCGTCCGCACACGAGTTTGCTTACACATCCGTTGGCAATTTGCCGGGCTCGTACATACGGGCGCGGGACCTACGCAATCACAGCAAACCGATGGCGAGCTACAGTGCTTCGTACTGCAATCCGATGTCGTGGTGGTGCAGTCGGGCGGGGGCGGACTTGTTCCTCCGTAGGCAACGTCGAACCCCTGATAGCCACACACAGTCGGGTCGGCCGGATCTGAGGGCGACGAGATCGTGATCCCACCCTGCACCATGTTAAAAGTCTGGTTGGGATTGAGGTTGCCGATGTCCGGCACCGCCGCAGCTTCGAAATGCGTAAAATGATAGTCGGCGAGCGTCTCCACACAGCCATTGCCGAGACAACTCGACGGCGCCTCCAGAATCCACTCTGCCGTATCCTGGTCTCCCGAATACGTCACTTGAACGGTGTAGGTCCACCCGAGCGTTGTGTCACTCAAGGAAATAGTCCACGTCGAAAGGGGATTCGATTGCGTGATCTGCGCGTACATCACGTCGCCCCCGTTCACTTTGTTGGGAATCGTGACGGAGCTGGCGGGAAAGAGCTCGTACCACGCGGAATAGGACGGCCCCTCGCCGATTCCCAAAACACCCGAATTCCAATCCTGGTCGGTCCCGACTTGGATCAACGAGCTACTTGTAAAGCCGCCAATGCCGATCCAGGCGGACGAAGCGCTGCCACCGTCGCCGGTAACCGTCGGGACCGTCCACGAACCGCTGACCTGGGTGAACGGACCGCCAACACCGCCAGCACCGACAACGTACCCTGACCAATTGGGTGAAGGGATGCCGCTGGGATTTCCGCTGCCCCCCGGAGCGGTCGGGCCACCGGGCAAACGAGGCTTGGCGGTCTTGATCTTAATGGTCACGGTCCCCGGGTTGACCGCGTGCAAAATCCCGATCGCGCCGTTCGGCAAATGGATCCTTCCGGGTGGCGGAACGACAATTCCCGGCGGCGTAAATTCAAAGCCGAGCGCACCCGAGCCGTCGGACCGCAACAGGATGTACGTCCCGCTTTTGACGGCCAGGATCTGATCACTGTCTGAGACGCCGAGCTTGACGAGAGGCTTTCCGGCGACGTTCTCGACCCTCGGAATCGCGCCTTCGGCCGGCGTCGGCTCGTTGGGCGTTACGTTGACGGTGATGATGGCGACATCGGCGGCTTGGCCTCTAAGGCTGTCATTGGACAGGAGCGTGACAAGCAACACGAGTGATACGAACCCAAGAATCTTCGACATTATCGAACTCCTATGCCTCACAAGAAAGCCGGGATCACCGGCGACATCACCTATGGCTATGCGGCGATCTCGCGCATCTATCTCGCGACTGCGGTCAAATTGACGCCAAGCTCGAAAAGGCTGATCAAGGCCGCCGCGGTGGCGATGTATTGTTATCCCGGAGCGTCCGACAGGGTAAAGACGGTGCAGGGCGTTGCGATGCCACGCAGCATGTGTTCGCCGAGCGGTACCAACGGCGCGCTGGTTTCGGCGGCGACAGCACCTGAGATCAACACTGAGTGGCCGAGCGGCCGGCATAGTCCCTCAAGTCGGCTAACCAAATTGACTGCCGAACCGATAGCGGTGAAGTCAAGACGGTCGGCAGCGCCAACATTGCCCCACAAGATCTCGCCCAAATGCAGCGCTGCGCCAAAGGACAGCGGCGTCAACCCCTTGGCGTGCCGCGCGGCATTCAGATGGGCCATGCCGGCGCGAGCAGCGGCTACCGCTCGAAACGCCGCCTCGCAGGCTTCGGCGGGCGTAGAGGTGACCGGAAAAATCGCAAGCACACCGTCTCCGATGAACTTCAGCACTTCGCCGCCGAAGGCATGCACGGCGCCGGCGATGCGATCAAACCAAGCGTCGAGTGCAGCGATGACAGCTCTTGGTTCTGTTACTTCTGAGAGCGAAGTAAAATCGCGCAGATCGGCATAGAGCAAAGCGGCGCGAATCGTCTCCCCGCCGCCGCGGCGTGTTGCGCCGGACTGCACCCGTGCAGCACTGCGGCGGCCAAGATAGGCCTCGAGCAGAGCCATCATTGCGGCGCGTGCTGCCAGGGCAGCCAAAGGCGCCGCAGCAAAGCGCGCGGCCTGGCGCAGCCTGCCAGATTCCTCAGTTCTGAACGGCCGCGTCCCAGCCCAGGCCAGCACCGGATTGTCCGGCGCCGGGCCGATTACGTCCTGCTGCACCGGGCCAAATTCTGCCAGTGCGTCGCGCCCGACCGGGCCCAGCGGACCAACAGTGAAGCCCAACGCCTCGATGACTGCTCCGGTCTCGGCCCGCCACAACCACGTGCGGTGAGCTATGATCGGATGTGGCACCGCAAGCGTTAGGGAACCGCCGGCGAGCGGCAGGCCGTCAGCGAGCAGTCGGCCGCCGAGTTCGGCTAGGAATTGGTCCGGACCGGACGAAGGGGCGGCCTCGTCCACCAGCCATGCCAGATGTGCGGGCAAATCCATGCCGCGATCATGCCGTCGCCGCCCAAACCTGTCATCCGCGTTGTGACGGCGAGGAAGCTTGGTACAGGCGACAACTAGGTGAATGTCTTGCGTTGCCGCCTTCTTCCCGTTCGACCGGGGCCCGCCAAATTCGTCAATTACCCCGATGGCCACGTCGTGGATCAGGACCGGGATCGCGTCCGGCCGCAACCTCGGTCAGCCGGCCGAGATAATGGGCCCAGCCTTCGGAATGGGCCGCACATTGCTCGGCATTCGGCAAACCGGAATGGGTCAGGCGCAGCAATGTCCCCTCAGGCTCCTCGATCAGGTCGATCTCGAGCAGGCTGGACCCGGGTGGTACCGCATCACTGCCGTCCCAGCCAAAACTGTAGGCCAGGCGATGCACAGGCACGACCTCGCGAAATGAGCCGCGGGCGAAACGGGCGCCGGTAACGTTGACAAGATAGAGCCCGCCGGGCTTCGCGTCGATCTCCGCCTCCGTACCCATCCAGCGCACAATCCTCTCCGGGTCGGTCAGCAGCGCAAACACCGCGGCTGGCGGGGCTGGAATGCGCTGCTCACGGCGGACAGTGAAGGTCTCTTGCATCGAACTCTCCTTCAATACTGGTCCAGCCGGCGAATATATAACATACGGTCGTGCCGGCGTCCGTCCAATGGTGCTTTGAGCGCCTGATTGAGAGGAAACGCGAAATTATTCCTTCTCGTGACCGAGAAAGAGATCATGCCATCATCGGGGCAGGATATGTGGACCACTCATTTGCCTAACACCGGTTGGCCTGGTGAACGATCCATCGGCGGGTGTGGCCTGGCAAGGCCCGTCGTACCGGGCGGGGTATCGTTGGTAGCTGTCCTTGTGTCGACCCGGTCAAACGTTATGACGAATGCCGCAACGATTGCCATTATCACCGCAAGGGCGAAGAGTGCGACGGCGCTACGGTGGCTATTCCACTCGTTACTCATGAGGGAGCCTCCACTCCAGAGTGAAAACGTTTGCACGGCGTAGACAGTTCCCGGCGGCCATATCCGCTTAGCTTCGAAGTTGTGCGAATTGGGAACGCCCTTGCCTCTGCAAGCGGCGAGAAAGCGGACTTCGACGAAGGTCGGAGTTGCGCCAAAACCGGAAGTTAGCCTCGATAGCCTGCGCTAGGCGGGCGGGCTGTAAGCCGAAGCTAGAGTAACCGCCCTGTTGCCAACCCCGGCCTTTTGTCACACACATCTCAACGTGGTCTGCTGACGGGCAAATGCGCCACGCTGCTAGGCTGCTCGCTGCCAACTCCAGTACAACCCCGCAATTGCGCAAGGATCAATCTTGACGCGCGCCGATTCAGTTGTCCGCAGCTAGCTCTCTCGTATAATGTACCCGTCGATCTCCCGCGGAGCGTTGCTATGAGAGCTTTCTTACTCGCCTGCGCAGCCGCAATCGTGATTGCAGCCGCCGGCTTTGTCGTCCTTGACCAGGTCCAGGAACCCGTTCAGCAGGCATTCGCGACGACGGGTGTGCGACTCTGACCAAGCGCTGAACCTTTTATGGGTCACGCGGTTCTTACTCCGCAGCGGTTGCTGCTGATCGCCGTCGCGCATCACCGACGCCGGTGCGGGCATTCTCCTCTTCGAGCCAGAGATTGTGGTGCTCCCTGGCCCAGTTGACGTCGACGGTGCCGCTCCCCATCGCCTCGAACGCCCCTTCCATGCCGATCGTGCCGATATAAATGTGCGCCAGCATGACAGCCACGAACAGCACTGCCACGGTTGCGTGAACCATCTGCGCGAGTTGCATCCCCTCGATGCCGGACAGGTAGAATGGGAACATCAGCTGGTATCCGGTGGCTGCGACTAGGCCGCCGCCGATGACCACGACCCAGTAGATCGCCTTCTGGCCCGCGTTAAAGCGATAGGCCGGTGGATGATCGTGACCCACAATACCGCCACCGCGCTTCATCCAATCGACATCCACCTTGTTTGGGATGTTGCCGGCGATCCACATCAGAAAGATCAGCACGACGCCGATCGTGAACGGGAAGCTCAGATAATTATGGGCATACTTCGCCCACTGCGACCATTCGGAAAAGGCCTCGTGGCCAATCAGCGGCAGGAGCAGCGTACGGCCAAAGGTGATGTTCAATCCGGAAATCGCCAGAATGATGAAGCAAGTCGCAGTCATCCAATGCACGAAGCGCTCAAATGACGTAAAGCGCACGATCGTCCGGCCGGAACGACCGCTCTCCAGCCGCACCATGCCGCGGCTGAGGTAGAAGATGATCAGCACGGCGAGCATGCCAAGAATGGCGATGCCGCCAATCCAGTGCAACGTCACGTTCCGAAACTCTCGCCATTCGCGGCCTGCCGGCTGCTCGAGCACGCCCGAGCGCTGATCAGGAATGCTGACGCGCCCCTGAATCCGGTTCAGCTCCTGCAAGAGCTGCTGCTCCTTCACGGCGCTTGCGGTAGGATTGATCTGCTGGGCAATGGACGGTGAAGCCGCAGAGAAAAGCAGCAGGAGCGCACCCGCGCATATGGCGAGCCGAATAACTCGTGCAAAATACGCCATAGGTTCCTCCCGATTCTGACGCGGCTCTAGACTACGTTGTCGTCAGGACCCGACCGTCTCGCGATAGGCGGTCTTCCAGCCCCAGGCGCCGGAGCCGTAGCCGCGCTTCATCACACGCTCCTTGTAAATCTGGGCGATAATTTCGCCGTCGCCTGCAAGCAGCGACTTGGTCGAGCACATCTCGGCGCAGAGCGGCAATTTGCCCTCGGCGAGACGGTTCGCGCCATATTTCTCGTACTCTTCCTTGCTGCCGTCGGCCTCGGGTCCTCCGGCGCAGAAGGTGCACTTGTCCATCTTGCCGCGAGAGCCGAAGTTACCGACCTGCGGATATTGCGGCGCGCCGAACGGACAGGCGTAGAAGCAATACCCGCAGCCGATGCAGAGATCCTTGGAGTGAAGCACGACGCCGTCGGCGGTTGTGTAAATGCAGTTGACCGGACAAACCGCCGCGCAGGGCGCATCGGTGCAGTGCATGCAGGCCATCGAGACCGACCGTTCGCCGGGCTTGCCGTCGTTGATGGTGACCACGCGACGCCGGTTGATACCCCAAGGCACCTCGTGCTCGTTCTTGCAGGCGGTGACGCAGGCATTGCACTCGATGCAACGGTCGGCGTCGCAGAGGAATTTCATACGTGCCATCGTCGTTGCTCCTTATGCCGCCGCGATCTGGCAGAGGGTGACCTTGGGTTCTTGCATGCCGGTCGCCGGATCGTATCCGTAGGTGGTGATCGTATTGGCGCTTTCGCCGAGCACGATCGGATCAGTGCCCTTCGGGTAATTGCCGCGAAGGTCCTTGCCGGCAAACCAGCCGCCGAAGTGGAAGGGCATCCACGCGACGCCCTTGCCGACGCGCTCGGTAACGAGCGCCTTCATCCTGGCGCGCGAGTTGTTTTCGGCGCCGGTGACCCAGACCCAGCCGCCGTCCTTGATGCCGCGGTCGGCAGCATCAGCCGGGCTGATCTCGATGAACATGTCCTGCTGGAGTTCGGCGAGCCAGGGATTGGTGCGTGTCTCCTCGCCGCCGCCCTCGTACTCAACGAGCCGACCGGAGGACAGGATGAGCGGGAATTGCTTGGCGATCCCCCTGTCCACCGCCGCCTTCTGCACGGAGAAGCCGACATTGGGCACTCGGAACTGTTTTGCATCCGGCAGTGTCGGATATTTCGCAACCAGATCGACGCGTGGCGTGTAGATCGGCTCGCGATGGACCGGTATGGGATCGGGCAGTCCGAACGCATTCATGCGCGCCTTGCCGTTGCCGTAAGGAACGCAGCCGTGCATCAGCGCCACACGCTGGATGCCGCCTGACAGATCGAGCGACCATGACACCGCATCCGGATTGGCGGAGTTGACCTTCGTGATCGTGGCCATCTCCGCCTCGGTGAGATCCTTGTCCCAGCCGAGCTTCTTCAGGCTCGCCAGCGTGAATTCCGGATAGCCGTCCTTGATCTCCGAATCCTTGGAATAGGATCCGTCCGCCAGAAGGCTCACCTTTCGTGTCGTGCCGTCGGCAAGCTTCTCCTCGCGTTCAACGCCAAAGCGCGGCCGGAACGTGCCGCCGCCATCCATCACACTCAGATTGGTGTTGTAGAGCAGCGGCGTGCCCGGATGCCTGACTTCCGGTGAGCCCCAGCACGGCCATGGCAGGCCGTAATAGTCGCCGCCGACCTCAGGATCGTCCTTCGGCGCACGCATCGTCAGAAAGTCGAACTTGGCCTGGTTCTTCATATGCGCCTTGAGGCGCTCGGGTGATTGGCCGCAGTAACCGGTCGACCAACTGCCGCGATTCATCTCGCGCAGGATATCCTCGGCCTCGGGAAGATTGTTCTCGACCTTGATGTTCTTGAACATCGTGTCGGCGAAGCCGCACTTCTTCGCCATCAGATAGATGACCTCGAGGTCATCCTTCGATTCGAACACCGGCTTGACGATCTGCTCGCCCCATTGCAGCGAGCGGTTCGAGGCCACGCGCGAGCCCTTGCATTCGAACTGGGTGGCAACCGGAAGAATGTAAACGCCGTCCTTGCGTCCCGCTTCCACGGCAAGCGATGCCCAGGTGGTCGGATGCGGGTCGGCGATGACAAGCAGTTCGAGCGCCTTCAGGCCGTTAAGGGATTCGGGCACGCGCGTGATGCTGTTGCTGGCGTGTCCCTGCACGAAAACCGCGCGCACATTGTCTTTCTGCGCGACCTGGTCTTTCGGCAGTGTCACCGCTTCGAACCAGCGGGTGAGCGGGATGCCGGGGGTTTCCATGATCTGCTTGGAGTCGAAGCGCGACTTCAGAAACTCGTAGTCGACTTCCCAGACCCGCGACCAATGCTTCCAGGCGCCCTCGGCCAGGCCGTAATAGAACGGCAGCGTGACGATATCGAGCCCGACGTCGGTCGCTCCCTGCACATTGTCATGGCCCCGGAAGATATTGGCGCCCATGCCGGGGCCGCCGACATTGCCGGTCAACAACAGTGCGATGCAGCTTGCCCGCACATTGGCGGTGCCGACGGTTTTCTGGGTCTGGCCCATGGCCCAGATCAGCGTCGACGGTTTCTCCGTGGCAAACATCTTGGCCACGCGCTTGAGCTGTTCGCCGGGAACGCCGCTGACGCGCTCGACTTCTTCCGGATTCCACTTATCCACTTCTTTCCGGAGATCGTCGAACCCATAGACGCGCTGTTTGATGAATTCCTTGTCCTCCCACCCATTCTGGAGGATGTGCCACATCATGCCGTAGAGCACCGGGATATCGGTGCCCGGCCGCATGCGTACATATTCGGTCGCGTGGGCCGCCGTTCGAGTGAGGCGTGGGTCGATGACGATAAAGTTGGCCTTTTGAAGCTCCTTGCCCTCGAGCAGGTGCTGTAACGATACCGGATGGGCTTCGGCCGGGTTGCCGCCCATGATGACCTGGGTCTTCGCATTGCGGATGTCGTTAAAACTATTTGTCATCGCACCGTAGCCCCAGGTGTTGGCTACGCCGGTGACGGTCGTTGAATGGCAGATGCGAGCCTGGTGATCGGTGTTGTTGGTTCCCCAGAACGCACCGAGCTTGCGGAACAGATAGGCACCTTCGTTGGTCATCTTGGCCGAGCCGAGCCAATAGACGGAATCGGGGCCCGACTTTTCGCGCACTTGCAGCATTTTGTCGCCGATTTCGTTGATCGCGGTATCCCAGGACACGCGCGTCCATTGCCCGCCCACGAGCTTCATCGGGTATCGCAGCCGCCTTTCGCTGTGCACGAGCTCGCGTACGGAAGCGCCTTTCGCACAATGCGATCCGCGATTGATCGGGGAATCCCAAGTCGGTTCCTGGCCGATCCACACTCCGTTCAACACCTCCGCGGTCACAGTGCATCCAACCGAGCAATGCGTGCAAACGCTCTTGCGAATGGTCGCGCCAGATGTAAGGGGGCCTGCCACTGCCGCTTTCACCTTGCGGACGCCGCTGACCGGCAGCGTACCCAGTGCCGCGAGAGCGCCGCCGGCGAGGCCGGATCGGCGCAGAAAGGTGCGGCGGTTGAGACCCTCGCCTTGCCCGGACAGGGCCGCTGCGAATGATCCGCGGGAAGCGGTTTCGGAACGCTGTTGGGTTCGCTTGATCAGCACGGCCGCCTCCCTCAACCAGGATAACGATTGACGCGGTAGTAGGCTTTCACGTGGTCGGTTTCCTTGTACCGCGCCTTGCGTTTCTCATCGTCGGTCTCGCTGTCGGCGTGGGCGGGCGCCACAAGCGGCGTCGCCAGCGTCGCCCCGGCGCCGACCGTGCCGATGCCGACCTTGCGAAGGAAGTCGCGGCGGCCAACTGTCGTTTTCTTCTCGTCTCTCATCGCGTCTCTCCTGGACCAGCGGTGCTGGTCAGTTGGCGAATGTGAAAGCTTCCGATTCTATTTCCAGAAAAACTCGTCCAAGCGTTCCGACCGACCGGTAGAATTTGGCGTTTTCCGCCTTTTCCATGTCGGCGAACAAATGTCCCATCCAGCGCGACACATGCTTCTCGAAGAAGACGCGCTGTGCTTCCGGCGACGCTGCGAACCGCGCTGCCGCAAGGCCCGCCATGACCTCGCACAGTGTTGCCGCGTGATCCTCGGGCTCAAAACTGCGCTCCACCCGCTCGATGCTGAGCGCAGCGAGATCGTCGCGCAAGCGCGACAGCGGGCGTTCGTTGAGAAAGCCCGTCAGGTAGTAGGATGCGTAAGGCAGCAGCTCGCCGCGCCCCAGACCAACGAACAGATCAAAATATTCGCGCTCTACGTCGGCTGCGACCGCAATTGATGCGGCGTCAGCAAGAGCCGCGTGGGCGCGCCCAAGCGCCGTCGCATCATCGCCATTCAGTCGCGCGATCTGTTCGAGCAATGCAGCCGACGGCGCGGACGCGAGCAGGGTTGCAATCAGAGCGTATTCCTGTGCGCGGCCGGCATCGACCGGATCGACCGCGTCTGCCAATTCGGTCGGCTCACTATAGAGATCAGGACGGAGCTCTTTGCGCGATACGCCCGTCGCCGCTTCGACTGCAATCACACGTTGCGCCGGGACCCTGTCCCAGTTGGACACCGAGGGCTGGGCAATACCGATTTTTCGGGCAAGCTCGGCAACGCCGCCCGCTGCACCAATGGCGCGTTCAAGACCCGCATCGCGCAAGCCGACCTCCCATCCCATGGGCCAAGCGCTTGATCGCGTTTGTTTGGGAAAACTAGGTGTACGTCGGGAAGCGGTCAATCAAATGGCATAGCCTAAGGCTATACCATTTGGTCGCAGCTTACCGAGGCAACGCCCCGCCATGTGTGCGGCGCGGAAGGGGAGCCTCTTTATTTGCAGCCAGCGGTTGCGCTGCAGCAGAGGAAAGCAGTTCCGTGGGTGCGGATTCCCCCATCGATCGAGGATCCCCGATCGTTTGATCTGACGCCTCGCCGGAACCGACCTCAGCAGTTGCAGATTGCAGCGCGCTTTCAACAGTCTCTACCGGCGGAATCGGTAGGCTCTCGGCGACCTGCACCATATCCCCGACGATGCGCCGAACGAGCGCGTCAACCTGCTCGACCGAATAGTCGAGCGGACCAAAGCCAGGCATGGCGTTCGGGTCGTTAAAGTCCCAAGCGTTTTCAGCGAGCCCAACGAAATCACGGATGGCGGGATCGGTGCTCCAGGCGCGACGAAGCGCCGCACGGCTCAACTCCTTCGGAATGTCGTTCCGCAGGAAAGCCGTGATGTCGGTAGCAGCATCAATCGATTCAATCGGGGGCAAGTCGGAAAGATTCGTCTCCTGGGGAACCGGCTCCGAACCGGCGCCGTCCGGCGGCGGCTCATTAGCCTCAGCAGCCTCCGGCGCTGGTTCAGCGCATCCGGCCTTCGCCTCCTGCTTACGGCGCGACCAACGCGCCAAGAATTGCTCGTTGCTCATTCGTGGCCACCTTCGTGGTGACGGCGCGCAAGCGCCTCCGGGTCGGCGCGACGCCGCTCGCGCTTGACGAACTCCGTCTCGACGTAGTGCCGGACGATGAAATCTTCAATCGCCTCATGCAGCATCTGAGGCATTGGCACCGCTTCGACCAGATTGGCGCCGGCTTCCGTGGATGCCTCCCCTTCTGCCGGATCGGCGGTGACGAGCGAAACAGCATAGGGCCAAGCACCCTCGGAAGGAGTCAACACGATCCATACCTTGGGAGCGCCGGTGGCAAGATTATCGCGGTAGCGCGCAGTTTCCGAACGATATAGATCGACAGTCGCGCTTCCGGCATAAAACAGCGTCGTTCCATCCTGTTCCCGCAGGACGGTCCACGGCGTCATCTCCGGCTCATCCGGTAAGACGCCGACGCCGCGCCAGACAAAATCGATCCATGGGGAATCTGGCTTGCGGCGCTCCACCACCACGCCGACCGAAATGCGCAACAACGGCAGGGCCGCGGGGCTCACGTTGCAGCCTCCAGGTGCTTGATCGGCAATCCCGTCAACAGATTCTGCGGCTTCATCCGCACGAGCTGCTCAGAGGTCATTGCAAGGATCAGATAAACCGGCTCGTGCCCGACCGCATCAATGACCAGGCGGGTATCGGAAAAGGTGAGCCGGAACAACGCCAGCACGCGGCTTGCGGTGCGGTCATCCAGCGTCTCGCCATGCCAAAGCCGGTCGCCTATGCGGGTGGCCTCAGCATCGAGCCCGACATACCAGGTGAACTTCGCATCGCGCAGGGCCGTGAGCGGCTCAATTGCGACGTCAACACCAAGCAAATGAGAAATCCAGCGCCTCATGGCCTCCGCCAGCGCAGCCGGCCCCCGTGCTCCGCCGGTGAAATCGAGCGCAAGATCGAATTGATCGCTGCGCTGCCAGTAGCTGTCGGCATCCTCCTCGCTTAATACGTCGACCCCGGCGCTGGTCGCCGCCCCCAACATCGACATCAGTGACAACACGGGCGTGGGACTTGGCCCGCCAATGATCTCCTCGTCACTCAACAGCAGCGAATGTTCGTGCGGCACGATGCGCTGCGGCCGGAAGAACAGTTCAGCCGCGCGCAACACGAACGGATCCTCGCAACCATCAAGCGCGTTTCGCACGATCACGTGAACGAGTTGATTCAAAAACAGCGGTGGCAAGCTGATGGACCCCGACCGAACCAACGCAAGATATGCCGCCTCCAACGTAGGCTCACGCAGCAAGAGCTTGCGAAATGCCAGCACGAATTGCCAATTCTCTCGTGCATCCGCATCTGCGATCGCAGCAACCTCCTCCGCAGTGACTTTCCGGCGCGGGTCCGCGAGCACCTCATGGTGCAGCCTACGCTCGGCTGCGCAAGCGTCGCTCGGTGCCATCAACTCGGGACGACCGAGATAGGCTTTCAGGAATTCATCTGTGACCACGAGCGCGCCGTTCGCGTTGCGATCGAGCAAATGGTGGCCGCAGGCGATCCAGAAATCCCTCATCGATGGGGCGGCTCCTCACTCATATTCATAAGGTTGACATTGCTGTCGGGTTCGGTGTCATCCTCGACTTCCATGAACGAGAAGGCCTTGCCGTGACCCTGCCCGTCCCGCAGTTGCAATCTTCGGAACGACTCGCGGACATCGCCATCGCTCACCGAGCGGTGGACCGCGATCAGCGTGCCGATGGGATGCGTGCAGAGCGCTTGCGCAAAGGCGACTTCTTCTTCCGCGGCAAGGCGCGCGGCCGCAAGATCCGGCGCCCCGATCCGCTCGACCAGTTGCCCCGCAAGCATTTCCACCAGCGTCTGGCGATCGTCCTCAGACGCGTGAACGATTTGCGCCAGCGTTGACCAGCCCCAGGACTGCACGCCGAGAAAGCCGCCGCGGAACGCCGAACGGTCCTTGCCGCTCAGCTTAGCCGGATCGCGATCACAGAAGCGGAATGCGCCGGACACTGCCCAATCGCCGGGCTCCGCCGGCACGTCGAAAATGAAAGTGTCGGAGGCATCGAGCGCGATGGTACGCAACAGCTTCACAAGTGTGGCCCTCCTAGTTTTGGATCGAGCCACGACGGCACACGCAAGGCCTTTTTAAAATCGCGCCTTTCGCGTTCGCTGATCCCGATCCTGCGGACAAGCAGATCGCCATTGTCGGCGATCCCACGAGAGGTCTGCCGCTCACGCGCCAGCCGGAGCAAGAATTCGCGTGCGACAGCGTCGAAGCCATCGACTTGCCAGGCGTCGATTGCGAGCATCAGATGCCGCGCAAAGCTTTCCGTAATCTGAACCGCGCCGGCTTCGCCAAAGCCCTCCTGGTCGAGTGCGGAAACGAGCGGACGCACGCCAGCTTCCCTGTCGGTCATCGCGATTGTCCGGATCATGGCGCCGAATACCAGCCAGCGCGGCGTCTCGTCCTCCTTCGCGGACGAGGGCCACCCAAGCCGCCCGCCGCCAACAAGGCCGCCGTCGACACGGATCGCGTCGGGCCAGTCGATCGCAACCTCCTTGTTCGGCGGTGCGTGCGCGCGCAAGGCGTCAGTCAATGCCACCATTGCGCCATAGAAGGCGCGGCGCGCGCTGCGCAAGGGCTCTCCAGGTTCAAGGACGACGGCGAATTCGGCGAGATCAAATCGTCCCACATAGGTCAGCGTACCTGCCCCGCTCTCTTGGGCGATTTCGACGGCGTGGGCGAAAGCGTCGCGGCTCTCGCGCAGCCTCACCAGCGTGAATGGCGGAGGCAGACTGATCGGCTCGCAGACCAATGAGCGTGTAGGGACTGCCGGTGTCAGTAGGACCTCCAGCTTCCTTTTCTTCTCTTGCGAGAATAACTTAATTGAGCAGAACGGTCGACGCGAGTCCGCGCGCCGAAGTTCCCGGAATCTTTCGGAGGCAGATAGCGCGCATGCCAGATCCGCCGAAAACGATCCTGATCTGCTCGTGTGAAGACACGATGCGGCTCGATGCGACTGCCATCAGGCAAGGATGCCGCAACAGCGAAATCTCCGAATTCCGGCAACTCTGCCGAGCCCAGCTTGGTCATTTTCGCAATGCGGCAAAAGCAGAAGGATCGCTCATCGTGGGCTGCACTCAGGAGGCCCCGCTTTTTGGTGATGAGGCGGAAGGCCGCTCCGGGAAAATGGCCTTCGTCAACCTTCGCGAGACGGCCGGCTGGTCGGTAGAGGGCATCAAGGCGGGTCCCAAAATGGCGGCGCTGCTCGCCGCTGCGTCCGAACATGCGCCAGCGTATCCATTTGTTGCCTTGAAGAGCGACGGCGTGATCCTGATCTACGGCCGCGACGAAATTGCGGTCGAAGCCGGCCAACTGCTTGCCGATCACCT
>Ga0307474_10001963_pt1 | contig 14816 bp, 14 predicted proteins | sample atmos_gasesECM1C_2_FD_203312 | JGI IMG/M metagenome (GOLD analysis project Ga0307474, IMG submission 203312) | Hardwood forest soil microbial communities from Morgan-Monroe State Forest, Indiana, United States - atmos_gasesECM1C_05 | ecosystem: Environmental > Terrestrial > Soil > Temperate... | reverse complement strand
CTTGTGGAATTTTGGCGCGTCCTTGAGCCAACCCATCTTTGAGGGCGGGCGCATCAAGTCCAACGTCCGCTTCACTCAGGCACAGAGGGAGCAGTTTTTGCTTGCCTACCAGCAAACCATTCAAGGAGCGTTCCGCGACATCTCGAACGCGCTGGTCGCCTACCGCAAGAACCGCGAGTTTCGAATTCAGCAGGAGCAGTTGTTGAACTCAGCGCAGGACGCTGCCCGGCTTTCCGAGGTGCGATTCAAAGCAGGCACCACCGACTACCTGGAGGTGCTCACGAACGAAACCAATTCGTTTACGGCAGAACTTGGACTCGCTCAGGCTCAAGGCAACGAGCTGATCGCACTAGTCCAGCTCTACCAGGCTCTGGGTGGGGGCTGGCAACAATAAGCACATCCTACTTTCTCAGGTGAAATCGAGGCAAAACTAGGTTCGTCAAAACGCTGTGCTCTTTGTTGCGTAAGGTTGTCAACGATGGTGGCGTTTCTAACTGCGCCGTCCGTGCCTCAGCCGCCTTCAATCCCGCGCTGGTGCTGTTCTATATGGGCGGGAGTCGTTTGTAGATTCACCTGGCTATGAGCACGTGATCACCTAAGCGGCTTGCTGCGTCCTCGTTTGATGCAGCAAGATGAGATTCTACATACCCTTTCAGCACCACCGCGTTGTTGCGCTCTTGATCGTGGGAACTATATACCAATGTGACTCGACCGCGACGGGCAGCCTTCAGAATTGGTTCCAGAACGCCTTCCTTCGCCTTCAGCTCCGCTCGATATCGCCGTTGGAATTCTGACCATTTCGCCGGATCGTGGCCGAACCACTGGCGAAGCTCGCTACTTGGAGCCACATCCTTGAGCCATGCATCGAGCCGCAGAGCATGTTTCTTGACGCCGCGTGGCCAGAGCCGTTCGACAAGAAAACGGGTTCCGTCATCCCGGTTAGCAGGTTCATAAGCACGCTTCAGTTTGATCATTGCTTTAATCTCCTTTTCCCGAACAGAGTAGGCACACTCATTCGCACAGAACGTCTTGGCAATCATTTATGCGCATAGTGATCCGCATTGATTTGTGCATAGTGCTTCCATTTCTCCGGCAGATCCTCCAGGGCGCAAATGGCCGATACTGGGCATACGGGCACGCAGGCTCCGCAATCGATGGACTCCTCCGGATCAGTCGATTTGCTGGCATTCGTTGTACTTCTCCGACCCATTCTCGCATCCGGTATACGTCGCCTTTCTCCAGGCAATGAAAGCAGAGGAGCCACACACCGACAATCAGACGAAAGTATTGGAAATACTTTGGTATCGAGCGCAAGAGAAACAAAGGGATGTATACGAAGGTATCGCCAATACGTTTGTCCAATTGTTTTTGCTCCGTGCCACTGGCATTAATCGTGAATGCGTGAATGCGACTTTGTTGATTCTGCGGATGAGGGGTCTAGGTCTTGCTGCCCAGGGGGCACAGAAGCTGTTTGACTGGTTCGGAGGCGGCGGCATCAGCGGAACCGGCGCGCTTTCTTTCACCGCAAGGACGCACCCTGAGCAAGCGACGGTAGCGCGGTTCGCATCGCGCGATACCGCTACGAATAGCTCTGAGCCAAATGCTGGCGGCTGGAGCAGACGAAGATGACTGCCCGCACAGAGGAGTTTTCGGGCCACTGAGGGGAACAGGCACCTTGGAGTGTAGGCTGAAGTTAACCACGGAAAGGAGTATTCCAATGACTCGACCAAAGACGAAAATATTGGTGGATGGTGGTGACCCGCAAGAAACTCGGCGGGTCAAGGAATTGCTGGGGTTTGTCGATGGACAGACGACTAACCCATCTTTGATCGCCAAGAACCCGCACATCAAGGACCTGATCTTGTCGGGGCACAAACTTTCGAATCGGGAAGAAATGGACGAATACAAGAAAATCGTGCAGACAATTTCTCCATTGGTCGGCGATGCGGGAGTGTCTATCGAGGTTTTTTCGGATGAGAGGACAATGGCACAAGAGATGTTCGACCAAGGCCGGGAAATGTTTTCGTGGATTCCCAATGCGTACATCAAGTATCCATGCACGGCAGAAGGCCTCCGTGCGGCACAGATGTCAGTCAGGCAAGATATGCGAGTAAACATCACCCTTTGCTTTTCGCAGCAACAGGCAGCCGCAGTGTACGCAGCGACAAAGGGCACAAAGCAGCCGGCCTACGTTTCACCTTTTGTTGGGCGTTTAGACGACATAGGCCAGAACGGTATGGATGTTGTTAGGAACATAAAACAGATGTTCCTCAACGGCGACGGACATGTTCTGGTACTAGCAGCAAGCATCCGCAGTCTGGAACACCTGCTCTACTGTTTCGCGCTCGAGACAGAGCTTGTAACCGTGCCCGCACAAATCTTGCAGCTGTGGGCGAGCAGGAATTTCCCGAAACCCGACAAACAGTTTCAGTACAAGGCTTCCGGTAAACCGATCCCTTATGAGGAGCTTGACTTGGAACGATCGTGGGAAGCATTTGATATACAACACGAGCTCACACGCAAAGGCATTGAGAAATTCGCCGCTGATTATCGTGCAACTCTCTCCCGCACCGCATAAGCGAGAGTGATTTGCGATGCAGCGGCTGCTCTTGAAGGGGCGTTGCCGGTCTCAAGCGATGAGCGAAGTGCGAAGGGGCCGGGTTCCGGGACTCGGCTCGAGAGGCAAATCATGACAGAGACATCACAGACGAACAAACCCGATTTCAGAAATGGATTTCCGATACGCGATCTCGGCGATGGCAGCATGATATCGGGCCAGGCCGACGGCGAAGAATTGGTTCTGGTCCGCCGCGGCGATGAGGTCTTTGCCATCGACGCCCACTGCACCCACTACGGTGGCCCGCTCGCAGAAGGCTTAATCGTGGGCGACACCGTGCGCTGCCCCTGGCACCATGCATGTTTCAGTCTCCGGAATGGCGAGGCGCTGCAGGCACCCGCTCTTGATCCGGTGCCTTGTTGGCGGGTGGAAAGCTTGGGTGACAAGATTTTTGTTCGTGAGAAGCTCCCACCACCGGCTCCCAAGCGTGGAACGGAGGGTCCAAGCTCGGTCGTGATTGTGGGCGGAGGCGCCGCGGGTCTAGCTGCGGCCGACATGCTGCGGCGAGAGGGCTACGACGGTCCTCTTACCATCGCGAGTGCCGACGCCTTTCCGCCGGTGGATCGTCCGAACCTTTCCAAGGATTACCTGGCAGGCACGGCTCAGGAGGACTGGATCCCTTTGCGATCTCCTGATTACTATCGCGACCGCAAGATTGATCTTCTCCTTCACTCACGAGTTTCATCGCTTGATACAAAGAGACGGCGGATAGTGCTTGAGAATGGCAAGGCGCTCGAATTTGGCGCACTGCTGCTCGCAACGGGTGCCGACCCAGTCCATTTGCCGATTGAAGGCGCGACTGATTCTCAGCTCCATTATCTCCGCACCTTCGCTGACAGCAAGGCAATCATTGCCAAGGCAACTTCGGCAAAACGTGTGGTGGTTGTTGGTGCCAGCTTTATCGGCATGGAAGTTGCCGCATCGCTGCGCGCCCGCGGAATCCTCGTAGATGTAGTAGCGCCTGGGAGCCAGCCACTCGAACGCATCATGGGAGCTGAGCTTGGCCTTTTCATCCGCAAACTTCACGAAGCTCACGGCGTAACCTTTCATTTGGGGGAGACTGTCAGCCGGGTGAGTGGTCGCAGAGTCACGTTAACCGGCGGAACAGATGTGGACGCAGACTTCCTGGTGCTGGGTGTAGGAGTGCGTCCATCACTGGCTTTGGCGGAGCAAGCTGGGCTCACCATTGATCGCGGTATCTTAGTCAACGAATACCTCGAAACCACCGTGGCCGGAATCTTCGCTGCTGGCGATGCCGCCCGCTGGCCCGATCCGCACACGGGGGAACGAATTCGCGTCGAGCACTGGGTGGTTGCTGAGCGCCAGGGGCAAGTGGCGGCTAAGAATATTCTTGGCCGTCGCGAAAAGTTTGATGCGGTTCCATTCTTCTGGAGTCAACACTACGACGTGCGTATGAATTACGTGGGCCACGCCGAGAAGTGGGAGGCTATCGAGATCGATGGGAGCCTCGATGCCAGCGATTGTGCCGTGGCGTACAAGAAAGGCGGTCGCACTCTCGCAATCGTAACCATCTCTCGCGATCTCCAAAGCCTGCAGGCTGAGGCCGCCATGGAAACTGAAATACGGCCGCAAAGATAAGAGGTCGCCTGACGGCCGACAAACTGGAAGCGTATCCGCCCGGAACTGTGATCATTTCCGGGGAACACAGCGCAGTTCCATCGGGCAAAATCCGGCGAGTACATCAACGCAGGTATCGGCGACCGGCCTGACTACGTCAACTCGAAAGACGATCCACCGAACCAGAATTCCGAGTCGCATTCCTGAATCAGATCGTAAGCCAATTTACGAAACCTCCACGCGTCAATACCTCAGCCCAATTTCTTCGTGTTTGCTTCGGGATCAGGCAAGCAAGGGACATCAATGATACGAAGGTACCGTCGATACCATCGTCTGATTGTTCTCTCCTTACGCTCATGTTGAGATGCGTTCATCGCGTCCGACTCGTTCCAACATCGGGCAGCTAATTTCGAAATCGACTTTGGCAACTTTCACGCGGCCACGCTCAGCACGATCCTGTCGCGCTTATGCGGGGCCCCTCCGAGCATCTCGCGCGCAACGCGACCCTTCCTCGAACGGCAGCACAGTCCCGACGTCGGTGACTACTTTTCCGCTGTCGAACAATGCTCCGACCAAATCAACAGTGTTCTTGTGTCTAAAGTGATTTTGAATCACGATTGGAGTATCAAGCCTTCGGCATACCTGGGAGTCGGAGTCTCGCGGCCATCGTCACCAGATCGGCGAGAGAGTCGGCCTTCATCTTTCGCATCACCTGACCTCGGTGTGCCTTTACCGTGATCTCGCTGATGTTGAGCTCGCCACCGACCTGTTTATTCAACAGACCGGCGGTTACCAAGGCCATGACTTGCCTTTCGCGAGGCGTGAGCGACGCGTAACAGTCCCGGAGCGTCCGTATCTCCGCCTCGCGACCAAGTGCGGCCTGGCTGCGCTCGATGGCGTCTCGGATAGCACTCAACAGCGCATCATTGCCGAATGGCTTCGTCAAGAACTCGATAGCGCCTGCCTTCATGGCCTGGACGGACATCGGTATGTCACCGTGACCTGTAATGAAGATGATCGGCATGTCGATCCGATCGCCGGCGATGCGTTTCTGCAGATCGAGACCATTGAGACCTGGAAGAGAAACGTCAAGTACGAGGCAGCTCGGAACAAGGACTCGTGGGCGGCTGAGAAACTCCTGTGCGGACGCGAACATTTCCGGCTGCCAGCCTTCGCAGCGAATCAACAACTCCAGCGACTCGCGTACGGAGACGTCGTCGTCAACCACGAACACGATTGGTGTGCCGTCCGACATGGGTGATGACCCCATTTCATCGCCAAGTGCGCGGGCTAAATTCATTTTATATCCTCCTAGCACAGCGCATTGCAGATCGGCTAACTCACTCGAAGTGCGAGATTGAGCGCTTGAAGCAGAGCCGTGTCACTGAATGGCTTGAACAGGCACTCCACCGCACCCAGTTCGATCATTCGTGAGCGCACAGCCTCATCTCTCTGAGCGGTGATGAAGACGATCGGAATCTTTTGCCGACGAAGTTTCAATTCCTGCTGGAGGCCGGGTCCGGTCATTCCGGGCATGGCAATGTCGAGGATCAGACAGTTGGTTTGGCCGACGCAATCGGACGCCAGAAACTCTTCCGCCGACGAGAACGCGCGGACCGCAAACCCGAACTCCTTCAGCAAGTCAGGTAGCGACTCACGCACGGACTCATCGTCATCGACTACTGACACAAGTGAACGTATAACTTTCATAGATTTCTTGCCGTATCCGTCGTCGACTGGCGTCTCCGAATGCTGCCGATGCTCGGTGCCCGTCAAACTCTCGGGTCCGCGAGGAATGGCGAATGAAAACGCGACTTGGCGGTGGTCCATGTCACTAGGATGCGCCACTTCAGTGGAGAGCGCCATTGTGCCTTGGTATCGGTTCTGCGCCGATATCATCACCGGCGCGGCGGACAAAGATGATCGCGATCTCTTGAAAGTGTGACTTTCATAGATTTCTCATAAAGCATCCGTATCGGCTACGGCAGGCGTCCGCATGTCACGATTACTGTCGGCGCCCGTCGTGCCGCTGGGTCCCCGCGGAATAGAAAATGAAAACGTCGCTCCCGGACCGTCATTCAGCGTTGCCCATAGACGACCCTGATGACTTTCGACAATGGAGCGACTGACGTATAGTCCGACTCCCATCCCGTCATGCTTAGTTGTGTAGAACGTCTCGAAGAGCCTGCCAGCAGTTTGAGGATCGAATCCGAGCCCCGCGTCTCTCACGCTGAGGAGCGCCTGATCGCCTTCGTCTCGTTCGGTCCTGATCAGCAACTCCCTTGGGCGATCATGGACGGTATTCATCGCGTCCGTAGCATTCCGGAGGAGGTTCAGAATTACCTGCTGAAGCTGCACTCGGTCACCTGTGACAAGCGGAAGGTCTTCGGCAAGCTCACATCGCAAAATCACCCGGTTTCTTTGAAGCTCACTCAGTGACAGAGCAATCACCTCTCTTGCAGCGTCATTCAGATCCACCCGCTCAGCGAGGGTGTGTTTCTTGCTGAAAAGTGCGCGCAATCGCGTGATCACATCAGACGCACGGTTGCCATCGCGAATCGTTCGCCGGGCCGTTTCGCGCGCACCGTCGACGTTCGGTGGGTCCAATGTCAGCATCCGCAGACAGGTACCAGCGTTCGTGACGATACCGGAGAGCGGCTGGTTCACCTCGTGCGCGATTGACGCCGTTAAGGTAGCGAGGCTCGTGACACTGGCGACGTGTGCAAGCTCCGACCTGGCCTTGGCAAGTGCCTCTTCCGAAATTTGCCGCTGGGTCACATCCTGAACCGCTCCGATATACTCCAATCGCCCGTCATTGTCGCGAATCTCGTGCGCGATCATGTGCAGGTATTTGACCGAATCATCAGGCATTAGTAACCGGTATTCGTACTCAAAATCTGTGACCGCGCCTCGCGCCTTCTTGACCATGTCGTTCAACAGCGGGAGGTCTTCTGGATGAACTCGAGTAGCGATCAAGTCAAGCGTCACAGGCACGTCGGGTTCAAAACCAAAAATGCGATGGAGCTCTTCTGACCACGTGAATTCGTCTGTCTCCACACGCCAGCAACAACAGCCCATTCGACTCAGACGTTGGCCTTCGGCTAGAAACGCTTCACTGCGCTTGAGTGCGTCCTCTGCGCGCTTCCTCTTGTCAATATCGGTGAGCAGAGAGCACCAGCGAAGGATTCGCCCGTCTGAGTCTCGAACGGGCAGTCCGCGCACCTGAAACCAGCGATATACGCCATCGAAACGCCGGATGCGTGCCTCGAAGTCGTATGGATTACCTGACGTGATCGATCGTGCAAAGACCTGGACGACGCGAAGAAGGTCCTCAGCATGAATCGTGTCGCTTGTCCCCCAGAGCCTCAATTCCTCCAGTGTCCTCCCGCAGTACTCCACGAGTTGGGGATTGACGAGTTCTATTTCACCAGCCGGCGTCATGAGTGCCACGAAGCCGGGGATGCCGTCGACGATTAAGCGTAAATTGCGCTTTCCCGCCGCCAGGGCTTCTTCCGCGCGCCTGCGTTCGGCGACTTCCTTTCTCAGCACTTCGTTGGCTGCAGCCAGTTCTGCGGTCCGTTGCGCGACGCTTTGATCGAGTTCGTCGGCAACGCGCTTCTGTTCGGTCAATAGTCGTGCCTGTTGTAGCCCGATCACCGCTTGGTTAGCCGCTATGCCCAGAAGAAGCGTCTCGGTCTCCCGCGGGAAATCTGCTCGACGAGACCCCGCCACGATTACCCCGATTTCACGCTGAACCCCGAGAGGACAGGACACGAGTGAAACCTCTTCGTCTCCAATGTGACTGCGTTCCTGGAGATAACGTTTTTGTGGGTCATCTCCCAACCAGCGATTGAGGAACGCGCACAGCTCTCGCGGTCGGAACATCTGTTCTTGCGATTGATCGACCCTGACCGTGTCGGAGGGCGCCGCGTCGACTAGGTTTGTCAAGCTCACATACACGAAGTCCAGATCGAGCATGCGAAGGAGTGAGTCGAGCAAGGTAGGAACGATGTCAGAGGCTGTGCTGCCACTCCACATGGCAGGAAGAGCGAGGAGGCTAACCAGATCATTCGTGCAACGTTGAAGGCGCTTGATCTCGTCGGCGGGATGTTCGAGTTGCACTGTCATGGTCAGCCTGCCGCCACGGGCCGCGCAGACCGCCCTGCCCGTCGAGCGCGAATTTCACGCAGGAACTCCCCTGGAGGCACGAAGAACGGATTGTGCTGAAGAATGCCGCCGACGATGACCAACGGATGTGTGCGCATGATGTCAATCACAGCGTCTCCGCTGAATTTCGAAAGGTGGTAGGTGCAGATGACCGCATCATCGTGGCGACACCACACCTCATTGACCCTCGCTTCAAACTCAATCAGATCGTCGATGTGCGACTGACCGTCAGGCACCCAGTCCATGCGGCAGACAATGCGACTCAAGGGAAATCCTCCCTCGGCATTGCCGCTCGCCATCTGCTCGAATGGCTGCAGCATGCGATCCTGATCGAACCGACCCTCTTGAAGGTAGGTTTCGGTGCTGTTCCGAAGTTCGAATTGGCCGCTTCGTTGGACAGCGCTCGAGTCAATTCCTATGCCAGCGAGTCGTTGCAGGTGGTCACGGTGTTGATCTGGACTAAGAACATGAATCGCCTTGTCACCGCGCTCGAACCCATCTTTAATGAACGGCAATAACACGCGATACTCTTCTTCATCGCTACTGAAGAACGCGCAGACATGACGCGTTTGGCTGAGCTGCGACCCAGCCAAAGAGATGGGTGCCGAGATTTTTCTCATAGTAGTTCCTAACCTAACACCTCGGCAGTGGCTCTCGCGACAATTCAGACTAGGATGAGCCACCCCCTAGGTGCCTGTCTATTGTGCTTTGGTATCGGTTCTGCAGAAACTGGATCGACAACAACATCAAACGGGGACAAAGCTGACAAAGCTTAAAAGAGAAGGGACGGAAAGAGCGTCTCCACTCCTGCCGGCCGATACGAAGGTATGGTCGATACCATCGTCTAATTGTTTCGTGTCTACGCCTCTGGTCTGATCACACTCGTGCACGCAGTCAATCAGAAACCTGCTGCTCCTGCGAATGAAACCCCCACTCCTGGTGTCCGGCATAGCTGAAACAGACGAGGATTCCAATGAACACGAAAAAAACGTTCTCCACTTTAAGTTGCAAGGAGCAGATGCAGATGGCGGAACGCGAATTCTCGGCGTTCATCAGCGCGGTGAAGGAATTGTTCGGCCCAGAGCAGGCTCAGCTTTCGGCAGTCGACTGGCTCGACGAGTTGGAATTAATGGATGGCCGGCCCGGATCTACAAACCGACATTGGCGGGCGGTCACGATCGCGGCCTCGGCGCGACTTGCAAATCGATTGAACGCCGGACCGCATAATCGGTCATTCGCCGAAGACGTCGTCTAATACGAAGGTGTCGTCGATACCTTCGTCCAATTGTTTGGCCTTCGCACTTCTGTTTTGATACCGCAAGGACGACGTTCTAGACGCTCACGTTCACATTTTCGACGGCGGTCATTTCGCCTGGACACGCTGCTGATGAGAACGGCGCACTGGTCCGAGACTTTAATCAATTCTTCACGCTATGGGTCGACAGCTTTAAACAGGAGTTACATGCCAGACCAGAAGACAGCAATCATTACAGGAGCATCGCGCGGAATCGGAGCCGGTTTAGTCGGGGCCTTTCTGAAACAGGGTTATAACATCGTTGCGACCTCTCGCAACGTAACTCAACAGCTGACTGCCTCGACCGGCGTGGTGCTCATCGATGGCGATATTGGTAAGCCGGAGACTGCCGCCAAGGTCGTCGAAGCAGCAATCAAGACCTTCGGAAGTATCGATGTTCTGGTAAGTAACGCGGGAATCTTTTTCGCGAAGCCTTTCACGGAATTCTCAACCGCGGACTTCAACGCCCTGGTCTCAACGAACCTGCTGGGGTTCCTTTACATCACTCAGTTTACTGTGAAGCAGATGCTGAAGCAGAAATCAGGGAGCGTTGTAAGCATCACCGCGGCGCTTGCCGATCAGCCGATTTTTGGCGTAAATGGCTCGGTCCCAATGATCACTAAAGGAGGCCTGAATTCAATCATTCGAAGTCTCGCGATTGAGTATGCGAAACAAGGTATCCGCTTCAACGCTGTTGCCCCGGGCGTCGTCGACACTCCAATGCACAAAGCTGATCCCAGGGACTTTCTTAAGACATTGCAGCCAATGGGAAGGATCGCGGACGTAAAAGATGTTGTGGACGCTGTCCTTTACCTGGCACAGGCAGGTCAAGTAACAGGAGAGGTCCTCCACGTCGACGGCGGCACGCACGCAGGCCGTTGGTAACGCCAGACAAGACGGAACAGAACGAATCCATCGGAGATGAGGATGACAAGTTATCAGGACACTATCGCAGTAGCTCATTCCACCAGGGAAGTCCTGGGGACACGGTGAAAAATCAGAATGTGGACGATCAAACCGAAGCCTCTGGAGCGAGATCAATGAATACGGATTCCAAAGACAAAATCCTAAGCGGGGATGGCTCTCGTCTTGCCACTGCCGAGCAGCGGTTAAGACAACTCGGCATCAAGCTTCCAGCGCCGCCTGAGCCGTTCGGCATCTACGCGGAAGTGGTGCAGACGGGCAACCTGCTCTTTCTCACCGGAATGCTTCCGACAGTAGTCCGCGAAGCGAAATTCACCGGGCGCGTTGGCGCGGAACTCGACGTGGAAACGGGACGCAAGGCCGCCTACCTGGCGGCGCTCAACGCGCTCGCTGTCGCGCGGCAGCATTTGGGGTCGCTCGACAAAGTCACGCGGATCGTCCGACTCGGCGTGTTGGTGGCCACTTCGGGAGATGTCCGGGAGCAGCCGAAAATCGCTGACGGCGCTTCAGAGTTGCTGCAGGACGTTTTCGGAAAAGACAAGAGCCCTAGCCGGCTGGTGTACGGCGTCACCAGCCTTCCGCTCGGGGTGCCGGTCGAGCTGGAGTTGATTTTTGAGGTGTCCGCGTAATGCCGCCCAGCTGGAATCAGAACCGGCTCACAGAGAAACTGGGGATCGACTATCCCATCATTCAAGGTCCGCTCGGCGGATTGTCATCACAAAAATTGACGGCAGCGGTCTCCAACTTTGGCGGACTCGGATCGTTTGGCGCGCACGGCTTGGCTCCGGAGGCGATCAAAGACGTGATCGCAGAGATTCGCTCCCTTACAGCGAAACCGTTCGCAATGAATTTATGGGTCTCGATGGAAGACGAAGGTGCCCGAACATCGGACGAAAACGCCTTCAATAGAAGCCTTGCCCCACTTGCCGTACATCTCGCCGCCCTGGGGGCGCCTCGTCCGACATACAAACCGTATTCGCCGATCCGATTTGAAGATCAGGCTCGCGTGTTGCTGGACGCGAACGTCCCGGTATTCAGCTTCATCGTTGGAATCCCGCCAAGAGAAATCCTAGAGGAGTGCCGGACCAAAGGCATCGTCACGATTGGCGCGGCGACCACACCTGATGAGGCTGCAGCACTTCAGGAGGCAGGCGTCGATGCGATCGTCGCTTCCGGGTTCGAAGCCGGAGGCCATCGCGGTTCATTCCTCCGGTCCGCGGAGGATTCACTTACAGGCACCTTTTCGCTCGTCCCTCAGATTTCCGACATTGTCAATGTGCCGGTGATCGCCGCCGGTGGCATCGCAGACGGGCGCGGCATAATCGCCGCCCTGGCTCTCGGCGCAGAAGCCGTGCAAATGGGAACGGCATTCCTGGCGTGCGCGGAGTCCGGCGCCAGCTTCCTTCATCGCCAGGCCTTACGAGGGAAAAAAGCCGGGCACACCGCGCTGACCAAGGGCTTCACCGGAAGACTCGCGCGGGGAATCCACAACCGCTTGCTGGAGGAGTTGAGCCAGGAGGGAACGGCGATTCTACCTTATCCGCTGCAACGAATACTCGTCAGAAACCTCGCCATTCCCGCAGAGGCGGCGGGCCGATCGGATCTCGTGCCCCTATGGGCTGGGCAAAGTGCCAACCTTTCGACTTGCACCGATGTATCTACTTTCTTGACCTCATTGGTCGCGAAGGTCTCTGAAATCGCGGGGCCCATCATTCAGTGGAGCGCAGCGCGCCGTGAAAAGCAAATTCTTAAATAAGGAGAAAAAGAGAATGTCAAATATCACCGGCAAAGTTGTAGTCATCCCCGGAGCCAGCAGCGGCATTGGGGAAAGCACCGCGAAGCTTCTCGCAGCACAAGGAGCAAAAGTTGTACTAGGAGCGCGGCGTCTGAACCGGAATCAACGCAGTGGTTCAAGAGATCTCGGCCAGCGGATTTGCCACTGATGTGACGAAGCGCGCAGAAGTGGAAGTGCTGATCCAAGGGGCTGCCCTCAGCGTAGGTTCACATTGTCGATGCCGGCGATTTCACCCTCGACCCCGCCCTAGACGAGATCGCCCCATGAGTACGTGAGTTTAGGATATGCCGAAAGAATCAATCCTAGGAGAAGAAATCATGGCAACAGCAACGACGCCCGGCCGCCCACCTTTCCCGCCGTTCACACGGGACAGTGCGATCCAAAAGGTCCGACTCGCCGAAGATGGCTGGAACAGTCGTGATCCTGGGAAAGTAGCTCTGGCGTACGCGATCGATTCACGATGGAGGAACCGCTCGGAGTTCATCAACGGGCGAAGCGAAATTATTGCTTTCCTCTCTCGCAAGTGGGCCAAAGAACTCGAGTACAGGCTCATCAAGGAAATGTGGGCATTCACCGGAAACCGCATCGCCGTACGTTTTGCGTACGAGTGGCACGATGACTCGGGTCACTGGTGTCGCTCCTACGGCAATGAGAACTGGGAGTTCAATGACGACGGGCTCATGGCGTCAAGGTATGCATCAATCAACGACCTTGCCATTTTGGAATCCGATCGCAAATACCACTGGGTACTCGGGCGACGTCCCGAAGGCCATCCAGGATTGAGTGACCTTGGCCTCTAGTCCTCTCACGCGACCAGCTACCTTGTTATTGAGACGTAACCCGGCCAGTTCCAACGGTAAGCGCTCGTAAGGTCGCCTGCTCAACCATCCCTTGCGCGGACTGGGTTCGTTCCCAGTCCGCGCAAACACACGGTCGCCCACTCAGGCATCCAAGACTTCACTGAAAGAATCACGGCTACCCGAAGAGCTGATTGCCTAGGCAGCCTCAGTCTGCGACTTGCCGGCCTTCCCGCCCAGAAAGCTCAGCAATTCGGTGTTGACTTCTTCCGCGTGTGTCCACGGGATGCAGTGTGGACCGTCTTTCACGACCAGCAGGCGCGCCCCTTTGACGAGCTTGGCGGTGCGCTGTCCCGCAGCCGTGATGGGGAGGATGCGGTCGGCATCGCCGTGCATTACGAGGGTTGGCACATCGATGCGGTCGAGGTCCTTGCGGAAATCTTCGTGCCAGGTTGGGACACAGGCTAGGCTGGCGGTGCCTGAAGCGGTGGCTGCCACGTTCCAACTGGCCTGGATGGCTTGTTCGCTGACACGCTTCCCCAGGAGCAGGTCGGCGTTGTAGAAATTCTGGAAGAAGCCAGTGAAGAACGCGTAGCGGTCGGCAGCAACAGCTTTCTCGATGCCGGCAAATACACTGGCATCCACGCCTTCGGGATTGTCGCCGGTCTTGAGCAGGTAAGGTGGCACACCGGAGATAATCACGGCTTTGCTCACGCCCTTGGAGCCGTATTTTCCGATGTAGCGTGCCACCTCGCCTCCGCCCATCGAAAAGCCGACTAATGTGAAATCGTGCAGCTTGAGCCGGGTGACCAGCTTGTGAAGGTCCTCTGCGAACGTGTCGTAGTTGTAGCCTGCGGTCGGCTGGCTGGACTTGCCGAAGCCTCTGCGGTCGTAGGTAATGACCCTGTAACCCGCTTCCAGGAGAGCGGGTAGTTGCTTCTCCCAGGAAGCACCGCTCAATGGGTATCCGTGGATCAGGACAACCGGTTGCCCCGAGCCATGGTCTTCGTAGTAAAGTTCGATGTTGCCTGAATTTTCTTTTCCGACTGTAACGTATGGCATTGCTTTTCTCCTTTTTCTCCCGATGGATAAGTCTGTGATTGGTAGAGTCGTGACCGCGAGCGACTACCCGTCGATTCAGTTTTCGATCAAGGCTCGCTGTCGCAACTGTCGTCGCGCTCCTTGCAAAGTCCCGGTGTTCCCACGCTGCGAAGGGAATGCCGTCCGAATCAATTCGCACCTCATTGACGACGCGGCTGAACGTGTTCGGCTTCGAAACCTGTCCCGAGCGCTGCGGAGGCAGAGCGCCGCTAGCGGAGAAAGGGGCGCGGGCAAAGGGGCGGCAGCCCTTGTCCCCGCCTCATCGCTGAAGTTCCGGGGCACCTGGAGCTCTGAATTGCACCCCGCGCATTTACTGTGCGTTTACCCACGTGTCTGATCCCGCCAGTTTCACGGCCACATCCGTAAAGAAAATCCGCAGCGGCTTGCCGTCGCCTGTCCCGCGATGGTCCAAGGAGACAGACAGAGGACCGACCTTCTTGTAATCCAGCCACTTCGCGATAACAATTTTAACGATACTCGGCTTCCCGGGGCCCCGGCGCCAGAGAAGTTGCTGGATCAGGTTGTCCGGGCCGACGTACATTT
>Ga0307474_10001962_pt1 | contig 14818 bp, 24 predicted proteins | sample atmos_gasesECM1C_2_FD_203312 | JGI IMG/M metagenome (GOLD analysis project Ga0307474, IMG submission 203312) | Hardwood forest soil microbial communities from Morgan-Monroe State Forest, Indiana, United States - atmos_gasesECM1C_05 | ecosystem: Environmental > Terrestrial > Soil > Temperate... | reverse complement strand
AAAAAAGCGCTAAGCCTTTGGCTCTTAGCCAAGAGCCAAGAGCTGAAAGCTAATAGCTCATTTCGTCAAAATCACCGGCCCATTTTTGGTCACGGCGACGCAGTGTTCGAAGTGCGCGCTGAAACTGCCGTCGACCGTGACGGCGGTCCACTTGTCGCCTAGCACTCGGGTATCCGGCTTGCCGCAGTTCACCATGGGCTCGATTGCGAGCACCATGCCTTCGCGCAACTTTGCCCCGTGACCGCGTGCTCCGAAATTCGGCACCTGCGGCTCTTCGTGCAGGCGCGTCCCAATGCCATGGCCGACAAATTCCCGAACCACGCTGAACCCGGCCGCCTCCACATGTTCCTGCACCGCCGCTCCAACATCGCCCACCGAGTTGCCGATGCGAGCCTGGTCGATGCCGCGATAAAGTGATTCCTCGGTGACGGTTAGCAGCTTTCGCAGCTCCGGTTTCACCGACTCGCTCACTGGAACCGTAATCGCGGCGTCGCCATAGTATCCGTCGAGCACCACGCCGCAATCGATCGAAACAATGTCCCCGTCCTTCAGCGTGCGCTTTTCGGACGGAATGCCGTGGACGATCTCCTCGTTCACCGACGTGCACAACACGCACGGATAATCGTAATAGCCTTTGAATGCCGGCTTGGCGCCGAGTTCTGCAATCTTCTTTTCGGCGGCGCGCTCCAGATCCATAGTCGTGACGCCGGGCGCGACCATCGCGCGCACTTGGTCGAGAACCTGACGCACGATGCGGCCACTTTGCCGCATTCGTTCAATCTCAGCCGCTGATTTGCAAACAATTGCCATTTTTAAAAGATGACGAATCTACGCGTGGTGATCTTCAAGAATTCTGAAAATCTCCGCCGTGACCTCGTCGATCGGAAGATCACCATTCACCGAGATTAATCGACCTGTGCGCTGGTAATAATCCGCTACGGGCGCAGTCTGCTCCTGATATGCCGTCAAACGAGGCTGAATCACTTCCAACCGGTCGTCATTGCGGGTCACCAGCTTCGCTCCGTCAACGTCACACAACTCATCGACGCGAGGCGGCTGGAAGTGGATGTTGTAGATCCGCCCACAGGTGGGACAAGAACGGCGTCCGGTAATCCGGAGCAACAACTGATTATAATCCACGTCCAAGCGGATCACAATTGGCCAGGCCCGAGTGGGGCGCGAATTGTCAAAGAGCTTGTCGTCGAGCAACGCATCCAGCCATCCTGCCTGCGCCGCAGTCCGCGGAAAACCATCCAAAATATAGCCGCGCTTGCAATCCGGCTGCTTCAACCTCTGCCGGACCATTTCGCAAACCAGGTCATCGGAAACGAGTTCCCCTCGAGCCATGACCGCCTTGGCAATCATGCCGAGTTCCGTACCCTGGGCTACGTTGTACCGCAAGAGATCCCCAGTGGAGACCTGCGGAATTAAATACCGTTCCATGATGCGCTTGGCCTGGGTACCTTTCCCGGCGCCCGGCGGTCCAAGCAGGACTATGGGACCTACATCGCGTGAGGTTTCCTGCGCCATCAGTTGGCCAAAGCCTCCCGATCTTAGTGTTCCGGTGAGCCTCCCACAAGGCCGTTCCGGCTACAGCACAGCAACCCCGGTAAAACCCGACTTCGGACTTCAGACTTCGGACGCCTAACTTCACCTAAACTCTTGCCTTGGCCGAGGTCTGATGTCCGAGGTCAGACGCCGTTTTTAAGACCAGTTCCGCCGTCCGCGAATGCGTCCGCTGCGGGGCGTGAATCCATCATAGTGGCGCATGATCAACTGCGCTTCAATCTGCGTTACTGTGTCCATTGCCACGCCCACGACGATCAGTAGCGACGTTCCGCCAAAATAGAAATTCACACCCAGGCCGTTCGTCACCCACACCGGAAGCTTCTCGAAAAGCGAGCCTCCAAGCCAGAACGGCAAGTGGTTCAAGTGAATGCCGGTGATCATCCACTCCGGGATGAACGAGATAATGATCAGATACAGCGCGCCTACCAACGTGATGCGCGTCAAAACTTCGTTGATGTAATCAGCCGTGCGCTTGCCCGGACGAATGCCAGGGATGAAGCCGCCATACTTTCGCATGTTGTCGGCAACTTCACTGGGATTGAATACGATCGAGACATAGAAATAGGCGAAGAAAATGATGCCCACCGCATACAACACCGTGTAGAGCGGTTCGCCCCAACCGATCATCCGAAATAGTTCGCCAAAGTAGCGGCTGTTTTTAAGGCCATACCCGACAGTCTGTGGCAAGGTTAAGATTGAAGATGCAAAGATGACCGGCATAACGCCGCCCGCGTTTACGCGCAACGGCAAATGCGTGGACTGGCCGCCCATCACTTTTCGTCCGACGACACGTTTGGCGTATTGCACGGGGATGCGCCGCTCGCAGCGCTCGACGTAAACAATAAACGCCACAACGGCGATCATGAATACGACCAGAAACGCCATCAGCACTGGTGTGATGGCTCCCCAGGTGCCGTTCTTCGCTTTCTCCAGAAGATCCTGCACGCCGCGCGGAAGGCCGACGACAATGCCGGCAAAAATCAGCAGCGACATGCCGTTGCCGATGCCACGGTCCGTAATCTGCTCACCAAGCCACATGATGAATGCGCTGCCTGTGGTCAGGGTCAGCATGGTCATCAGGATGAAACCCGGGCCAGGGTGAAGGACGAAGTCTCCGGCTTTCTCGAGCCCTATGGCGATGCCGAACGATTGCACCGCGCTGAGAATTACCGTGATGTAGCGAGTCCATTGGGTAATTTTCTTCCGGCCGAGTTCGCCTTCTTTTTGCAGCTTCGCGAGCGGTTCATATACGACTGTTAACAATTGCAGGATGATCGATGCCGTGATGTACGGCATGATGCCCAAGGCGAAGATGGTCAACCGGCGCAGGTTGCCCCCGGAGAACAGATCGACGAAGCCGAGTAGAGATCCGCGATTCTGATTGAAAAAATCTTCCAGCTTCAGGAAGTTCACGCCTGGGGTCGGAAGATGCCCGCCCAACCGGTAGACCGCCAGCATGGCCAGCGTAAACAGAACCCGCTTGCGCAGGTCCGGGATGCGGAAGATGTTCGCCAGCTTCTCAAACATTACTGCAAGACCTCGACCTTGCCGCCCGCCTTGGTAATCTTCTCCTGCGCCGATTTGGAGAATTTGTGCGCATGTACGGTGAGGGCAACCGTAAGTTCTCCATCGCCGAGAATTTTTAACTTCTGCTTACCTTTGATGACCCCAGCCTTACGCAACACGTCGGGAGTAATTGCCTCCGCGTGCAGATCGGCGTCCAGAGCGGATAGCCGTTCCAGACTGACGATATTAAATTCCTTGCGGAAAATATTGGTGAAACCACGCTTTGGCATGCGACGGTGCAGCGGCATCTGGCCGCCTTCAAAGCCGCGAATCATGCGCGAACCGGTGCGCGAACGCTGACCTTTGTGTCCGCGAGTGGAGGTCTTGCCCATGCCGGAACCCATGCCGCGCCCCACGCGCTTGCGCTTCTCCGACGCCTTCTTCGGTGCTCGAATGCTGGAAAGATTCATTGCTTTTTCCTTACTGACTGCTTTCCGGGTCTCAGGCCTTATCTTTCAGGTCTTAGGAAAGACCGCCACGAATCGGTCGGGCGATTTTCCAAGATCTAACGTCCACGACCTAACGCCTATCCGACAATCTCCACCAGGTGCGGAACCTTCGCCACCATGCCTCGAATCGCAGCGTTGTCTGGACGCTCGATCACCTGGTTCAGGCGGGTAAATCCCAAACCTTTTACGACCAACTTGTGTTTCACCGGGGAGCAAATCGCGGAACGCACCCACTTCAGGTGAATCTTTCCAGCAACTGCTGCCTTGGGCTTTTTCGTCGTCATCGAATTCCTCAATGTCACTACAGCGTACTGATTACAATTCCTGCGCTGACTTGCCGCGCATGGCCGCGACGCTCTCGCGGCTTTTCAAATGCCGCAGCGCATCGAAGGTCGCTTTGATCACGTTGTGCGGATTGGTCGTACCAATCGACTTGGTCAGCACGTTCTGAATGCCGACCGATGTCATCACCGCGCGCACCGCACCGCCGGCAATCACTCCGGTGCCTTCCGGAGCGGGCTTCAAGAGCACTTTGCCCGAGCCATAGCGGCCAAGAATCAAGTGCGGAATCGAAGTCTGGGTCAGATTGACCTTGATCAAATTCTTCTTCGCCGATTCAATTGCCTTGCGAATCGCCTGTGGAACCTCTTTCGCCTTGCCCGCTCCGTGGCCAACCACCGCCGCCGACGGATCGCCAACCACAACCAGCGCGGCGAACGAAAGGTTCTTGCCACCCTTCACTACCTTGGTAACACGGTTGATGGCGACGACCTGGTCTTTTAACTGGTACGAGTTTGCATCGAGCTTTTTAATAACTGTTGGCATTTTTCCTTAGCTTCTAGCCTCTAGCTACTAGTTTCCAGCCAATCCATCACGCCGTTGGCCAGGAACTAGGAGCTAGAAAGCTGCTTTTCAAAATTCTAATCCCGCTTCGCGCGCCGCATCTGCTAGCGCTTTGACGCGTCCGTGATAAATGTAGCCGCCGCGATCGAACACCACTTTCTTTACCCCTTTGGCCTTAGCCCGCTCGGCGATCGTCTTGCCAACGGTCTTCGCCGCTGCCACGTTGCCACCGGTGCGGCGGTTTTCCTTCTCGCCTTCGGCTGAACTTGCCGAAACCAGCGTCTGGCCGTGCAAGTCGTCGATCACTTGGACGTAGATGTGATTCAACGAACGGTACACATTCAATCGCGGCCGCTCCGCCGTCCCCTGCATCTTCTTCCGGATGCGGTCATGAATGTGTCCGCGCTTCTGGTTTTTGGATTTCTTGGTAAACATAGAATTTCGTCCTTGGTCGTTTGTCCTTGGTCGTTAGCCGATCCTCGCGCTCATCATCATGAGTTCGTAGCCGCTACAACTTTGCAAACGACCAACGACTAGCGACCAACGACGCACTTACTACTTCGCTCCGGTCTTGCCGACCTTCTTCTTCAATCTCTCGCCTGCGTACCGAACGCCTTTGTTTTTGTACGGGTCCGGCGGACGCAGCGACCGCATTTCCGCCGCTACTTGTCCCACCTGCTGACGGTCGATTCCAGTCAGCGAAATTTTCGTCTGCTTGGGATCGACCGCAGCCTCCACACCGGTGGGCAACGGATATTCGATGGGATGTGAATATCCCAGGTTGAACACAACCATCCCTTTGCCCTTCATCTCGGCGCGATAACCAATGCCGACGATTTCCAGATCGCGCGTCCACCCTTTAGTGACGCCCTCGACGGCGTTGTTGACGAGCGCGCGCGCAAGTCCGTGCACTGCCGCCTGCGAATCGTTCTGGCGCACGGCGACGATGTGACCATCCTTTTGTTCAACCTTGATGCCGGCGGGAAGAGGCGTATCCAGCTTGCCTTTCGGCCCCTGCACCAACACCGTGTTGCCTTCGATCTTGACCGTAACCCCTTTGGGGATCGGGATCGGCTTTTTTCCAATTCGTGACATAAGTCGCTCTTAGCTCTTAAGCCTTTAGCTCTTGGCTTCAGTCTCTTAACTTTCTAGCAGCCGCAGTCCATCCGGCCGCTCTCTGTCAAATTCCGTGGAAAATCGCTTCTAGCTAAAACCCAATAGCCAAAAGCGATTTCTACCAAATCTCGCACAGCAATTCTCCGCCTACGCCTTCTTTGCGCGCCTGGCGACCGGTCATCACACCGCGCGGCGTGGTCAGGATATTGATTCCCATTCCGCCCAGCACGCGTGGAATCTCGCTGCGGCGCACGTAAACCCGGCAACCGGGACGCGACACGCGCTCCGCCTTTGAAATGGCAGCTTCGTTATGGGCGCCGTACTTCAAATAGATGCGGATGACCTTGTGGCCCTCTTCTTCCGTGGCTTTGAAGTTCGAGATGTAACCCTCTTCCTTCAGAATGCGGGCAATCTCCACCTTCAACCGGGAAGCCGGAACGTCCACCTTCTGGTGCCGCGCCTGCAGCGCGTTGCGCACCCTCGTCAACATGTCTGCGACCGGATCGGTCAACCTCATCTGCTTCTCCTCTCGCCACCCGTTCGCTCCGCACTCGGCGGAGAACCTGCGGCGGCTTGCTTACCAGTTCCTTCTGTTGCTTTACCTGTGCCATCCTCAGCGAGACGATTTTCGTCTCGCGAAGAGTCTGCTCTTCCCTACCAGGACGATTTCGAAACGCCTGGAATTTCCCCACGCAGCGCGAGCCCGCGGAAACACAGGCGGCACATACCGAACTTGCGCAGATACGCGCGCGGCCGCCCGCACAGCTTGCAGCGGTTATGCCGGCGCGTGGAAAACTTGGGAGTCTTTTCCTTGTTATTGCGCGCCGTTTCAAACTTCTTTTCGATCTTGGCGTCCTTCACTCGTTTTGCTGTAGTCATGAAATCCTTAATTGGTTTCTCGAAACTAAAAACTTGAAATCCGAACTGTTGAACCTTTACTGCGTACGGAACGGCATGCCCAGATGCTTCAACAACGTTCGCGCCTGGTTGTCGTTTGCCGCCGTGGTCACAATCGTAACGTTCATGCCTTTCATCTTGTCGACCCTCTCGTAAGAAATTTCCGGAAAGATCAACTGGTCATGCAGACCGAGCGTGTAGTTGCCGCGGCCATCGAACGACTTGGTTGAAACGCCACGAAAGTCGCGTACCCGCGGCAGAACGATGTTCACGAGCCGGTCGAAGAATTCGTACATGCGGTCGCCGCGAAGCGTGACCATGGTCCCGATGGCTTGTCCTTCGCGGACCTTGAAGGCCGCAATCGATTTCTTGGCCTTAGTAATGATCGGCTTCTGCCCGGTGATCTGGCCAAGTTCGTTGACTGCGGGATCGAGAATCTTCGAGTTCTGCGTGGCTTCGCCCATGCCCATGTTGACGACAATCTTGTTCAGGCGGGGAACCGCCATCGCGTTCTTAAGCTCGAGTTCTTTCAGCAGAGCGGGCGCCACTTCCTTATCGAAGCGCGTGCGCAGTCGTGGACGTTCCTTGGCGCTATGCCGCGCCTGCTCCGGCCGCGCCTGCTCTTGCGACGAATCTTTCGATCCTTTTTTCTCTTTGTCCCTTGCCATCGACTCTCTTCAACTTCCTCCCACGGTTTCGGAGTGGTTACCGGTTCGTGAGCATAAATTTCAAAATCTCGTCAGATCCTTCGCTTCGCTCAGGGTGACGCCGCGAGGCTCAGACGCCTCGCAAACGGCGTCATTTGTCCAGCGTCGTCCCGCACTTCTTGCACACGCGGACTTTTCTGTCGCCGCGCATTTCGTGCCCGATGCGCACCGGGCCGCAGCTAGGACAGACCAGTTGCACGTTCGAAATCGCAATCCGGCTTTCCTGCTCGGCAATGCCGCCCTTAATGTTGCGCTGCGGGTTGGGACGCACGTGCTTCTTTACGATCATCACGTGCTCGACCAATAGTTTGGCATCGTTCGGAAAGACGCGCAGCACGCGTCCTTCCTTGCCTTTATCCCGCCCCGTGATCACTTTCACGTTATCGTTGCGGCGGATATCCACTCGCTTATGCTCGGTGCTTGCAGTTCTCATAAATCAATGTCTCAAGGTTTCAGAGTTTCGAAGTTTCAAGGTTCAACAAGAACAACCCCGGCTTCCGATTCTCAAGGGACCTTGAAACCCTGAAACTCTGAAGCCTTAAAACTCGCTCTTAAATAACTTCCGGCGCCAGTGAAACAATCTTCAAAAACTTTTTCTCGCGCAGTTCCCGGGCCACGGGACCGAAGACGCGCGTTCCGACCGGTTCTCCGGCATCGTTGATCAGCACCGCGGCATTCTGATCGAAGCGAATGTACGTGCCATCGCGGCGCCGGTGCTCTTTGCGCGTACGCACGATCACCGCCTTCACCACCTTGCCCTTCTGCACCTGGCCATCGGGAGCAGCTTCCTTTACTGCCGCGGTGATTATGTCGCCCAGGCTCGCGTTCAGCCCGGTCGAACCGCCGAGCGGCAGAATCATCTGCAGCTTGCGAGCGCCGGAATTGTCGGCGACCTCGAGCATGCTTCTCATCATCACAGCCATGGCTTCCATCTCCCTCGGTCCGGTGCAGCGAACTCGAACGCGCTTACTTCGCGTCCTGCTCCAGCACAATCTCGGGCACCAGCGTTGTCTTACGCACAATATCTTTCAGCTTCCAGCGTTTTAGCTTGGAAAGCGGACGTGTCTCTTCAATGCGGACGATGTCGCCCACATGCGCTTCATTTTTCTCGTCGTGCGCGTAAAACTTTTTGTTGCGCGCCACTACGCGGCCGTAGAATGGGTGCGCCTTCTTGCGCGTCACCTTCACCACGATGGTCTTCTGCATGCGGTTGGCGACCACTTCTCCCACCACTTCCTTGCGGCGTCCCTGCACGTGCTCCACCTGCGGGGTCGCGGACTTTCCGCTTGCGGTTGCCATTAGCGTTTCTCCGTTGCGGCGGCGCGGGCTCGCTCGCCTGAAATTGTTTTGACGCGCGCAATGTCTTTGCGCAGTCCGCGCATCTTCTTCAAGCTCTCGGTCTGGCCCATATTCAGCTGAAATTTCAGCTTGAACAACTGGTCGGCGAGATCCTGCTCCTGATGCTTCAGTTCGGCGTCGGTTAGGTTTTTAATTTTGTCTGCCTTCATAAAATCAATTTCCGAGTTTCCAGTTTCTAGTGTGCGGTTTCGCGCTTGACCAGGGTCGTGCGCAGCGGCAACTTGTGCGAAGCCAGGCGCATCGCCTCGGTCGCATCGGTGATCGTGACGCCTTCCATCTCAAACAGAATCTTTCCCGGACGCACCACTGCGACCCAGTGATCGGGGGCGCCCTTGCCCTTGCCCATACGGGTTTCAGCCGGTTTCTTCGTGACCGGCTTGTCAGGGAACACGCGAATCCAAATCTTCCCGCCGCGCTTCACGAAGCGAGTCATCGCCACGCGGCTGGCTTCGATCTGACGGTCAGTGATCCATCCGGGCTCGAGAACCTTGAGCCCGAAGTCACCGAACGCCAGAGTGCTTCCGCGCCAGGCCTTGCCTGTCATCCGTCCGCGCTGCTGCTTGCGGTACTTTACTTTTTTTGGCATCAACATAAATCAGCTCTTAGCTTCTAGCTCTTGGCTCTTAGCCAAGTCTCTGGACACAACCTGAAACGCTTTGACTTCTGCATTCTTACTTCCGACTTCAGCCGCGCTAGAACGCTCCCACTCCTGCCGCTTGTTCTCGCTTCTTGGTCGGAAGAATCTCGCCCTTGTACACCCAAACCTTCACGCCGATCACGCCGTATGTGGTCCTGGCTTCCGAAAAACCATATTCGATGTCGGCCCGCAGCGTGTGCAGCGGCAAGCGCCCTTGCAGGTACCACTCTGAGCGGGCGATTTCATTTCCATTCAAGCGTCCACTCACGCGAACTTTGATTCCCTTGCAACCGAAGCGCAGCGCGGAATCCACCGCCTTGCGCATGGCACGACGGAAGCCGACGCGCTTCTCCAGTTGCAGCGCAATCGCCTCGGAGACCAATTGCGCATCGAGTTCGGGCTTATGCACTTCTTGGATGTCGACAAACACTTCGCGCGACGTGCGCTTCTGCAAATCGCCTTTCAGCTTGTCGATTTCCGCGCCCTTGCGCCCGATGATAATTCCGGGACGCGCCGTCTTGATAATGATGCGAAGCTTGTTGCCCGGACGCTCGATCTCGATGGCGCTGACACCCGCCGATTTGAGCTTGTCCTTGAGTTCGTTCTTCAGCTTGATGTCTTCGAGCAACAACTTGTCGTAGTCGCGCTCCACAAACCAGCGCGACTTCCACGGCTTGGTGTAGCCGAGACGAAAACCATAAGGATGGACTTTTTGTCCCATTGCTTCTCCTAATCGAACCCTTCAACCCTTAACCAATCGGGTGCTCCATGTCTCGCTTCGTTTGCGAGACGCGGGAATTCACGCTTATTTTGCAGCTACCTTCTTTTTCTTTCCAGCGCCTGCCGATTTCTTCGCCACCGGAGCGCGCCTTTTCGCCGGCGCCGCAGCGCTTGCTGCAGTTCGCGACTCTCCTGAGGCACGCGCCGCACCATTGCCGCGCTCAGCGAGCACCAGCGTGATGTGCGCGATGCGCCGCACATAGCGGAAGGCACGCCCTTGCGGCGCTGGACGGATCCGCTTCATCCGCGGGCCGTCGTTGGCAAACGCATTCTTCACATACAGATTGTCGATGTCCACGTCCAAATTCTTTTCGGCGCTCAGAAAATTCGCGTTGTCGAGCGCTGATTGCAGCAGCTTGCCTACGCTCGCCGCCACGCGCTTCTTGGTATACAACAGCGTGTTTCGCGCCTCTTCCACTTTGCGCCCTTTGATCAACTCCAGCACCAGGCGCGCCTTCTGCGGCGAGACCCGCAAGTAACGCATTTCGGCTCGAAATTCCATTCGCGTCTCCCTTTATGCCTTCGGCGGCGGCGCGGCAGCCGGTGCCGACGGTGTGATTGCTCCCGGACCTCCCGGAATGCCCGCCGGCTTTGCCGCCACTTCGGTCGCCGCCCGCATGGAGTGGCCTTTGAAATTGCGCGTGAAGCTGAACTCGCCCAGTTTGTGGCCCACCATGTTTTCCGTGACGTACACCGGAATGAACTTTTTGCCGTTGTGCACCGCGATGGTATGGCCCACCATTTCAGGAACCACGGTGGAGCGCCGCGACCAAGTGCGCAAAACTTTCTTTTCGTTGCGTGAATTCATGGCTTCGACCCGCGACATCAAGAAGCCATCCACGAACGCGCCTTTTTTTGTTGAACGTGCCATAAATTCAGCTCTCAGCTTTCAGCCGTCAGCTATCAGCCAACCGCTTATCGTTCCCGCTCGTTCCCCGCCCTTGTCATTCCGAGTGAAGCGAGGAATCTTGGTTTCGCCTCCGCTACTTCTTGCCTCTGCGGTTCACAATGAACTTGTCCGTCCGCTTATTGTTGCGCGTCTTGTATCCGCGAGTGGGCTGGCCCCAGGGCGTTACCGGATGCCTTCCACCGGAGGTCTTGCCTTCACCGCCACCATGCGGATGGTCAACCGGGTTCATCGACACGCCGCGGTTATGCGGCTTTTTGCCCAACCAGCGCGAACGCCCGGCCTTGCCGATGGTGACGTTCTCATGATCCAGATTTCCCACCTGGCCGATCGTCGCCATGCAGTCCTGCGAAACTTTTCGCGTCTCACCCGAAGGCAGCTTCACCAGCGCGTAATCGGATTCCTTCGCGACCAACTGCGCCGCTCCGCCAGCCGAGCGCACCATCTGCGCGCCCTTGCCCGGCTTCAACTCCAAATTATGAATCGAAGTGCCAGGCGGAATATTTCGCAGCGGAAGTGCGTTGCCCACTAAAATATCGGCCTCGGGTCCACTCACAACTTTTTGTCCAACCTTCAGCCCTTCCGGCTGAATGATGTAGCGCTTCTCGCCATCCGCATAGGCCAGCAGAGCGATGCGCGGTGAACGGTTGGGATCGTATTCGATGCTGACCACCGTCGCGGGAATGCCAGTCTTATCGCGCTTGAAGTCAATGATCCGCAGTTTGCGCTTATGCCCGCCGCCGATGAAGCGCATCGTCATATCGCCGGAATTACGTCGCCCGCCGGTGCGCGGCTTCGGCTCGATCAGCGGCTTATGCGGATGCCGCGTCGTGATGTCGTCGTTGACGATCGTCGTGCGGTATCGCAACGTCTGGGTTGTCGGTCTATAAGTCTTGATTGCCATAATCAGCCCTTGACTCACTCGTTAGTCGTTGGTCGTTTGTCGTTATACGTCGTCTTGACGAACGACAAACGACTGCCCTACAAATTCTGCGCGTACTCCGGCATCTTTTCGCCGGCCCGCAGCCGCACGTACGCTTTTTTCCAGTCCGGACGGTAACCCGCGAACTTTCCGCGCCGCCGTTCTTTTCCCGGATACACCGCGGTACGCACCGATAGAACCTTCACCTTGAAAATCGTCTGCACCGCTTGCTTGACCTCTGTTTTCGTCGCCTGTGGCGCCACCTGGAAGACCAGCGTGTTCTGGTTCTCCTTGATCGCCAAACCTTTTTCGGTGATCACAGGACGACGAATAATCTGGTATGCGGATTTCACTATGCCACCTCCGCCGCTTTTTCATGGCGCGTGCGCTTTCGCGGGGCTAACGACGCCTTCTTCGTCTTCTTCGCTTCTTGCTCTTCGGGCTTGCGTTGGCGCTTCGGCAAACTGTCTTTCAGCGTGACTTGTAACTTTTCAATCGCCGGGTGGGAAAAAATCACTCGGTCGTACTTCAACAAATGAAAAGGATGAACTTCATTGCCCGGAAGCAGTTCAAGCCCTTCGATATTTCGCGAGCTCAACTCCAAGTTGCGATTCGCCGCGTTGGGTGCCTCCACAAGCAATACCGTCTTCTCGACCTTCAAGGCATCGAGCACCTCGCGGAACGCTTTGGTCTTAGCGTCCTTCAACTCAAATGCGTTGACGACCGTCAGCTTGCCATCGGCAAACTTCGCAGCCAGCGCTGAACGCAACGCGCCCAGAAGTTTCTTGCGCGGGAACGCGTAGTCATAGGAGCGCGGAACCGGACCATGCACCGTTCCGCCGTGCCGCCACAGTGGCGAACGGATCGAACCGATGCGGGCGCGTCCCGTGCCCTTCTGCTTCCAAAGTTTCTTGCCCGAACCGGAAACCTGCCAGCGGGCCTTGGTGGCATGCGTGCCGCGGTGCTGTCCGGCGCGGTAGTGTTTCACCGCTTCCCAGATCAGATCCTCGTTGACCGCGCCGAAGATTTCATCGGCCAGATCGAACGTTCCGACCTTCTTGCCGCTCAAATCGTGAATGTCAATCGTTGCCATTGTTCTCACTCGGTACTACTTCCAATTACCAGGTACTACGCCTTCTTCGCCGCTCTCTTGGCGGCCTTCAACGGATCGACCGTAGCCGAACCGGCAAATCCACGGCGCTCTCTGGGCGGCTTCTTCGCTTTGGTGATGACGATGTATCCGCCTTGCGGTCCGGGCACGCTGCCTTCCACTACCAGTAGATTCTCGTCCTTGTCGACACCCAGCACGCGCAAGTTACGTTGCGTCACGCGCGAGTTGCCCATGTGTCCGGACATGCGCATTCCCTTAAATACTCGTGAAGGAAATGCTGAGGACCCGATCGAACCGGTGATCTGGAACATCGAACCGTGCGACTTCGGACCGCCCCCGAAATGATGCCGCTTGACGACACCCTGAAAGCCCTTACCTTTGCTGACTCCCACAATGTCGACAAACTTTTCGCCTTCAAAAATCTCGACCAGCACGCGGTCTCCAACCTTCACGGCTCCATCACCGTCGCCATCCGACTCAAGCGGCACTTCGCGCATGAACTTCACGGGAGGAAGATTGTTCTTCGCAAGATGCCCTTGCGCGGGCTTGGTCAGCTTCGATTGCTTTACGAATTCCACCAAGCCAATCTGGGCCGCTTCGTAACCGTCTTTCACTGCGAGCTTATGTTGCGTCACGACGCAAGGACCGGCCTGCAGCACCGTCACCGGGCGAACGTCTCCCTTCGAGTCGAACAGTTGCGTCATGCCGACTTTCTTGCCCAGAATACCTGTAACTTTAATCGCCATCTTAAGTCTCCACCCAGCTTGGCTCGCTTGTGCAGCGGCTATTGGCTGGGAAGCTTTCTTGCCTGGCTGGAAGCCGGGAGCCGAAGCTTATTTGTGCTCCTTGCCGAACGCTTTGATCTCCACATCAACGCCTGCGGGTAGATCAAGCTTCATCAGCGCGTCCACCGTTTGCGCGGTCGGATCGAGAATGTCAAGCAAACGCTTGTGTGTGCGGATCTCAAACTGCTCCCGCGATTTCTTATCCACGTGTGGTGAACGCAGCACGGTATATTTATTTTTCATCGTGGGCAGTGGAATCGGCCCCGCGAGGCGAGCCCCAGTACGCCGCGCCGTTTCCACGATCTCCGTGGTCGACTGATCCAGAATGCGATAGTCGTAGGCCTTCAACCGAATCCGAATTTTCTCGTTTCCAATCACGTTTCACTCTCTCTAAACCCCTCCCGCCTCAGCGAGAGGAAAGAACTGGCGGCGGGTTGCAAGCCGCTTTGTTGAATCAGAAGCAAGAAGTCAGGATGCAGAAGTTAAATCCTGCACTCCAGGCTCTTTCTTACTTCTGCATTCTTCCTTCAGACTTCCGCATCTACTGCACAATCTCGGCAATCGTTCCGGCACCTACCGTATGCCCGCCTTCGCGAATGGCAAAGCGCAAGCCCTTCTCCATCGCCACTGGCGTGATCAGCTCAATCACCAGCGAAACGTTGTCGCCCGGCATCACCATCTCCGTGCCCGCCGGCAACTCCGCCACGCCCGTCACGTCCGTCGTTCGCAAATAAAATTGCGGACGGTATCCCTTGAAGAACGGCGTATGCCGCCCGCCTTCTTCCTTGGTCAGGATGTAGACTTCCGCCTTGAATTTGGTGTGCGGGGTAATGGAACCACCCTTGGCCAGCACCATGCCGCGCTCCACATCTTCTTTCGCGATGCCGCGCAGCAGCAGTCCCGCGTTGTCGCCCGCCATGCCTTCGTCGAGCTGCTTCTTGAACATTTCGACGCCGGTCACCACCGTTTTGCGTGTGTCGCGGAAGCCGACGATTTCCACTTCCTCGCCCACTTTCACCTTGCCACGCTCAATACGTCCTGTAACCACCGTGCCGCGGCCCTGAATCGAGAAGATGTCTTCAATCGGCATCAGGAACGGCTTATCCAGTTCGCGCGCCGGCTGCGGCACGCTCTTGTCCACCGCTTCCATCAGCGCGTCAATCTGCTTTT
>Ga0307474_10001961_pt1 | contig 14823 bp, 11 predicted proteins | sample atmos_gasesECM1C_2_FD_203312 | JGI IMG/M metagenome (GOLD analysis project Ga0307474, IMG submission 203312) | Hardwood forest soil microbial communities from Morgan-Monroe State Forest, Indiana, United States - atmos_gasesECM1C_05 | ecosystem: Environmental > Terrestrial > Soil > Temperate... | reverse complement strand
ATTTCTTTCGTCTTCTTATCTATGTGCTGAAGATCGCCGTAATAAACTCTGTCCTTGCTCAATTTGGTCAGCAGCAGAACCGTCAACGCCGTATTGAAGTCACCAAGAGTCGATGTACCAACTCCGTCCTCAAGCATCATGCTCTGGGCAAAACATGTGGCAGAGTAATCGCCGGCCAAGCCAGGAAAGGATTGAATGGTGTAGAAGTCAAACTTCTCTTTCTCCACAACCTTTTTCAAAGCGAGGTACAGACGCATAGACCGCTCGGCTACGGCGTTTCGGCCGGGTTCCTTGCCAAACAGCTTCTTCAATCTTCGCTGAAGATCTCGTAACTCTTCCGGCGTGATGGCTTCGGCCGCTTGCTTCAACTCCGTTGTATCGCGGGAATCGATATCGACGCCAAACATCCTCATCCATTGGGAAGGATCGGCAGCGCCGCAAGTTTGTCCCATGCCACGTCCCCCAAAAGTGCCAATAGTGGACATGTTCAGGAAGTTTTTCAAATGCGAAGCGCGGGCGTAGCTGACGATCTTGCTTACGGTATCTGCCTCCTCCAAACTTCCGTAAACAAATTTGTGCGCGACACCGATTTCGAGCAACCCTCCGTGCAACACCAATCCGCCAACCGGCCGCCATCCCTGAGAGCCCGGGTGTGTCCATAAAAGCAAACCTTTGCCCCCGGCACAGTAATCGCGAATAGCGCCGACCATGTGTGCGGCCCACACCCAGGTCCCGGAAAATAATACGACCGCATCAACGCTGTCGTCGCATTTCATTTTCTTGAAAGCGGCCCAGGCTTCTTCTTTGCTGGCGACAACAATGGGGTGCTCGACCACTTTCAAACCGGCGGCAGCGAGCGCACGCTTGCAGCGCTCAATCAACGCATCATCAATAAATGGCCTCCCCGATGGATCTTTCAGACCGTCTTTGTGAACTCCAAACACTATGAATCCGATTGTGGGTTCGATCACTGTCCCTCCCGCTGCACTTTTGAACTTTTTACTTGCAATCGCTGTGAGCGCCGAACCGCAGTTGGCGGTACTGTGCGGCTTGCTGCGTGTAGGCTGCCCCGGTCGCAGGATCCGGGGAGACCGTCGAAACCTCTCGGACGACGAGTTTCACTGCCTCTTCGAAGCTTCCGTATTCACCGGATGCAATGCCGGCCAGTATGGCTCCCCCTAGACACACTGCCTCCGGGCACTCCATGACATGAAGCTGCTTACCCGAAAATGCTGCGCGCAATTGAAGACCGAGGGTCGACCGCGATCCTCCACCGGTAACATAAATGTCCCGAAACACTCCTACTGCGGTGGAAAGAATATCCGTCATCTGTGACAGTTCACAGGCCAGCCCTTCCAGAATGCCCTTGTAAATCTGGCTACGGGTCGTATTGGCGCTCAGGCCGGATATAATTCCGCGCGCGTGTGGATTGAAATCAGGATTGCAGGTACCGATCAGATTAGGAGTAATGCAAAGACCCGTCGGGCCCGCTTGGGCTTCACCCTCTAAAGTTGCATAGTGAACCGACTCCAGTTCCGACGATTCCCCTGCTTGAGTGGGGGCGCTTTCGCCGTACAGCAGATCGTGGAACCACTTCATCATGATTCCCGATGGAAAAAACGCCAGTGTGACAAACTTTTCCGGAACGACGTGACAATATGTATTTAGAGATGCAGCAAGCGCCGCATCGGTCAAGCTGGGCTGATCGGAAGTCGCCGATAGACATTCATAGGTGCCCATCGAGTCGGCCACGCGGCCTGGATCGATTGCACCAACTCCCAACGCACCGCAGGGCTGATCGTGCCCTCCTACCACAACCACTGTTCCTTGCAACAGCCCGAGTTGGCTGGCAGCAGATGAATCCAGTTTTCCGGCGATCGTTCCAGCGGGCACCGGGACAGGCAGACATTCGACATTTATTTCTGCGGCGGCCAGAATCGTATCCGACCAGCGTCGCCGCCGCGTGTCGAAAGCCAGGTAGCGGGAGGCTAAGGAATAGTCGATGTAGGCGGGCAGCCCAAGTCGCGATAGAACGTATCCAATCACACTGTCAAAACGAGCCGATAGGTTAAAAATGTCAGGCCGGTGCTTGCGCAGCCAAAGAATCTTCGGAAGCGGATACATGGGATGAGCCAACAGTCCGGTGATTTCGAAAAGCTGCCTTCTTCCGAAAATCTTTTCGAGCCACCCAGTTTCTTCCGTGGCTCGAGTGTCCTGGTTGAGAATGGCCGGAGCGGTTTCCTCATTGCGTGAATTTACCGGCACAAAAGTTTCGCCATGCGAGCTCAGACAGATAGCTCGAACAGGGTCGGAGAGATTGCTGGATACCGTCTGCGCACACTCACACACAGCGTGCCAAAAACGCTCGGGCTTCATCTCTGCATATGAAGGGGCGGGAAAATCGATTGCGTAACCACAGGCGTGCCGGGCCAGTATCTCGCCCGTCGTCGCCGCGAATGCCACCGCTTTGCATCTGCTCGAACCGATATCGATGGCAAGCAAACTCATAATGGCAGTTCTATTCTCGTTTGCTTTATTACGAAGACCTGCTGCATCCAAACTGATGAAACAGATTACTACTCGACCAAGGCGTTGGCCTAAATAGCCGGAACGCCCAGGAGCATTCATAGAAATCTGTCTGCCGTGACGGAAAGCTTGCGTCTATCAACCCCGGATTCGACAATGACGATTTTCTTACGGCCAACGGCAACGCTGGCCACACCACGAAAGTTGCTCGGCACCTCAAACAATAAGATCACATAGCGTTGCGAAAAACTGTTGCTGTCCGGGAAGACGAAGTCGTCATCTTAGGATTGCTTGAGGGTCTCGTGTCCCTGCTCCGTCAAGCGCGGCACGGGCCTGACTAAGAAATGTGCCTATATTGTCAGCCTGGAAAACATTGCGGCCAAAAAAGACTCCTGCCGCTCCCGCGGCGGCAACGTCACGCACGATATCGAGCGCCTGTTCGTCCGACGCATGGCGACTGCCACCCAGCACGAGGATTGGGATGGGACATTGCTCGACAACCGAATGCATAGAGCCCACATCCCCCGTGTAATCCGTCTTGACCGCATCGGCGCCGATCTCGACCGCAATCCGAGTGTGCAAGTTCAACCATTTCGGATCTCCCGGATTTTCTAGATCCTTCCCTCGCGCCAGGGATTCAACGATGAGGGGAATTCCAACTCGTTCACACTCCCGGGCAACTTCGGCGTTGCGAGTGATCTCCTTCATCTCAAACTCGGCCTCGCCTGTGCCGACAAAAAGGTAGGTGAGCACCGCGTCTGCTCCGTGTCGCAGGGCCTCTTCGGGACGCGCGAGAAGCGCGCTACACAGTGCGCCACTTCCGTTTTGCCCGCTTGCAGACCAAACCGAAGTCCAGTCCAGCCGGGCAATCAGAGGCGGTATTGGGCCAACTGTCGTCGAGTTCGCGACTTGCCGAATGATTCCGAGGTTTAACAGCACAGCATCAACATGAGGTGGGGCAAACTGGCGGATTTTTCCCAACGGGTCTTCCGTTCCGGGAATAGGCCCCAGTACCAATGCATGATCGAACGCAACCACCAGGGCACGGCGCTTGGAGCTTCCCAGCACGCGGTTCAATCGAATCTTCTTACCACAATCGCTCACGTTTCTCTTACTCCCCTCAGACGGCTCAAACTATCCTGCAGGTGAGCGATTGTCAATCTATTTGTGCTAATTCTTTCGTTTACGAGCAGCTTTGCGCGGTTCCTGTAACTCTGCCACTACCACTTCGACGCCTGCCTCACGTAAAGCCTTGATAAATTTTGAATCGGCGCCAGAGTCGGTGACCAGGATGTCAATGTCGGTTACTGGGCCGACATAGGCGAAGCTTTGTGTGCCAAACTTGCTGTGATCGGCTAATGCAATTCGGGTCTTCGCAGCTTTCGTGATCATCTTCTTGATCTGTGCCTCAGCGTGGTTGGCGGTAGAAACGCCATATGAGATATCGATCGCGCTCACTCCCAAAATTGCTTTATCCAGCCGAATCTCCGAAAGGGCACGCTGAGCCCATTCGCCGGAAAAGTAGAACGTGTCCTTTTGAAGGTCGCCGCCCGTGCACAGGACCGTGACACCCGAGCTTCTTTGCAACTGGCAGACGATGGTGGGGGAGTTTGTCACTACAGTGAGTCGATTACAGTGATTCAAGCCCCGGGCGAGTTCATACACCGTGGTGCTCCCTTCAAGAAAGACGGTCTCGCCGTCCAGCACCAACCGCTCCGCCTCGCGTGCAATCGCGTGCTTCTCACTGCTGTGGCTATGCGATAGCGTTTCATACGATGGCTGGAAGCTGGTGCTCGACATCCTCGAAACCGCTCCTCCATGAGAGCGCACCAATACCCCATCCTGTTCCAGGGCCGCCAGGTCTCGCCTCACTGTCGCTGCAGTAACTCCTAAAGCGACGCAGAGATCGGAACCGGTAATGGTACGTTGAGCGGAAAGGAGTTCTCGAATTCGAAATCTGCGCTCTTCTGCAAGCATGTCGTTTGCACTCTCCCGGGCACTGGTAGAGCTAACTACTCCAGTACAGATCCTAATCCTGGCGCAACCAATTGTATGAGATTTAGAAGATTTGTACGTTAAAAGTGCCGGTACGGATGAATAGATCGATCACAAACAGGCAGAATGATTGACAAACAATCAAGACATCAGTAAATTCGCGCAATCGTCAAGGCACCAGGTTGTGTGTTCCGTTCAGCCGGTTTGCGTCGAACTGGAAGCTGCACGACGAGCAAAATGATGGCAGCAAAAAAGACCAGGGCGCCACGGGAGAGGCTCGATGAATGCAATCAACGCTTGGAAGTTTCATCTTCATAAACGATTCGCCATCAGAATTCGAATGGTCAAAGTTGCCAGCCTGCTAACACCGTGCGTGCTGATGTTCGCGCAAGGCTGCCTTGGCTTCTCAGGCCAGGCTTCTCAGCTAACTAGTTCTATCGAGGGATTGTCGGTGGTCGTACGCCCAGACGACGGCACGTACGCAATCCAAACAGGAAATGGAGGACAGACGGTTATTCACGCAAGGGTAGCGGCGGAGATCGATCACAACTGGGTTAGATCGACAGATTACCCGAAGCACGAAATAGCTCAATCGAATTTCCAGGATGCTCTGGGACACGGCAAGAAAATAGTGGTCACTTCGTCTGGGCTTCTGAATTCTCCTGATCTTGCATACACGGTAGAACTCTACGATGGGAGAGCTTTCGGCTCGGTCGAAGCGGAAGTACAGAATCACGCCGGTCGCCCGATAACAATTCAAAGTATGCGAGGCGTCGAGGCCGTTGGAGACAACATCATCGATCTGGGCGGTGATCAGAAGGCCGACCGCATTCTCTCTGACAGTTTCAGCGAAGACTGGCCTCCCTTACAGATTTGCGACCTGGGCAAAGCTCCCAAAGGATTGCACCGCGCAATCGGCAGCCAACTCATTTACAACCGCGAGAGTAAGCAGAGCTTTTTCCTGGGCGCTCTAACTTCCAACCGCTTTCTCACCATCATTCATTTGCAAACGCGACCTTCACAGCGGGACGGAGCCATCAATTCATTCACGGTCGATTCAACCGGAACTACTGAGATTCAAGCAACCGATCCAGAGTCCGGTATGCGAGAAGGTCCTGCGGAAAACCTGGTTGAATTAAACGTTTCGGTTCCTCCAGAGCAATCGATCACTTCAGAGCGCCTTATGTTTGCTGCCGGAAGAGATTACCACTCTCAACTGGAAAATTACGGCGCCGTCATTCGAGAGCTGCATCACAGTCGCGCTGGCCAGGAAAACATGCTTGGGTGGTGGAGCTGGACGGCCTATTACACGAAAATCACTCAAGGCGCTGCACTCACAAATGCTCAATGGCTGGCCGAACACCTGAAAGCGTTTGGCTATGACTACTTTCATTTCGACCTCGGGTACGGGTACTCCCGAAGCGAATATGTGACGCCAAATGCGTCGCAATTCCCCTCGGGCATGCGCGATCTTACGCGCCGCATTTGCGGGTTGGGATTAAAAGTTGGAGTTTGGACAGCTCCCTTTGAAGTGGGGGAGCGGGCTTGGATTTACGAGCACCATAAAGATTGGCTGGTCCACAACGGGCGTGGCGATCCGATTTCAATTGGAAATGCCGAAGAAGTGGAGGGCGAGAGACTGTTCGTTTTGGACGTTACCCACCCTAATGCACAGGAGTATCTTCGCGAGACTTACCGCACACTCGTGCGGGAGTGGGGCGTGCGCTATATAAAGCTCGACTTCATGGACAACACAGCCATCGAGGGCTACTATCACCGTCCAAACACAACAGCTCTTGAGGCGCAGCGACTTGGGCTTGAGATCATACGCAAAGCAGTAGGCGAAGAAGTGCTGCTCGATAAGGACGGGAGCCCAATGTTGAATCCGGTCGGCCTAGTTGATGAAGGCCGCGTCTCTCAAGATACGGGTCATGCGTTTCTCCGTAGCAAGGAAGCTGAACCTGGTATCGCAGCGCGTTATTATATGCATCGCAACTTTTTTGTCGATGACCCGGACGCATTCACCGTTTCCCGGCAATTGTTGGAAGAGGGAACCATCCGGGCTCCGCTCACCCTCAATGAGGCTCAGGTCTCGATCGCGCTGGCAGCTGTCTCTGGCGGAATGTTCGAGATTGGCGACGACCTTCCTATCCTCGGCAGTGATCCCGATCGCCTTGCATTAGTCACCAATCCCGACTTGCTTGCAATGGCGAAACTTGGGCGAGCGTCGGTGCCTCTCGATCTTTTAACTTATGCCGAAAAGGACGAGCAACCCAGCGTTTTCTTGTTGCGCGACGACCAGCGTCAATCGACTTTGACTTTATTTAACTGGACGGAGCATGCGAGTTCGCACAGCTTTGACTTTTCCGATCTCAACCTTTCCCAAAAACATTCGTACGAAGTCAGGGACGTGCTGTCGAAAGATCAAACGATGGTGACGGGCAACGTGCTCCGCATCGACAACCAACCACCGCACTCAGTCAGGCTGATGAAGATTATTGACACATCGATCCCAGCGGCCGCACCTTCGATTACGTTTCAAGTACCGCCGCAGGCAAAAGTGGGCGAGGAGATTGAGCTCTCGAGCGTCGTGTCCAAGGACGGAGTCCCGGTTCTCGCCTCTCACTGGGATTTCGGCGATGGAGTGGCTGCCGATGGCGCAATCCAAACTCATACCTACACGACCGCCGGCAATTACAAGATTCGATTCGGGGCTGAAGGGCTCGATGGCAAATCGGCCGAGAAAACATTTTCGATCGCGATCAGCGGATCGATCGTTCTCTCTCCCCCTCGGCGTTACTCTGAATCGCAAGAATAGCTGCCGTTTCAAAGCTGATCGCCAGTCACGGCAGCCTCATAATGGATCGAATCGCACTCCGATTCAGCGCCGGGTCGCTATGCCGCCAAGGCGGAAATCTCGGAGAGTTCCTCAAATTCCGCCGGCTTCAAATGCAAGGAAGCTGCAGCGACATTCTCCTCAAGATGTTCGATCGAAGATGTCCCCGGGATGGGCAGCATCACGCGCGAGCGCTGCAGCAACCAAGCCAGCGCGACCTGCATTGGTGTTCTGTGATTTGCTTTCGCAATCCGATTCAGAGTCTCGCCGCCTACGTTTCCGGCGCCCAGCGGGAACCATGGGATAAATGCGATTGCGTTTTTCTGGCAATAGTCCACCACGTAGTCCCATTCACGATCGGCGAAACTATATCGGTTCTGCACCGACACGATGGGCACAATCTTGCGCGCCCTCTCAATGTGCTCCTGCGTGACATTCGACAGCCCCACTAAAAGAATTTTTCCTTCTTTTTGCAACTGGGCCAGCGTTTCCACTGATGCATCGAACGAGACAGCAGGATCAGGTATGTGCAACTGATAAAGGTCGATGCGATCCCGGCGCAACCTCCTGAGGCTGCCTTCTACCGCCTTACGAAGATGCGCTGGAGATGCGTCGTGCGTCCATTGATTCGGTCCAGGGCGATTCCATCCGCCCTTGGTCGCAATCACCAAACCTTTCGCGTAAGGAAACAAAGCTTCTGCGATCAACTCTTCGTCAACATTAGGTCCATATGAGTCGGCGGTATCGATGAAGTTGACTCCAAGATCGACCGCACGCCGAAGGACTGCCAGCGCATTCTTTCGGTCTTTGGGAGGGCCCCAGACGCCTTCTCCAGTAAGGCGCATGGCCCCGAAGCCGATGCGATGGACAGAAATCATACCGCCAAGCGAAACATCTCCAGCCAGATTTGCAGATACTTCTTTCTGATTCATAATGACCTCCAAGTTTTATTAGCCTGTCCCTTGCAGTCGCCGAATTGGATGGCACACAATTCCAAAGCGACGCGTATCCCGAGCGACATCATCGATTTTCTATTTCGATACTTTCGAATCATGGCTCATATCGCTGCGTTCGTGGCTGGCAGCGCCGGTATAACTGATGCGCCAGATCGAGTTCGACCCGTCATCGGTAACCAACAACGATCCGTCACGCGCCTCAGTAATGCCGACCGGTCTTCCCCAGACATGTCCATTGTCGACTACGAAGCCGGTCATAAAATCTTCGTACTCGCCGCTAGCGTGGCCCGTGTGGTGCAGAGGCACTCGAATCACTTCATATCCGGCGCGTACTGAACGGTTCCACGAACCGTGCTCAGAAGCGAAAATGTCTCCCATATATTCAGCCGGGAACTGCGCCCCCTGGTAGAAAGTTATCTCCAGTGAAGCGTTGTGAGGTTGTAACAACACGTCGGGAACAATGGCTTTGTCTCGCAACTCCGGATGTTTGCCCTCATGGCGCGGATCCTGATGGCCTCCAATGTACCACCACGGCCAACCATAGTAGCCGCCCTCTTCAACATGCGTGATGTAGTCAGGAACAAGGTTGTCGCCCAGGCCGTCGCGCTCGTTTACCGAACACCACAACTCCCCTGTCTGGGGATTGATCGCTAACCCACCTCCGGCATTTCGGATCCCGTACGCATACACACGCATATCTGAGCCGTCGGGGTTGAACTCGAGGATGTCTGCCCGGTTCTTTTCTTCTGGCGTCGCATCGGGATCGTCGGCATTCGAAGCCGAGCCGACTCCCACAAACATCTTCTTACCATCGGCGCCGAACTGAACATCACGAGTCCAGTGGCCTTCGCCATGAGGTAGACCGGCAATGTGTTCCGGTGGTGCGCTCGCTTTCAAGTCCCCATTCCGATACGGAAACCGAACAACCGAATCGGTATCTCCTACGTAGACCCACTGAGGATTGTCTCCGGGAGGATAGAAAGCAACGCCGTAGGGGCGATTGAGTCCAGTGGCAAAGATGCCAGTCCGTTCCGGTTTTCCATCGCTCGTGATTCCGCGGAAAACTCTGATTGTCCCACCGCTGCTCTCCGCTACAAAGAAATCGCCGTTCGGTGCGGTCCGAATTAGTCTCGGATTATCGAGTCCGGTAGCGTACCGCTGCACGCTGAATCCGTCCGGAGCTTTCGGCCAAGCTGCGGCAGGGCGGGCAACAAGTCGAGGTTCATTGTCGGCCGAGCGAGTGGCATTGGGAGCGGGAAGGTCCTGCGCTGAGATATGCCGCACCTTCCCAGGTTCTTCGAAACGGAAATCGGTGAACGGCGCTGATGGTGGTGGTGCAATCGTCCTCACTGGTCTCACGCTCTCCAGCGGAGAATTGGTTTTTGAGGTGCTGGTGGAATTTTTAAGCGACTTGACGTACGAGACAATCTGCCACCGTTTTTCCTCTGGCATGCTTGCCCAAGACGGCATACCGTCCTTGACATCTCCCTGGGTGATGAACCAGAACACTTCTCCATCCGAAGCCGATTGCACGGTTCCACCCGCCAGAGGCGGAATATCGCCGGTTCCGCGACCAGCGGCGCCGTGGCAAGAGCCGCAGTTCGCGGCATATAGTCGCGATCCAGTTACGATTGCTGAATGCTGCCCAGCTGATGGATTCTTCAGTTCATTGCTGGACTGTGGCGCGTTATGAAAGTGCGCATCCTGAGCCGTCAACATCGAGCCCGGGATGGTCATCAACAAAAGCGCTGTGATACCGTAAACGGCCGCGGTTGGAAAATGCCTTTCCCATCTCAGTTTTAAGATTCTCGTGCCGCCGTTGCCGCCGATTGCTCCCACAAAGGTTCCTCCTTGCTGGCTTGGGTCGAAAATTCTTTGGATCCTTCTTATCGAGATGCGGTGCTCTCCGAAAATGTTTCATGAAATTGTGGAGATGTGGCAACTTCAGGTTCAGCGCGGTCGCTGTCGACTCGTCTGCGTGGGATGGCAAAATCGCCCTCTGTTGATCTTCTCCCGAACCCTCCGCACTTCTCTTCCCGGTTTTCGCAAGCGGCTATAGAATCGAGCGCGAGACGGAGAGTCGCCATCTGATATGAAGAAAAATATCTGGAGAGCAGTGATTGAGGTCGGCTTCATCATGTTCCTGTTTTATTCCAATCTCCTTATGGGAGAGTATGAGCGCTCGGGCGGAGGGACGAAGAAGGGTCTAATTTGGGCAATCGCCGATATTTTTACGCTCGCCAATTTCGCGACGGCGCTAATTGCGGCGCTGATCGGATATGTCGTTTTTGAGTTCTTGCGAAAGAGACTTTAGATTCACGAACCGAATAAGCATGTTCAGGAATAGTCGCTGACTTGGAGGATGCGAGCTCCGCTTATTTTCTCCGGCGCTTCCGCAGTTGTTCCAGGCCTACACAAGATCCTGAATTGCCCGCGCTGCAGGGAAGGTATGAGTACTAATGATGCGGCACTCGCCGTAGGCGCCTGGTAGAAATCTAGGACGAAGGTGGGCGGTTCTCGAGCCACCGATTGGGAAACACTCTAGTGTGCGGTACCGTACAGTATCTCCTGTATAGACTCGTGTCTGGCGAAGCATATAGTCAAAACATCCCTTCCTAGTCGCCGACCGTCGACCTAGAACGACGTTGTCCCGGCCAGCAGCCTGACAAGGGGGAAGCGGGCTGCGTGACTTATAAACTTCTCATCGTCGATGACAATGCCTTAGTACGTCAACTGCTGCGGACCTGTATCCAACATGATCCGGACTGGGAAGTGTGCGGCGAAGCGCAAAATGGTAGGGAAGCAATAACAAAGGTTGAAGATTTGAAGCCCGATGTCGTGATTCTGGATTTGCAAATGCCTGTAATGAACGGACTGGAAGCGGCACGCGAGATCCACGTGCGCGCACCAGCAACAGTCATGGTGATGTTTACCATGCACAGTTCTCCGCAGCTTTTGCAGGAAGCTCACCAGGCCGGCATCAAACACGTGATTTCGAAAACCGATTCGCTTGCTGAAGGGCTGCTGCCAGCGCTCAAGCACGCTCACGCCTGAGAAAGAATCCGAGGCGATCTACCGCGACCGCGACCGTCGGACCCAGGGTGACGAATTAATCTTCAGACACTTTTGGCATGGACATCGAAAAGCCTTGTCATTTGGAAATGCAATGTGGCCACAGTTTTTGCAGATCAAACGTCCGTTGGCTACGGCGGTCATGGAACGAAAGTCATCGTCGACTATGCAATAAGGACAACGATCATTTTTTTGTGCCATTCAGGATTTCTAAGATGCAGCCTACACCGTTGTGAGTTATTTGAATGTCCGACATCGAACATAGGGCGAACAGAGGGGCCATAACATGATGTAAGCTTGAATAAACAGCCCCTATGAACGTCTGGTTTCCTCACAGAAATATTCTTCCCATCATTTTGTTGTGCATCATGAACGCGCCCATACACGCGAACCCGCAAACCAAGCAGGAAACCCAATCGCCGAGGGCGCGGGCAATCGGCCGCAGACTCAACCAAAAAGGCGTGCCGAACTTTGGTGAGGTCACGCCTACGCTTTATCGCGGAGGGCTGCTCAGCGGCGAAGGTCTGAAGGCGATTCAAAAGCTGGGCGTAAACGTAGTGGTGGACACCCACGCCAACAGCAAGCACGAGAAGACCGAAGTAGAGGCTTTGGGAATGAAGTATGTGGCGATTCCGTGGCACTGTCCCTGGCCGCGCGACGAGGTATTTGCGAAGTTCTTGAAGGTGGTGCACGACAATAAAGGCCGAAAGATTTTTGTGCATTGCCGGCTGGGAGACGACCGAACAGGCATGATGGTTGCGGCCTATCGAATGGCTGAAGAAAACTGGACCCCTGATGAGGCGATGAATGAGATGGAGTCGTTCGGGTTCACCAAGTCGCACCACTATATTTGCCCCAGTCTTGCAGGCTACGAAAAACATTTTCCGGAGCATCTGAAGAACGACGCGGCGTTTGCGGAAGAACGAAAAAACCATTCAAAGGTCGCGAACTAGGGCGTCGGTCGCCCAAAATGTTGCGTTATAATTCGCGCTTGTTTTTCTGACGCGTCCTTACGGTCGAGAACTTCCCTTCGCCCAAACAGAGGAGGAACGATGCCAGACGATCTCTCTCACCGGCAGGAACAAACTCACCCTCAACATCACAACTGCGGCAATCTGTTCGGCTGTGGCGAGGAGCAAGGAACTGGCGTTTTGCGGGAAGATATAAAAGACGCGGCCTTCACTACGCAGGCGGCTGATCGGCTCCTGCACATGGAAGAAATCAACCAGGAGCAGATTGATAGTTATATGAGCGCACGCGGCGTCTCCCGCCGGCGGCTCCTGCGCGCGAGCAGTTTTATGGGCGCCCTGGCCGGAATTGGCCCCTGGTTCACCAGACTTGCGCGAGCGGCTGATGCGCTCGATCATGAGTCTGCCACTCATCCCGCACCGGAGCAGAAAAGAGAGGAGCAGGGACGAGTCCATGTTGTCGAATCCAATGATAAGACCGTGCACCTGGGCGTCTACGACACTACACTCGAACCCATCCTCAAAGTCGATTCAGGGGACACCATCAGCTTTCCAAACACGTGGTCGCACTTCTTAAACCAGATGCAACCAGGCGTACCCATCGAGACGCTGGCGAAACTTCGGTTGAGCAATCCCGGACGAGGGCCGCATTCGATCATCGGACCCATCTTCGTCAACGGAGCCGAGTCCGGCGACGTACTGGAGGTTCGCTACAAGCGGATTCGTCCATTCGATTGGGGAGCGGTATTCAATAATCCGGGATCGATCGGAACCGGACTTCTGGCCCAGGATTTCCCCGAAGGGCAAGTCAAATATCTTAAGCTCGACGTTCCCAACATGACAGCCGAGTTTAACCCAAACATTCACATACCCCTCAAACCGTTCCAGGGGACGCTCGGAGTGGCGCCGCCGGACGGCTACTATCCTCCAGTTAGCCCCGGTATAACCAGTTCTGTTCCTCCCGGACCGCACGCTGGCAATACCGACCTCAGCGAAATGATCGAAGGCTCAACGATGTTCATCCCGGTGTGGAAGCCAGGAGCACTGATCTACACAGGCGATTCTCATGCGGTGCAGGGCGACGGCGAAATTAATCTCTCTGCGCTGGAAACGCGGATGCAGGAGCTGCGTATCCAGGTGCTGCTCCACAAACAGAAGAATTTCGCCTGGCCGGTGGCGGAGACCGCGACTCACTGGATTACGCTCGGCCTCGATAAGGACTTGAACGTAGCCATGACGTTGGCAGCGCGCAATGCGATCAATTTCCTGGCTGCGCGCGCCGATCTCACCAAACTAGACGCTTACGCCTTGTGTAGCATCGCGGTAAGTTTCCGTGTGACGCAGGTGGTGGACATCGTGCGCGGAGTGCACGCCATGATTCCGAAGAACCTCTTTGCAGCGGAGTTGCGCAAGCAAATCAGCGTGGTATAACGCGAGGACTGCTAGATCGCCGCTTTCTATTTCGTTGCCGGCAGCAGGTCCTGTTCCCATTTCTCTACCCAAGGCCTGACTTCGCCTTGAAGCAACGCGGCGAAGGCATCCAACGCCTTGCGGGCATCACCTAGCGGATAGTAAAACGCTTCCCAGTTGTCGGACTCCTCGCCGTCGTGATTTGGAATTACATGTTCGAATTGCCATGCAAGTTGCATCTCGCGATAAGCAGCCTGAGCCCGAGTCTCGATATTTTCGAGGTCCAGCATTGAGATTTCCCCTTTCTGGCGGCGGGTACGGCGCAAAAGTTTGCGGCGCATGATGTCGGTGAGCAGTTGCGGCAGTGACACGTTCCGCTCCGGCGCACTTAGATATTTGATTTCTTCTTTCGAAAGAGGCGAGAGGAAAATGCTGAGGCGTTTCACGTTTTCAAGGCGAGGATGCGTCTGCAGGGCGCGGCCGACATATGCATTACCCTCATAAAAAACGTTGCCGCTCCGTAGTAGAGATTCGAGCTCGTCAATGTTCAGAGCCTGAAGGTCGCTCCGGGCTTCGATCAGCACGTAGCGTGGCTCCGCTCTTAACTTTTCAATCTGACTTCGAGTGCGGAAGTGAAAATCAACGCCGTCGAGTTCGCCGGGGCGTGGGTCGCGGCTGTTGACAATCACCAGTTTGTGAAGTTGCTTCCGGAGATTGGGATAGAACTTGCCGAGGGACTTGTAGAGTGGAGTTTTCCCCGCGCAGGAAGGGCCGCTGAGAATTACTAATCGGTTACTGGAGGGAGTGGTCATGAGTCGACGGACGGGACTAAAGCCTAACAGCTCTTACGCATTACGCGGCCCTGCAAAGGCCGGTCTTCCGCGGTTGTCCCGGGCTTTTCCGCGACGGCGAATTCTGGAATCGCACGCCTCTACAGTGAAAACCCCTAGACTTCGTCTTGCTCTTTCAATCTGGCGATGACGCCGAAATCCTCGAGCGTCGTGGTGTCGCCTTTCACCTCGCCGCTACTGGCGAGTTCGCGAAGGAGGCGGCGCATGAT
>Ga0307474_10001960_pt1 | contig 14823 bp, 14 predicted proteins | sample atmos_gasesECM1C_2_FD_203312 | JGI IMG/M metagenome (GOLD analysis project Ga0307474, IMG submission 203312) | Hardwood forest soil microbial communities from Morgan-Monroe State Forest, Indiana, United States - atmos_gasesECM1C_05 | ecosystem: Environmental > Terrestrial > Soil > Temperate... | reverse complement strand
CGCCTGGTCAAAGACCATGGGGCGACGGTGTTGCTTTTGGAGGCCGGGCCGCTCGACGACAACATGCTGATCCACATGCCCGCCGGAGCCGTCAAAATCGTGTTTGGCAAATCGCCTTACATCAAGCGCTACACCTCGACGCCCCAGCCAGCGCTTGAGGGGCGAGCCGTCGACATCATGCAAGGGAACGTCGTCGGCGGGGGAAGCTCGGTCAACGCCATGACCTACGCTCGCGGCTCCAAGGACGACTATGACCGATGGAACACGCTATCCGGGAATGCGGGCTGGGGTTGGGACGACCTGGTCCCCTACTTCCGCAAGCAGGAAGGGAACGTCAGGCTAGAGAACGCCGCGCACAGCGGAGACGGGCCTCTTAAGGTGTCCGACCCCGCCTACATCTCGGAGGCCGCCAACATCTTCGTCCGGACGCTTCAGAAATTGAACGTCCCTTTTACCGACGATTTCACCGGCGGTGAGTTGCATGGAGTGGGGTACGAACAGTCGACGACCTTTAAAGGGAAACGGCGGAGCTCGGCGGACTCGTTCCTGAAACCAGTCATCGGGGACGAGCGCTTGACCCTGGTCACCGAGGCGAGGGCCAATCGGCTGCTGTTCGACGGTCACCGGGCTATCGGGGTCGAATACGTCAAAGATGGGAAAGTCCATCAGGCGAAGACGAAGCATGAGGTCGTCTTGACGGCCGGGGCGTTTGCCACGCCCAAGCTTCTGATGCTCTCAGGGATCGGACCCGCCGATCACCTGGCCCAATTCGACATCCCGGTCGTCGCCGATCTGCCGGGCGTCGGCCAGAACCTGCAAGATCATAACGAGGTCTTTCTGTCGCTGTCGACGAAAGGCCCTTTTGGCTATTTCGGTGAAGACGCAGGGATAAAGCTGATCCGCAATGCCATCCAGTACTTCGCCTTTGGCACCGGCCCTATCGCTTCAACGGGATCCGAGACGATGGCGTTCGTCAATCTTGACGATCCCGATGGGCCTCCCGACATTCAAATCTATTGCATTGGTCTGATGTGGCCCACGCTGACGGTCAGTCCGCGCAACGCGGTGACCCTTCTGGCCAATTTGGTTCGTCCGCTTTCCTACGGTTCCGTCCGCTTGAAATCGGCGCTTCCAGAGGATGACGTGCAGGTTGATCCGAATTGGATGAGCGATCCGGAAGACACGCGGCGGCTGTTGAAAGCGCTGAAATATCTCAGGACGATCGTTGCAACGGCGCCGTTCGTCGACATCGTGGAAGAAGAACTGTCCCCGGGACAGGCAATAACGGGCGACGCTGAGCTTGTGGAATACATGAAAGCGACAACGCAGAGCAATTATCATCCGGTTGGCACCTGTCGCATGGGCAAGGCGGATGACCCCACGACCGTCGTCACGCCCGAGTTGCGGGTCAAGGGGATCGACGGCCTCCGGATTATGGACGCCTCCATCATGCCCAGGATCATCAGCGCCAATACGAACGCGACCGTCATGGCCGTCGCCGACAAGGGCGTCGATCTTCTGACCGGGACTTACACAGGGCGCGTTGCCGCAGCGCAGTAACCGGACGCCATAGCCCTCGAGGCTCGCCGCTCATTTGGTCAGGGCGACGGCCTACGTGCGGGTCGTAGATTTGGATATCGGGGCGAGCAAATCGGACATCCGTGCGATCAACGTGGTCACCATTTCGGAGCGCGCCGGCAGAACTCGAGCCCGCAACCGCGGGTTGGCGTAGAAACGGCTGTGGCTGTTGGTACACGCAAGCCGCTCGCGTGCGAAGTCACGAGCGGTTTCGCCGAATGAGCGCTTATGGAACGGCCGCCGTTGGCGCGAAGCGGTCATTCGCAAACTATCGGCGTCGGCCAAGTGCCGTGAGCAGACGATTTAGCCTTCTAAGGGCGCTTGGTGCAGGGTCACGATACCCATCAACGCAAGGCAAGTTTTGGTGACTGATTAGATAGTCATGTATATGCTGATCGCATGGGTTTCCCTTTGGCAGTGAGATGTCGCCCGAAAGTGCCTAACGCGTGATTCCGGCTACTCCTCGCGCAACTCCCCACTCCTAATCTCTTTCACGAGATCGATGAGGGCTCGTAGCGGCGCCGGAACGTGCCGTCGACCCGGATAATAGAGGCATATGCCGTCGAAAGGCTCTGTCCACTCATCGAGAACACGAACTAAACGGTTCCTTTTGATGTCCGTATGCACTTGCAACAGGTTTAGATACGCAAGGCCCAAGCCGGCCAACGCCGCCTTTTGCACCAGGGCTGGTTCGTCCAATGTCAGGACCCCGTTAACGTCGACGAGAAATCGCTCGCCTCGCTTTTCGAACTCCCATCTGAAAATGGACCCGCTGGGGAGGCGCCTTTGAATGCAACGATGATCCTTCAGGTCGGCCGGAGACTTCGGTTTGGAGTACTTCCGAAAATATGCTGCCGACCCGACGACCGCGAAGCTCTGCCGCGGGCCGATGGGTATCGCAACCATGTCCTTTGGCACGCTTTCAGCAAGCCTGACGCCGGCATCAAATCCTTCGTCCACGACGTCGACGAAGCGTCCGTCGGTTGCGAGATCAAGGGTAACTGCAGGATACCGCCGAACATACTCATCGAAGATGGGCCACATCTGATGCGCGGCTGCGACGGAAGCGTTGATCCGCAGCGCGCCTGACGGCGTAGCTTGGCGGCTAGTCGCTGCCATGACCGCATGCTCGATTTGCTTGAGTGCGGGCGAGACGCTGGCGACGAACTGCTCGCCGGCCTCGGTAAGCGATACGTCGAAAAAGTACCGCACCTGTCTTACCTGACGGCGGAACCGCCGGCCGACTGCCGGTAAACGGCAGGCCGTTCGAGGGTAACCGTTCGAGCAGCTGCGATTCAATCCCGATCCGTTTCGGACCAGGGACTTGCAAAAAATGGGTACCCCCGCTGTATCAGCACTGGATTCTTCCATTCCGTTGCTACACTCTGTACAGAACCAAGATGGCGCGTCGGTCGATCCGATCCAAGATAAGGTCACTGGTTCGTTTGCCGAGGGAGGACTGAATGGCACATGCCGGTACATCGTCCCGCTTTGTCCGCTCTGTCGGAGGAGAACTGGTATCGTCCACGATCACGGACGCGAAGGCCTTGCGCATCGAGATGTTGCGGCGGGTCTCGAAACCTAAAATGCATTGGCATTTCAGGCAACCCGAACTTACCCTTTTCTGGTTCAAGAAAGGTTGCGCTAGCCTGCGCGGTACGATCGACGGTCGTCCGGTCGATTTTGGCTTCTCCGCGAAATCCAACCTCGCCATTTTTCCGGCCCAGGCCGAAATTCAGGGCGAGTGGGTGGTTGGCCCCATGCTTGACTACACGGTCATCTTCCTCGACCCGGCCTTCGTGAAGGAGCGGCTGCAAACAGATATCGATACTCCCCGGGTCGCATTCAGCCACGACCAATTGACACGCGGCCTTTCCGAATTGTGCAGGGAGGCTGCGTCTCCCGACAATGTATTTGGGCTCTTCGCGGAGGGATGGGGTAGTCAGGCGCTGGCGCACATGGCCCGCATCACTCGTGGCGCAGGATCGTACAAAGCGGTACAACGCGGCAGCCTCTCGGATCGCACGCTGCGACGTCTCGATGAATACGTTCGTGCCAATCTCGCAAGAACCATCTCGCTCTCGGACCTCAGCGGCATTGCCAGCCTCAGCAAGAGACACTTCCTGCGCGCATTTCAGGAGAGGATCGGGGCGACACCATACCGGTACGTTCTCAACTTAAGGATCGAGGAAGCGAAACGACGTCTGAGCGAAAGCGAAGACAGCGTAACCGACGTGGCGCTTGCGACCGGTTTCAGCCATTCGCAGCACTTCTCGACCGCGTTCCGGAACGCTACCGGCATGACGCCGTCGACCTTCCGGAAGCGTTACCTCTCATAGCCGAAAATCGCGGCACTTTTTCGTAGGTCCTGGCGCTTTCTCGGAAGTGCCGTCGGATCGCTGCACCTAGGATGGCGTACAGACCGCCGCTCCGAACGTCCACAGAAGACGCCAGCGCGGCCCCACAGCGCACACGAGCCTTCTGGGAGGACGCCATGCAGTTCCGATTTCACTGGCTTGCGGGCCTCCTGTTGTCGTTCGGCGTCATCACTCCGGCGTTTGCGCAGGACAAGGCTCCTCTGAAGGTCGGCTTGATGCTGCCTTACAAGGGTGTCTATGCGCCCGTCGCCGAAGGTATCGACCGCGGATTTCAGCTCGCCCTCGCTGAGTATGGAAACAAGACTTCGGGGCGAGTTATCGAGATCGTCCGTGCCGACGACGAGCTGACGCCCAGCGTTGGCGTGCAGAAGTTCAACAAGCTCGTTCAGCTGGACAAGGTCGATCTGGTTGCCGGCGTCGTCGGATCAAACGTGGCGATTGCCTTGTCCGAGCTTGCGGAGAAGGCGAGGAAACCAACCGTTTTCGTCAACGCGTTCGCCGACGAGATCACCGGCAAGTTCTGCAGTCCGTACGTCGCCCGGACGTCATTCAGCGCCAACGGCTTCCAATTCAATTCCGGAAAGTATTGGGCGAGCAAGGGCATCAAGACTGCGGTAATCATGGGACCTGACTACGCCGCCGGCCATTCGTTTCTCAATGCGTTCAAGCGCGGCTTCGAGGAGGCCGGCGGCAAGATCGTGCAGGAGATATGGACACCCTTCCAGAAAACGAAGGACTGGGGCGCTGCCCTGACCCAGGCCGGCGGCTCCGGTGCCGAGATTATCTACGCATTCTACGCGGGTGCCGAGGCGGTTCAGGTCGTGAAGCAACATGCCGACTTCGGCCTGCGGGACAGGCTTCCGCTGATTGGCGATCAGTGGGTCTACGACGAGGCATTGTGGCCTGCGCTCGGCGATCTTGTGGTCGGTGCCAAGCACATCACGGTCCACTTCCCCGGGTTGGAGAACGACGCGAACAAGAAGTTCGTCGCCGCCTACCGGCAGGCTTTCAAGGGCGACCCGGACGTCAGTGCGGCGCTCGGCTACGACAACGGAAAGGCGATCATGCTGACGCTAGAGAAGTTCGGCGGAGAAATGCCTGCCGATGGGGCTCAGTTCATCTCCACGATGCGCGGTCTGATCTTCGACGCTCCGCGGGGAAAGATACGCTTCAACGCCTCGAACAGCGCTCTTCTCGACAAGATCTACGTAGTCGAGATCGTCAAGGGGGTCGATGGCAAGCTGGAACGCAAGTACGTCGACGACTTCAAAGGCGCCGACGATCTGCCCGGCTGTGTCAAGGCGTTCTGAATCTCCGTGACATGTCGGGATCGGCAACCCCATGCAGCTTCTTCTCTTCCAGCTTCTGAACGGACTGCAACTCAGCATGCTGGTCTTCCTGCTCGCGGCCGGCCTCACGCTGATCTTCGGTTTGATGAACATCCTCAATCTCGCGCACGGAGCATTCTTCACGCTCGGCGCGTATAGCGGCCTGTTGGCGTCCGCCGCGACAGGCTCATTCTGGCCGGCTCTTATTGTCGGGCCGATGCTGCCCTTCGTGCTGGGGGCGCTGCTGCAATACTTCGTGCTACAGCCGCTGGTCGATCGCGGGCGCTCGACCCATCTTGATCTGGCGCTGATGACCTTCGGACTCCTGTTCGCCACCGCGGGCGCCGTCGAACTCCTCTACGGGTCCGCGTTCTATTCCATCGCGATACCGTCTGCACTCAGCGGTCAGGTTTCCCTTCTCGGATTGTCCTATCCGGCGTACCGACTGTTCATCGTCGCGGCCGGATTTGCCGTCGCCGGCTCTCTGAAAGTGGTGGTCGACCGCACGCTGATCGGCGCCACCTTGCGCGCGGGCGTCGACAATCGCGAAATGGTCACCGCGCTAGGCATCAACGTCAATCTGCTGTTCGCGATCGTGTTCGGCGTGGGTGCCGCGCTTGCGGGGTTCGCCGGGGTGATCGCTGCCCCCGTCATGAGCGTCTACTCGCAGATGGGAATCGGCATCGTGGTGACGACATTCGTCGTCGTCGTGGTGGGAGGGTTGGGCAATCTCAAGGGCTCCTTCTACGCCTCGTTGATCGTCGGCATGACGGACACCCTGTCGCAGGCCTATCTGCCAGATGCAGAGATGTTCGCCGTCTACGCCCTCTTGATTGTGGTGATGATCATTCGCCCGCAAGGGCTATTCGGTACCGTGAGCAGGGTCGCATGACCGGCGAGATCGCATGCGCAAGGAGAGGGATCGCGGCGGTGCCGAATATGCGGTCACCCAACGCTGGGCGGGTGCTCGCGATCGCAGCCGCAAGCGTGGCCGCACTCGTCGCCGCCGTGCTTCCGTTTTTCGCAGCAACGTACGCCGTGACTCTTGCCACGGAAATCATGATCTCCGGCGTCTTCGCGTCGGGCATCAACCTTCTTCTCGGCACGACCGGTCTCGTTTCGCTCGGGCAGGCGATGTTCCTCGGGCTCGGCGGATACGGGATTGGCATTGGTTCGTCCCTGCTCGGGTTCCCGCTCTGGCTTTCTATCCCGGCTACGCTGATTGCGGTCGGGGTCGTCTCCGCGATCGTCGGATTGATCTGCACCCGGACGCGAGGCGTCGAATTCCTCCTGATCACGCTTGCCTTTTCGCAGATGTTGTACGGCGCGGCGATCAAACTCCGGATCACGGGCGGGTCCGACGGCATGTCGGGCATTCCCCGCCCGGATTTGAGCGCGGTGGGATTGAGTTCCGACGATCCGGCGACGTTCTACTACTACGTCCTGGTTGCCACCGCCATTTCGCTGCTCGGTTTGTGGCGTATCGTGAATTCGCCGTTCGGAAGCGTCCTGGCGGGCATTCGCGAGAACGAGCGTCGCATCGTGGCGATGGGTTACGCGGTGGACTTCTACAAGGTCGGTGCGTTCACACTCGGCGCCGTCGTGTGCGCTGCCGCCGGAATATTGCAGGCGCAATATACCTATTTCATCAATCCGGACTCGATGAGCTGGCAGTTGAGCGGCGAGGGCGTCCTGATGGTCATCATCGGTGGCGCGAGCTCGGTGCTGGGGCCGCTGGTCGGCGCGGCGATCTTCGTGCTCGTCAAGCAGGGCCTCAGCATATTGACGGGCGATTATCTGATGTTCTTCGGCCTGTTCTTCATGCTGGTCGTGGCCCTTTTTCGCGGCGGCGTGTTCGGCGCGATCCGAATCCTGCTGGGAGCGCGGATATGAACGCTCTGGAAATCAGGAGCCTCCGCAAAGCGTTTGGCGGCCTCGAGGCTATCTCGAATCTCGACCTGACCGTTCCGTACGGTCAACGCCACGCCTTGATCGGCCCGAACGGTGCGGGCAAGACCACGCTGTTCAATCTGGTCACCGGCTGGCTGACGCCGACCGGCGGCGATATCCGCATCGCCGGCCATCCTGTCGCCAGCGGCAGACCGGATCACATCGCACGCACTGGGCTGACGCGGTCGTTCCAGAAGAACATGCTGCTCGAAAGCCTCAGCGTCCTCGAAAATCTCCGCATCGCCTGCCAGGCGACGCATCGCGCGAGGCGCTCTCTGTTCCGTTCGAAGCACGCCTTCGGCGGCGTCATCGCGCAGGCGGTGAGCGTCGCCGAGCGCATGAATCTCGTCGATTGCCTGGGTCGCGAAGTGAGAGAACTGTCGTACGGGCAGAAGCGGCAACTCGAGGTCGCGATCGCACTCTGCGCCAGACCGCGAATCCTCCTGATGGACGAACCCGCGGCCGGCACCTCCCCGTCGGAACGCGCTAGACTGGTCGCGCTGATCAACGCGCTTCCGCGCGAACTCACGATCCTGCTCGTCGAACACGACATGGATGTGGTTTTCGCGACCTGCGAGCGTATCACCGTGTTGAACTACGGAAAGGTTCTCGCGACGGGCACCCGGGAGGATATCCAGACGAATCCCGCCGTGATCGACGCCTATCTGGGGCGACGACATGCTTAAGCTGGAAGACGTTCACTCCTATTACGGCGACAGTCATGTCCTGCAGGGCGTGTCCCTGGCGGTGGGTGCGAACCAATGCGTTGCGATCCTCGGCCGGAACGGTGCCGGCAAGACCACGACGCTGCGGACAATCGTCGGACTGACTCGGGCACGGCGCGGGCGTATCGCGTTCAAGGACCGCGATATCGCGCGCGAACCAACTTTCCGCATCGTCCGCTCGGGCATAGCCTACGTTCCAGAGGACCGTGGAATCTTCCCTTCGGTGAGCGTGGACGAACATCTCGGCATGGCTTTCAACGCATCACGCGGCCGGAAGTCGCGAAAGCCCGCGGAATACGTCTACAGCCTCTTTCCCCAACTGGCGCAGCGCCGAAGTAGCCAAGGGGGACAACTTTCCGGCGGCGAACAGCAGATGCTTGCGATCGGACGTGCGCTCGTCACCGGACCGGATCTCATGATCCTAGACGAGCCGAGCGAGGGCCTTGCGCCAGTTGTGATCGAGCAGCTGGAGGAAGTCCTGCAGGACATCAAGGCGTCCGGCACGCCGATCCTGGTGGTCGAGCAAAACTATCATTTGGCAATCCGTCTCGCCGATCGCGTCTACGTGTTGAGCCAGGGGCGCGTCCAGTTCCAGGGATCGACACCGGAGTTGATAGGGAACGAGGCGGTTCGCCGCACCTATCTGAGCGTTTAGTCGCCGGAGGCACGATTGCGGTCGTGACAATCCGGAAAATGAAAAGGATACGATCGATGGCTGGTCCACTTGCTGGGATTCGCGTCTTGGATCTGACGAGCGTCGTGTCGGGACCGTTTGCGACGATGTTCCTCGCCGATCAGGGTGCGGATGTGCTCAAGATCGAACCGATCGGCGGTGATATCACTCGTCGCAGCCGAGCGCCGATCGGCGAGACCGACGAATTCTCGTCCCTGTTTATTTCGTCGAACCGCGGTAAGCGCTCGCTCGCGATCGACATCAAGCACGATGTTGGCCGCGAAGTTCTAGCCAAGCTCGCTGCGCAGGCCGACGTGCTGGTACAGAACTTCCGTCCCGGCACTATGGATCGTCTCGGCCTTGGAGCGGAAGAACTGCGCAAGAAGCACCCGCGCCTGATCTATGTATCGATCAGCGGCGTCGGTGACAGCGGTCCCTATGTCAAGAAGCGCGTCTACGATCCGATCATCCAGGCGCTGTCGGGCTTTGCTGATATCCAGTCCCACCCCGTGACCCAGCGCCCGCAGATGATCCGTACCATCGTCTGCGACAAGACCACCGCGATTTTCACCGCGCAGGCGGTATCGTCGGCCCTCTATGCGCGCGAGAAAACGGGGCAGGGCGACCACATTCAGGTCGCGATGCTGGACGCCATGATCTCCTATTTATGGCCGGAAGGCATGATGCAGTACACGGTGGTGGGAGCGGAGACAACGACGGCCGATCCCAACGACAGACCGGATCTCGTGTTCAAGACTCTGGACGGCTACATCACTTGTGGAACGATATCGGATTCCGAGTGGCAGGGATTCTGCAATGCCACTGGCGATCCGGCATTAGCGAAGGACGAGCGCTTCGCGACGCCCGGGGCGCGTTTTGTCAACGCCACCGCGCGAATCAACAAGATGCAGGACTATATCGGCCAGCGTATGACGGCGGAGTGGCTGGAGCGGCTGGATGCCGCGGACGTGCCCTGCGCGCCGATCCTACGGCGCGGCGAGATCATTCAAAACGAACAGGTGGTCGCGCGCGGCATCATTGCGGAGTTCGAGCAGCCCGCGGTGGGACGGGTGCGGCAGCCGAAGCCTGCGGCCCGCTTCGAAGTTAACGAAGCCGTGATTGGCGGACCGGCCCCCCGAGTCGGGGAGCATTCGCGCGAGGTGCTGCGCGAACTCGGATACTCGGAGGTCGACATAGACAGGATGGCGAATGAAAGGGCCGTGCGGATCGCGGCGAATTGAGTGCGAAGTTCCGCGGGCAATTCGGTGGACCTGCTTCGAAAAGAAAACCGGAAATCGGAGGTGTACCGTGTCGGATGGTAATCGTGTCGCCCTTTTGGTAGGTGCCGGCGATGCCATAGGCGCAGCCGTCGCGCGCCGCTTCGCGAGGGGCGGCTACAAGGTCTGCATCGCTAGACGGGACGCGACGAAGTCACAGGTGCTCGTCGAGGAATTGAAAGCCTCAGGGCAGCAGGCATATGCCTTCAGCGTCGACGCCCGCAGCGAGAACGAAGTTCAGGAGCTATTCGCGCGCGTGGAACGCGACATCGGGCCGGTCGAAGTGTGTCTGTTCAACGCCGGCGCCAACGTTCAGATGCCGCTGCTCGAGACCACGGACAAACTGTTTTTCAAGGCGTGGGAGCTTGCCTGCTTCGCCGGTTTTCTGGTGGGGCGCGAGGCGGCCCGGTGCATGCTGCGTCACGGGCGCGGCACGATGCTGTTTACGGGAGCCACGGCCAGCCTGCGTGGTGGCAAGGGCTTTGCGGCGTTCGCTTCCGCCAAGTTCGGGCTGAGAGCCGTCGCACAATCGATGGCGCGCGAACTTGGTCCGAACAATATCCATGTCGTGCATCTGGTGCTCGATGGGGGGGTGGACAGCGAAGCGATCCATAAACGCATGAAGGCTCAGAAAGGAATTGAGGCATGGCAGATACCATCGGACAGCCTGGCAAAAACGTCATCGATCGCGGAGGCCTATTGGTTCGCCCACACGCAGACGAGGGACGCTTGGACCCACGAACTCGATCTGCGTCCGTCGGTGGAGACGTGGTAATGGGGCGGAACCTCGTCCTATGGGGCGTCGGAACGTCGCGAACGGCCCGCGCGCACTGGGCGATGCACGAACTGGGGCTGGAATATCAATGCCGCCCGATACTACCTCGGTCGGGAGAAACGAAGACGGCTGAGTACACCAAACTCAATGCGCGCCAGAAGATTCCGCTCCTGCAGGACGGCAATTTTACGATCGGAGAAAGCGCGGCAATCGTGGCCTACCTTTCACGGACCTACTCGACGGCCGACAAGTCGCTTGTCCCGGACGATCCGGCGGAGTTCGCGCGATGGCTCGAGTGGTGCTTCTTCATCGTGGCGGAGCTCGATTCGACGAGCCTCTACGTGATGAGACGGCACGGCACGAATCAGGGTTTGGCGCACATCTACGGTGCGGCACCGGAGGTTGTCCAAAAAGCCGGCGAATATTTCAGGCAGCAACTGCGTCACGTCGAGGTTTCGCTCGCGGATGACCGGCGGTATCTGATGGGTGAGCAATTCACCAGCGCGGACATCCTCCTGACCACCTGCCTGCTATGGGCCATCGACTATGGCGTCGGCGTTTGCGGCAATGCCATGCCATACCTTGAGCGCGTTACTTCTAGACCCGCCTTCCAGAAGAGCTCAGCGGTCAACGAAGCTGCGATCTAGATGTCATGCCATGTCGTGCAGCGGCCAGTCCGGCGTCTGGTCAAGGCTTCGTAGGCCACGCCCTCGTGGGCCGCAAACTCCAAATCGGCAGCAAGGTTGTGGTTGTCGTTCTTGAGCGTGACATCCGCTGCCGGATGATCGGTTTCGACCCCGATACACGGAAATGAATTCCGAGATCCTGCAATACGTCGCTCGAAATCACGAGGAGAAAGCAGGGGTGTACGCCGTCGTTTTAGTTGAGGGGGCAGTGCTTGCCGGAGACGAAATTCGTCTTGTGGAATGATCGTTGCCATTGCGACCGAGCGCTCCGTACGGACCACCTCCTTACGCAGGAGCATTGGATCATGGTTGATCATTGCGATTGCGTGATCAGGTGTGGCCAAACGTGCAGGTGGGTCTCGAGTGGGATCTTTGTGTATGAGGATTATCGGTTTCGGGTCGTACAGGCCATCGAGAAAAAAGGTTGTTCCAAGTCTGGCAACATGAGTCAAATCCAACTTGAACCCTCGGACGTCGAAACCAAGGCTAAATTCCCTGTTCTTGCGAAATAATTCCCTGATCCTTAGAATATTTTCCCTGTTAATTTGCATAGGGAATTGTGCGAGAAGTCGCTGCAGGAGAGCGGTTTCTTGCCATGGGAATCCCGCCTCAGAACCCCCAAAATTGCAATTTTCCCAGTAAAATTCCCTGTTAGCAGGGAATTTGCCCTGGAGACCGGTGCGATCAGCACTGCGTCGCCAGCCAGCCAGTCCGGCTTTCGTGAGGACACTTCATCGAGTTCGAGAAAAGCCCGCCGTTGGCGGGCTTTCACGCACCTGATGCCGGTCTCCATCTTCCCACTTAGCGCCTCTGGTCGGCCAAATCGCCGAAAGTCTCGGCCCGGCTCCGGAGATATTCCCGTTTTCGGGAGACTGCGGCCGGAGACTTGGTTCGATCCCGACTGCCGGGTGAGGGTGGCGGAGAGTGTCAGCCAGACGCGAACTGACAAGCTTTCCAACAAAGCCTTGTCAGTGAAAGGGCTGATTGTCGCGATACGCGCGATCATGTGCTGGAACTCGGGCCGCTGGTCGTCGGTAGTGGGCGTACCGGGCTCGACGAAGTCGGCCACGATCGGCAAATTCGCCATCTCGACGCTAAACTCCCGTGCGCCGGGAATTCACGCCGCGTCCGCCGGCACGAAGCAGCTGATAACGATGATGCCGCGGTGATGCACGTACCACACCACGGCTTGACCGACCGGATTGCCACGATCGCGGATGATGGCCCGCTCGGGTACCGCCATCCACTGCCCCTCGATCGGAACCCAATAGGCGCCCTCACGAAAATCATAGTCGGTGCGATGACCGTCAGCCATATCGCAGCAGGGCACGCCGTTCGGCGCAGCCTTAAACCAGGCGCGGATGTCGGGCGAGACGCTATCGTATTGTCCGTTGTCGAAGGCGAGCGCCGCGCTGGTCAGCGCTGACACACGTCAGGGCCACCTGCGCGAGCCTTCGCATGCGATTCCTCCACCGCATTGCTTTTCGTATCGCTTGCCCACTCGTTGGTGCGCACGATTCGATGTTTGCGCGATTGAGCCTGAGTCGCTGCGTGGTTGCACGCTCAAAAATTTAGCGTTCCGCGCCGCCAGGAGTTGATGCTGTGCGAAATCAGCGCTCTCGTCTGTTAAGCATCGATTCCAATCTAACCCCGATTCAGTTCATGCCTTTTCCATCGTTCTTAAGATTCAATTTCATCAATTGCGCCGGTTCATGTTCGTCGCGATGGCAGCGGCGGCGGTGCGATTTTCGACGCCAAGCTTGGCGTAGATTTGTTCGAGATGTTTATCCACCGTTCTGGGGCTTAAGCCCAGGATCTGGGCGATGTCGCGGTTAGTCTTTCCCTTGCTCAACCAAGACAACACCTCGCCCTCGCGTGTCGTCAACCCGAGCTCACTGGAAAATTCCGCGGGCATGTCGGCACTCGTATCCTTTGCCAGGCGCAGCAGAAATTCATTCGGCCCGAGTTTTCCCATGTATTGCAGCCGAAGCTGCTCATTCTCGGGGAAGGATAAGGCCTGGGTTTTTGATTTGGCCTTGCCCTTCTGCGCCTGCTGAAGCCATTGCATCATGGGTTCGGGCAGCACGAATTCGTCGCCTGTCCCGGAAGCGAGACTTTCCGACAATAACCTCTGGGCTTGCGGTGTCGCCCAGACCAACTTGCCCTGCTTGCTGATAGCGAGCAAAAACCGGCCAGACACATCGAGCGCTGCCCGCGCGCTCTGGGTCAGCCGCGCATTGGCCAGATGGACACGAATCCGCGCCAGCATTTCCTCAATGGCGATCGGCTTGGTGACATAATCGACGCCGCCGGCTTCTAGTCCGTTTACGATGTGCTCGGTCTCGGCCAAACCGGTCATGAAGATCACCGGCACATTGCTCAGGCCTGTTTCACGCTTGAGACGACGGCAAGTCTCAAAGCCATCCATGCCGGGCATGACTGCGTCGAGCAGAATGATATCGGGCGTGATCTGGTCGACGATTCGCATGGCGGCCGCGCCGTCAAGGGCAACCATCACGGTCATGCCGGCGTTGTCGAGTGCATCGGTGAGCAGGCGCAACGTTTCAGGCGAGTCATCGACGACGAGGGCCACATCGCGCTTTTTGGATTCAGTGATCATGGCTGTGCAGCGTCTTCAGGGTTGCCATATACTGATCAAGATCGAAGCAGTCGATCAGGGAGCGCATTTGCGAGACAAAGGCGGTGTGTTCGGGAAAATCGACACCGATTTCATCTAGTTTGACCTGGATCGCTCGAATGTAACCCAACTGCCCGAGACCAATGAGTTCCTCGATGTGTTCCGCGGACGGTCGAGGGCCGCTGCCTGGACGCCAGGGCGGGGGTACAACCTGCTCGTTGGAGTGTTGCCATTCGATCTTGAGAAGTTGGCGGATCAGTTCCAATAGCCTCGGAATATCGATCGGCTTCATTAGATAACCGTCGTGAAAGGGCTGCGCCAACGGCGCACCATGTGCTTCCAAGGCGCTTGCCGAAACCATCAGGATACGGGCCTGATAGTGACCACTTGAACGCAGCGTCTCGGCTACGGTCCAGCCGTCCATGCCCGCCATCGAGATATCCAGCAAGAAAAGGTCGGGCCGGCAATGCTGCGCAAGCGAGAGGCAACCGGGGCCGTCGGGCGCGCTCAGAATGATGAATCCCAATGGCGCCAACACTTCGCGCAAGAGGTCGCGCTGAACGGGATCGTCGTCGGTGATCAGGATCGTCCTGCGTGGGCCATGATATCCCAGGATCGGTGCTTTGATAGGCGCTACGCGCGTCGGGTTTGTCACTTCCGACAGCAAGATTTTCAGCCGAAACGTGCTACCGATCCCGACAGTGCTGGAAACCTGAATGTCACCGCCCATCACGCCCGCGAGCAACCGGCTGATGGTCAGGCCGAGGCCGGTACCGGTTCGCGGCTGCGCGACGCCGATTGCGCCGCGTTCGAAT
>Ga0307474_10001959_pt1 | contig 14823 bp, 10 predicted proteins | sample atmos_gasesECM1C_2_FD_203312 | JGI IMG/M metagenome (GOLD analysis project Ga0307474, IMG submission 203312) | Hardwood forest soil microbial communities from Morgan-Monroe State Forest, Indiana, United States - atmos_gasesECM1C_05 | ecosystem: Environmental > Terrestrial > Soil > Temperate... | reverse complement strand
AGGTGGCTTTGGCGGTGGGCGCGGCAACTTCCGCGGCTTTAATCCGAGCCAGCCGCACGGCGCCATCTTCTGGCAAGGCAGCAACTCCGCCCTCAACGCCGAGCCCTTCAGCCTGCGCGGGCAGCCGCAACAGCAGCCCGCCTCCGGAACCAATCGCTTCGGCGTCACTTTGATGGGCGCGCCTTTCATCCCCGGAGTCACCAAGCCCAGTGGCAAGGACTCCGTGTTCCTTACCTTCTCCGGCTCGCGCAACTCAAGCCCGGTAGACCAGTACGCGACCGTACCCACCGCCGACGAGCGCGCCGGAACAATTCCCGGACTCGCAAGCCCAATCACGCCGGTTCCGCAAGCGGCTGCGCTGCTCAACTACATTCCGCTTCCCAACCTCTCCGGTGACACACAGAACTATCACCTGCTCACCACGCAGCAATCCAACACGAGCCAGGGCGGCGTGCGCTACATGCGCAGCATCGGCGCCAACGCCTCGCCGTTCGGTATGGGTGGACTTGGCGGCGGCCGCGGCGGCCGCAATGCGCAAACCACCCAGGGCCTGCGCCAGAGCATCAACGTCAACTACAACTGGACGCACAACGCCTCAGACAACGTGAACATCGTCCCCACCCTCGGCGGCAAAACCGCGCTCGACTCCGATTCCGTGCAGGCCGGCTACACCCTCGGCAAGGGCAAGCTCACCAGCATCTTCAACGCCAGCTGGAATCGCTCCAACACCCACACGACTAATTTCTTTACCAGCGGCACAGACATCTCCACCCAGGTGGGCATTCTGGGTCCAGGCGGCTCGCCGCTCAACGCCAGCCCGCTCAACTACGGCCTTCCCAGCGTCGTGCTCTCCAGCTTTACCGGCATCAACCAGCAGCAGCCCAGCTTCTCCATCGGGCAAACCATCTCCCTTTCCGAGACGCTGGCGTGGATACACGGCAAGCACAACTTCCGCTTTGGCGGCGACTACCGCCGCGTTCATCGCGACTTCCTGGGCGGCAGCAACGCCACGGGCACCTTCTACTTCACCGGCCTCTATACCGGCTCATCGCTCGGCGATTTTCTGCTCGGCGAAGCGCAGGAGACCTCCATCGACTCCTCCGCCAACAAGAGCTACCTGCGCGACAACGTATTCGACCTCTATGCGCAGGACGACTGGCGCGCGCGCTCGAACCTGACCTTGAACTATGGCGTGCACTACGAGTTCTTCGCGCCTTATACGGAGAAATACAATCGCCTGTCGATGGTCGATACAAATCCGGATGGCGGCTTTACCAGCATCGCGCAGGTGCAGGCCGGAGCCACCAGCCAGAATTACGGCAAGCTGCCTAATGCCCTGGTGAAGCCGTATCCGTATGCGATTGCGCCGCGCCTCGCCTTCGCCTTGCGCCTGCCCAAGCAGACGGTCGTCCGCGGCGGCTACGGCATCAACTACACCGTCAGCCAGTACACCATCTTCGCCAACGCCATGGCGCACCAGCCGCCCTTCGCCAACGAGCAGACCAACGAAGCCACCACAACCTGCGCGAACCCCCAGGTTGCCTGCTACTCGCTTGCCAATGGATTTCCCGCGCCTAACGCCATCGGCAACTACGCCGTCCAGCCGCGCTATCACCTGCCGTATGTGCAGGCCTACAACCTCGATGTGCAGAAGACGCTGCCCTGGGGCATCGTGATGAACGTCGGCTACAACGGATCGCACGGCAGCAACCTCGACGTGAAGATCGCGCCGCGCGCTGTGCCCGGGAGCCTCAACACCGATCCCGGCAATATCCCCTTCTTCTTTGAGGAGTACGGCGCCTTCTCCCGCTTCAATGCCGGCACGCTACGGGTGAACAAGCGCATGTCCAGCGGCATCTCGGTCGGCGCCAACTACCAGTACTCGCACTCTATCGACGATGCCGGCTCGGTCGGCGGCACCTCCACCGTCGTCGCGCAAAACTGGCAGGACATTGCTGCCGACGCGGGCAACTCCACCTTCGACCAGCGCCACAAGGTCAGCGGCAACTACCTGTACGAACTTCCCTTCGGCAAGGACAAGTTCTGGTTCACCACCGGCACGGCTTCGCACATCCTCGAAGGCTTCTCTATCTCCGGAACGTTCACCTTCGCTACCGGCACGCCACTCACGCCCACTTACCAGGCCAGCATCGCCGACGTGGCCCGCGGCACTACCGGAACGCTGCGCCCCGACCGCGTTGCAGGCGTCTCGCTCAACGCCGGCGGCGGCTCCATCAAGCAGTGGTTCAATCCGGGCGCATTTACGCAGCCGGCGGGCCTCTACGGGACCGCGTCGCGCAACTCCATCACCGGACCGGGTACGGTGTCGAACAGCATGTCGCTCTCCAAGACTATTCAACTCGGCGACACGCGCAGCTTTGAAATCCGCGCCACTGCGGACAACGTCTTCAACACCGTCCAATACAGCGGCGTGTACACCACGTTGTACTCGGGACTGGAATCGCAGCGCAGTTCCAACTTCGGACAGGTCAGCTCCGCCGCCAACATGCGCTCGTTCAACTTCAATGCGCGCTTCCGCTTCTAGAAGAGAGGCCAGTCGATGTTCCGCCAGGCATCCAAAGCGACCGCAATCACCACCGCCGCGATGCTCTTCGCGATGTTTTCGCCGTTGTCGCCGCTGCCAGCGCAGGACGCGCCAAAGCCGGCCCCCAATCCTTCATCAAATCCTTCACCAAGTCCTTCATCTGACCAGAGCGCCCAGCAATCCAGTTTCGTGCTCAAGGTCAACGCCGAGCTCGTGCTCACCAACGTCGTCGCCCGCGACACCAAGACCGGCGAACTGGTGCGCGGCCTCAAGCAGAGCGACTTCACCGTCTTCGAAAACGGCAAGAAGCAGGAGATCGCCAGTTTCGATTTTCAAAGCGTCGACATGGCGACGCCGCTGAATGAGGCCACCATCAGCGGTCTGGCTGCAGGCGCCACCGGACCCGGAACCAAGGCCGTCGCGGTCGCCAGACCTGAAGATCTGCGCAACCACCGCCTCATCGTCATGTTCTTCGATCTCACGTCGATGCAGCCTGAAGATCTCGATCGCTGCGTGGACGCGGCGAAGGACTTTCTGAAAAAGAAGATGCAGCCCGCTGACCTCATCGCGCTGGTTTCGCTGGGCGACTCGCTGAAAGTGGACCAGGACTTTACCGCCGACAAGGACGCGCTCATCCACGAGGTCGGCATCTACAACGGCACTGAGGGCCAGGGTTTCGCGCAGGGCGCCAACAGCAATTCCAACCAGGTGGAAGACACGACCGGGTACACGCCCGACGAAAGCGAATACAACGACCTCAACACCGATCGCGAGCTCTTCGCGTTGCGCGCCGTCGCCAAATCCCTTGAGAAGATCACTGAGAAGAAATCCTTGCTCTACTTCTCCGGCGGCATCTCCCGCGACGGCATTGAGAACCAGGCCTCGCTGCGCGCCGCCACCAACGCCGCCGTCCGCGCTAATCTCGCTATCTACAGCGTCGACACGCGCGGCTTGCAGGCCGTCTCGCCCCTCGGCGATGCATCAACCGGCAGCCTGCGCGGCCAGGGTGGCTACAACGGCGGCTCGCTCCTCAACAACATGAACCAGAACTTCGCCACGCAGGAAGTCATGGCGACGCTCAGCTCCGACACCGGTGGCAAGTCCTTCTTCGATTCCAACGACTTCGCACCCGCCTTCGAGCGCGTGCAGCGCGACACCTCGGCCTATTACGCCATTGGCTTCCACTCCACCAACCCCGCCCGCGACGGCAAGTACCGCAGGCTTAGCATCAAGATCAATCGGCCCGGCATCAAGCTCGAGTACCGCCCCGGCTACTACGCGCCGGCAGACTTTGTGCACTCCGGCAAGGAAGATCGCGAGCGCGATCTCGAAGACCAGCTCTCGAGCGATCTGCCCGCCACCGACGTTGCCGTCTACCTCGACGCCATGTACTTCCGCCTCGACGAGAATCGCTTCTACGTGCCCGTCTCGCTCATCGTGCCCGGCTCGCAGATTCCCTTCGTGAAAGGCGGCGACAAGGACAAGGCCACCCTCGACATCATCGGCACAGTGATCGACGAGGTGAAGCGCCCCATCGGCCGCGCCCGCGAAACCGTCAAGCTCAGCCTCGATCAATCGCAGCAGGCGCGCCAGAAAAACATCCAATACACCACCAGCTTCAACCTGCCGCCGGGCAAGTACCACCTCAAGTTCGTCGTCCGCGAGAATCAGACGGGCCGCATGGGCTCATTTGAAGCCGACATTACGCTGCCCGAGATGAAGAAGGCCCCGCTCAAGATGAGCTCCATCGTGCTGGCCGCCGCACGCCAGCCCACCAAGCAGCAAAATCCGTTGGTTCGCAACGGCCAGGAGTACGTGCCCAACATCAGCCACGTCTTCCGCCAGGACCAGCACCTCTTCCTGCTCTACGAGATTTACGCGCCCGCCCGCGAGAAGCTGCAGAACCCGCCCAAAGGCGCGAAGGCCGGCATCAATCTCCTCAGCAGCCTCGAACTGATCCAGGGTTCCACTAAGGTCTACGAGACGCCTGTCGTCAAAGCCACGGCCATCAACGTTGAAGGCCGCGATGCCGTGTCAATCGAGCTTGATGTGCCGCTGGCCGACCTCAAGCCCGGCCCCTACATCTGTCAGCTGAATGTGGTTGACGATGCCGGCGGCAGCTTCGCCTTCCCGCGCTTCGCCGTGCTCGTACGCGAATCAGTCCGCGAGCCCGCAGCGCCCGCCGCCCCTCAGCCGGCGTCAGGCTCCGCGGCGTCGGCAGACTCCTCCGGCCGTTGAGCCGGCGCGGCCTTTTCGCCCGGTACATTCGCGTGCTCATACGGGCAATGCCGGCACCCCGACCCACAGCAATACCCGCGCTTCAAGTGGAACGCCGCGGTAAACACGACGAGTCCCTTCTCGAGGTAATAGTCCTCCGGAGCCAGGCCGCCCACTTCTTCGCTTTCCATCGTCTCCATTGTCGCAACCCACACCTTAAAATGGCATCATGACGAAAACCGCGACCGAACGCGCGCGCCGCATCAAAGTCATCCTCTTCGACGTCGACGGCGTTCTCACCGATGGCACAATCTGGCTCGTCCCAGCCCCCGCGAAATCCAGCGCCAGTACTCCCACGCCCCAGCATCAATTCCCCGGCAACGACGGCGGCGTCGGCTTCGGCATCCAGTCCGCCACCATGATGGAAGCCAAAGGATACAGCGCCCACGACGGCGCCGGCATTTCGCTGGCCCGGATCGGCGGCCTCAAGTGCGGCGTCATCACCAAGCGCATCAGTGAAACCGTGGCCAGCCGCATGCGCGACCTCAAAATTGAATACGTCTACATGGGCCAGGCCTTCAAGATGAGGCCGGTGCGCGAAATCATGCAGAAAGAGAACGTCACACTCGACGAAATCGCCTATGTCGGCGACGACGTCATCGATCTCCCCGTCATGCGACAAGTCGGACTCGCCATCGCCGTCGCCAACGCGCGCGACCAGGTCAAGGCGGAAGCTCATTTCATCACAGCGCACGCCGGTGGCTACGGCGCGGGCCGCGACGCCATCGACTTCATCCTCGATGCCAAGGGCATTCTCAACGACTGCATCGAAACCATGATCGACGAAGGCAATCCCATCTCGCCGTCCATGGACATCGGCAACGGTGCCGACCTCGCGCCGAAGCCGATCGAGTGATCGATGACAGAACCAGGAAAGATTCAGCACATCGGGTATCTCGCGCTCGTCGTCCGCGACTACGATGAAGCCATCGATTTCTATTCGCAGAAACTCGGCTTTCGCCTGGTTGAGGACACCCCGCTCTCCGATGAGAAACGCTGGGTGTTGATGGCGCCTCCAGGCTCGCGCGAAACCTGCCTCTTGCTAGCCAAAGCGGCATCGCCCGAACAGGCAACCCGCATCGGCAATCAGACCGGAGGGCGCGTCTTTCTCTTCCTCCACACAAACGATTTCTGGCGCGATTTCCGTGAATATTCGGAACGCGGCGTCATCTTCCGTCGTCCTCCAAAAGTAGAATCATATGGGACCGTTGCGGTATTCGAGGATCTCTACGGCAACCTCTGGGACCTCCTGCAACTCGAAACCCCCACCGGAACATCGCTCGAATCCAGCACTCAGTAGCGCGCGAATTTCGGAAATATTTCTTCGATCAGAACCGCGCGCAGCGCCAGCCTCAGGTCGCTGTGTGGATCGGGCTCCGTATTCGAGATCGCGTGCGTCGCATCAGCCGCAGCCGGCGCGCCGGTGTCGGTGGTATTTACAACCAGCACCCCGGCGCTCCCGCCCACCGGATCCACCAGCAACTCCGACGAGAACCCGCCCTGGTCGCCGTCGTGGTAAATGTAGCGATGCCCATCCACCCGCAGCACAAAGAAACCCAACCCCATCTGCGGCTGCGACCCATGCGGCCCTGACGTGTACGGCGTCTCCGCCTCTCCCTGCTGCTTTGACGGCAACACACCGATCCACGCCTCCTCGAGCGAATGGCGCTTCAACACCTCTTCGTAGCGCGCATTGCCCGGCTCGCCGATCAGGAAGCGCGCATATTTCACCATGTCCTTGAGGGGCGCCTTCAACCCGCTGTTTGACGTGGTAATCCCCGTATCGAAGTTCAGGGGCTGCGGCGTCAGCTTCTCGCCCGCGCGCAGATAACTCGCCGACACATGGCTCTCCAGAAAATACGGCGCACGGTCAAAGTAGCTTTCCGTCATCCCCAGCGGCTTCAAAATGTTCTTGTCGATGTACACCTCAAAATCATCGCCGCTGATCCGTTCGATAATCTGTCCCAGAAACACGTATCCAAGATTCGAATAGCTCCACTGGCTACCCGGCTTGAAAGCAATGTGCGTGTACGGCAGCATGGCGGCCACCTGCATCCATTTGGTGGGCTCAAACGGCTGCCACGCGCAGTCCTTCGCATCATCGCAATCCCAGGGCCACGTCGGATTGCGAAACCCCGCGCTATGCGTCAGCAACTGGCGAATCGTGATCTCGTCAATCGCGCCGTACGCATCGTGCACCTGACGCAGTTCAGGCACATACTTCACCGCCTGATCATCGAGCGACACCTTGCCGCGATCCCGCAACTGCAGAATGGCAATCGCCGTCATCGTCTTAGTGATCGAAGCCCAGTTGTACGCGGTGTCGGTGTCCACAACTTGATGCGTTTCCCGTCGTGCCTCGCCCGCGAAGAACATCTCCGGATCGCGGTCTCGTCTCACCAGGCCGAACCCGCCGCCCACCACGCCATGCGCTGCCAGCTCCGCATGAAAGCGCTCGTGCAGCGCATTCGGTGCGGAGTGCGGCGCCGCAGTCTCCTGCGCACCGGCAGCAGCCATCGCAAGCCCAAGGAACACACCACAAAGCAGAGGGAAGGGAATCAGAAAACGGGGTAGCATGGAAGCCATCATACCCCGCGGCCTTGCGCATCATTGCCGCGCCGCATGCACCTTCGATAGCATCGAAGGAGGTGGACCGAGGCGTCCCCGCTGCGGATTCCAAAAAAGGAAGCACCATGAAATTGCGTATCAAGGGCGACTCGATGCGGCTGCGTATCTCGCCCAGCGAAATGTCCCAATTGCTCCAGTCCGGCCGCATTGAAGAGACAATCCGTTTCGGTCCGGATCGCAACGCAAGGCTCACCTATGCCCTGATGACCCAGTCCGCTCCGGGCGACGCCCTCGCATTACGCTATGAGCCTCCTGAGATCGGCGTCCTGATCCCTGCCGCACTGGCCCGCGCGTGGGCCGGCGGCGAGCAGATCGGAGTCTATGGAAGCATTGACTCAGGCGCCGGCCAGATCGAAATCGCCGTGGAGAAGGACTTTGCGTGCCTCGAGAAGAGCGACGCCGAAGACCGCGACACCTATCCCAACCCAAACCGGGGCGTCATCTGCTAAAAAGCTGAAGGCCCGGCGCCCGAGCCGGGCCTTCGTGCCTCTGGAACTGGGAACGGCCCGTGGGATCTGGCCGCAAACGCCGATCAGCCAGGCTGCAACCCTCAATCGGCCTGAAACTCACCCTGCATCGGCTGGTGAGACAGCACCACCGGAATCGGAATCGGTCTTTCTGCCTTCCGCATCTGCGCCGCGAACTCCGGATGCATCTGGATCAAGTGCCGCAGGTCAAGATCTTCCCAATTGCGAAACACGCTGTTGACAATCAGGTCGATGTCCGACGCAAACGTTGCGGTGGCCATGTACTCTTCGTCGAGGCGCTGCTTCAAGGGCAGAACCACCTTGTGGTAGAGTCCGTCGAGCTGGCAACTTGGCAGCGGCGATAACACCGTCTCCTCGCGCGCAAACACGATCGTGGCGCGGCCGGTAATGCCAGGCCGGCAGTTCAAAGACACTGTCTGGTGATGCGGCATCTTGGGGCGGGGGCCCACAATGCTCATGTGGCCCCAGAGCACATTGATCAACTGCGGCAACTCATCCAGCTTCCAGCGGCGCAGGAAGGGCCCCACGGGGGTGAACCTCTGGTTGATTGAAGTTGTCACGGACGGACGCTTGGCAGCCGGGTTCCGCCGAACGGGCATGGTGCGGAACTTGAGGATTGTGAAAAGCTGCCCATTCATGCCCACGCGCTCTTGGCGGAAAAGCACAGGCCCCGGCGACGTGACGCGAACCGCCAGCCCGGTGAGCAGGAATACCGGCACCGTCACGGGCAGCGTGCACACCACACATACCACATCGAACACCCGCTTCCACGCGGATCCCGACCACCAGCTCACCGGTCTCATCTGACGAACAACTGCCTTGTCGATTGGAGTCACGCTCGTAGGGATAGACGTCGAAGGATCCCATTTTGCGTGAACTGCAACAGGCTGACCCAAGGCGCTGAATGATAACGGTTCTGATCTTCCGGAAAACCCCGGACTGGAGCTCATGATCCCTCCATATTGATCATGCTGCCATGTGTGCTAACCCGCCGAAAAACCCCAGCTCTCCGGCGTGTGCATAGCAACTAGTGCTCGCGCCGTACTATGCGAGGATGTTTGGTTCGTTGACTCCGGGGACCATTGCTAAACTTTTCAAAGTACATCAGCTTTGCGGCCTTGAACACCTGAAGAAACGGTACTGCGCTTAAGGGAATAAGTCCTTTATACATCGCTATACCCCAGGGCCGATTTTTTTTCTGCACGTTTTTGGTCCCGCCCGCGTCCGTCGCTGCCGGGCCGAACCCGTCTGGCTTTCATTCGAGATTTCTCGGTTGATGCATAGAGGATAATTGTGCAAGCCCCTCCAAGCAAACATATTCTTGCAATTTGTAAAATCGTTTGTCCACGTTTGGTCACCAACCGACTCTGAATCGTAATTTCTGTGATTGGTCTCACCTCCCGTGGGTGGAGATGACGGGGAAGTCAGATATTCATCATATCTTCAAATTTGCTCGCCCGATGATTTCGGTGCAATTTGGACCTTTTAAGGAACGATGCGGTCACACGCCAACTTATCTTCTTACAAAGCGCAGTAACTCAACCTTTCGCGGCTATTAACCTCTTGCCCGCCCCAATCGCGAATGGGCATCGCCTGCGGCGTCTGATTCGTTACTAAACCGCTTTCTTCAATGGATTCGCGCTCAGGGATACGCGCATGGTGTGCTCTTCCCCCGGGTCAAGTTGTATGGCGGCCGACTGCACGTTACACGCTTCCACGCAGAGCATCCCTCGCCAGTCATCGTTGGCAAGGTCGGGTAGCTTCGCCGCCTGTTCGCTCCAGGGGTTCCACACCACTGTCGTTTCAGAATTCACCTTCTCGGTGCGGACGGTCCGTCCCAGCGCCTGATCATTTACATCGACCGGTCCGCTCGAATTGAGATAAATGCGGTCCGTTTCCCGAGTTATGGTGACCTCCCCCGTCTGCACCCTTTCGCGAAACCGGTCAGTCTTGTCTAAGTACGAACTCCCGTCCAGTCCTGCGATAGTCACATCCTCCACACGGCCCACCCGCAGATAAGTGTGTAATGCCTCCTCAAACCGCATCGGCGACTTGCCCCGGTTGATCACCGTAAGTTCCAGCCGCAGCCTTGCGCCTGCCGTAATACGATAGGCAACGCAGTACTCGTGCGGCCAATTGGTACGCGTGCTGGCGTCGTTCTCCGTAATACAAACCAGCGTTACCGAGCCATCGTCCAGCGCGTTCAACGAATTGAGCCGCCACTCCCGGGTGCGCACAAAACCGTGCTTGGGTGCCTTCGCGTCATCGGCCTTGTCGCCGAACCATGGAAAGCACACCGGAATTCCCCCCCGGATGGCGTGTCCCACTTCCCAGTACGACTTCTCACTGACGAAGAGCACCTCCTCCGCGCCGGCGGGCTTCCATCGCGTCACCTGGGCGCCATAGAGGGAGATCTCCGCGGTCACTGCCGGCGAGTTCACGCGGACAACCGGCAGTCCACCCTTACCCCGCACAACCTGTGCCAGCCCGGCAATCCCGAAGCGCGCATTCAACGCGTCAACGTGCGAAAGCGTCTCCATCCTGAGGCCGATTCTAGCCCAAGGCCCCGCCACCTTCGGCCCGCTGCACGAACAACGGTCCCCAGACCTTCGTGCATTGCCGTGTCTTCGAGACAATAACCGGCAACGGACGCCCCCGCAACGGACCCGGCCCTTCGTCCTCCATCTGCAATAATTCACACCAACATCGTTAACTGCCCTCGCCGAAATGATCATGCCGACCAGCGCATCCCCACAGCCCCCTCCCACGCGCGTCGCCATCGACACCGGCGGAACCTTCACCGACTGCGTCACCCTCCGCGACGGAGAACTCACCGTCCTCAAAGTCTTCTCCACGCCGCACGATCCCGGCGCCGCCGTTCTCGAAGGCCTGAATCAGGTCCTCGAACAAATCGGGGCAGGTCCCGGCGTGGTCGTCCGCCACGGCACCACCGTCGGCACCAACACCATGCTTGAGCGCACCGGCGCCCGCGTTGCCTTCATCACCACGCGCGGCTTTGAAGACACCATCGCTATCGGCCGCCAGGCCCGCCCGCGCCTCTACGACTGGTTCCAGTCCCCGCCCCCGTGCCTCGTTCCACCCGATCTCCGCTTCGGTATCGCCGAGCGCACCACCGCGGAAGGCGAGCGGCTTCACGCCATCGACCCAGCCGATCTCGCTGCCCTTGTCGACAAGATCCGCGCGGCAAACCCCGACTCCATCGCCATCTCGCTCCTCTTCTCCTTTGCCGACCCGCAGCACGAACGCGAGCTCGCCGCTGCTCTCGAACCCCTCGGCCTGCCGCTCTCGGTCTCGCACCAGATCCTTCCCGAATTCCGCGAGTACGAGCGCGCCTCCACCGTCGTCGCCAATGCCTATCTCGCGCCCCGGGTCGGCTCCTATCTCGCCGGCCTCGCCACCAGCGTCGAACGTGCTCACAACCACGCCCGCCTCGAAGTCATGCAATCCTCCGGCGGCATCATCTCCGCGCGCATCGCCGCCGCCGAGCCCGTGCGCACCGTGCTCTCCGGCCCCGCGGGCGGCGTGGTCGGCGCATGGAAGCTGGCTTCGGCAGCGGGATTCGACCGCATCATCGGCTTCGACATGGGGGGAACCTCCACTGACGTCTCACTCGTCGACGGCTCCGCGGGCGGCCTGCGCATCAGCAACGAATCCAGCGTTGCCGGCATTCCCATCGCCGTGCCCATGCTCGACATCCACACCGCAGGCGCCGGCGGCGGCTCCTTAGCTCGTTATGACGCCGGCGGCCTTCTCCGTGTCGGACCCGCGTCAGCGGGCTCCGTGCCCGGCCCCATCTGCTTCGGCCGCGGCGAGCGCCCCACCGTCACTGACGCCAACCTCATCCTCGGCCGCCTCGACACCGACAACTTCCTCGGCGGCGCCGTCAAACTCGATCTCCCCCGCACCCGCCGCTTCATGGAGCAGGCCAAAGGCCCCATCGCCACCGTAGAAGAATTTGCCGCTGGCATCCTCGACGTCATCGATGCCTCCATGGCGAAGGCCATCCGCGTCATCTCCATCGAAAAGGGCCACGACCCGCGCGACTTCACCCTCGTTGCCTTCGGAGGTGGAGGTCCCGTTCACGCCTGCCGCCTCGCCCGCGCCCTCTCGGTGCCGCGCGTCCTCGTGCCTGCGCTGCCGGGCGCGCTCTCCGCTGTCGGCATCCTCCTCGCCGACACTATGCGCGAGTACTCCCGCACCGTCATGCTCGCCCACGACGCCGCGCTCCCAGCTACGTCGCTGCAGGAAGCCTTCGCCGCCCTCGAAAAACAAGCCAAACAAGATTTCGCCGCCGAAGGCCTCGAGGGCATCGCCCACCGCTCTACCGACCTCCGCTACAAAGGCCAGGGCTACGACCTCAACGTCCCATACACTCCAGCGATGGCCGCCGAATTCCACGCGCTCCACCAGCGCCGCTACGGCTTCTCCAGCGAGTTGCGCCCCATCGAAGTCGTCAATGTGCGTGTGCGCATAGTCGCCCCAGCTCCGCACTTCGAGCAAACCCCCGAGCCACTTCGCGACGGCGACGGCAGCCAGGCCCTCGTCACCACGCGTCCCGCCTGGTTCGACGGAGCATTCACCGACACCCGCATCTACGCGCGCGACCGCCTCACACCTGGAGATTCTTTGACCGGCCCGGCCATCATCTCCGAATACAGCTCCGCCACCGTGCTCCCGCCCGGCGACACGCTCCGCATCGACGCCCTCCGCAATCTCGTCATCGAGGTGGCTCCATGAGAACGTCAGTCAGCCCAATCGACCTCGCCATCTTCCAAAGCACCGTCCACTCCATTGCCGAGGAGATGGGCGCAGCCCTCCGCCGCACCGCCATCTCCCCCAACATCAAGGAGCGCCGCGACTACTCCTGCGCCCTCTTCGACGCCCAGCAGCGCGTCATCGCCATGGGCGACCACATGCCCGTCCACCTCGGCGCCATGCCCATGTCCGTCGCCGCCGTCTGTAACACGCTCACACTCCGCCCCGGCGACATCGCCATCCTCAACGACCCCTTCGCCGGCGGCACGCATCTGCCTGACATTACGCTCGTCCTCCCCATCTTCACCGGCGATCAATCCAGCCCCGCGTTCTACGCCGCCTCGCGCGCCCACCACTCCGACGTCGGTGGCATGTACGCCGGCTCCATGGGCCCCGCCCGCGAAATCTACCAGGAAGGCCTGCGCATTCCGCCCGTCCTGCTCATGCGCGGCGGCTCTCTAGTCCACGGCGTTCACTCCATGCTGCTCGCCAACGTGCGCACGCCCAAGGAGCGCGAAGGCGACCTCGCCGCGCAGATCGGCGCCTGCCGCGTCGGCGAACGCCGCATCCTCGAGGTCGTCGCCAAACACGGCCTTGCCACTGTCGAAGCCCTCACCACCGAACTCATCGCCTACTCCGAGCGCCTCATGCGCGCCGAACTTCGCACCCTGCCCGCCGGCTCCGTTACGGCCGAAGATTACCTCGACGACGACGGCGTCACCAGCGATCCGATCCGCATTGCTGTCACGCTCACCTTCGATCCTGACGAGGCCACGGCCGCCATCGACTTCACCGGCTCCGCGCCGCAGGTGCAGGGCGCGGTCAACGCCGTCTTCCCCATCACTTGGGCTGCTTGTTTTTATGTACTGCGCTGCCTGCTCGCCGAAGATGCGCCCGCCACCGCCGGCCTCATGAATCCCGTCTCCGTCACCGCTCCAGAAGGAACCATCGTCAACGCAAGACCGCCCGCGGCGGTCGCCGGCGGAAACGTCGAAGCCAGTCAGCGCATCACCGATGTCCTCCTGCGCGCATTAGCCAAGGCCGCGCCCCATCGCGTGCCCGCCGCCAGCTACGGCACCATGAGCAACCTGACCATCGGCGGCCTGGATACGAGGCCCGATACGAGGCCTGATACGAGAAAAGATCCTCGAGTCCCGCAGCCCTTCACCTACTACGAAACCATCGCCGGCGGCATGGGCGCGCGCCCCTCAGCCGACGCCCAGGGAAGCGACGGCATCGACGGCGTCCACTGCCACATGACCAACTCCCTCAACACGCCCATTGAGGCTCTCGAGTACGCCTACCCCCTCCGCGTCCGCTCCTACTCGTACCGCCCCAACTCCGGCGGCGCCGGCTCAGCGCGTGGCGGCCACGGCCTCATTCGCGAGATCGAGCTGCTCAGCCCCGCACAGGTCACGCTGCTCTCCGACCGCCGCAAATTCGCACCCTACGGCCTCAATGGCGGCCACGACGGCGCAACCGGCCGCGCCGCTATCATCAAGCCCACCGGCCACACTACAGAACTCCCCAGCAAATGGACTCAATACGCCGAGGCCGGCGACATCATCCGCATAGAAACCCCCGGCGGCGGCGGCTGGGGGAGAAAAGCAGGGAGTAGGGAGTAGGGAACGGTGAAGAGTGAAGAAGTGAAGAAGTGAAAAAGTGAAGAAATGCAAATGCAGGGAACGGGAACAAGTACCAAGTACCAGGGACCAGCGAGGAGGGGCCACCAGGGGAACAGAGAGTTGGAGGTACCGAGTAGCCGAACGCAGTCAGACCCTAACCCCGGATTCACTGTTTCACTTCTTCATGCCACTCAAGACCGCTCACTGCTTTTCTCTCTTCTTCACTTATTCACCTCTTTATGCCACTAGTCACTGCTCGCCGCTTTTTTCACTTTTTCACTTTTTCACTTTTTCACTCGTTCTGTTCACTGTGCACTGTTCACTGTCCACTAACTGAAGACTGACCACTGTGCCCTGGTTCACCCAACTCGACCAAACTGAGCGCTCCACGCTCATCGCCACCTTTGCCGGATGGATGCTCGACGGGCTGGACGTCATGATCTACTCCTTCGTTCTGCCCACGCTCATCGTGGTGTGGCATATC